>Ga0187769_10000103_pt1 | contig 43837 bp, 37 predicted proteins | sample 0116_SJ02_MP02_1_FD_133140 | JGI IMG/M metagenome (GOLD analysis project Ga0187769, IMG submission 133140) | Tropical peat soil microbial communities from peatlands in Department of Meta, Colombia - 0116_SJ02_MP02_10_MG | ecosystem: Environmental > Terrestrial > Soil > Wetlands > Peat | place...
AGCGGCGGCGCAGCAGTTCCTCCGCCTCCTCGCGGCCGTTGCGGCCGAAATACTTGTGCAGCAGATAGACCATCGCCCACAGATGCCGGCCTTCCTCGACGTTGACCTGGAAGAGGTTGCGCATGTCGTAGAGCGAGGGCGCGGTCGTGCCCAAATGCCGCTGCTGCTCAACGGATGCGGGCTCGGTGTCGCCCTGGATGACGACGAGGCGGCGCAGCATGGCGCGATATTCGCCGGGCACGTCCTGCCAGACCGGCTCGCCATAGTGGCGGCCGAATGGAATCTTGCGGTCCGGTTCCTGGGGCGCCAGCAGGATGCCCCAGCGGTAGTCCGGCATCTTCACATAGTCGAACTTGGCCCAGCCCTTGGGATCGACTGAGACGGCGGTGCGCAGATAAACGAGCGACTTCTGAAAACCCGACGGCCCCATGTCCATCCACCAGTCGATGTAGCCGGGATGCCAGCTCTCGAGCGCACGGAGCACCTGCCGGTCCTCGGCGAGGTTGACGTTGTTCGGGATCTTGGTGGTGTAGTCGACGGCCTCGATGTTCATCGCGTTTCTCCTTTGTCCTCCCCATTTCGCGGGGGAGGAGCGTTCACACTCGTCGCGTGTCGAACACCGGCTTTTGCCCGGTGCCGTAGCGCTTGAGCGCGCCCTCCTCGCCGATCGCATTCGGCCGCTGGAAGATCCAGTTCTGCCATGCGGAGAGGCGGGCGAAGATTTTCGATTCCATGGTCTCCGGCCCGGCAAAGCGCAGATTGGCCTCGAGGCCGGTGAGGCTGTCGGGCGAGAAGCTCGCGCGCTCTTCGAGGAACACGCGCACCTCGTCGTCCCAGTCGATATCGTCGGGCGCGAAGGTGACGAGCCCGAGCCGCCGCGCGGTTTCGGCGTCGAGCAGCTTGCCGCGCTCGGCCCTTGCCGCTTCGAGGTCGCCGGGGTCGGCGAGAAAGCGGCTCGCGAGCCGGGTGAGCCCGTTCGACATCGGATAGGCGCCGAAATTCGCTTCGGTCAGCGCGATCGTCGCCGGCGGCTTGTTGTCGCCCTCGCGGCTCCCGAGCAGCATGTAGGAGCGGTCGCTGGCGAAGGCGAGCTCGGCAAGCGTGCCGGCAAAGCACGAGCCCGGCTCGATCAGCGTCACCAGCGAGCGCGATGTGAGATCGACGCGCTTGAGGACGCGCTTCCACAGATGCCGGATCTCGCGGGCGAGCCAATGATCCCGGTTGGCATCGAGGAATTGCTCATAGGCGATGACCTCGCCGGGATCGCCCGAGGATTTGAACACGATCGCGGCGACATCGAACTCGTTGAGCCGGATGTTAAGGATCGCGTCATCGAGCTCGCGCGCCAGTGCCAGCGGCCAGAAGGCGGCGCCGAGCGCCGCCATCGCTTCGGCCGACGCCGGCGGCGGCGCGGTCGGGCCGCGCAGCGTGACGGTGGCGACCCGCCGCTCGCGGTCGAACGCGACGGCAAGCGAACCATAGTCGACGCCGTCCGGCGAAAACCTGCGCTCCAGCGCGGTGAGCTTGATGCCTTGCTTGGCGCCGCCGCGATCGGAGCGCGCCGCGAATTCGCGCGCCCGAGCGGCGATCGCTTCCTCGAATTTCGAGCCGGGCACCACTTCGTCGACCAGCCGCCATTCGAGCGCGCGCTTGCCCTTGACCCCCTCCTCGGTGGTGCAGAAGAAATCGGCATGGTCGCGGCGCACCTTGCGCTTGTCGGCGACGCGGGTGAGGCCGCCGGTCCCGGGCAGCACCGCGAGCAGCGGCAATTCCGGCAGCGACACCGCCGAGGAGCCGTCATCGACCAGAATGATGTGGTCGGCCGCCAGCGCGAGCTCGTAGCCGCCGCCGGCCGCTGAGCCGTTGATGGCGCAGATTGTGGCGAGCCCCGAATGCTCGCTCAAATCCTCGATGCCGTTGCGGGTCTCGTTGGTGAATTTGCAGAAGTTGACCTTGTGGGCGTGGCTCGCGCCGGCGAGCATGCGGATATTGGCGCCGGCGCAGAACACTCGCGGCTTGCCCGAGCGCAGCACCACGGCGCGGACCTGCGGCTCCTCGAAGCGCAGCCGCTCGATCGCGTCGGCAAGCTCGATGTCGACGCCGAGATCGTAGGAATTGAGCTTGAGGTCGTAGCCCTCGAACAGCGTCGCCTTCTCGTCGACGTCGAGGAACAAGGTGGCGATGTCGCCGTCGACCTTGAGCTTCCAGTGGCGATAGCGCGACGGCTCGGTCTGAAAATCGATCCGGGTGCGGCCGTCCGTCAGCGGGCGCTCGGCGGCGTGATGCGCGTCGGTCATCGCGCGGCCCTCCGCGTCCGGAGCTGTATTATAGTGCATCGGCGTTTCCTCGGTACATATGTATTATAATTCATCAGGCCGCAACCCCTGAATCGGCGCGCCATTGGCCTTCGTGGTGGTCGCGCAGCAGCCGGTTGATGAACCCCGAAACCGTCCGCAATGTGAGTTCCGGCGCATCGCGATGCGGCGAATGGCGGGCGCCCGGCAGGATCGCTGACTCGACCGGGCAGAAGCATTCCTGCTGCGCCGCTCCGACCTGCCTGAGCGTGCCGTATTGATCGTCCGCGCCCTGCACGATCAGGATCGGCACGCGGATAAAGCCGAGCGCCTCGGTGATGTCCCAGTGCTTGAACTGCGGACTGAGCCACGGCTCGTTCCAGGTCAAAAACGCGCAATCGACGTCGGCATGCCAGCGCTTGAGTTTTTCGCGCAGCGTGCCGGAGCGGAACTCGTCACGGGCGCGGCGGATCTCCGCCAAGCCCATCTCCTCGGTAAAGAAATGTGGCGCCATGAGCACGAGGCCGCGCACCCGATGATCCTGCACGCTGCCGGCGTAAATGGTCGCGATCGAGGCGCCGTCGCTGTGCCCGAACAGGATTCCGCGTTGAAAGCCGATCGCGGCGAGGACGCGCGGCAGCACCTCGCAGGCCTCCTCGTGCATGAACGAGACGGCGCGTGGCAGCGGCCCGGGGCTCGACCTGCCGTAGCCGGCACGTGAATAGACGAACACGCCGGCGCCGGTCGCGGCGGCGAGTTCTTGCGGGAACGCGCCCCACAGGCCGACGCAGCCGAGGCCCTCATGCAGCATAACGATGGTCGGCGCCGCGCCGGGCCGCGGCCCGATCATGCGGTATTCGAGCCGCAGCGGCGGCAGATCCAGAAAGCCTTCGTCGGCAAGCGTCACGGCTGCGCCTCCCCGATCAGTCGCGTGACGATCGGCAACAGCTTGGCGAAGCTCTCATCGACGGTATCGCCTGCGGTGTCGATTTCGGCTTCGGCGCGGGCATAATCGGTGCGGCGCGCCTCGAGAATGGCGACGAGATCAGCCATCGCCTGGCGGTTTTGCGCCATCGGCCGGAAATCGCCCTGCGCCATCACCCGGCTCATATGCTCCTGCGGCCGCGCCTTGATCCACACCGTGTGGGTGCGGCGCAGCAGCAGCGCGTAGGTTTCGGGATTGGCGACGATGCCGCCGGCCGTGGTGATGATCGCGGCGTCGTGCTCGGCGATCGCGCGCTCGAGCGCGCTGCGCTCATGCCGGCGGAAGGTCGCCGTGCCGGCCATCTCGATGAGGTCGGGAACGCTGGCGCCGTAGTCGGTCTCGACGCGGCGGTCGAGCTCGACGAACGGCCAGCCGAAATGCTCGGCGAGCCGGCGCCCGAGCGTCGACTTGCCGGCGCCGCGCAGGCCGACGAGCGCGATGCGGCGGGCGCGGTCGATGCCGGCCGAGCGCGCCAGACGCGCTTCGATCTCACCGGCGAGAGCGGGCAACTCGCGCGCGGGCATGCGCGCCGCGAGCTCGATGACGCGCTCGAGCGCGGTCGGGCGCCCGGCGCTCTCAGGCAGCAGCGCAGCGGTGGGAAGATCGAGCGCCTGCGCAATCGCGCGCAGCACGCTCGCCGACGGATTGCCGGAGCCGCTCTCGATCTGCGCCAGATACCGCTCGGAGGTGAGCGAAGCCTGCGCCAATTGCCGGCGCGTCATGCCCCGCTTGGCGCGGTGGCGCCGCACTTCGCTGCCGATGGCGGCAAGGAACGCCGCCGCGGATTGCGCGGCGCTCGGCGCCGCAACTGCGGACTTGGCAGGAAGCTTCGGCTTTGCCGTCGACTTGGCCAAGGCGTCCATCCTCATGCATTATAGTGCATGCCAAGATGCATGCCGGCCGCGGCGTTGGCAAGTCCCGCCTACTCGAAGAGCTTGCGCCAGCCGCCATCCTGCGGCTCGGCGTGCGGTTCGTGCTCTTCGACGGCTTCCGGGCCGGGATCGTCGGGCGCGTGGACGAGCGGGATCACCGGCTCGGGCTTCGGCGGCGTTGGCTTGATGCGCCGGCGTGACGGCGCCAAAGGCCCGGTCGCCTCGGATTGAGCTGCCGCGCCCGGCTGGCCCGCTGGTGGAGCGCTCTCGGCTGGCGGCGGCGCTGCGGCTTCGAGCGGCGCGGCGTGAGACAGCTCGGGCTCGATCGCGGGCGCGCTCGCGATGCCGGTGACGGGCACCCGCCATTCGAACGCGTCGAGCCGGCCGTTCGCCGGCGATAGCGGCAGCCAGCGGTCGGATACATGGCCGTCCGCGGTCCACGCCGGATCGGGCGCGGCATGGAGCGCCCGCGCCATCCATTCCCGTGCCCGGCCTTCGTCGTTGCGCTCCGCTCGTTCCAGCGCCGCCATCAACAGGGCGACGCGTCGCGTCGGCGCCTTAAGATGCGAAGCGAGCGCCGCCCGCGCTTTGCCGAATTCATGCGCGTCGATCGCGGCGCGCGCCGTCGCCAATGCGGCTTCGACGTGGCCGGGAGCTTTCTTCGCCAGTGCTTCGATCCGCTTGAGCCGGTCGCGCGCCGTGTCGCCCAAGCGCACATCGGCATAGGCCTGGGCGAGCTCGGGATGCGGATTGGCGCGCCAGGCCTTCTCGATGACGCGCGCCGCCTTGCGCGAATCGCCGCCCTCGGCGAGGAGGCGCCCGGCGAGCGCCGCCGCCGGCACCAGCGTCGGCGAGAGTTTCGCCGCTTCGAGCGCAAAAGCCTTGGCGTTATCGCGATCGGCCTCCTCGGCCGCGAGCGCGCGCGCCGTGAGCATGACCGCGCGCTGGCGCTGATAGGCGTCCTTGCCGAGCGTGCGCTTGTGACGTTCGAGCAGCGCCAGCGCGCCGGCCCAATCGCCGGTGGCGCTGCGGAATTCGAGCACCGCGCGGCCGGCCCAGCCGAGCGTGGCGCTGACGCGCGCCGCTTCCTCGGCATAGGCGCGCGCGCTGACGACATCGTCGTGGCGCTGCGCCTCGACGAACAGCCCATGGAGCCCCAGCGTCTTGGTGTCGGCGCGGTTTGCCATCGCCCGGAAGGCGCGGTTGGCCGCCTCGCGATCGCCGGCAAGCTGCGCCGTCTGGGCGCTGAGCAAAAGCGCCAGCGGCTCGGCCGCCGCGATGCGGTTCACCTCAAGCATCGATTTACGCGCTGCGTCGGCGTCGCCCGCCCCGACCGCGATCAGCCCGTGCGAGATCGCGGCGTAGGCGCGCTCGCCGCGGCGGTTGTGCAGGACGGTGCGCAGCAGAAACGGCGAGCGCCAGATGAGCCGCAGCAAACTCCAGAGCAGCAGCAGCACCGCCAGCGCCGCGAGCAGCGCGGCGCAAAGCACCATCACCGAAGTTTCAAGCCGCCAGCCTTGCCAGGTGACGACGACCTCGCCGGGCCGGTCGGCGAGCCAGGCCGCGCCGAATGCCAGCACGCCGACGACGATCAGGTAAACGGCGACGCGGATCATTGCGACGCCGGCCTGCCGAGCGCGGCAACCGCGTCGGCGGCGATACGCCGGCTCGTGGCGATCGCGGCTTCGCGCGCCGCAACCTTCTTGGCCCAGGGCGCGGCAACGGCGCGCGCCGGCTCCGGCAATTTGCCGACCTCGGCGAGCGCGGCCGCGGCATCGCCGCGGGTTGCCGTGGCATTGATGCGGGCGATGATCGCTGCGGCATCGTCGCCTTGCGGCGCGTCGGTCGGAGTGACGCGGACGAGCCTTTGCGCGCTCATTTCCATCCGAGCGAGAAGCGAGCCTTCGTTTGTCGACCCGCCAGAGGCGTGCTGCAAAGCCGGCAGCAGCGCCGCGAACTCGTGCGCCAGCGCCGCCGCGCTCGGCACACCCTCAGCGGCGAAAGGTTCAAGCTGAGCAATCGCGTTCGCGTCAGCGCCGAGCGATTTCACCGCCGCGAGTTCCGCCTGATATGGCGCCCCGCGCTCGACCACGGCGCGCAGCGCCTCGGCGGCGACCGCCATGCGCGCGGCGCCGTCGTCGGCGCTCGGCGTCCGGCGCCCAGCCTCCTCGACGACCGATTTGACGGCGCGCTCGAGCGCCGCGACCCGGTTTGCGAGGATGTCGAGATCGCCGCGGCCAACGCCGGCCTGCGCCGCGCTCTTCGAGGCCTCGGCTGCGGCGGAGGCGGCGTCGGCGTGCGCGAGCGCGCTGCGTGCAGTGACGGCGATATCGTCGAGCCGGCGATTGAGTGCGGCGAGCCTCTCGCTAAGTGTCTTCGTCTCGGCTTCCGCAGCGGCGACGCGGCTCGCGAGCGCCGCATCCGCCGGCCGCGCCTGCAACGCCCCCTGGATCTTGTCGAGCCGGGCAGCGATCTCGTCGGCCGCCGCGGCGTTCTGAGCCGACACAGTAGGCGGTGCCGCACCGCCGCGAGAGGGCGCCAAGCCGGCGAGCCAGAGCGCGGCGAGGATTGCCGCGGTTACGATCGCGCCGCCGGCGGCGGCCATCGCATAGGGTTGCGCCGCCCCGGCGAAATTCCACCATGCGCGTCGGCCGGCGCCATCATGGTGCGCCGCCTGATCGCCAGTCGGCTCCGGCCCGGCGGACGGCTGCGACGGCCGCTCGGTTTCGACTTCTTTCGCCGTCAGATCGATGGTCGGCGGCCGGCGGCGCGGCGTGCTGTCAGGCTCGCTCGTCATGCGTTCTCCAGGATCGACCGCCTCGATTCCCCGCCTGCTGTTCCGGCCGACTCGTCCTCACCGCATAGTACCGGGAAAGCCCGGCGGCAACATATCGGATCAACGCGACGAGACCTAGCGCGCGAAACCGCGCTGGGCGGAAGAAATAAGCCCGATCAGCGCCGCTTCGACCGGCTTCGGCGCGATGCGGATGTCGCCGCCGCCGGCTTGCGCGAGCGGCTCGCCGATCTGAGCGGACAGGCAGAAATGGATCGGCTTTTTGAGCGCAGGGTCGAGGAGGCCGGCCCGGTGCGCCGCATCGACATAAGCCTCGGCGCTGCGCCGCGAAAAATGCAGCACGCCGTCGATGCCCTGAGCCAAAGCCGCGACCGCGGCCCGCGGCAAGCCGGGAGCAATAACGGCGCGATAGACCGCGACGGTGCGGACGAGGAAGCCGCGTTCGCCGAGCGTCCCGGCCAGATCGCCGGAACGATCGAGGCCGGCGAGATAGAGAAGCGGCCCGGGTGGCTCGAGCCGCGCGGCGACGAGTCGCGCAAGATCAAGGGCGTCGCCGTCGGCGGAGGTCACATCGTCGAAGCCGGCGCCGCGCATCGCCTCGGCGCTGCGGTCGCCGACGGCGAACACCGGCAACCGGGAAAGCTGCGGCAGGCTTTGATGCCCGGCGATGGCGGCTGCGGCATTGGCGCTGGTGACGAGGATTGCCGCCCACGGTTCGCCGCTGAGTTCGGCGTCGGCGATCGCCTCGATGCGCAGAAGCGGCGCGACGATCACGACATGGCCGCGCGCGCGCAGCGCTGCCGCGGTGCGCCCGGCCTCGGGCTCGGGTCGCGTCACCAACAGACGCATGGTCAAGCCTGCGTGAAAAAATCGGCGCCGGCACGACCGCGCAACTCGCGGCCGGCATCGGCGCCGAGTTCGGCCGCGTCCTTGCGCGAGCCCTCGCGGCGAGCCTCGAAGGCGGCGCTGCCGTCGGGCTTGACGATCAGGCCGCGGAAACGAAGCGTCCCGCCCTCGACCGCGGCATGGCCGCCGATCGGCGTGCGGCAGGAGCCGTCGAGCACGCCGAGAAAGGCGCGTTCGGCTACGAGCGCGGTCGCGGTGTCGGGATCGTCGATCGCGGCGACGAGCGCGCGGGTTGCGGCATCGTCCGCGCGCGTTTCGATCGCGATGGCGCCTTGACCGACCGCGGGAAGGAATTCGTCGATTTCGAGAATTGCGGTCGCCGCCGCCAACAAGCCGAGCCGTTTGAGGCCGGCAACGGCGAGAAGTGTTGCATCCGCAGCGCCGGCGTCGAGCTTGCGCAGCCGGGTTTCGACATTGCCGCGCAGCGTGACGGTCTCGAGGTCCGGCCGCAGCCGCTTGACCATCGCCTGGCGCCGCAGCGAGGCGGTGCCGACTACCGCGCCGGGACGCAGCGCGCTCAAATTCACGGCCTGACGGCTGATGAACGCGTCGCGCGCATCCTCGCGCGGCAGAAAGCCGGCCAGGATCAGGCCCGCCGGCAGCACCGTCGGCAGGTCCTTGGCGGAATGGACCGCAACGTCGATTGCGCCCGAAAGCAGCGCCTCCTCGATCTCCTTGGCGAACAGGCCCTTGCCTCCCGCTTCGGCGAGCGGCCGGTCCTGGATCGCGTCGCCGGTAGTGCGGATCGGCTTGATCTCGATCCGCGCGGCGTCGAGGCCCGCCGCGGCAATGAGCCGGCGCTCGACCTCGTGGGCCTGCGCCAGCGCCAGCGGCGAACCGCGCGAACCGATGCGCAGCAGCGACAATTGGATCGAGGATTGCGCCATCACAGCTTCAGGTGGAATATGGACCGCGACTACGCCCGCGGCCGGTGATCGGCCGGCCAAATGCCGGTTCCGTTGGCCCGGCCTGGAACGATGCACTTATAATACACGGATGGTAATTCTCGGCATCGAGACGACCTGCGACGAGACGGCGGCTGCCGTGGTCGAGCGGACCGCCGACGGGCAAGGCCGGATCCTTTCCAACGTCGTGCTGTCGCAGATCAACGAGCACGCCGAATTCGGCGGCGTCGTGCCCGAGATCGCCGCGCGCGCCCATGTCGAGGCGCTCGACCACATCATCGCCAAGGCGATGGGCGAAGCCCAAGCCGGCTTCGAGCGTCTCGACGGCGTTGCCGCCGCGGCGGGACCGGGATTGATCGGCGGGCTGATCGTCGGGCTGACCACGGCGAAGGCGATTGCGCTCGCTCATGGCAAGCCGCTGATCGCGGTCAATCATCTCGAGGCGCATGCGCTCACCGCGCGGCTCACCGACGCGACGCCATTTCCCTATTGCCTGTTCCTCGCTTCCGGCGGTCACACTCAAATCCTCGCCGTGCGCGGCGTCGGCAGCTATTTGCGGCTCGGCGGCACGCTCGACGATGCGATCGGCGAGGCGTTCGACAAGACGGCGAAGCTCCTTGGCCTCGGCTATCCCGGCGGCCCGCTGGTCGAGAAGGAGGCGGCGAACGGCGACGCGCAGCGTTTCGCGCTGCCGCGGCCGATGGTCGGGCGCCCGGGCGCCGATTTTTCGCTCTCCGGCCTCAAGACTGCGCTGCGCCTCGAGGCCGAGAAGATCGCGCCGCTGAGCGACGTCGACGTCGCCGATCTCTGCGCCTCGTTCCAGCAGGCCGTGGTCGATGTGGTCGCGGATCGGCTGCGCACCGGGCTTGCCATGTTCCGCGAGCGCGTCGGCATGCCGACGGCGCTGGTCTGCGCCGGCGGAGTCGCGGCCAACCAGGCGATCCGCAAGGTGCTGCACCGCCTCGCCTTCGAGATCGGCACTACCCTGGTCGCTCCGCCGCCGGCGCTCTGCACCGACAACGGCGCCATGATCGCCTGGGCCGGCGCCGAGCGGCTGGCGCTCGGTCTCACCGATCCGCTCGATTTCGCGCCGCGCCCCCGCTGGCCGCTTGAGAAGGTGACGAGGCCAGCGCCGGTGAAGACGGCGGCGGAGTAGCTTTCGTGGCCGTCATTGCGAGGAGCGAAGCGACGAAGCAATCCATGCTCAGCGTCACGAAACTGGATTGCTTCGCTTCGCTCGCAATGACGCGGAAATCTATTGCTCGAACCGCTCGATGAACCACTTGAGCAGCCGCACCCAGATCTCGTCCCTGCCGACGACGTCCTCGATGCCGTGCTCGAGGTTGGGATTGTCGTTGACCTCCATCACCACGATACCGTGGTCGGTCTGCTTGAGATCGACTCCGTAAAGGCCGTCGCCGATCGGCCGCGCCGCGCGCACCGCGACGTCGATCACCTCGCGCGGCGCCTGGTCGAGATCGAAGGCGCAAAAGCCGCCTTCGCGCGAGGAGCCGTCGGGCCGGTATTTCACCGTCTGCCAATGGCCGCGCGCCATGCGGTATTGGCAGACGAACAGCGGCTCGCCGGCGAGCACGCCGACGCGCCAATCGAACTCGGTGGGCAGGAATTTCTGCGCCAAAAGCAGGTCGGTCTCCTCGAACAATTCGTCGCAGACGCGCTTGAAATCGGCCGGCGTCTCGATCTTGTGCACGCCGCGCGAGAACGAGCCGTCGGGAATCTTCACCACCAGCGGCAGCCCGAGCTCGTCCATCACCCTGGCGAAATTGGTATCCTCGGCGACGATCATGGTGGGTGGCGTCGGCACCTGGTTCTGGCCGAGCAGCTCCATCAGAAAGACCTTGTTGGTGCAGCGGATCATCGAGATCGGATCGTCGATAACCGGCATGCCCTCCTGCCAGGCGCGGCGGGCGAAGCGGTAGGTGTGATTGTCGATCGAGGTGGTTTCGCGGATGAACAGGCCGTCGAACTCGGCAAGCTCGGCGAGCTGCCGCTTGGTGATCGGTTCGACGTCGACCGACAGCTTCTCGGCGATGCGGGCAAAATGCTTGATCGAACTATGCGATGACGGCGCCATCTTCTCGTTGGGGTCGTAGAGCACCGCGAGATCGTATTTGGCGACGGTGCGCGCCTTGGGATCGCGCCATTCGCGTTTGGTGTGATTGTGCAGCGACTCCCGCAAGAACTCGGCCTCGCCATTGGCAAGCCGGGTGAGGGCGCGCGGGCGGATGCGGTCGATCGACAGCCAGTCGCCCGGATCGATGGTGACTTCGAGTGCTGGGCAGCGGAACCAGTCGAACAGCAGCCGTCCGAATGACTCGAAACGGTTATCGCGGGCGATGCCGAAGCAGACCAGGAGCCGCAGCTCGGCGTCGGGCTGGAAATCGGCACGCCGGGCGCAGCGGTTGAGCTCGTCCTCGAGCTCCGGCAGCGCGTGCTCGTAGAGCTTCTGCTCGCGCAGCTCGAGCATGGTCTCGACCGTAGGCACCACGCGATGACCGCGCGCCTCGGCAAGGAGCGACGCGTAATAGCCCTTGGACTGGTAGGCATAGGAGCGGGCGAGGTTGACGAGTTTCGGCCGTCCGACCTCGAACAGGCGCGGCCGGGCCAGATACTCGCTGGTGGTGATGACCTTGTGCGGGGTCTCGGCGTTGGGCAGGTCGCGAGGCTGGTCGACAAGGATGACCCAGCCGGTCATGGGCGGGTCCCTTTCCCGTGAAAATCAGGCTGCAGGCGTAGGCCGGGTCGATTTGGGACGGTCATGCGGACGAGGTCAGGCACGGCACAGCGTGTCACATCCGGGAGAGCAAGGATTGGCGGCGGCGGGGGCGGCAATTTCCGGCATCAAAGCCGATTCGCAGGCAGGAGCAAGGCGCCCTCAGCTGCTCATCAGCGGCGACGCCGCGGTTTCGGGCGGAGTGGTTTCTCGAAGCGCAGGGCATCGGCGCGGTCGTCATAATAGTCGTGGTGCCTGCCGAACAGCCGGTAGCCGGATTTTTCGTAGTGCGCAATCGCCCGCGTGTTGTGCTCGTGCACCTCGAGGCGCATCGTCCGCCGCCGGCAGCGTCTCGCCGCCGCCTCCGCCGCGGTGAGGAGGCGCCGGCCGATGCCGCGCCGGCCGATATGGGGCGCGACCGCGAGCGAATAGAGGCGGGCGATCGTGGAACGGGGCGGGTAAAGCACGAGCGCGTAGCCGGCGAGCTTGCCGGCCCAATCCGCCACGATCAGCGCGGCATGAGGCGTCGCCAGGAAATGACGAAAACTGCGCCGCGACAGAATGTCGGCCGTGAACACCGTGCGTTCGAGCGCAACGAGCGCGGTCAGATCGCGCATGCGGCCGCGGCGTAGCGCGACGCCGGCAGCCGGCAGGCGCGCGGCGCTCACGACGCGCGTCCCTGTTCGATCCGCGCGATGATCCGTTCCAGATGCTCCAGCCGGTCGGCTTCGCCCGGCGGCTTGTCCCAGCGCAGCCGGTTGATGCGCGGAAACCGCATGGCGAGGCCGGATTTGTGGCGGGTCGAGCGCTGTAACCCCTCGAAAGCGACCTCCAGGACCAGGCCCCGATCCGGCTCGTGCACGACCTCGCGCACCGGGCCGAAGCGGTCGGTGGTGTTGCGGCGCACGAAACGGTCGATCTGCAGGAGCTCCTCGTCGGTGAAGCCGAAATAGGCCTTGCCGACCGGGACGAGCTCGTCGCCGTCCTGGCCGCCGGTCCAGACGCCGAAGGTGTAGTCGGAATAGAACGAAGAGCGCTTGCCGTGTCCGCGCTGCGCGTACATCAGTACCGCATCGATGACGAACGGCTCGCGCTTCCACTTCCACCACGGACCTTTCGGCCGGCCGGGAAGGTAGGGCGCGTCGCGGCGCTTGAGCATGACGCCTTCGACCGCCTCCGCGTCCTCCCCCGCTCCGGCAGCCGCCGGATTCTTTCGCGCCGCCGTGAGGTCGTCCCAGGTGGCGAAAGTGACGAGCGGCGAAAGGTCGACGCGCGGCTCGTTGAGCCGCGCCACAAACGCCTCAAGCCGGGCGCGGCGCTCGGCAAATGGCCGCTCGCGCAGATCCTCGTCACCGTCCACGAGAAGGTCATAGGCGCGCAGATGCGCGGGAAATTCGGCCATGAGCTTGGCGGTGACGGTTTTGCGGTTGAGCCGCTGCTGCAGCACGTTGAAAGTCTGCACCCGGCGTTCGCGCATGATCAGGAGCTCGCCGTCGATTGCGCCGGCAAGCCGCAGCGCCTCGATGAGATCGGGAAAGCTCTTCGAGATGTCCTCCCCGGTGCGCGAATAAAGCCGCGCGATCGTCTCGCCGCCACGCCGCGCGGCGACCGCCTGGACGCGGATGCCGTCCCATTTCCACTCCGCCATGAACGCCGACGCATCAAGCCCGGTGAGATCGGCGTCCTCGAGCGCATGCGCCAGCATCGGCGGCCGGAACGGCGCCGGATCGCCGCTCGCCGGCTTTTCCGCACGGCCTTCGAGCCAGGCGAACAGCGTGGCGTAAGGCGGCGCCAGGCCGGGCCAGAGGAGCTCGATCTCCTGCGCGTCCTTGCCGCCGAGCGCAGCGACTGCGGCCTTGGCGAGCCGCGCCGAGACGCCGATGCGCAGCGCACCGGTGACGAGCTTGATCAGCGCCCAGCGCCCGGTCTCGTCGAGCGCATCGAGCCAGCGCGCCAGGCGCTGCGGCAGTTGCGCCTTGCCAAGCGTCGCCAGCGTTTCAATGACGGCGGTGAGCGATAATTCTCCGCCACCGGTCGCGGGGGCGGATGGCGCGGGCCACATCAGGGCAATGGTCTCTGAGAGATCGCCGACATAGTCGTAGGATAATTCGAACAGCACCGGATCGGTACGCTCGGCAATCAGGTTGCGCAAAAGACCGGGCTTGGCGTGGGCGAAGGTGAGGACGCCGGTGAGCGCGGCGAGCGCCCAGCCGCGCTCGGGGTCTGGCGTCGAGCGGAAGTAATCGGTCATCAGCCGCAGCTTGTTGTTGCGGCCGTGCTCGTAGGCGAGACGGTCGAGCAGCTCGGCGAAGCGGTTCATGACTCCTCGCCGTCTCCGTCGTCCTCGTCGCCATAGCCGACGATGTCGAGCGGCCGCGCTTTGAGGCCGCGCGTGACGCACCAATGCACCAGCGCGTCTTCCTGGCCGTGGGTGACCCAGATTTCGCCGGCGCCGGTCGCGGCAATCGTGGCGATGAGGCCGTCCCAGTCGGCGTGATCGGAAATAACGAGCGGCAGCTCAACGCCGTGCTGGCGCGCTCGCGCCCGCACTCGCATCCAGCCGGAGGCGAACGCCGCGACCGGCTCCGGAAACCGCCGCGTCCAGACGTCGCTGAGCGCCGAAGGCGGGCAGATCGCAATCGCGCCGGCCAAATCCGCCTTACCGGCGCCGCGCGCCGCGCGCAGCTCACCGAGCGCGACGCCGCGGCTGGCGTAATAGGAGGTGATCTTCTCCATCGCGCCGTGCAGATAAACCGGCGCCTCGTAGCCGGCCTTGCGCAACAGCGCGATCAGCCGCTGCGCCTTGCCGAGCGAATAGGCGCCGACGAGATGCGCGCGCTCAGGAAACAGTGCGACCGAATGCAGGAGCTTGGCGATTTGCTCGTCGGCATCGCCGTGCCGGAACACCGGCAGGGCGAAAGTCGCCTCGGTGATGAACACGTCGCACCGCACCAGTTCGAACGGCGCGCAGGTCGGATCGGCGACGTTCTTGTAGTCGCCGGAGGCGACGACGCGCAGCCCGTTCGCTGCGACCGCGATCTGCGCCGAGCCCAGCACGTGGCCGGCGGGGTGGAAGGTGACCTCGGCGCCGCCGAGCTTGACGCTCTCGCCATAGCGGATCGCCTGGGTCGTGCCGGCGAAGCCGTCGCCATAGCGCAGCCGCATCAGGTCGAGCGTTTCCTGCGTCGCCAGCACCGCGCCATGCCCGGCGCGGGCGTGGTCGGAATGGGCGTGCGTGATCAGCGCCCGCTCGACCGGCCGCGTCGGGTCGATGTGGAAAGCGCCGGGCTTGCAGCATATGCCCGAAGGCGTCAGCGCCAGTATGTCTTCAGGACGCATTGACATCAAATAAGCCCTGCCCGTCATTGCGGAAGCCGCGCAGCGGCTGTCCGCAATCCATAGCTCCTATCCTTGCAATGTTTTTATATGCCGTGGTTATGGATTCCGGGCTCGCGCTCGCGCGCGCCCCGGAATGACGTCGATGACCGACACCGGCCCGCTGTTCACGTCTTCCGGCGATCTGATTGCCGACCGCCGCTACCAATGGGCGCTCGACCATTGGTCCCGCGGCGACCTTGCCGGGGCGGCCGACATCCTCGCCCAGGCACTCGAGCTTGCACCGCAATTTACCGCCGCCTGGTTTGCGCTCGGCGAGATCCGTGACCGGCTCGGCGACCGCGGCGGCGCAATCGGCGCGTTCGAGAAGGCCCGCGATGCCGGTCCCGAGGACGTCCTCGGCGCGCGGCTCCAGCTCGCGCGACTTGGCTCCGGTAACGTCACCCAAGCTGTGATGGAAACGTACGTCGGCCGGCTGTTCGACCAATACGCCAGCCGCTACGACGCGGCGCTGAGCGAACGCCTCGCTTATCGCGGGCCGGCAATCCTGCACGACGCGGTCGCCTCGGTCATGGATACGACGGGCCGGACGCCGCGGTTCGGCTCGATGCTCGATCTCGGCTGCGGCACCGGGCTCGCCGGCGCCGCGTTTCGGCCGTGCGTCGATTGGCTGGTCGGCGTCGATCTCTCGCCGGCGATGGTCGCGCAGGCGGCGGCCAAAGGCCTTTACGACCGCTTGGTGATCGCCGACCTCGAAAGCTTCCTCGCCGCGGAAGCTGCGAATGCAGCGCGCTATCACCTCATTGTTGCCGCCGACGTCTTCGTCTACCTGGCCGACCTCGCACCGGTCATGGCCGCGATCGCGCGCGTGCTCGCGCCGCACGGCATCGCCGCCTTCACGGTCGAGACGCATTCTGGCAGCGGCGTAAATCTGTTGCAGACATTGCGCTACGCCCATGGCGAGCCCTACCTGCGCGGCGTCATTGACGGCGCCGGCCTCTCGATCGGACATCTGGCATCGGCCTGCGTGCGCACCGAAAAAGGCGCGCCGGTCGCCGGTCTCGTCGTGGCCGCGCAACCCTCGACCGCCATGCGCCCAATCGCTACGTCTGGCGGATGACCGCCCTTGAGCGCACCGCCGTGCTGCCCGAACCCTTCGCGCGCTGGTTCGCCGGCCGGGGCTGGACGCCGCGCGCGCATCAATTGGAACTGTTAGCCAAAGCGCAGGCCGGCCGTTCGATCCTGCTGATCGCGCCGACCGGCGGCGGCAAGACGCTCGCCGGCTTTCTGCCGAGCCTCGTGGAGTTGAGCGCGCCTCCCGCTCGCGGCGGCGTCGGCGCGAGAAAGCTTTTCTCCACCGGCCGCGACCTTCGTCGCGAAGGCGGGCTGCACACGCTCTATATCTCGCCGCTCAAGGCGCTCGCGGTCGATATCGCGCGCAACCTGGAAACGCCGGTCAACGAGATGGCGCTGCCGGTCCGCATCGAGACGCGCACCGGCGACACCCCGACCTCGAAGCGCCAGCGCCAGCGCCGAGACCCACCGCACATCCTGCTCACCACCCCGGAGCAGCTTGCGCTCCTCCTCGCTTCGGCCGACGCGCCGTTTCTGTTCGGCTCGCTCAAGCGGGTGATTTTAGATGAGCTGCACGCGCTGGTAACCTCGAAGCGCGGCGATCTGCTCTCCCTCGGCTTGGCGCGGCTCTTTCGCCTCGCCCCCGACCTTACCAGCATCGGCCTGTCGGCAACCGTCGCCGAGCCAGAAGAACTCGCGCGCTTCATGGTGCCGCAACGCGACGGCACCGCCAGCCCGGCGGGAGCGGCCGCAGCCGCGGACGCCGATCTCATCATCGGCGCAGGCGGCGCCGAGCCCGACGTCTCGATGCTCGACACCCGCGAGCGCCTGCCCTGGGCCGGGCACTCGGCGCGCCACGCGCTCAAGGAAATCTACCGGCTGATCAAGGACCACCGCACCACGCTCGTCTTCGTCAACACCCGCAGCCAGGCCGAAGGCATCTTCCAGCAGCTCTGGCACATCAACGACGACAATCTAGCCATCGCGCTGCATCATGGCTCGCTCGATGTGGCGCAGCGGCGCAAGGTCGAGGCGGCGATGGCGAGCGGGCGGCTGCGCGCGGTGGTCTGCACCTCCTCGCTCGATCTCGGCGTCGACTGGGGCGACGTCGATCTCGTCGTCAATGTCGGAGCGCCGAAGGGCGCCTCCCGCATCCTCCAGCGCATCGGCCGCGCCAATCACCGCATGGACGAGCCGTCGAAGGGCGTGCTCATTCCGGCGAACCGCTTCGAGGTGCTCGAGTGCCGCGCCGCGCTCGATGCCATCGCCGAGCATGCGCAGGACACGCCGCCGCTGCGCGTCGGCGGGCTCGACGTGCTGGCACAGCACGTGCTCGGCTGCGCCTGCGGCGAGCCGTTCTTCAGCGACGAACTTTATGCCGAAGTGAAGGCGGCGACGCCCTATGCGGGGCTTACTCGGGCCGATTTCGATGCCGTCGTCGATTTCGTCGCCACCGGCGGCTACGCGCTCAAGGCCTATGAGCGCTTCGCCCGCATCAGGCCAGGCAAGGACGGCCGCTGGCGCATCGCCAATCCGGCCGTGGCGCAGCGCTACCGGCTCAATGTCGGCACCATCGTCGAGGCCGACATGCTCAAGGTCCGCCTGGTGCGCTCGCGCGCCTCGAAGTTGATCCCGCGCGGCGGCAGGCTGCTCGGCGAGGTCGAGGAATATTTCGTCGAGACCATGGTGCCGGGCGACACTTTCGTGTTCGCCGGCGAAATCCTCAAATACGAGACGCTGGTCGAGGACCAGGTCTATGTGTCGCGCGCAACCTCTGACGATCCCAAGGTGCCGGCCTATGAGGGCGGCAAATTCCCGCTCTCGACCTATCTCGCCGCCCGCGTACGCGGGATCGTCGCCGATCCGCAACAATGGCGGGACTTGCCGGCGCAGGTGCGCGAGTGGCTCGAGATCCAGCAATGGCGCTCGCAGATGCCGGGTGCGCGGGAGCTGTTGGTCGAAACCTTTCCGCGCGGCAACAAGCACTATCTGATCTGTTATCCGTTCGAAGGCCGGCTCGCGCACCAGACGCTGGGCATGCTGCTGACGCGGCGGCTCGAGCGGGCGCGGCTCAAACCGCTCGGCTTCGTCGCCAACGAATACGCGCTCGCGGTCTGGGGCCTCGGCGACGTTGCCCAGCGGCTCACGCGCGGCGAACTGTCGCTCGCGCGCCTGTTCGACGAGGATATGCTCGGCGATGATCTCGAGGCGTGGCTTGCCGAATCGGCGCTGATGAAGCGCACCTTCCGCAATTGCGCCATCATCGCCGGCCTGATCGAGCGCCGCTTTCCCGGCGAGGAGAAGTCGCGCCGGCAGGTCACGATCTCGACCGATCTCGTTTATGACGTGCTGCGCAGCCATCAGCCCGATCACGTGCTCCTGCGCGCCGCCCGCGCCGACGCCTCGACCGGGCTTCTCGATGTCCGCCGCCTCGGCGAAATGCTCTCGCGCATCAGGGGCCGAATCGTTCATAAAGCGCTCGACCATGTCTCGCCGCTCGCGGTCCCGGTGATGCTGGAGATTGGGCGCGAAGCGGTCTATGGCGAGGCGGCGGATTCGCTTCTCGCCGAGGCGGCGGATGAATTGGTGAAGGAGGCGATGCAGTGACGGCCGGTGCTCGAGCGCAGCAATCTGCTTCCTCGGCGGACGCAGGAAGCGAGCCGCCAACGGCTCGCACGGAAATTGCCGTTGCCGGCGCCACGCTCGTCGCCGATTGCGCCGGCGCGCTGTATTGGCCGGACGAAAAGCTCCTCGTCATCGCCGACCTGCATCTGGAAAAAGGCTCGGCGTTTGCCGCGCGCGGCGTATTGCTGCCGCCCTACGACACCGCGACCACGCTGGCGCGGCTCGCGGACCTTATCGGCCGTTACGCGCCGCGTCTCGTCATCGCGCTGGGCGACAGCTTCCACGATGGCGGCGGGCCGTTGCGCATGAGCGGGGTCGACCGCGCCGCGCTCGCGAAACTCCAGCGCGGCCGCGATTGGGTCTGGATCGCCGGCAATCATGATCCCGATCCGGCCGAGGGCGTCGGCGGCGATTTCGCCGAAGCCTTGTCATTCGGCCCGCTGACTTTTCGCCACGAGCCCGCGGACGAGGGCTGCGGCGGCGAGGTCGCCGGCCATTTGCATCCGGTCGCCCGCGTCGTCCGGCGCGGCCGCGCGGTCAGCCGGCGCTGTTTCGCCAGCGACGGCAGCAGGCTGGTGATGCCGGCGTTCGGCGCCTATACCGGCGGCCTCAACGTGCGCGATCGCGCGATCGCTTTCCTGTTCGGCGCACTTGGCTTCACCGCGCTGATGCTCGGCGAGCGCCGCGTCTATGCCATCGCCGGCGACCGCTGCCTGTCGGATTGAAATTCAATCGCGCCGGAACGCTACGCTCGCGATCCAGCCGGTCAGCAGCGCCATCATCGCGATCGCGAGCCCGTAGAGGATGCCGTGGTCGCGCGCGGCGTTGACCACGAACTGCTCGAATCCGACCTTGACGATCTCGAAGGCCGATTCGGTGTGCGCGATCAAAGTGCCGCCCACGAACAGCTTGACGTCGACGGCATAGTCGCCGATCGGCACCTGGGCCGGCAGCGCGATCGCGGCCCGGAACAGGGTGGGCGTCAGGAACGTCACCGCGTTCGACTGTTCGCTGTAGAGGCCGCGCTCGGTCATCAGCCGCACCAGCGCCGCGCGGAACGGATCGTTGCTGACCTCGCCGATATCGTTGTGAATGAGCTCCGGCAGCGGCTTGTTGGCGATCCCGAGCTGCAGCCGGCGCAGATTGTCGGCGTTGGTGATGGCGTCGAGCGGCCGGTTCGCCAGCACCGCGAGGTAGCCGGGCGGATCGACGAAGGTGCGCGCCTGGGTATTAACCCAGATGCCGAGGACGCGCTCTTTGCGCCGCGTGCGCAGCGATTGCCGCGGCCCGGTGATGGTGGCGACGATATCGTAAGACCCGTGCCGGCCGAGGCTCGCCGCGTCCGGCTCGACCGAGCCGAACAGCACCAGCTCGACGCCGGTATAGCTCGAGGTGATCATCACGTGATGATTGGTGAGCGAGGCGACCAGGCGCTCGGCTGCGGCCGTCCCGGCGCCGAGGACGCTGGCGATCGCGAGCGCGGCGAGAAATACCAGCCTCATATCGCGCCCCCGATCAGTCGGATCGAATAGACGTCGTCAGGCCGCAGCACTAGGTCGAAGGCAAACCGCAGGCCGACCGACAGCACCAGGAGGCCGAGCAGGAGCCGCAGCCACTCGCCGCGCAGGCGCTGCCCGGCACGCGCCCCGAACTGCGCGCCGATCACGCCGCCGACCATCAGGATCAGCGCGAGCACGGCGTCGACCAGGTGATTGGTGGCGGCGTGCAGCACCGTCGTTGCGGTCATGGTGATGAAGATCAGCACCATCGAGGTGCCGATCACGGTCGCGGTCGGCACCCGCACCAGATAGATCAGCATCGGCACCAGCAAGAACCCGCCGCCAATGCCCATGACCGCGCCGATGACGCCGATAATGAAACCGATCGCCAGCACCGGGATCGCCGACACATAGACCTTCGAGCGCTTGAACCGCAGCTTGAGCGGCAACCCGTGAAACCAGACGTGGCTCCCCGGCCGGCGCAGTTCGGCCGGCTTGCCCTGGCGGCTGCGGTTGATAGCGCGGGCGCTCTCGGCGACCATCAGCACGCCGACGACGCTGAGAAAAGTGACGTAAGACAGGCCGATCACCAAGTCGAGCTGATCGAGCGTGCGCAGCCAGGTGAACAACGCGACCCCGCCGGCGCTGCCGACGATGCCGCCGGCAAGGAGCGTCAGCGCTAGCGTGCCGTCGAACGCTTTGCGCCGCCAATAGGCGATCGCGCCCGAGAACGACGACGCCGCTACATGCGTGGTGACGCTCGCCACCGCGACCGCGGGCTGCACGCCGATGAAAATGAGAAGCGGCGTCATCAGGAAGCCGCCGCCGATACCGAACATGCCGGACAGGAATCCGACCGCAAGGCCCATCGCCAGCACCAGGAAGACGTTGACGGGAATATCGGCGATAGGAAGGTAGATCTGCACGGTTGGGTCCGGGCGCTGGATCGGCGTTGCGACCGTTCTACTCGCGCAACGCCTCGACGGATACCGCCTGGGCGCCGCCGGCAAGCAGATTTGATCGCGCCGATCGATCTGTCGCTTTGAACGGTAAACGCGCCGTGCCGCGCGGCTTGGGCTCAGTCGACTTTGACCGCGTCCGGCAGCGCCGGTTTGGCGCCGGCCGAGCGCGGCTTCGGCTTCGGCGCCGGGGTTGCGCTCGCGGGCGGATCCCAGGCTTTGAGTTCGGTGGCTTCGGCCGGCTGCGGCTCGGCGGTCCAGCTCTGCGCGGCCTGCCGCGCAGCCGCAAGCGATTGCTGGTCGAGATGGGCGGCCACCTCGTCGCGCTTCTTGGCCGCGTCCTTGTCGCCATGATCGGCGGCCAGCATGAACCATTTGTAGGACTCGGCGAAGTTCTGTTCCACGCCGATGCCGCGCGCGTAGAGGATGCCGAGATTGTACTGGCTGTCGGCGATGCCGTGGTTGGCGGCTTTGCGGAACCATTGCGCGGCGGTGCGATAGTCGGCGGCGCCGTCGACGCCTTCGGCGTAGAGCACGGCGAGGTTATGCATGGCCTTGGCGTGCCCCTTGTCGGCCGCGGCGCGATAGAGGTCGCGCGCGGTGGCCAGATTCTTCTTAACGCCGATGCCTTTTTCGTAGAGACCGCCGAGCCGGAACTGCGCCGGCGCGAACCCGAGCTTAGCCGCGCGATCGAGCCAATGCGCGGCTTCCTCGTTGTTCGGCGCGACGCCGCGGCCCTCGGCAAAACGCATCGCCACCTCGTAGGCGGCCGCCGGATCGCCGGAGAGCGCGGCCGCGCGCAGCGCCGGCACCCCAATGGTCGCCGGCAGCTTCTCGTCGAGGACGCCGGGCGCCGTGCCGGCGCGCGGCGCCGATGAACGCGGCAGCGACCCGGTGACATCGGCCGGCCGCGAGGCCGCCGCGACATTGCGCTCCGGGCTACTCGCGGGCGCCGCTTCATCGGCTTCCGGGCCGGAACTGGCATCGCGGCTCGGCGGCTGGCCCGCAGGTTTCGCCTCGGGCGCCGAGCCGAGTGCGGGGCCAAGCGGCGGCGCCGCCTCGACACTTGCAGACGGAGCGGCGCTTTCGTCCGGCAATGCCGGTTTGGCCGCGCTGGCCTCCGGCGGCGCGGTCGTCGAAGCCACGGCTTTTTCGTCCGGCACGTTCTGCATCACCGCCGCGTCATGGCCCTCGAAATGAGTCTCGAAGACACGCGACACGACGCGGAAACCGCCAACGGCGATCAGCACCACCGCCATCGGCACGATCAGCTTGCGCAGCCGCTCTGACAGCGTCCTTGGCGGCGGCTCGGCCCCGGCGGCCGCCTTAGCGCCGGGGGAGCGCTCGAGCGCGGTTGCGGCGGCCGCCTGCGCGGCGCGGCGGGCGGCGGCGATGAAATCCGGCTTGCCGCCCGGATCGGGAATGACCGGCGGCTTCGCACCGGTCGCGGCCTCGGAGGCGGCGATGCGGTCGGCGGCTGACGGCTGCCGCTGGCGGCCGGCCGAACCCGGCTCGAGCGGATGGTCGGGCGGCAGGTTGGGATCGATCGGCTGCCGCGGCGCGGCGAGTGCCGAAGCCGCCTCAGCGGCTACGAGCGGCGGCGCGGCAGCGGTGGCGGGAGGCATCGCCGCGGCCGGCACGAGCGCCGGCGGAGACGCCACGGGCTGTTGCGGCTGTGCCGGCGACGGCGCCGTCGGCGCGTCGGCGGCTTGCGTCCCGCGCATTCCGCTCTCGATCACCGCCAAGCGATCGACGACGTGCTCTACCTTCCCCTGCACGGCTTCGAGCGACTCCTGGGTACGGCGCTCGGCTTGTTTGATCTCGGCGACGTCGCGCTCGATCGCGCCGACGGCGACGGGGCCGCCGCTCTCTGCCGGGCCAATCGCCGTGCCGTTGGTGCCGCGCAATTGCTCGATGTGGACCAGGAGATCGGCAAGCCCGCGCCCGACCGTTTCAAGATGTACGAGATGGGTGTCGGAGGCGTCGAAGCGCCGCACCAGCATGGCGATGCGGTCCTCGAGATGAGCGAGGGCCGCATGATCGGTGTGCGTGAGCTGCACCCATTCCAGCTTCTCGATCAATCCGGCGAGGAGTTTCTCCAATTGCTGGGGCACGGCATGTCCGGCCTCGGTCGAAGCATTGAGCGCGCTTGCCAGCGTGTCGATGCGGCTGCCGAGCGCCGTGACCGCCTGATCCGCCCCGCTTGAGGCCGTGAGCGCGTTCGCAAGCGTATCGATGCGGCTCTCGAGCGCCGAGACCGCGCGTCCGCTCGCCGCGCTGTTGGCGAGACCGTCGACCTTGGCCGAGAGCGCGCGCACGTCTTCGGCGACCTTGGTCAGGGCGTCGTTGGAGGCGACGTGGGCAACAACACCGCGCAATCCACCAATCGCGGTCTCGAGCTGGTGCAGGGCGGTTGGATCGTCCTTCGCGGCGATGGCGTCGACCTTGGCGGTGAGCGCCCGCACCGCCTCATCGAAGCCGACCAGGCTTTCGGCGGTCGTGAGCCCGCGCAAGGCTTCGCGCACGTCGGCGAGCCCGCGCTCGAGGCCGGCCAGCGCCGCGGCATCGAGGCCGCACGCGCGGCTGTGGTCGATGCGCTGGGCCAGAGCCTTGATCTCGATCTCGAGCGATTCGACGGCGTGCCGCGGCAGCGCCTCGGTGATCGAGTGGCCGATCTCGCCGAGGTCCGCGCGAATGCCTTCGATCGCTTTTTCGAGATCGCTCGCCGGGCGCAGCGCCTCGATCTGGCTGGTGATCTGACGCAACTGCTGCTCGAGCGCGCTGAGGTCGACGTTCGGCGCCGGCGCCGGCTCGTGACGCAGGCTCTGCGGTTGCGGCGGCGCGGCTCGCGGATCCTCGGCGCGCGCGGGTTCTGCGGCCAACGAAGCCATCGCGGTCTCGCGACTAAGAATTTCAGTTCGGGCCGCGGGCGTTTCCGCCGGTAGCGGCGGAGCCGTTGGCGCCAATGGCGATGCCGGAGGCGGCAGCACGCTCGGCGCGAATTGCCAAGGAGCGTTGCCGGCGAGCGCACGCTGTCGCGCCATAATCTCCACGACTGCGCGCTCGATTGAGGAGCCCGCGTTGCCCGCGGCCGCATGATCGGCGGCCGCTGGCGCCCGCTCGGGCACCGGTTGCGGGTCCGCCAAGGCACGCCGCACGGCTCGACGCGCCGGCGCTTGCGGGGCGCCGGTCAGCGCCGTTGCGCGCTCGACTGCGGCTTCGCTTGGCGGCGCCGGCGATTGCCACCGGCGCGATGCCAGTCGCCGCTGCGCCATGTCGGTCCGCGCCAGGCGCTCGAGCTCGCTCGAGATCTGGTCGAGGCGTCCATGCAGCTCGCTGAGCTCCTCGCGACTGCGCAAAGCTTCGCTGGACTCTGCCGGCCGGGCCGCTTCGCGGCCATTATCCGCGTAGGCGATATCGAGGGCGCGCTCGGCTTGGCGCCGCGCCTCGTCCTCATCGACGCGCCTTGCTTCGCGCGCCTCGTCGCGCGCACGTTCGACTTCGCGGCGGGCTTGCTCGCGGGCGCGCTCGACGTCACGCGCTTCGTCGCGGTGGCGCTCAGCTCCACCGCGGGCGTGTTCGCGAAGGCGCTCGGCCTCGCGCGCCTCCTCGCGGGCGCGGGCGGCCTCGGCGACCCGCCAGGCGCGCTTGGCCTCCTGCGCCGCCTCGCGCTCACTTTCATTCTCGCGCGTTCGCTCGTGCCGCGGCCTCTCCTCACGCCCGCGCTCCGGCTCGTCGCGATAAGGAGCGCCGGGCCGGCGCGGCGGCTCGTCTTCGCTCAAGCCGCGGCGGCGGCGCTGCGGGTCGCGCGCGCGATCGCGCTCCGACCGGTCGTGGCGCGCCTCCGGCCGTCGCTTGGGCGGACGATCAAATTGCGACGATCGCGGCGCTTCCTCGTCGTCCTCGTCGTCCGAGCGGATGACGCTGTTGAGCCAGTCGCCGACCGATACATCGAGGGGACGCACCGCTTCGCGTCCAGCGTCGCGCGTTTCCGGACGGTAACCCCTGAAGTTCCACGGACCGCCGGATCTCATCCTCGATGAACCCACATCGTGAGGAAGCAGGGAATGCCCTGCCTCGAGCCGGTGCTCTACAGCAGACGATGCGCAACGCGCGGTCCCGGTCCCTCGCGGCTGACTTTTCCGGATTACGGTAAATAACGGGTTAAAAGATACCCGACCAACGCCGCCGAAAATCGGCTAGACTAGGCTTCTTCAATGCGTCCTGATCCGCCGGCGCGCAGCGGAAAAGGTCCCGGAGGACAGCTCATGCCGACCTACAAGGCTCCCGTTGATGACGTGATGTTCCTATTGAGCGACGTCTTCCACATCGATCGCTACAACAATCTGCCGGGCTTTGCCGACGCTACGCCCGATCTCCTCGAAGCGGTGCTCGCCGAAGCCGGAAAATTCTGCGAGGACGTGCTCACCCCGCTCAACCGTTCCGGCGACCGCGAAGGCTGCCGCCGTCAAGACGACGGCTCGGTCGCGACGCCGACGGGCTTCAAGGACGCCTATCGGCGACTGATCGAAGGCGGCTGGATCGGCGCCTCTTCGCCGGTCGAGTACGGCGGCCAAGGTCTGCCGCGCGTCCTCTCGCAAGCGATCAGCGAATTCCTGGTCTCGGCGAACATGGCCTTCGCCATGTATCCGGGTCTTACCCAAGGCGCCGCCGCCGCGCTCATGGTCCACGGCTCGCCGGAGCAGAAGGCGCTCTACCTGCCCAAGCTCATCAGCGGCGAGTGGACCGGCACGATGAACCTCACCGAGCCGCAATGCGGGACCGATCTCGGATTGACCCGTACCCGCGCCGTGCCGCAGCCCGACGGCAGCTACAAGATCACCGGGACCAAGATCTTCATCTCCGCCGGCGAGCACGATCTCGCCGAGAACATCGTCCATCTGGTGCTCGCCCGCATCGAGGGCGCGCCGGAAGGCGTCAAGGGAATTTCGCTGTTCGTCGTCCCCAAATTCCTGCCGGAGAAGGACGGCGTGGTCGGCGCGCGCAACGCGGTCTCGTGCGGCTCGATCGAAGAGAAGATGGGCATCCACGCCAATTCCACCTGCGTCATGAACTATGACGGCGCCACCGGCTGGCTCGTCGGCGAGCCGAACCGCGGCCTCAACGCGATGTTCGTGATGATGAACGAAGCCCGGCTCGGCGTCGGCATGCAGGGATTGGCGCTGTCCGAGGTCGCCTATCAGAACGCCGCCGCCTACGCCAGGGAGCGGCTCGCCGGGCGCGCGCTCAGCGGCGCGAAGTTCAAGGACAAGGCGGCCGATCCGATCATCGTCCATCCCGACGTGCGCCGCATGCTGATGACCATGCGCGCGTTCAACGAGGCGGCGCGGGCGCTGGTGTTGTGGACCGCCCTCAAAGCCGACGTCGCCCATCGCTCGGACGACGCCAAGGAGCGTCAGGCCGCCGACGACCATATGGGCCTGATGACGCCGGTGATCAAAGGCGTGCTCACCGACCAGGGCTTTGCCAATACCGTCATGGCGCAGCAGGTGTTCGGCGGCCACGGCTACATCGCCGAGCACGGCATGGAGCAGTTCGTGCGCGATGCGCGCATCGCCATGATCTACGAGGGCGCCAACGGCATTCAGGCGCTCGATCTCGTCGGCCGCAAGCTGCCGAAAGACGGCGGCCGCGCCCTGCAGGCGTTCTTCGCCGAGGTTTCCGCCTACATCAAGGAGCACGGCGGCGACGCCGAGCTCGCACCCTATCTCAAGCCGCTCGGCCAGGCGCTCGGCGAATTGCAGCAGGCGACGATGTGGTTCATGCAGAACGCGCTCGGCAATCCCGACAATGCCGGCGCCGGCTCGACCGACTACATGCACCTCTTCGGCCTGGTCGCGCTTGGCTACATGTGGTGCCGGATCGTCGAGGCGGCGAAGGCGGGCCCGGCGGGGAAGAATGGCGGCGGCGAGCGCATGGCGGCCAAGCTCGCGACCGGCCGGTTCTTCGCCGAGCGCATGCTGCCGGCCGCGGCAACGCATCTGGCGCGGATCAAGGCCGGCGCGGCCAGCACCATGGCGCTGCCGATCGAGGCGTTCTAACGCGGCATGATCGGAAAAGCGGGTCTCCGCCCCGGACCCGGTCGGCTGGCAGGTCTTTGCGGATCGTGCTCAGAGGCGCTCGTATCGCCTAGCGTTTTCCGGCGATCATCTCGTAGTCGGTGAAAATCACGTCGCCGCCGACGAGCTCCGACGAGTACACCGATTCGAAGCGCTTGACCGCTTCCGATTGGCCGTGGCGAGCTTGCGCCGCCTCGTCAGCGAAGATGAACAGGTGGATGAAGCGGGTGGGGTCGTCCTTCTGCTGCCAAGCGAGATACATCTGCGTGCCCGGCTCGCTCGCGCGCAAATAATCCACGAACTCGGCGATGGCTTGTTTGACCTTGCCGACCGCGGCAGGCTTCACCTGATAAGCGCCGGTCTGAAAAACTGCCATTGCGACATCTCCCCGATCGTGGCTGCGGTTGCCCCTCGAGCGCGGTGATACGGCCAAGAATTTGGCCGCTATTCCCGCCACTGCGGCCCGCGGCCATTGCCTTCGGCGCTGTCCTTGAGGCGGAACATCAGATTGCCCCACATCGCGTTGCAGCCGGCGCAAAACTCGGTGACCTCGCGCCAGCCGCCGTGCACGAAGCGCAGGATCGCGCCGCTGCCATCCTCGCTCTCCGCGATGTCCCAGCGCAGCGTGGTGCCCTTCCACTCCGGCTCATCGCCACGGCAGGTCATGACCACGCAGCGTCCCGGATCGAGCCGGTCGATGGTCATGCGATAAACCACCTCGCGCTTTTCGAAGCCGAATTCGGCTTTGCCGCCGATTTTTTCCTCCATCTGCGTGTCGGCGGTCCACCAGCTGCGCATTCCCGCCTGCGTTGCGACTGCGGCATAGACCTTCTCCGGCGTCGCGGCGATCGGAACGACGAATTTCAGATCGGCCATGGCTCCTCCGTCATCTCATCCGGGATTGACAAGCGGCGTGGTCGCGCAGCGTCATTGCTCTTCCCTTCGCGCCGGCGGGCGCGAGATCGAACGTTCAAGATTTGGTGAAGTGCGAGCAGCCGACCGCTCGGAGCGTTGGACTTCGCCGCTATTCCCCGCCGCAACAAAAATACGATTTCGTCTCGCCCAGCTATGGCGGAAGCCCGACGCTTGATCAATTCGTTACCTTCCATATAGTTTTGCGCGGCCCGTTGTGGAGTTGCACAACTCATGGCGAGCGCGCACGCCGACCAGCAGGTTCGCCGTTGGGGCGAGCGATTTCGCAAAGATCAAGTCGCGGCAGGAGTCGTCCTCGCGCTGCGCGATCGCGGCGACGAAATCTGGCGTCATGCCTTCGAACATCTGCAGCGCGAGAGCCCGGAATACCGAAACTCGGTCGACGCCGAGTTCGCGGAGGAATCCAAGGCGCATTGCAACGAGCTGTTGCGCACGATCGTCGCCATCGCGGCGCGACGCGTGCCAAAATCCGACGCCGATCCGTTTCAGTTCGTCCGCGTCCACGCGCAATGGCGTGCTCGCCATCGCGTGCCGCTGATCGCCTCGCTGCACGCCTACCGGCTCGCTCATCGCACCTATTGGGAACTCACCCGCGCAGCCCTGCCGCGCCAAGCCAAGAAGACGCAGGCGATCCGCTCATTGACCACGCTCTCGGATTTTTGGATCGAGCTGTTCGATCACGTCGGCGCGGTTCTGGCCGAGGCGCATGCGGTCGAGGAAGGCTTGATCGTGGCGCAGAGCACGCAGACCCATGCGGCGCTCATTGATCACCTGCTGCGCGGGCAAGAGCCGCACGATGCCGAGGCCCGGCAGCTTTGCGCGCTCTGCGGCATTCGCTCCGGAGCCTCAATTGCGATCGCCGTCGCGGAGCCGCTGGAGCCTGGCAACGGCAAGGCCGTCGACCGCGAGGCGGCGTTGCGCTCGTTCGTGCGCCTGACCGAGCAAGCGCTGCCGCGAGCGACATTCGGCAACCTGATCGAGGTGCGCAACCAGAAGGTCGTCGCGATCGTCTGCAGCGACGCCGGCACGAGCCGAGCCTTGGCGCAGATCCTACGGCGGAGCGGCTTCACGCGCCGCGCCGGAAACGGGCCAGGCGTGCGCGTCGGCATCAGCCTTGACGTCGCTGAATTTTCGCGGCTTCCGTTCGCGCTCGAGGAGGCGCGGCTGGCCGCCGAGTTTGCCGCCGCCGCGCAGCCGCTGATGCATTTTGCCGACATCGACCTGCGCGAATTCTTGATTCGCCGCGCCGACGGCGCCGCAATTCGCCTCGTCCCGCAATGGGCGCATCAATTCAGTTTGGCCGAGGACGTTCAATTGCGTGAGCTATCGCGCACGATTCACGCGTTCGCCGATTGCAATTTCAACGTCAAACAGACCGCGCGGCGTCTGAGCATCCACACCAACACCGTGTATTTCCGCCTCAACCGGATTACGAGCCTCACCGGAATCAATCCGCGGACCTATTCGGGAACCTCGCATCTGCTGACGGCGCTGCGGTTGCTTGAGGTTCACAATGGCGGCGGCCGCGGGCTCTAGCCGCGCCGGCGGCTTCGGCGCTATGCGCCGCGCACTGACCAGCCTTACCGGCTGTAATTCTTCCGCGGTTGGCCTATATGGGGGATATTCGGTCGACCAAGACCGACCCCAATCAGGCTTGGCGGTGCTCTCCGCTCGGCCACGCTCCCCGACGGACAGGGACAACTGGCGAGGAAACGCTATGCCCGACGCCTTCATCTACGATCACGTGCGCACGCCGCGCGGCCGCGGCAAGGTCGACGGTTCGCTCCACGAGGTCACCGCGCTCAACCTGGCGAGCCAGGCGCTCGGCGCCATCAAGAGCCGCAACGAGCTTGATCCGATTCTGGTCGATGACGTGGTGATGGGCGTCGTCGATCCGGTGGGCGAAGCCGGTGCCGACATCGCACGCTCGGCGGCCCTGGTTGCCGGCTATGGCGACACAGTCGCCGGCGTGCAGATCAATCGCTTCTGCGCTTCCGGCCTCGACGCGGTGAATTTCGCCGCCGCGCAGGTCATGTCGGGACAGCAGGATATGGCAATCGGCGGCGGCGTCGAATCAATGAGCCGGGTCGGCATCGGCTCATCCGGCGGCGCCTGGGCGGTCGATCCGTCGATCGCGGTCGCCGAGTATTTCATGCCGCAGGGGATTTCCGCCGACCTCGTCGCCACCAAATACGGCTTCTCCCGCGATGACGTCGACGCCTATGCAGTCGAGAGCCAGAAGCGTGCGGCGACGGCATGGGACGAGGGCCGCTTCAACAAATCGGTGATGACGGTGCGCGACGTGAACGGCCTGCCGATTCTCGCCAAGGACGAGCACATGCGGCCGGAAACCACGATGCAGTCGCTTGCCGCGCTCAAGCCGTCATTCGTGCAGATGGGCGAGATGGGCGGCTTCGATGCGGTCGCGATCCAGAAGCATCCGGAGGTCGAGTTCGTCAACCACGTGCATCATGCCGGCAATTCCTCGGGCATCGTCGACGGCGCCGCGGCCGTTCTCCTCGGCAACAGCAAGGCCGGCAAGAAGGCGGATCTCAAGCCGCGGGCGCGCATCCGCGCCTTCGCCAATATCGGCTCCGAGCCGGCGATCATGCTCACCGGGCCGGTCGACGTGACCAAAAAGGTGCTCAAGCGCGCCGGCATGACGCTTGCCGACATCGATCTGTTCGAGCTCAACGAGGCATTCGCCTCGGTGGTGCTGCGTTTCATGCAGGCCTTCGACATCGACCACGGCAAGATCAACGTCAACGGCGGCGCCATCGCGCTCGGCCATCCGCTTGGCGCCACCGGCGCGATGATCCTCGGCACCGTGCTCGACGAACTCGAGCGGCGCGGCCTCTCGACTGCGCTGGTGACGCTCTGCATCGGCGCCGGCATGGGCACCGCCACGATCATCGAGCGGGTGTGATCACCCGTCTCGGCGCTGGCGCCGGGAGGCGGTGAGGAGGGGCGCACGGCATGCCGAAGATCGATATCGACAGGCTTCGGGTCTATGACGGCAGCGATTACCCGGCGCCGTTCCGCAAGGTGGTCGCCGGCCGGTCACGCAAGCGGCTTGGCGACGCCGCCGGCCTCGACCAGTTCGGCGTCAATCTCACCACGCTGAAGCCCGGCGCCGCCTCGGCGCTGCGCCACTGGCACGAGAACGAGGACGAGTTCGTCTACATCCTCGGTGGCGAAGCCGTGCTGATCGAGGACGACGGCGAGAGCGTGCTAAAGCCGGGCGATGCCGCCGGCTTCAAGGCCAACAGCCGCAACGGGCATCATCTCGTCAACCGCGGCAGCGCTGACGTGGTCTATCTCGAGATCGGGACGCGCGCCAAGCGCGAGCGCGCCGAATATCCCGATGTCGATCTGGTGGCGATCGGCGACGAAAAAGGCGAGCGTTACACCCATAAGGACGGGACACCCTATTCGTGACGCGTCATCGTCGGCCGTGGTGAAAACCGGGATCCGGATGACGATACGGGGAGCTGGCTATGACCTTTGAGAATTTCACTGTCGAGATCGACGCCGACGGCATTGCGCTCGTCACCTGGGACATGCCCGGCAGGTCGATGAACGTGATCGACAAAAAGGTAGGCGACGAGCTCGCGGCGATCGTCGAGCAGGTCGCGACCGATCCGGCGATCAAGGGCGCCGTCATCACCTCCGGCAAGGACAGCTTCTGCGGCGGCGCCGACCTCTCCATGCTGGAGACGCAAAACCGCGCCTATGCCGAGCTGAAAAAATCCCAAGGCGAGGAGGCCGCTAACGCCCGGCTGTTCGATGACGTGCGCAAGGCTTCGCTGCTGTTCCGCCGCATCGAGACCTGCGGCAAGCCATGGGTCGCCGCGATCACCGGCACAGCGATGGGTGGCGGTTTCGAGCTCGCGCTAGCCTGCCATCATCGCGTCGCCGCCGACAATGACAAGGCGCGGCTTGGCCTGCCCGAGATCAAGGTCGGCCTGTTCCCGGGCGGCGGCGGCACGCAACGGATCCCGCGCATGCTGCAGCCGGTTGATGCGCTGCAGTTCCTGCTCAAGGGCGACCACATCGCCTTCAACCGCGCCAAGGCGATGAAGCTGATCGATGCGGTGGTACCTGCGGCCGACCTCGTGCGCACCGCCAAGGATTGGATCAAGGCCGGCGGCACCGCAAAGCAGCCGTGGGATCTCGATGGCTTCAAACTGCCCGGCGGACCGGTCTACTCGAAGGCCGGCTTGATGGTGTTCACGCCGGCGAACGCGCTCTATCGCCGCGAAACCTACGACAATTATCCGGCGGCGCGCGCCATCATGCAGGTGGTGTATGAGGGCCTGCAGCTGCCGATCGACCAGGCGCTGCGCGTCGAGTCGCGCTACTTCGCGAAGGTCCTGCGCTCGCCGGAAGCGGCGGCGATGATCCGCTCGCTGTTTCTCTCCATGCAGGAGCTCAACAAGGGCGCGCGGCGGCCGGCCGAGGTGCCGGCGAAGCCGATCAAGAAGATCGGCGTCCTCGGCGCCGGCTTCATGGGCGCCGGCATCGCTTACGTCAGCGCGCTCGCGGGCATCGACGTCGTCCTCATCGACCGCGATCAAGAGGCCGCCGACAAAGGCAAGGCGCATTCGGAAAAGCTGATGACCAACCAGGTCAACCGCGGCCGCGCCACGGCGGCCGACCGCGACGCAGTGCTCGCGCGCATTACGCCGACGCCGGATTACGCCGGCCTCAAGGACTGCGATCTCATCATCGAAGCCGTGTTCGAAGACCGCAAGGTCAAGGAAGAGGTGATCGCCAAGGCGCAGGAAGCGATCGGCAAAGACACCATCTTCGGCTCCAATACCTCGACCCTGCCGATCACTTCGCTGGCGGCCTCGTTCAAGGAACCGAAGCGCTTCGTCGGCATTCACTTCTTCTCGCCGGTCGACCGCATGATGCTGGTCGAGATCATTCTCGGCAAAAAGACCGGCGACGCCGCGCTCGCAGTCGCGCTCGACTATGTGCGCGCGATCCGCAAGACCCCGATCGTGGTCAACGATTCGCGCGGCTTCTATACCTCGCGCGTGGTCGGCACCTATATCCGCGAAGGCCAGCTGATGCTGGCGGAAGGCATCCCTGCGGCGATGATCGAAAATGTCGGGCGGCTCGCCGGCATGCCGGTGGGCCCGCTGTCGCTGACCGACGAGGTCGCCGTCGATCTTGCCTGGAAGGTGCTCAAGGCGACCGAGGCCGATCTCGGTCCGCAGGCGGTCGATCCGCGGCAACGGGCGCTACTGGAAGAGATGGTGGAGAAGCGCGGGCGCTACGGCCGCAAGAACGGCAAGGGCTTCTACGACTACCCGCAGAGCGGACCGAAGCGGCTGTGGCCGGGCCTTCCCGACTTGCAGCCGACCAAGCTCGATCCCGACACGCTTGACGTCGCCGAGCTCAAGCACCGGCTCCTCGCGATCCAGGCGCTGGAATCGGCGCGCTGCGTGCAGGAGCGCGTGGTCACCGACATGCGCGAGGCCGACGTCGGCTCGATCCTCGGCTTCGGCTACGCGCCGTTCACCGGCGGCACCATCTCCTATATGGACGGCATGGGCACCAAAGCCTTCGTTGAATTGTGCAACCGCCTCGCCAAGCGCCATGGCGAACGGTTCAAGCCGCCCAAGCTGTTGCGTGACTTGGCGAAAAGCGGCGAGACCTTTTACGGCCGCTTCCCGCCCGACAAACGCCGGGCGGCCTGACGATCCCTTGCGCGGATCATTACCTCTCCAGGCACCGGCCATTGCCGCGGGAATCCCATGGCGCGTGATCAGGTCGACCTGACGCCGATCGAGCGGCGCGACGAGCTCGTCGATTGGATCGCCCAAGGCGTCAAGCCGAAGTCGCGTTTCCGCATCGGCACCGAGCACGAGAAATTCGCGTTCACCCTCGACGGGCATCGCCCGGTGCCCTACCAGGGCCGCCGCGGCATCCGCGCGCTGCTCGAAGGCATGCAGCATCTGCTCGGCTGGCAGCCGATCATGGAAGGCGAGAACGTCATCGGCCTGTCCGACGTGACCGGCGGCGGCGCCATCACGCTCGAGCCCGGCGGTCAGTTCGAATTGTCCGGCGCGCAGGTCGAGACGGTGCACCAGACCTCGAGCGAGCTGATGGCGCATCTCGCGCAGGTGCGCGAGGTCGCGCGCCCGCTCGGCATCGGCTTTCTCGGCATCGGCATGACGCCGAGCTGGACGCGCGCCGAGATGCCGACGATGCCCAAGGGCCGATACAAGATCATGACTGCGTACATGCCGAAGGTCGGCACGCTCGGCCTCGACATGATGTACCGCACCTGCACGGTGCAGACCAATCTCGACTTTTCCTCGGAAGCCGACATGGTCAAGAAGCTGCGCGTGTCGCTTTCGCTGCAGCCGGTGGCGACCGCGATGTTCGCGAACTCGCCGTTCACCGAGGGCAAGCCCAACGGCTTTCTCTCCTTCCGCTCGGAAATCTGGCGCCATACTGACGATGCGCGCGCCGGCATGCTCGCCTGGGCGTTCGAGCCGGGCATGGGCTTCGAGCGCTGGGTCGACTACGCGCTCGACGTGCCGATGTATTTCGTCAAGCACGGCGACGACTATGTCGACGTCGCCGGCCAGTCGTTCCGCGATCTGATGGCGGGCAAGCTCCCCGGCATGCCAGGGGCGCGCGCGACGATCTCGGATTGGGCCAACCACGTCAGCACGATCTTTCCCGAGGTGCGGCTCAAACGCTATCTGGAGATGCGCGGCGCTGACTCCGGGCCGCTGGCGAATTTGCTCGCGCTGCCGGCCTTCTGGGCCGGCATTCTTTATGACGACGCCAGCCTCGATGCCGCCTGGGACCTGGTCAAGGACTGGACCGCCGAGGAGCGGCAGAAGCTTCGCGATGCGGTGCCGAAACAGGCCCTCGCCGCCACGGTGCGCGGGCGCAGCGTGCTGGCGATCGCCCATGACGTTCTTGAGCTCGCGCGTGGCGGGCTCGTCCGCCGCGCGCACTACGATCTCGGCGGCCAGGACGAGACCCGCTACCTCGACGTGCTCGAAGACCGGCTCGCCCGCGGCACCACGCCGGCGCAGGAGTTATTGGAGAAATTTTACGGGCCGTGGGCGGGCTCAGTCGATCCGGTTTATGCCGAGGAGGCCTATTGAGCTTCCGGCCACGGCGCAACTACGGAGTAGCTGTTCACTCGACCCCGTAAAGCCACCGCGCCTGGTCGACCGCCTGGTGGCAAGCCTGCGCATCGCCCGCGGCGTCCGCCTTTCGAGCGCGGTCGAGGGCGGCGGCGGCATCGGCGTCGGCCTTTCCCTGCGCGTTCTCCACCGCGCCTGGCGTCGGCTGGTGGTGCAGTTGCGCCCCGACCGTCTGCCGGCCCGAGGGTCCGCCTGCCGGACCTGCGCTTTTGATCTGGCGCTGGAGTTGCGCAATCTCCGTCGTGCACGGCCCGGCCTGGGCGGCAACGCCGGCACCGATGAACGCGACGGTCACCAGCACTACGAAACGCGACATGACCAACCTCCTCCTCAAAGTGTTGATCTCCGTCCTTTGTCAAAGCCTGCGTCTATTTGCCGGTTCCTGCACGGGAACCGGCAAATCATCGTGTGCCGTAGAATAATCCGACGCTCGGTCATCGAGAAGATGGCTCCGCCGGCATCCTGCGGAATTCCGGCACCAGGCCCGCCGCCCGCCCATCGCGTCGCAGGATTTGACGCCGTACTGCTAAGGCACGACCTTCCGCAGAAAACCATCGACGCTGCCGCGTAGGCTGTCCGCGGCCGTCTCGACCGCCTGCGACGCCGCCAGCACCGTATCCGCGGAGCTGTGCATGTCGGCAATTGACCCGGTGACGCGGCACAACACCGCAGCAACCGATTTCGCACCGGAGGCCGCCGCCGCAACGTTATTTGAGATCTCGTTGGTCGAGTCGTGCTGCTGCTCGATCGCGGCGGCAATCGCCGCGGTGAACTGCTGAATTTCGCCCATGCGGCCGGCGATGTTGCCGATGGCGCGAACCGCGCTCTGCGTCGAGCCCTGCACCGCGGCGATTTGCGCGGCAATGTCCTCCGTCGCCTTTGCGGTCTGCACCGCGAGCGCTTTGACCTCCGCAGCGACGACGGCGAAGCCCTTGCCAGCGGCACCGGCGCGCGCCGCCTCGATGGTGGCATTGAGCGCCAAGAGATTGGTCTGGCCGGCCACGCTGCGGATGAGCTTGACCACGTCATCGATCTTTTGCGCCGCCTGGGCGAGGCCGGCGATGTCCTGATTGGTCGATTGCGCCTCGACCGCCGCGGCTTTGACCACGTCCGATGCGCGGGCCAGCTGATGGTTGATCTCGGCGATCGACTTGGACAGCTCATGCGCTGCCGTCGAGGCCACCTCGACGCTGTTGACCGCCTCGCTGGAGGTGTCGACCGCGCCGGCGGTGCGAGCCGTGGTTTCGCTAGACGCCGCCGACAGGGTGGTGGCGGTCGATTTCATCGCCGCCACGCTGTCGCCGACGGTCTGCAGGACCCGCTCAACGCTGTCGCGGAACCAGGCGATCGCATCGTCGACTACCGCGCGGCGCGTCTCCTGTTCCTCGAGCAACGTACTCTTTCTTTCTGACGCGCGGCGCTCGGTGATGTCGTCGTGCGTTCCGACCCAGTAATTGCCGCCGGGTATCGGCCGATTGACCACGGCAATCGACCGCCCGTCCGGCATCTCGGTCACGAAACTCATGGTCCTGCCGGCAGCCATCGCTTCGCGCAGTTCGGCGCAATATTCGGCCGGATCGCGCTGCAGGGTGCCCTTGGCAACCCGGTGGCGCACCATATCGATCAGGGCGACGCCCGGTTTGATCACCGTGGCCGACAGCCCGTACATCGCGAGATAACGATCATTGCAGACGACGAGGCGGCCGGCCTTGTCCAGCATCACAACGCCCTGGCTCATATTATTGAGCGCGATGGCGAGCAGGCGACCTTGGTCGTCGAGGCGGCGATCCGCAAAGGCGCTGATCAGGCTCGAGCCCAATATCGCCACCGCGACGCTGGCGATGGCAACCGCAAGCGAGCCGGGCGACAGCGACAGCTCCGTCAGTGTGCGGGTCGGATCGGGGACGATTTCCACCGCGCCCATGGCGGTAAAGTGGTGCGATACAATGGCGAGCGTGAGCAACAGCGCCGACATCCACAGCGCCCGCAGCCCGTGCCAGCGCACCGCAACCGCGAGTGCGGCCATGCCCAAGACCATTCCGACGACGACAGAGGCCGCCACCAGAGGCAGATCCCATTCCACATGACCCGGAAGCTCAAGCGCGCCCATGCCGAGATAATGCATGACGGCGACGCCGCCGCCGATAATGCCGCCGCCGATCGGCGGGCCCCAGCGGCCGGGAATGAAGACCGCCGCCGCCACGCCGCCTGCCGTGATCGCAGCGGCGGCCAACAGCGACAAGGCGGTCAGGAAGATGCCGTAGGCAAGCGGCACGCCGGGCTCGTAGGCGAGCATCGCCAGAAAGTGCGTCGACCAGATGCCGCATCCGGTTGCAGCGCCCGAGGCCGCGATCCAGACGGCGCGCGCCTTTCCTGCAGTCGAGCGCGCGCGATAGAACAGTGTGATCGCGGTCAGGCTCGACAGGAAGCAAACGAGGCCGGCAACGACAACCAGGCGCCAGTCGTGTTGCGTTGTCAGGCAGTTGAGGATTCGGAACATGGTGGCCCACGCCATCAGACGGCAACCAGCCTGACTATTAGCTAGCCACCATCGATTTACGCCTCCTTAATTAACGTGCGAGTTCCGCCGTTGGCGGAGGCTCGGATCGTATTGCCGGGCCCTGCCTTTCGGGTCCCAGCCGCCGCGCGGAGCATCAAGCCCTATGGCTTTGGCTTCGTCGCCCAGGCGCGCAGCACGTCGGCCGTGCCGCCGTCCATCGGAAAGAAGCACTCGATGCGCAGCTCCTGCACGGTGATATCTTGGGGCGTGCCGAGCGTCGCGATGGTGGTGAACAGCCGCAGGGCAGCCTCGCCCTTGCGAAAATGCATCGGCAGAACCGGCCCGGCGGGAAGATCGCTCGCGGCGGCTTTGAGGGCCTGTTCGACGCCCTCGTAGCGCAGCAATCGCTCGAGCAGAGCCGCGGTCTCGGCGCTGCCGTCGGCGACGGCATCCGCCTCGACGCTGCGGATGAAATAGCGCACCACGTCCGCCCAATTGACGAGGAACGGCCGCAGCACGTCGGGCGCGACCAGCGCGTCGGCAAGATTGATCCGTGCTTCGGGCGCCAACGGGCCGACCAGAAACTCGACGAGACGCACCGCGCCTTGGTTGGCGTCGAGCAAATTCCAGTGGCGGTCGATCGCGACCGCCGGGAACGGCTCCTGCTGCGCCATGATATAGGCGAGCGCCTCGCGCACCTGCGCCAGTTCCGGCGCGGCGAGGTCGGTCTCGCGCCAGACCGGCGCAAATCCGGCAGCGACGAGGAGCGCATTCTGCTGCCGCAGCGGCAGATCGAGTGTCGCCGCCAGGCGCAGGACCATGTCGCGGCTCGGCGCGGCGCGTGCCAGCTCCAGAAAACTCACATGACGCTGCGAGACGCCGGCACGGCCGGCAAAATCGAGCTGCGACCACCCGCGGCGCTGGCGCCAGGCCCGCAGCAGGGTTGCGAAGTCTGCGTCGCGCGACACGAACGAGCTCCCGCCGGTTTTGCTGCTACGACCGTCGCGCCGATGGTGGCATATTCGCCCGCGGCGTGAACAGGACGGACTTGCAAAGCTACTCCGCGTCGCAGCCGAGATTGACGCGACTACCTGCCGGGTAGTTGCTAAAACGACCGCGGTCGGGATGGTGGATTCCGGATCGAGGTACGACGGGAGGGGCGGTGGGCGAGACATTCGGAGTCCTGCTCGCGATCGTCTCGAGCTCGCTTGGCGGCACCGCGGCCGCGGTCACGCGCTACCTTTCCGGCGACGCCGATCCGCTCACGCTTGCCATTCTGCGCTGGGGCATCGGTTTTGTTTGCGTGCTGCCGATCGCGCTCATGCTGCGCGTGCGCTGGCCGCGCGGCAGCGATGTAGTCGGCGTCGCGGTGCTCGGTCTCTGCTTCTACGGCCTGTTTTTCATCCTCTATAATCTGGCGATCAGCTACACCACGGCCGCGCGCGCGAGCCTCGCGCTCTCGACCTTGCCGCTGCAGACCATGCTGGTCGGCGGCGTGCTCGGCGTCGAGCCGCTGACCGCGCGCAAATCGGCGGGCGTCGGCATCGCCATCCTCGGCGTATTCGCCGCGCTCGCCTCAGGCCTCGCCGCGGCTCCGTCTGGAGCCTGGCGCGGCGAGCTGATCATGACCGCCGCGGTCCTGTGCATGGCGTTCTATAATGTGTGGTCGCGCCCCTTCATCGAGCGATCAAGCGCGCTCGGCTTCCTCGCGCTCGGCATGGGCGCCGGCGCCGCGGCGCTCATCGTCGTCGGTCTCCTCACCGGCCGGCGCGCGGTGCTGGAAAGCTTCGGCGCGCCGCAATGGATCGCCGGCGTCTATCTCGGGATTTTCGGCGGCGCGCTCGCTTTCATTCTCTGGGTGCTGGCGCTCGAGCGAACGACGCCGACCCGCGTCGCCAGCACCATGACCGTCAATCCGGTCGCCGCCGCGCTACTCGCGAGCGCGCTCGTCGGCGAGCCGATCACGCCCAATCTCATCATCGGCCTCGTCGCCGTCTTCGCCGGCATCTGGATTGCGACCACCGACGCGCGGCCGGCTGGCAAGGCGCGGTCGCGTTCCTAAGCGCTTCGGCACGCGCGGTGACGTTCGCCATCGTTGGCGCCGAAAAAAGCGGGCCGGTCCTTTACAGCGGACGGTGCGTGCGGCCGAGGAGCCATCCGAGGCCGACCGCAATGGCGACCGCCGTGTAAGGCTGATGCTCGATCACGTTGCGCAATGCCTTCTCGAAAGAGAAGGCGGTCTTGCGCGCGGCGTGCGACGTCGTGTCGCCGAGCCGCGAGACGCGTTCCGACGCGTGGTCGTAAATGTCTTGGGCGGCATCGGAGACTTCGCCGGCCACATTCGTGGCCTGTTTCTTGGCGTCGCCGAAGGCGCGGTTGAAGTCTGAAGTGGTAGAGCGGCTCGCTGGCATATCCGTTGCTCGCTTGATCGTTCCCTCCACACCAACCCGCCGCGGCGGCAAACGGTTCCGCAGCCGGAACATTCCGTGCGGCGGCGGGTTTTCGTTCGTTCGCCTGCTCACTCAGGGGTGCAAATGGAGAAGAGACCCGATGTTTCAGCACCGGCCAGCCGCCTTTGATCAGCGCCTCGGCGTCATCGCCGATCAACTGCGCGCCATCGAGAAGCAATTGGGCGGAATGACCCGGACCGCGAGGGACGGCGCCGCCGCCGGCGCATCATCCGCGGCCACGCAGTTTGCCGAAGCCGTCGGCGCGATTCTCGGCGACGGTTTAGAGCGCTTGCGCCGCGGCCGGAAGCTCGCCGCCGACAAGGCCGCGAGCTTCGGCAACGAGGCTGCCAGAATCGGCGCGCGGGTCGGCAATGACGCGCTGGAGCAGGTCGCAGCGCAATCCAAGAGCCGCCCATTCTTCACGCTGGCGGTCGCCGTCGGTGTCGGAATATTGATCGGCGCGGCTGCGCGCCGCGGTTAGTCTGCTCGCGTGAAACGTCAGACTCGAATCGTCAGAACTGCGATCGCCGCTCGCGTCCTGTGCCGATCGGCAGAAGCGCGCAAGTGACGCAGGCGTGGTTCGTAAAGGGAAAAGCGGTGGTGCCCAGGGGCGGAATTGAACCACCGACACCTGCATTTTCAGTGCAGTGCTCTACCAACTGAGCTACCTGGGCGCTCGCCGCGCGGCCGGTCGGGCGGCCGGCGAAAGCGGCGTGTTATAGAGACTTGATTTCCGGCTGTCCAGAATGGCGGGTCGCGACGGCCGTCGCCGCAAGAATGGTCGGGTCGACGATGGTTCAGTTCGACGATGGCCAGTTCGGTGCGCCGCCGTCATCCTCGCGACGCTCGTCTTCTTCTTCGTCCTGCGTCACCGGCACCACATAGACGCCGGAGAGCCAGCGATTAAGATCGACGTCGGCGCAGCGGCGCGAGCAGAACGGCCGGAACGCTTCCGCCGTCGCCTTGCCGCAGATCGGGCATTTTTTGCGCTGCTGAGCATCGGGCATGACGTGAATATGGGACCGGTGGGGAGACACGCCAGCCTTTTCGGCGGTCATGGCCGGGCCTGTCCCGGCCACCTGCGTTTTCGTGCCGCGAGCTTGCCAGGACGTGAATGCCCACGACAAGGGCGGGCAGGACGAAGGACACATCACGCCGCCGGCTTTACACCGCGTTGAGCCAGCCGAAATGGATCGGATAACCCTCGCCGCCAAGGAGCGTCATGGTCTCGTAGAGCGGCAGGCCGACAACATTGGAGTAGGAGCCGACGATCTTGACGATGAACGTCGCGGCGATCCCTTGCGCGGCATAGCCGCCGGCCTTGCCGCGCCATTCGCCGGAGGCGAGATAAGCCTCGATGTCGGCGTCCGACAGCCGCTTGAAGCGCACGCGCGTCTCCACGTGGCGCTGGCGGAAGTGCTCCTTCGGCGTCACCAGGCAGATCGCGGTGTGGACGCGATGGTTGCGGCCGGAGAGAAGCCGCAGGCACTGCGCCGCCTCATCGAGGAGCTCCGCCTTCGGCAGGATGCGCCGGCCGACGGCGACCACGGTGTCGGCGGCGAGGATGTAGGAGCCTTTGAGCTCCTCATCGAGCCGCACCATGGCGAGCGCCGCCTCGGCCTTGCCGCGCGCGAGCCTTGTGGCGCAGGCGCGCGGCAGCTCGCCGCGTTTCGGCGTCTCATCGATATCGGCCGGCCGCAGCGCGTCGGGTTCGATGCCGGCCTGATTGATGAGCGCGAGCCGGCGCGGCGAGCCGGACGCCAGCACGAATTTCGGACGGCCGATCATTTGAACCGGTAGGTAATCCGGCCTTTGGTCAGATCGTAGGGCGTCATCTCCACCAGAACCTTGTCGCCGGCCAAGACGCGGATGCGATTCTTGCGCATGCGGCCGGCGGTGTGGGCGATGATCTCGTGCTCATTCTCGAGCTTGACGCGAAAGGTGGCGTTCGGAAGCAGTTCCGTCACGACACCGGGAAATTCCAGAAGCTCTTCCTTCGCCATTCGCTGTCCGGACTGATGGTCTTTGGCCTTAAAGCCCGCGAGCAAAGCCCGGCCAAAATTGGCGCGGAACCTAGCGGATGCCGGGCGGCTCGACAACAGCGTTGGCGGCGGATTCTGCGGCTTGGCTGCCGTCACTCGTTCACCCGGCGCGATGTCGAGAAGCGCTGCCGCAGCCGCTCGAGCAGCTGGTCGCGCACCTCGCGATAGGCCTCGAGCCGCTGCTCGCGGCTGCCTTCGACGCCGGTCGGATCCGCGGTCGGCCAGTATTCCACGTCGACCGAGCTCGTGCGCGTGAGCTCCAGCGCCCGGTGATGCGCCTCCGGCGACAGCGTGATGATGAGATCGAAATTGAGCCCCTCCAGGTCTTCCAGCTCCTCGAAGGTGATCGGCCTATGCTTGGAAATGTCCAGGCCGAGTTCGGCCATGACCGCGACGGCGAATGGATCGAGCTCGCCCTTGCGCACGCCGGCGGAGCCGACATAGACGGCGCGGCCGAACATCGTGGCAGACAGGCCGGCGGCGATCGGCGAACGCACCGAATTGAGGCCGCACGCGAACAGTACGGCCAGGGGTGGCTTCGCCGACGCCGGCATCGCGACCTCACCCCTTCCAGTGCAGCACCGTCAGGAGCGTGAACAGCCGCCGCGCGGTGTCGAAATCGAACTCGACCTTGCGCTTGAGCCGCTCCATGAGAATCCGCGAGCCCTCGTCGTGCATGGCGCGGCGGCCGATATCGAGCGCTTCGATGCGGTCCGGCGTCGAGGTGCGGATCGCCGCATAGTAGCTGTCGCAGATGACGAAATAGTCTTTGACGATGCGGCGGAACGGCGCGAGCGAAAGCAGATGCGCGATCACCGGGCTGCCGTCGGTCTCGCGGATATCGAATACCAGCCGGCTGCCGCTGATGCCGATGTTGAGCGCATAGGGCCCGCCTTGATGCCCGGCCGGGCGGAAGCTGTTCTCCTCGAGCAGATCGTAGATCGCGATCGCGCGCTCATGCTCGATGTCGGGCCCCGACCGCCCGATCGAGGCTTCGTCGAGCGTGACCGCCACCAGGCGGCCGGTCTTCTCTCTGCTGCGCTCGGAGCGGGCCATCAGCGGTTGAGGCGGATGGCGATCGAGCGGGCATGCGCGTCGAGGCCTTCGGCGGTGCCGAGCGTGATCGCGGCGTCGGCCAGCGCACGCAGTTGCTGCGGCCCACATTTGAGGACCGAGGTGCGCTTCATGAAGTCGAGCACGCCGAGCCCGGAGGAGAAGCGCGCGGAGCGCGCCGTCGGCAGCACGTGGTTCGAGCCGGCGACGTAGTCGCCGATCGCCTCAGGCGTGTGCGCGCCGATGAAGATCGCGCCGGCATTGCGGACGCGGCCGGCGAGCCGGTCGGCGTCTGCGGCGGCGATTTCGAGATGCTCGGGCGCGATCGCGTCGACCAGCGGCAACGCCTCGTCGAGGCTGTGCACCAGGATCACGGCGCCGAAGTCCCGCCAGGAGGCGGCGGCGATTTTTCCGCGCGGCAACCCGGTGAGCTCGGCGGCGACGGCGCGCTCGACCGCGTCGGTGAGCGCGGCGTCGTCGGTAATCAGGATCGCCTGCGCGCTGGCATCGTGTTCGGCTTGCGCCAAAAGGTCGGCAGCAATCCAGTCCGGATTGCCAGTGCGGTCGGCGAGGATGAGCACCTCGGAGGGGCCCGCGATCATGTCGATGCCGACCTTG
>Ga0187769_10000106_pt1 | contig 43551 bp, 39 predicted proteins | sample 0116_SJ02_MP02_1_FD_133140 | JGI IMG/M metagenome (GOLD analysis project Ga0187769, IMG submission 133140) | Tropical peat soil microbial communities from peatlands in Department of Meta, Colombia - 0116_SJ02_MP02_10_MG | ecosystem: Environmental > Terrestrial > Soil > Wetlands > Peat | place...
CGGCCCAGTATTCACGTCCGCCGCCATCTGGCAAGAGATCCCTCGCAAAATACGCTCAGGATTTCGGCTGCGGGCTCAGACGCCCGCAAAACGCCTCAACCTACCATTAGTCGACGGCCCAGTTTTTCTGTCCGTCGCCTTCCGGTAAGAGATCCCTCGCAAAAGACGCTCGGGATTTCGGCTGCGGGCTCAGACGCCCGCAAAACGCCTCAACCTACCATTAGTCGACGGCCCAGTCTCTGCTGATGCTTAATTTTCGCTGGTGAGCCCCTGCACTCGGGGCTACTTCATTTTCAATCAACTCGCAAAAATCAACAATCAAAATTTCCGCGGACCGTCAGCTGAAAATTCGAGACCAATACTGCTCCCGCATCAGGGTGGCCGTCGCCCGTGCCGCCCACCCTCGCTTCCGCAGCTTTTCCGCCGCCCGCTCCGCCTCCATACGCAAGGCGAACAGGCCGTAGAGCGCTGACCCGGAGCCCGACAACGACGCATATTTGGCGCCCGCGCGCTCCAGCGCACGCTTAACTTCACCTAGCTCGGGATACTCAGGAAAGACGACGCTTTCGAAGTCGTTCTTGATCCCGGCCCGGACAAGCTCGAGAAGCGGATTCTCGGCCCGGCCCCTTCTCGAAGGGGCACCGGAGTGAGACTGAAACTCTCCGCTCAGCCACGCCGACAACTCGCGGCCAAGCTCATTTATTCTATCGAAGCTGCCGGAGACCGTCAATTTTTCGGCAGTCTGTGTGGGGCCGGGTCTCTGACCCGGCCGGGCCGGGCGCAGCCCGGCAGCTAGGGCTCGTGTAGGGACGGACGCATTCGTCCGTCCGGCCGAGCGCAGCTCGGCGGGCTTCGTGCCGGGAACTTCCTGTACTGCCGCCGCAACCGTGGAAGAGCGAGCGGAGCGAGTCGAAGGGGCCGCGTCATCGCCCTCTAAAGAGGAAGGGGGCTTCAGGCCCTGCATACGATCCCACTCCGCAAACGCCTTCGGAGTCGAAACTCCGACCTCAGGTGTCACTATCACGCAGGCCATCGGCGGCAAGTCCGGCAGCGGATACACCTGCTCCCCCCGCCCCACACCCAGCACTGTTCCTCCTACCAGAAACAATGGCAGGTCCGACCCAACTTCCGCTGCAATCCTCAGCTTCTCCGCGACCGGCAGACTCTTCTTCAGCGCCCGCTCCAGCCCCACAAGTGTTGCCACCGCATTCGCCGAAGCCCCACCAAGACCGCCCTGCACAGGAAGCCGCTTCTCGATCTCGATAATCACCTTCGCTTTCGCCCCCAGCGCCGCCATCGCCTTTTCGACGATCCGGAAGCAGGTGTTCGACTCATCGCGCGGCACGCGGGGATCTGCACATCGAATCTCGATTCCTGAAGCCCGACCGCCACTCCGCACCGCGCTCACGCGAATCACATCGTGCAGACCGATGGTCTGATAGACGGTCAGCAGCTCGTGAAACCCGTCCGCCCTCGGCGCGCCAATGTACAGGCCGAGATTGATCTTGGCGAAGGAGTGCACTGTAACCGTCATGAACGGACGATTGTACGGTCTGGACCACGATTTTGCGACGCTTGCTCTTAACCGGGGTTAAGATGGCTTCTCCATGCGCCACCTCGGCCCATTCGGATTCCTGTCGCTTCTGAAAGATGTTGTGCTCTTACTGGCTCCCGCCGGCGCAGCCGCCTGGACGTGGTTCCGGTTCCGCAGCGCCCACTCCTGGCCCTCGGCGCAAGGGACCATCCTGTCGACTCAGGTAAGACGCACCGGTGATCAGTACATTCACCCCTGGACCGCCAGCCTCACCTATACCTACGTCGTGAACGGGGAATACTACGCCGGCGCATATCGGTTGAAAGCCCGGACCGAGCAGCGGGCCCAAGAGAAAGTGGAAGGCTGGAAAGACCGAATGATCGTCGTCCGCTACTCCCCTGACAAACCCGATCTATCCACCGTTCTTAAGTCCGACCAGCCCGGCGGACAGCTGGGAAACTAGTGCCATGGGCGCATGGCTAGGTCGGAATAGCACTCGTGTGACCTCAGTAATCTGGACTGCTTACCTTCCCGAGAGCACCCTAATTATGTGATTTCAATCACAATCCTTCGCCCTTTCTTCCCTACCAGAGACAGGCGCGACGGCCTTCCCGTTGAAACCATGAGGTAAGGGAAGAGTAAGACCTGCAAACACAAGTGCTGCCCCGAAATGGCTACGGGCCCCTGTGCAGCGCTTTCCCGCAAGTAGGGATGTAAGTGAGTGCGCGCGGGAGCAAGCAAATTCTCGTGCTCAGGCACGTGCAAACACCGGCCAGCATGCCGCACCCGCCTTGAGCACCAAGGGGAACGAGTATGCGCCGGGCACTTTCCAGCTGGTTGATCTTCTGCTTCGCCGCCATCGCAGCGGCGTTCGCGCAAACCGATTACAAAGTTATCGCCGTCACCGACGGCGGCACGATTTCAGGCACGGTAAAGTGGTCGGGACCGGTTCCGCGCAATCTGGGCTTCCCCATCACCAAAGACCCGCAGATTTGCGATCCCGATTCGAAGAAGGTCACGGACCTGGAGCGCCTGATTGTCGGCCCGCAGGGCGGCGTCGCCAATACGATTGTGTATCTGAAGAACATCACCAGCGGGAAGGCCACGGACCTGCCCGAGCAGCGCCGGCACCTGGACCAGAAGCACTGCCGCTATGTCCCGCACATTTTGCTGGTTCCGGAGAACGCGACCCTGAGCATGCAAAGTTCCGACGCCACGCTGCACACCATCCACATGGACGGCGCGGCCACGTTCAACCTGCCGTTTCCCTTCCCTGACCGCGTAACTTCCCGCGCCATGTCCACCCCGGGCCTGGTGCATCTGCGCTCCAACGGCGGCCATGTCTGGATGAACGCGGAAATGATGGTCGTTCCGCATCCCTATTACGCCGTCACCGACGAGAGCGGACGCTTCGAGTTCACTGACGTGCCCCCCGGAACTTACGAAATCGTGGCCTGGCATGAAGGCTGGAACCTGCTCGGCAAAGAACACGCCTATGACGTTCTGACCGAACGCAGTGTCGAACGGCCATTGTTTTCCGAACCCCGCACGTGGGAAAAATCCGTCACCGTGAACGGAAATCAGGCGAGCACAGTCAATTTCGTGATCTCAAACGCAAAGTAGTCGGCGGGAAAAACAAGTTGGGTGCCCCACTTCTGGCCGGTTTTGCCAGAAGTGGGGTTTTGCTTTCCCCTCAAATTGATCCGCGAAAATCCGCGTTGATCCGTGGCGAAAAGAAGTTGGCTTGCCGTGTCGATCCGCAGCGAAAAGAAGCTATCGTCTCTTGTACAGCACCGCGAACTCGAATCCGCTGTTGGGTGGGAACAGCTCCGCGACCTTGCGCAACCGCTCAGCCAACGCCGAGGGCGCCAGCAGCGGATAATCACGCTCCCGCAGGTCGTAGTAATCCACGTCCAGATAGAGCGACAGCAGGTAGATGGAAATCGTGTCGGAAAAGGTCGCTTCCAAGTATTCGTTCTTGAAGCGCTCGTGGTCCGGTTCGTTCGAGGTGGCCAGCTTGCGCGCCTCCCAGGCGTCGAGCGAAGTCTCGCCCCGCACGCCGGCCTCGACCTGACTCCACGCCAGTTCGGCAAACTCGCGTGAGACCCCGGCGCGCTCAACCAGCGCGTGGCCTACATTGATGTAGAACTCGAAGGCCACGGAAAACTTGTCGTCCATCAGCCGGGTCGAGATGAAAACGCACTGCGAATCGCCCAGGTTCAGATTGCGATGGCACACGGCATTATCGCTGAGCGCGACGTCATACCGCTCGGCGATCAGCGTCTCATCTCCCTGACTCACCGCGAGCGGAACGAAGTAATAGGCCTTGCGCTCCAGCGCGGCTGCGATTCGCGTGGGCACGGCTGCGACCATCCGCTCCAGGTCGAACGAGTTCACCGCCGTCTCGCCCGCCGTGGCGTAACAGATTCCGTTCGGCGCCTGGGAAACGGGCGTGCGCCGCACGACTTCCGCGGGGCTCCGCGTAATAGCTGAGGCTGCCTGCGACATGCTCTGTCTTTTATACACCAGCCGGGGGCAGTGACTGCCCTTTGCGCGCCAACACCGATCCCGATGGTGTTAGGGTAGAAGTATGCCCGCGACGCCTGCTCCCCGCTGGTACGGCATCCCGCTGCGCGTTGCCGTGCTTACGTTCCTCGGGACGCTGATCTCGTTCGCCGTGACTCTATTCTTGTCAATCCTCGGGACGGTCATCGTGGCAGCACTGCGCGGCGTGCATCCCGACATGCGCATCGCCTACCGGCACATCGCGTTGCCCGTGGCCCTCGTCGCGGGAAGCATTCTTTTCGTGCTCTCCTTGGTTATGGAGATCCGCCACTACCGCCAGTCGAAGACGCTCTCGGCCATTGAGAAGATGAGTTAACTCGCTACAATGAAAAGCATGCCGCGCATCGCTATCCCTATGCCGCACTCCACCGACCGCAAGTACGGCGAGCGCGCCATTCCGCAGTATGAACGCGCCGTGGAACAGGCCGGCGGCGAACCGGTGCGCATTCCGCTCGACCAAACGCCAGCGCAGGTAAGGAAGATTATCGAGCACTGCGACGCTGTCCTTCTTCCCGGCAGCAACGCCGATGTTGATCCCGCCAGGTTTAACGCCCCGCTTTCGCCGCACACCGCGGCTGCCGACCCGCGCCGCGACGCCGTCGACGATCTTCTCCTCGACGACGCCTACGCGCGACGAAAGCCCGTGCTCGGCATCTGCTACGGCCTGCAGAGCCTGAACGTGTATCGCAAGGGATCATTGATCCAGCACATTCCCGATTTCCTGCCCGAGGCCACGCGCGGTAAGGTGAATCACGAAGCAGGAAAAAAGGTTGCAATCGCGCACACGGTCGACATCGATGAGAACTCGCTCCTGGCGGGGATCGTACGCGGAAACGGTCCCTGTGGGGACGGACGCATTCGTCCGGCCGGCCGAGCAAAGCCCGGCGGGACTCTTGAACGGAACCCGACCGCCAGCCGGGAAGGGCACGGCTTCAGGCGTGCCGATCAGAGCCAGGAAAGAACCGGGGCTTTAGCCGCTGGGGGCGCCGCGTTCGTCATTCCCGTGAATTCGTCCCACCATCAATCCGCCGACTCTGTCGGCGCCGGCCTGCGCATCGTAGCCCGCTGCCCGGACGACGGAATCATCGAAGCGCTCGAAGGAACATCCCCCGATCATTTTGTCCTGGCCGTGCAATGGCACCCCGAGCGATCGGTGAATCAGGACGAACCCTCCCGCGCCATTTTCCACGCCCTGGTGCAAGCGGCGGAAGATCGCCTAAGGAAGCTCTGATTAAGGTCTGGCTTTGAAAGAGACGGCCTTTCAGGCCGCCCGTAAATGCTACAAAATAATCGCGACTCTAGTCCCTGGAGGATTTCATCATGACTTTATCAGAGCTTCCCTGAAGCAATAAGCAGGCACACGGACGCGGTCACTTTTTCTTTTTCGCTGACTTCTTTCTCGCCGATTTCCGTGGTGGCCAAGCCTCCAGCAATACCACCACGTGCGCGACCGCGGCATTCTCCAGATTCAATCCTTCCGGCGTTTTCGCTTTCAATCCGACGCAGCCCGACTCAACACCCAGCAACTCCGCCACGCGCGCGCGAATCCGAGCCGCATGCGGACCAATCTTGGGCGCTGCAAGAATCAAACTCGCGTCCACATTCGCCAGCGCGTAACCGGTATCCCGCACCCGCTTCAGCGCCTCGCGCAGGAAAATGATGGAATCGGCGCCTTTCCACTTCGGATCCGAAGGCGGAAAAAGCGCGCCGATGTCGGGAGCTGCGATCGCGCCCAAGAGCGCATCGGTGATGGCGTGCAGCAGCACGTCGCCGTCGGAATGTCCGCCGAGTCCTTTGTCGTGCGCCAGCGCCACGCCACCAATTTTCAGCGGAATCCCGGGACGAAATTCGTGCGAGTCGAAGCCGTAGCCGATGCGAGTCTTAGGGCTTGGGTCTTGGGTCTTAGGCATGAATGTGGTTAGTGCCGCCGCGTAGATTCGACACGAGTTTGCAAATAGAACTCAGCCAGTTCCATGTCCCCGGGCGTGGTGATTTTGATATTGCGTGGCGAGCCCCTGACTACTGCTACATCGTGGCCTGTTTTCTCCACTAATGCCGCCTCGTCGGTGGCCAGAACGCCCTGCGCCTCATCGAACGCCTTCTTAAGAATGCTGTAGCGAAACCCCTGTGGTGTCTGAGCCATAACAACGCCCGCCCTTGGAATGGTGCCGCGGATCAGAGCCCCGTCAGCGGTACGCTCCACCTGCTTGACAGTATCGACCGCTGGAATTCCGGCAATGGCTGCACCGGCTCTCTCCGTCTCAGAAATGACCGCCCGGACGATTTCCTCAGTAACGAACGGGCGAACAGCATCATGCACGAGGATGATGTCGTCGTCTTCGGCAGCGACTTGAGAAAGGGCATGGGCCACTGATTCCTGCCGATGCTCACCGCCCTCGACCACCCTGACCTTCTTCGGCCGACCTTCTTTTTCGAGTTTCGGTCGAAACGCCTCAATTTCGCCTTTGCGCAAAGCGACGTATATTTCCGCAATCTCTTCCATACCGGCGAAGACTCGCAAGGTGCGGAGCAGGATGGGAACGCCTCCGAGCTCTGTGAACTGCTTAGACACTCCGGGCTTGTCCTTTGCCGGGCGGACAGGAGCCATGCGCGTCCCCAGGCCCGCAGCCGGAATGATGACCACTACCTTCATGGCGGGCTGTAAGTATACGAGTGAGAAAGCAGAGAGTTCAAATGCACCAGGACTATTAACCTCGCAACTGCCAGGACACCACCCTTCTCCCCCTCATTGCGGCCCGGACCTCATCTTTCGGTGAGGTGATTACGACAGTCATCTACGCTGGGTACGGATCTCACTAATAATTAGACAAGGTGGGGATCAGGGAGGGTCGGGACGATTCTCTGATTAAGACACTGGTAATAGAAGACCAAGACACGGCGAAAGGGCAAGGTACGCCTATTCCTCTCAGCAAACTCAAGGAATCGCGTTGGTGGCACTTTGGACCTAACTTCGATGTTAGAGCGCTTGGAAACACGCAACCAGCAAATCGGCAGCGAGTCCAAAACGCGGCTCGTTGAGCAGATCAACAGCTGTCTGCATTCGGGCGACTACTCTCGCGCCCTGGATCTGTTGCGCGGCACAGCCGCCGAATTCCCCAACGATACGGAGCTATCCGAACTGGAGAAGCTCGCCCATGATGGCGTCAAGCGCAGCGCCGAAATCAACCGCCTGATCACTGAAAGTCAGGAACTCTTCGCGCAGCGCAAGTCCACCGAAGCTATTCAGCTGTTGCGGAAAGCCCACGAGCTCGACAAAAACAATTCCCTCGCCCGCGCCATTCTGGCCAATGCCCTGGTGGAGCATGCCCAATCCATGGTGGAGACGGACTGGCTGCAGGCCGAGACGCTGACCAATCAGGCGCTCGCCTTAAACCCCGCGCATCCCACGGCCAAAACCATTCTCGGCCTGATCGTGGAGCGGAAAGAGAAAAGCTCTGTCGAGGACTGGGTGTCGCAGGCGCGCAAGCTGCAGTCCTCCGGAGATCTATTCGCAGCCCTGGCCTGGGTGGCAGAGGGGTTGGCGGTTCATCCCCACGATCCCAAGTTGCTTCAAATCCAAGATGCCATTCAGCGCGACCAGGATGCTCGGCGGCGCCAGGCCCGCCGCGGCGACCTGGAAGACCTGCGGCGCCTGCAGCACGAAATCGATGGGGCCGCGGACATTGCTGCAAAACAAGCATTAGCCGGGCGCATACAAGCGGTGGCCGCCAAGTATTGGACGGATGGCGAAATCCTGTCCATCGCCAATGCCCTGCTCCTCCGCTTGGGATTGGTCTCGCAGGAGAATTCCAGCGCGTTGCCGCGCAGCAAAAGCGCGGCCGTCATTCTTCACGTCCCGCGGCCCAGCGCCCCGAAGCCTGCACCCGCTGTCACCACCCAGGTTTCGCCAAGCCCGCTTACGCCCAGCCCGGTTACGCCCAGTCAAGTTAGCCCCAGCCAAGTTCCGGTCGAAAACATTCCGGCCGCACCGATGGCGTCGAGCGAAGCCCCACCGAGCGGAGTAACGCCGAGCAATGTACCCCAGAGCCAAATACCGCAGAGCGAAGTTGCACCAAGTTCGGTTCCTCCCAACCCGATCCCACCTGGAAACGTTCCGACTGGCGTTGTCTCGCCGAGCAAAGTTCCGCTCAGGATGGCCCCGCGGGGCAGAGTTCGGACCATTCCGCCGGAGGCGCAGCTCCCAACGCCATCTGCCACCGTTACCGAGGAGCCGTTTGTAACGACAGCTAAATTCACACCCCCGTCGTCGCTGCCAAAACAGCCGATGAAGGAGAACTCCACCACACTGATCGTCATCTCCGCGGCCGTGATCATCGTGTTTGCAGCGATCTTCTTTTTCACGCGAAAACATCCCGCTCCGCCGGTAGCAACGATCCCAACCGCTCCGGCCGTCTCAGCGCCCGCGGCTTCAGCCCCAGCGGTTTCAGCGCCCACCGTCTCCGCCCCGGCCGGCTCCGCTCCCGCACAAGCGACTCCCGAATCATCCCCACCCGCTGTGTCTGCTTCCTCCGGCACTGGCGCTGGAAAAGTCGCGCCCGCCGAGCCCGTAATTGCGAATGATCGACCATCCGCCGAATCCGGTCACAACCTAGGCTCGCGCGATCTGGGCTCGCTCCTCGTCGTTGCCGGTCAAGACGATGCAAAAGTTCTTCTCAACGGAAGACTTCAACCGCAACGCACTCAAGCCGGCCAGTTGCGCCTGCCGAATCTTGAGCTCAAGGACTACGTTGTGCAAGTCTCCAAGAGCGGCTTTCAGGATCCGCCGCCGCAAAAGACCCGCATTCGCAAGGGCGAACAGGCCAGGCTCATTTTCATCCTCCAACCGAATGCTCAGCCCCAACCCCAGCCTCGCCTCTCCTCGTTGACCATCCAGGGCGGTGCCCCCGGAACCGCGGTTTTCGTCGATCAAACTCCTGTCGGTACCATTCAGGCCGATGGCACCCTCTCCGTCTCCACCGTCAATCCCGGGGACCACACCGTCGAACTGCGCAAAGAGCGATTCCAGCCCCGACAGATCAAGGAACACTTCGTTGCCGGAGGCGCCATATCTCTCGCTGGTGTGGATGCCGCACTGGAAGCTGCTCCCGGTGAGTTGAGAATCACCTTCGCGCCTACTGACGCCAAAGTTGCCATCGTGAAAGGTGACCTTCTGACAATGGTCAGCAGTGGTGTCCCGCTCAGTCTTGCCCCCGGCACTTACACTCTTACCGCGCGAACCGCCGACAGGTTCACCCGCTGGGCCACCCTCGAAGTCGTTGCCGGCCAATCCAAGACTTTGGATTTATCTCTCGCCCCGAACGGTATGGCGAAGTGGGATGATCCTGGCGCCTGGAAGCCCGAGAAAGATTCTTTCATTCGCAAAGGCGGGGACTTCGTCCTGTACGGAGCCGTTCCTGCTTCGGGCACCTTTGTTTTTTCTGCGATGCCCAACAAAGGTCGCCTCTTACAATGGGTGCTCAACTACACCGATCCCAAAAACTACGCTCTCTTCCAAATGGACGACAAGAACTTCTACCGCACCGTCGTTCGCAACGGGGAGAAGACGGTCGAGATCAAAGTTCCCGATCAAAGCGACAAGAAAAGTTTCCGCACGCTCCACATCCGCGTCAGCCCCACGGAGATCGTCCACGAGATCAGGAACGGCAACAGTTGGACTGTCCTGGATCGCTGGTCGCAGCCCGGAGTTATTTTCGGCCTCGGCAAGTTTGGCTTCTACATACCCGGCGATGACCAGGTAGCGCTCTCCGGCTTCGCGCACTACCCCGACCTGAACATCCGCTAGCAGCCGACCGCCCTAGTGGGAAGTCGGCTGTGAGAATCGAATCGCCATCACGGCTGGATAACGAGCAAACCGGAAATTCGGGGGGAACACTTTCGACTGGCCGACCACTCACCCAAACCCTCGTCTTATGCCGACAGTAATTTTTGTCTTGACATAATACTATTGTCGGCGTCTAATCGGCGTCGTGACCCCAGCCGTCCAAGTCGTTCAAAACATCGATGCGGCCGCGGCACTGTTTAGCGCGCCGCGCCTCAAGATATTGGCCGAACTCGCAGAGCCGGACACCGCCGCGGCCATCGCCCGCCGCGTGGGGTTGCCTCGCCAGCAAGTGAGCTATCACGTCCGCGAACTGGAGCAGGCGGGACTCGTCACCTTCGTGGAGGAGCGGCGCAAGGGAAACTGCGTGGAGCGGGTAGTCCGGGCCGCGGCGCGCAGTTATGTCGTGAGTCCCGCGGCGTTGGGATCGCTCGGATCATCGCTCGGATCGACGCCCGCCGAGCAGCAGGACACTTTTTCCATCGGATACCTCGTCGGACTTGCCGCCCGAACCATCCGCGATCTCGCCTGGCTGAGCGTGCGCGCGGCAGCGGCGAAGAAGCGCCTGTCCACCATGGCGATGGACGCAGATATCCGCTTTGCTACCGCGGGATCTCGCGCTGCCTTTGCGCAGGAGTTGTCGGCCTTCATTACCAAACTTGTCGCGAAATATCACAGCGCGGAAGGACGCTCCTTCCGCTTGATCGCCGGCGTATATCCGGCCATTACATCCGCAGCGATACAAGAACCAGGAGACCAGGCATGCGTAAACATGAACTGAAGATCGAAGTAGCCGCGACTCCCGCCGAATTGTGGAAAGCGCTGACGACGGCGCAAGGCATACAGAGCTGGTTCGCTCCCATCGCGAAGGTGGAGCCGGGCGTCGGCGGCGGCATCACCCTCGGTTGGAGCCCGGAGATGGAATTCACCGAGGAGATCAAGGTGTGGGAGCCGGAGAAGCACCTGAGCGCCGGCCGCACCGATTACTACATTGAAGCCAACGGCGAGACCACCATCCTGCGCCTGGTCCAATCCGGATTCGGCGACGACGCCAAATTCGACGGCGAGTTCGAATCCACCGGCAGGGCGTGGCCCGTCTTCATGGCCATGCTGAAGCGAAGCGCCGAAGCTGGCGTTGATTCCTGCGCGAGTGCTTGGACCTTCCGCTTCCTCGACATGCCCCCGGCAGAAACGTGGCATCGCCTCATCGCCGACAAGCCGTTCTGCGACGCTCTGGTCGGCGGCACCATCCGTCACTTCCATCCGCGCGGAGTCTACTGCATCGATTTCGCGAACAAGATGTTGTCCGTCTTCGCGGAGAATTGCGCCGGGAAGACCGCGCTCACCGTCGCCTGGCTGCTTTACGGACACACAGACGCCGGCTCGGACGGGAAAGCCTGGCGCGATCGCTGGGGACAGTTGATCGACAAGGCCGTCGGAACGTAAAACACTTAGCCACGACAAGCCGTCTCGTAAATGCGTTTTGAAAGGGCGCGGCTTCCAGCCGCGCCGACAGACGCCACAAACGACGGGCTTTAGCCCCTGAGGGCCGCCGCCTGGTTCATTATGAGAAGGCTTCGAGTATCCCAAGGAGGATAGGATGCCTTTCGACAGACGCCAACTGCTGCGAACCCTCTCATTTGTTTTTGGGTCGAGCTTCATCTTCAGCCGGGCGCGACTCGGTCTGGCGGCTCAGACGGGCGCACAGCCGGCCGGCACACATCCAACGACCTCTTCTCCGGCTGTGGGGCCAGTTGTTGGGAATGGGGTCGCTACAGGAGGGGAAATGGAAAAAGTAACGGGAATCGGAGGGCTGTTCTTCCGGGCCCACGATCCGAAAGCGTTGGGGAACTGGTACCAGCAGCACCTAGGGATCTCGCTCACACCAACGAGCGAAGGCGGATCCGTTTGGCAGCAAGAGGCCGGGCCGACCTCCTTCACTCCCTTTCCCGAAACGACCAAGTATTTCGGAGATCCTCAAAAAGTCTGGATGATCAACTTTCGAGTGCATGACATGGACAAAATGGTGGCCCAGCTGCGAGCGGCAGGAATTGAGGTCAAAGACCCGGAAACCTATGCCAACATTGGGCGCTTCGCGCGTCTGCATGATCCGGAGGGAAATCCGATCGAATTGTGGCAGCCTGCAGGACCGAACGCTCCACGCTAGGTTACTAAGCAGTTCAGGATTGCGACGGTTTGCAACCCCGCCTGAGGGGATTTATGAGAGGGGTTCTAGGCTCCCGGCTTCGACTCCACTCCCGCCCCTGAAGCCGCGGAAGGCGCACTGGTTGCGCCGACGGGCACCGGCTGAGCAGACACGGGCACCGCCTGCCGTGAGTATGCCGCGCGCTCGTCCCACTTGCCGAAGATCATCTTCCCCGCGGTCGTCTGCAGCACCGATGTGACCGAAACGTCGATGGTCTTGCCGATCATCTTGCGCGCGTTATCCACGACCACCATCGTCCCGTCATCCAGATACGCGACGCCCTGGTTGTACTCCTTGCCTTCCTTCAGGATGAACACCCGCATGGCCTCGCCCGGCAGCACGATCGGCTTCAGCGAATTCGCCAGTTCGTTGATGTTCAGAACTTCCACGCCCTGCAGCTGTGCGACCTTGTTCAGGTTGAAGTCGTTGGTGATGATCTTGCCCTCGTACATTTTCGCCAGCTCGATGAGCTTCAGGTCGACTTCGCGAATGGCAGGGAAGTCGTCTTCCACGATCTGAATCTGCAGGTTGGCGACTTTCTGCAGGCGCTGCAGAATGTCGAGCCCGCGCCGGCCGCGGTTGCGCTTGAGCGAATCGGCCGAGTCGGCCACCAGTTGCAGCTCACGCAGCACGAACTGCGGGGTCACGATGATGCCGTCGAGAAATCCGGTCTCGGCAATGTCGGCAATGCGCCCGTCGATAATGACCGAGGTGTCGAGAATCTTGTAACTTTTCTTGCCCTGCTTTTCGCCGCCGAAGATGCCGCCGAGCGCGGCCAGATTCAGCAGGTCACCCTTGTTGGCGCCGACGATCAGGCCGACGTAGGCCATCAGCAGCATGACCATGATCTGCAGGAAGCTCTGCGTATTTCCCTGAGGTACGCTGCTGCGGATCACGAGGGCAAACAGGTAGGCTCCGCAGATGCCGAGGATGCTGCCGATGGCGGCTCCAATCAGCCGTTTCAGGCTCACCGTACGCAGCTTCCATTCGAAGAGAACGATCGCCAGCCCGGTCACCAAGCCCACGCCGGCGTCCCAGAGTCGCGGCAGACCGAAAGGCTCGATCACGAAGCAGGTAACCGCAACGACGACAACAAAAAGAAGACGTACAAGAATGATATCCACGGCTAACCTCCCCGGATGCAGCAGCGCCCCAATCTGCGGCCTGATGCACCCGTGCCGTCTGCTCGCCGCCCCAGGGCGAGACCGGCCTTGCGCATGCGGGGCGCGATGAATAAAGGGGAAGAAAAACGCCCCGTCCCGGCCGTGGGCTGGGGCTTGGCCGGGCGAATCAGTAATCCAACGCCATGAGTATATACCTGCCGGTTAACGGCGGCGAAAGAATCCGGATCGCCTTTGGACTGGCCCCGCTCGAATACCCGCTGTACGGGCAGGCACCGCCGGGTCTCGATTCCTCCTGCTAAACTTTTCTCCATGAAAGCGTTGGTCATTAGTCATCTCTCCGGTCCTGAGGCCCTCACCGTCGAAAATGTTCCCGACCCTCAACTGAAGCCCGGACAAACCATGGTGCGGGTGACCGTCGGCGGCCTGAATTTTGCCGATTTCACGACCACGAAGGGGGGATATCCCGGCACGCCTCCGCCGCCGCTGGTGGCAGGGCGCGAGTTTTCCGGCGTCGAAGAAAGCACCGGACGCCGCGTAATGGGATATGCGCAGTGGGCAGCCTTTGCCGAAAAAATTGCCGCCTACTCGCATATGATCTGGCCCGTCCCCGAGCATTGGACCGACGAGCAGGCCGCCGCTTTCCCAGTAAATTTCTTCACCGCTTACCTCGGCTACTGGCAGGCGGGAATGACGCATCATGCAGCGGAACAGTCCGTGTGGGGCCGGGTCTCCGACCCGGCCGAGCGGAGCGAAGCTCCGCGCCGTACTCCTCGCGTCCTCATCCACGCTGTCGCAGGCGGCGTCGGCACAGCGGCGGTGCAGATCGGCCACATTCTCGGAGTGGAAATGTATGGAACATCTTCTTCCGACGAAAAGCTGGCAAGGGTAAAGGAACTCGGGCTCCAGCACGGCATCAACTACAAGCGGCAGGACTACGAAGAAGTCGTCAAGAACCTGACCCACGGGGAAGGCGTGGATGCCGTCTTCGAAATGCTAGGTGGAGAACACACCGCCAAAAGTCTGCGCTGCCTGTGCGACTTCGGCCGCGTCATCCAGTACGGCACGGCGACCGGGAAGGCCCCGCAACTCGACCTGCGCGCCATGTATGCAAAATCGGCGAGCGTGCAAGGGCTGTGGCTGACTTATCTCTCGCAGAAGCCGGAGATCATGGAACCGGCGTGGCGGCAACTTTCGGGCTGGATCGCGGACAAAAAGCTGACGCCCCAGGTCGGCGCCGAATTCCCACTGGAGCGCGCCGTCGAGGCCTACAGGCTGCTCGAAGAGGGCAAGAATTACGGGAAAGTTGTGATCAGGATCGCCTAACGGATGAGTCGCCCACCAAACACTTTTTCGTTGGTTGAGGCAACGTCCATTCCGCCTCAATTCTTCCCCAGCAGCATGATCCGCAGCGCAAACGCCCGCCCAATGCCGTCAATAAACGTCGGAGCGGGATGCGTCGCATCGATCGTCGCATTCACTCCCGTCACATCCGGATGGTTGGTGATGTCATTGAACCCGGCACGCAGCTCCCACGACCGCCGCCGCGTCCGGAACCGTTTGGCAAACTGCAAATTCAGCGTGTAATACTCCGGAAAACGCAACGACGACGAAGGCGCGTAGCCCGGCGCGATCCCTCCCTGATCCGTCGTTCCAAAAAACGGCAGCCCCGTCCTCGCCTCGCCCGAATACACAATGTCGAACTTGTGAATCACCGGCAGATTGAAACCCGGCAGCACACCCCAGCTCAGGAACCGGTTCGGCACATCCCACGGATACGGCCCCGGCAGCTGCGTGCTGAGCAACGGAATATCCAGGCTGAAGTCGAAAATCTGGTTGCTGTGCGCGCGCGACCGCGTATACGCGCCAAAAATCTCATACCGGTCGTGAAAGCGGTGCCGCGCGCTGATGGTGAGCGCATCGTAGCGGTCGTCGCGTCCGTTCCCCAGCAGATACACGCCGTAGCTCGTGCCGTTCAGCGTGTTGTAGGCGAAGCCGTGCGTTCCGCGTTTCTCCAGGAACTCGAGCTTCAGAAAAACGGCGTGCGGCAGCTGCTGCTCCAGGCTCGCGCTGGTGTTGATGTAGCGCGGCGCTTCCAGCGCATTTCGATTCACCTCAAATGACGTCGGAACCGGCACCGGCTCCGGCGTCACGCTTCCGTTCGCGTCGGTCGGCTCCGTCGTCGCGCACGGACCCGCCGGCCCCGCCACGCACTTGAAGAAATAATCTGTCCGCTCTCCCTCCAGCGGCTGATGAACCAATCCCAGATTCGTTCCGTCATAAATGATTCCCACTCCTGCCGAGAGCTTGGTCTTGGCCTCATCGTCAAGAATGTAAGTTCCACCCAGCCGCGGAGAAACCAGCGGCGCCCGCACCAGCTGATCCCAGTCCAGCCGCACTCCCGGCTCAAACAGCAGACGATGCGTGATCAGCCACCGGTCCTCCGCATACGCGCTGCCTTCGGTGTTGTAGAGCGGCGCGTAGTTGCCTCCGGAGAAAACCGAATAGCGGGTGCAGATATACGGTGCCACGGGAACACCGCTGGCATCGGTCGCGCAGGGCTGCGCTGTCTGGCCCGGCCCCGGCGCTCCCTGCTGCTCAAACGAAATCGGCTGCCGCAGAAACTGCGCGTTGTAGTTCAGCCGGTCGGCGTCCATCCCAACTTTCACGTCGTGGCGCCCGTGCCACTGCTTCGGTGGCAGATACAGGTTGGCCAGCGCCTGCACCCTCCGCGCCGTCGCATCCTCGTGCAGGTAGTAATTTCCGGCCGCCGAAAAGAACAGCTCGATGTACGGTTCGTCCCCTCGCGGCGTCAGGGTCGTGTTGTACTCGACCACGCCGAATCCGGTTTCGAGCAGAGCTCCGTTGTGAAAATAATGCTGATCCTTCAGCGAACCGAAATACGCCGTCTCCACTTCTGTCGGAGTGGCCGACCGCGGCACCAGAAATCCCAGCCCGTCATATTCGTCGTGGTAGTAATTCGAGAGAAAGCTCGCCGTGAAAATATTTCGCGCGCTCCAATTCGATTGCACCTTGGCCAGGTTGTCCGCGCGCCACACGTAGTCACGATCCTGTCCGGCCGGCAGCTGCGGCGCCACGTTGTCGTCAAACTCGCCGTCCAGCGTGTCAATGAACCACGTCTTCCCTTTCTGGATCGGGCCCGACATCGAGTAGATTGGCGTCCATGACCCGATCGAAAGCCCTTTTGCAGTCGAGGGCGAGGGAATGAAATCGGTGGTCAGGAACCGGAAGCGGTCGTCGCCCATGGTCGTGTTCAGCGCCACCACACCGCCCGAGCCTTTGCCGAACTCGGCCGCCTCGCGCGCCGGCGTCACCTGGATCGAGCGGAACGAATCCACGCTCGTGCGGATCGCCAGTTGCCCGTTCGTCGGCTGGCTCACGTTGAAGCTGTCGAGCAGGACCAGCGTCTGATAGCCTTCGGCTCCAGCCACATGCAGCTGGCCAAATGCATCGGGCGTGACCCCCGGAACAAAATTCAGCGCGTTGCGATAGTCGTGCGGCCCGGGATAGGGAATGTCCACGATCTCGCGCCCGCTGAGTTGTTCCGTGGAGGAAACCTGCGCCGGATCAATCGCCGGCGCCGATTCCACAACCTTCACCACTTCCCGCACCGCCGGGATCGCCGCCAGACTCACGTCCACTTCCGGGACCGTCCCCACCTGCACTTCCAACGACGACGCGTAAAACCCGGTTTTCTCCACGCGAATCTCATACCGCGCGGAAGCCAGCCCGGCGAACTCACAGCGTCCCGCGAAGTCGGTTTCGCAGCGAATGGGATTGGCAACGTTCTCAGTCTTCACCTGCACGCGCGCCCCGATCACCGGCGTAGCGTTTTCGTCCGTCGCCACGACGACCAGCTTTTGCGCTTCCGCGCTGCCGACCGCCGTTGCTTCCTGCGCCGTGGCTGCAGAAGAGAACGATGACAACAGAGACACACAGATGGATAGGGACGACGGACCGGAAAGTAGGAACAGCGCCGCGGTCAGTAAAGATGTGCTCGCTTTCCGCATCGGGTTCGCGCCGCCCCAGTGCGCCCCTCAGTCTAGCGGAGTCTGGTCAGGAATTTGTCACGAACCGATCACGCAGAAACGCCGACGGCGGCGCCACTCACCCCTCGAACACCCACTCATGGCTGATCAGGAAATTTGCCAGCGAGCAAAGCGCAATCGCGATCGCATTGGCAAGCAGGTAATTCATGTGGCCCCGCCCAACCATGACTCTCATAAGCGCCAGATTTCCCACAAGAGAAACCGCACCGTTGCTGAGGTTGAATCGCACCAGGCGTGACCATGATGTGCGGGACCACGCTGGGGGCACTGGCGCAGGCTGCACCGGATTGCATCGATCCGCCCACGTGAACCGCTCGTGCCAGAGGAAGTTGTGCACCACGGCAGACTCCACCGCGATCGCGGTGGCGACGAGATAGGACAATCCGAACAGAGACTTCAGCACGAACAGCACTGCAAACTGCACTGCAACGCCGATCCCGCCAACAAAATTGAAGCGGAACCAGCGCCTCAAAATAGATGCCGAAACGCCAGTCATTCCGCGATCCTCTCTTCGCGATACAGCCGCAGCGTGTTCTTCACAGTGAATGCCACCAGCATCAACGCCATGCCGGCAAGGCCGATCACTCCGCCGACATCGAATAGCAGGTAATCGGTCCCGAACAGCCTCACGACTGGCCGCCAAAAAAGTGCCAAATTGCCGGCGGCCAGCAGAATGCGGAGCTCAGTCGGGCCAAACCGCCAGAACGACAGGCGAAATTCGCCCAGCGCGTGTGTTGCCAGATACGACTGGATCGAGAGCATCAGAAAGGCGACCAGCAGCCCAACGGCGATCCACGGATGCATGACTCGCGAAAGTGCCAACCCGCCCATCAGCGCGAGTGCGCCAAAGCTGTCCACCATGTGATCCACGTAGAAACCGTAGCGCGGACGCAGGCACTGCCGCGCTCGCGCCAGTGTGCCGTCCAGCGAATCGCCCAGCCAGTTGAGCGCAAGAAAGGCAATCACGCCGAGCAAAGCGAACCGATTCTGCGCGGCCAGGGCGTAGCAGGCTCCAGCTCCGATTTGCGCTGCCAGACCAAGAACCGTCAGGTGATCGGGGCCGATCCGGTCGGGGGTGCGCACGGCCAGCCACAACAGTGTCCGCTTCTCTGCCGCCGCGACCCAGCTCTCCTGCACGCGCAACATGTCCGGAAAAGGGCGCCTGCGCCGCATCTCGAGCAGCACGCGCGGGTTGACCTGCTCACAGTATTCGGTCATGACTCTCGAACCGGTGGTTGCCATTTCTGCCTCCCTGAATCACTTTCGCGCCGACCGTGGCGCGCGGCAATGCACTCCGGCTCAAGGCATCGTCAAACGTAGATCAATCTGTAAATAGATGAAAACGAGTGACTTATCAGCACTGGTCAACGATGCGCGATGGACAATCCCGCAGCGTCCTTCGCGTCAACGAGGAACTCCCCTGTTTCTCGCACCGGCCCCCGAACATCTAATAAGTGAGAACCAGAATTGCTTTCGGAACATGGCTGCGGGCAAAAGATCTGCGGCCGGCAAGGAGGTGTTCCATCATGAAGACATATGGCTTCATCGTTGCTGCACTATTTGGCGGACTCTGCGCCTTGGGCGCATCACTCGCCGGGGCTCAACAGGCTCCGGCGCCGGAGGATACTCCCGCGCATCTCGTCGTGACCGTCGAACCTCACAAAGGCGCAAGCGCGCCCGTCATTAATCGCGAAGACGTTATGGTGCTCGAAGGGCATGATCGCGACAAAGTCTTAGACTGGGTTCCGGCACAGGGCGATCGGGCGGCTCTCGAACTGTTCATCTTCATCGACGACAGCTCGCGCAGCGATCTGGGTACACAACTGGAGGACATTCGCAAGTTCATCAACGCTCAACCATCTTCCACCAGGATTGGCGTAGCCTACATGCGGAATGGGACGGCGCTGATTGCGCAGGATCTGACCACCGATCATGCACTGGCGGCCAAAGCCCTCAGGCTGCCGATCGGGATCGGCGGCGCTGAAGCGAGCCCCTATTTCGCCTTGAGCGATCTGGTCAAGCACCACTGGCCCGCCAGCCATGCGCGCCGTGTGGCGCTGATGGTCACGGACGGCATTGATCGCTATTACGGTGCGGGCGACCTGCAGGATCCCTATCTGGATGAGGCGATCGACGATACACTGCGCGCGCACGTCATGGTTTCGGCCATTTATAACCCCGACGCCGGCCATTTTGGCCACAGCTACTGGCAGACCTACTGGGGTCAGATCTATCTCTCGCACCTGGCGGACGAGACCGGCGGCGAAGCGTATTACATCGGCTTCAATGGTCCGGCGGTGGCATTTGCCCCGTATCTGGATGATGAGGCGAACCGGCTGACGCATCAGTATCTGCTGACATTTATGCCACAACCGCAGAAAAAGTCAGGTTGGCAGCGGGTGCGAGTCAGGACGGAAGTGCCCAAAGTTGACTTGGTTTCCGCCGGCAAGGTCTACGTTCCGGCCAGCGAGAAATAACGGCGCAGATCAGGGAAGCTCTGATTAGGACTGGCTTTGAAAGGGACGGCCTTTCAGGCCGTCCGCAAACGCCACAAAATAATCGCGACTTTAGTCGCTGGGGGATTTCGTCATGACTTAATCAGATCTTGCTTAGAGGGTCATCGCAGAAGTAGAAACTGGCCGTGCGTTTTCGGGAAACTTCCTACGCACTAGACCTCGTTCGGTCAACACCGCTCCCCTTGAGATTCCGATAAGATTGGACTACCGACCCGGTCTCAATGACAAAATTGCTGCGCTTCTTTCGCCCCTCGCATCAGCACACGGCATTTTCCGCCACCGTGCTGCTGATGGGGACGGTGATGCTGTCGCGCGTCATCGGCTATGCCCGCGAGGCCTACATTGCCTTCGCTTTCGGCGCCGGATCGCAGACCGACGCTTACGTGGCCGCCTTCACGCTGCCTGATTTCCTCAACTACATTGTGGCCGGGGGCGCGGCGTCGATCACGTTCATCTCGATCTACACCCGATTTCTTGCTGAGAAGCGCAACGCCGACGCCGAGAAAACCTTTTCGATCATCATTTCCGTCATGACCGCGGTGATGATCGTGGGAACGATTCTCACGGAGATTTACGCGCCCGAATTTGTGCGCTGGTTCGTGAAGGGATTTTCCCCGCAGCAGATCGAACTGTGCATCTTCCTCACGCGTGTTCTCTTGCCGGCGCAGATCTTCTTTTATGTCGGCGGCGTGGTCTCGGCGGTGCTGCTGTCGCACCGGCTGTTTCTCTTTCCCGCCTGCGGGCCGCTGATCTACAACGTGTTCATCATTCTGGGTGGGGTCGTGGGCGGGCGGCACTTCGGCATCGCATCGCTGGCCTACGGAGCGCTGGCGGGAAGCTTTGCGGGCCCGTTTCTGGCCAGCGTGATCGGCGCGGCGCGGATTGGAACCGGCTACAAGCCGTCGTTCGACGTGGCCAATCCCGCGTTTCGCGAATGGGTGAGGTTATCGTTGCCGCTGATGATCGGCGTGTCGCTGGTCACGGCGGACGACTGGATTCTGCGCCACTATGCGGCCGGCGGCGTGGGCGACATTGCGCGCCTCAATTACGCCAAGCGATTGTTCGCCGTGCCCATCGCCGTGCTCGGGCAGGCGACCGGACAAGCGTCGCTGCCATTTTTTGCCCGTTTGTTCGGCGAAAAACGTATGCAGGAATTCGCCGACACGGTGAACGCTTCGGTCTACCGCGTCACAGCCGCGTCGTTTCTTGCAACCGGATGGATGATGGCGGCGGCGCTGCCGCTGATCGACCTGGTGTATCGTCGTGGAAAATTTCTTTTCGCCGACGCGCAGACCACCGCGATTTATTTCTTCTGGTTTTCTCTTTCCCTGGCGCTGTGGTCGGCGCAGGGACTGTACGCACGCGCGTTTTACGCCGCCGGCAATACGCTCACACCCATGGCCGCGGTCACGGTCATTACGGCGGCATCGCTGCCCGTTTACTCGTTCCTGTTTCACACCTTCGGCGTAGTGGGCCTGGCCTGGGCTTCAGACATCGGGATTGGGGCGAATCTGTTCGCGCTGGCCTGGCTGCTGCATCGCAAAGGAGTCGTCCCGCTCAGCCAGTTGCGGTGGAAAGAACTCGGAAAATCGGCGCTGGTTGCGGTCGTGGCGGCCGCGATCAGCTTTGAAGTCGCGAAGATCGTGCCTTTGCCGGCTGGTTCTGCGAGAGGCAGCCGCCTGGCCGACCTAACGCAACTCGCGCTGGTCACGCTGACCTGGGCTGCCGCGGTCGCAGCCGGTCTGTGGCTGCTGCGCTCTGATTTGCCGGGGGCGCTGCGGCGGCGCAAAGGCGCGGTGTATCCGGCGGTGGCGCAGGGCGAGAGTGGGGAGATACTGGGATCAGGCCGGGAGCCATGAGAAGCAGAATCCCCACTTCTCCCAAAACCAGGGAGAAGTGGGGCACCCGACCGAGCCCGCCTATAACGGCTGCGTTATACTCGATTTCCGGGGCACCCATGATCACCGCCGCCAAACCGGTTACCATTCAAAAACTCGTGGAAAGACTGCGCCAATTGCCGGAATCGATTTTCGATCAAACCGAACCATTGCGGAAATTCTTGGAAGACAGTCCCGTTGAGGCCGCTTCCCTCGCTCCCTACCTAACCTGGGATCGGCAGCATTACACGCGCAACCTGATCGACCGCACACCCCTCTACGAACTGATGGCCATCTGCTGGGAAACCGGGCAGGCCAGTTCCGTGCACAATCATCGCGATCAGAATTGCTGGATGGCGGTTCCCATCGCGTGCCTCCTGGTCGAAAACTTTCACCTCGTCCACCAGGATTTGCAGGCTGGACGCTGCCGGCTCGAACCTCTCAATACCATCGAGATGAATCTGTCGCACCCCTGTGCGGTCGACCCAGCCGATCCCGTGCATCGCGTGGTGAATCCGCGCCAGTTCAAGCAGCGCGCGGTGAGCCTCCATGTCTATTCCAGGCCCTTCGATACTTGCGTGGTTTACTCGCCCGAGCAAGGCACTTGCGGAGAAATCGCGCTCCACTTCAACACTGTGTTCGGGAAGGCTGCTGGAAACTAAACGGAATGCCCCAACGCCGACATCTGGTGATGCTCTTGTTGTTGGCAGTTACGGCGTGCACCAAGCAGCCGCCCGCACCGGTGAGCACCGCGCCGCCACCCTCCGAGCGCGTGGCTCCCACGCCGGTCGGCACAACCCAGAACGTTCTGCAGAAAACATTCACCCTTCAGCGTTCGGCCGAATTTCCATTCGAGGTGCCCGCCCACGCCGCCATGCCGCACCTTCATGGGATCTTCGAGTCTTTTGTCGGCCAGGCGCACGGGGCTTCCGATGAGAGCGCAAACATCGACTTCCTCATCCTGAACGAGGAGCAGCACGACGATTTCGCCCAGAACCGCTCGAGTGACACCATGTTCGCGGTAGAGGCTTCGCACAATCAGGCGGTCAACTTTGATCTGCCTGCTTCGCTGAATCAAACCGTGAAGTACTATCTGGTGTTTCGCAATCCGGAAGGAAGCAAAAGCAGCAAGGTCGTCGAAGCCAACTTTCGCGTGGATTATTAGCACCTCACCCGGCTGCTACACTAAGCAGGTTGGCCCAGCGCAAGAAATCATCGGACTCCGCAGCCCGCGCCGCCACTGCCGCGCCGAGCACGCCACCATCCCCAACCTCTCCGTACGATGGTGACTCGCCTCGCAAGCCGGCGCCTGGCAACCCCGGCCGCATCTTCCTGATGGACACCATGTCGTTCATCTTCCGCGCCTACCACGCCATGGCGCGGCAAAGGCCCATGTCGACCAAGAGCGGCCTGCCCACTGCTGCGATTTATGTCTTCGTGAACATGCTGCGCAAGCTGCGCGACGATTTTGCTCCGGAATATCTGGCCGCCGTGTTCGACGTCGCCGGGCCCACATTCCGCGACCAGCAGGCTGAGGCGGTCGCGACCGTCCGCAAGTTCGACATCAAAACGCAGACTTTTACCGAAGTCGAATACAAGGGATACAAGGCCAACCGCGCCGCCATGCCCGAGGATCTGGCCCAGCAGGTTCCCTACATTCGGCGGGCGCTCGAGGCCTATCGCATTCCGATTCTCGAAGTGCCAGGCTTTGAGGCCGATGACGTCATCGGCACGCTGGCGTGCAAGGCAGCCGAGGCCTCACATCCGGTCTATGTCGTGTCCAGCGACAAGGACATGATGCAACTGGTGAATGATCGCGTGCACATTCTGAATCCGCCGAAGGACAACCTGATTTGCGATGCGGCCAAGGTCGAGGAGATTCTCGGCGTGCCTCCTGAGCGTGTGGTCGATGTAATGGCTCTGCGCGGCGACGCTATCGACAACATTCCCGGCGCCCCGGGGATCGGCGACAAAGGCTCGCTCGAGATCATCAAGCGATTCGGCACCGTGGAGCAGGCGCTCGACCACGCGGCCGAAGTGGAGAAAAAGACCTACCGCGAATCCCTGCAGAACAACCGCGACACGATTCTGTTCTCGAAGAACATGGCAACGATCGACACGGCCGTGCCGCTCGAACTCGATGTCGAGTCCATGCGAGTGGGCGAGCCTGACGTGGACGCGATGCGGGGGCTGTTTACCGAACTTGAATTCACTTCCCTGCTGAAGGAATTGCTGCCGGTGGTCGAGATCGCCGAGGCGCATTACACCGAAGCGAAGTCCGCTGCAGAAGTGGAAAGCGTGGTGAAGTTGCTTGCTGCCGGAGACGCCCTTGCAGTCGCGGTCGAGCATGAGGAGTCACACGTTGAGCCGGGAGACGAGCCGGAAGAAGAAGAGAAAAAGGAAGACGAACCGGAGAACCGCCAACTTTTTCTGGTCGAAGCGCCCGCTCCCGCGCCCACGGCGCCGCGCGTCGCCATCTCTGCCGCGGCTGGCTCGGCCACGATGGTGAAGCTCGATTCCCAAGGAGCGGGCGAAAGGCTGCGAGACGTTCTCACGAGCGGAGGCGTGCCCAAAGCTGTCCATGACTATAAGGCCGCGATGCACGCACTGCGCCCCCTCGGAATCAGTCTCGAGAATGTCCGCCATGATCCCATGCTGTATTCCTACCTGCTCGATCCGACCTACTCGTCGCATGGGCTGGCAGAAGTTGCGCTGCGACGTTTCAATCTGAACCTCGCGGGCGGGCTGCCTGAGGCGGCGGATATTACCGGCAGGCTGGCCAGCGCATTGCGCAGCGAAGTCGAACAGTCGGGGCTCGCTAAGCTCTACGAGGAAATCGATCTGCCGCTTGTCCCCGTGCTCACGCGTATGGAAGCCGCGGGCGTGAAGATCGACACGGCAGCGCTCGCGCAAATGTCGTCCGAACTCGAGCGCGAGATCGCCGCCAAGGCCAAGGAAATTTACGAAGCCGCAGGAATGGAATTCAACGTCGGCTCGCCGAAGCAGCTGGGCGACGTTCTGTTCAACCGCATGAACCTGCCCAAGCCGGTGAAATACGGCAAGGGACGCACGATTTCGACTGCAGTCGATGTGCTGGAAGAATTAGCGGAAGATCATCCCATCGCACGCATGGTGCTCGATTACCGCCAGCTCACCAAGCTCAAATCGACCTACGTCGACGCTCTGCCCGCGCTGATCAATCCTGCCACCGGACGTTTGCACACGACCTTCGATCAGACTGGCACGGCCACCGGCCGGCTCTCATCGTTTAATCCGAATCTGCAGAATATTCCGATTCGCACCGAGCTGGGGCGTGGCATTCGCGCCGCGTTCATCGCCGAGCCCGGCCACGTGCTGCTGACCGCCGATTATTCGCAGATCGAACTGCGCCTACTGGCGCACTTCTCGCACGATCCTCTGCTGGTCGAGGCTTACCGCCGCGGCGACGACATTCACACACTCACGGCTTCGCAGGTGTTCGGCGTTCCTCCACTCATGGTCACGCCCGAGCATCGCCGCCAGGCCAAGGTGGTGAACTTCGGCATCGTCTATGGACTTTCGGCGTTTGGGCTTTCGCAGAATCTCGGCATCGAAACCGGCGAGGCCAAGCAGTTCATCACGAATTATTTTGAGAAGTACAAAGGCGTACGCGCGTTCATCGACAAGACGCTGGAGGAAGCGCGCCGCGAACTGAGAGTCCGCACGCTGTTCGGGCGCGTGCGGCCCATTCCCGACATCAACAGCAAAAACGTGAACCAGCGCGGATTCGCCGAGCGTACGGCGGTCAATACTCCGCTGCAGGGGACGGCTGCTGACCTGATCAAAATCGCCATGATCAGAATTGACGCCGCGATACGCCAGAGCGGTTTGAAATCGCGCATGACCCTGCAGGTGCACGACGAACTCGTCTTCGAAGTTCCCGAGAACGAAGTCGAGACGATGCAACCGCTGGTCCGCGAGCACATGGAGAAGGCCCATGCACTGGCCGTGCCCCTGCAGGTGGACATGGGCGTGGGAAAGAACTGGAGGGATCTGGAGTAGTCGGCACTCGCAACGATTGTTGAACATTTGTCATCCTGAGGGCTGCGCATTTTGCGGCCCGAAGGATCTATGCACCTCGCCAACTGCATCGGCGCCCGCCAGTTGCATAGATCCTTCGCTTCGCGAAGGATGACAGGACGTTATTACTGCAAATTGTTGGTGTAAGATTATCAGGAACCCCTCCGCTGGAGGCTGCTCGTAACAGAGCTGCGAATCGGCGGAATCCTCCCAGTCGGGACGTGGCGCAGCCTGGTAGCGCACTTGCTTGGGGTGCAAGGGGTCGCGAGTTCAAATCTCGCCGTCCCGACCATTGCTTCGGCGACCTGATGGCGAATCACGTTGGATTTCCGTCGGGGGAGATATGAAAACTCGTGTTCTGTATTTTCCCTACATACGGGTTCCCGAGTCCCAGTGGCTGGCCCAAATGCTGCTGTATTGGGATCAAGTATCAAGCATCGTCCCGTACGAATTCACCATGAATCCCGATCCCTTAGGGCCTTACATGCTCAATCTGCTGCGCGAAGGGCTAGTGGTTCAGGTCATGCCTGGAGCGTATATCTACGAGATACCCCGATTCTTTGAGAACTTCAACGGATACATCGACGGACTGGGGCAGGAGATGGATGCTCGCAGGGAGCGATTTGCACGCGGCGAAACATTTCAAATACACATCGAAAAAATGGGTGATATTGGCGACGCGCTCGTCCGGCATCAACTGGCCGCTTCCCGGCAGTATCCGTGGTATGAAGTGGAGCGTGAAACAGCCAACGATTTCATGTCTTATTTGGCATCGGCCCTGGGGCAAATACCAGCTGTCGACGCGTCGCCAGTTACCGACGAGAAATCTTATTTGGAACGTTTCGTGCGCGTCGGGGTACCGCGCTATGCGTTGGATCGGCAATTGGAGGCTTTGCGCATCCAGGTACTTGATCAGGTTCTGCCAGTTCCGAAGTTTGCGGTTGAGCCTGCGGAAATAGGAGCGTTTAAGAAAAGGCATCGCGAAAAGCTCGGCGACTTCAGGCGTCGCGTCGAGCGGGAACTGATCGACGCGTTGGACATTTCTGAGCCGGCGCTTCGTCGGCGGCATTTGGAACTCTTTTTTGATGAAGCTCAGGAACACACTGGGGAGATCCAGGAAGAGATGCGCAGCGCCGGCTGGGAGACTGCCAAAGCAGGCCTGTCGGTGATCGCGGCGGTACCGGGTGTCTCCGCCCTTGTTGGTTTAGCCGGCGCTTTGTGGAACGCAATTAGTCCCGCGCCTCAGCCAGTACCACGCGATTTCGCTTACGCAGCCTACGCCGGATCGGAGCTTGCGAGAGCGAACTAAAGCGGAGTGTCGGAGACTCAAATCCGTCCCGACCATTTCCTTCACGGATTTCTAAATAGCGGAGATCCTTCGCTCACAACTTCGGCGCATGTCTCAAATCTTTTCCGAAATCTTCTCTTCTCCGACCGCGTGACACGCGTCACAAACTTCGGTGCCCCGCGTCACAGACATCGTCTCCCCGCGCGATCTAGATTTCTGAGTTCAACTAGACCAAAAAGGTCCAATTTGGGAATTTCATGCAGATCACTCGCGCTACGGATTACGCCGTCCGGGTGATGATCCATCTGGCAGGGCTGCCGGCGGGCTCCTCTCTCCGTCAATCGGAGTTGTCGAAGGCGACCGATGTTTCCGGCCACTTTCTGTCCAAGGTGTTGCAGCAATTGGTCCGGTCGCGGCTGATCCGCTCGCAGCGTGGAACGGGCGGGGGATACACGTTGGTCGTCCCCGCCGCCGCGGTTTCGCTGCTCGACGTGGTCGAGGCCATGGAAGGCCCCATTCGTTTGAACCAGTGCCTGGAAGAGGGACCTTCATGCGACCGGAAGTCGTGGTGCCCCGCTCACCAGGTCTGGGCCGAAGCCCAATTGGCAGTGGCGCAGGTTTTGGGCGCGGCTTCCATCGCCAAGCTGGCGGCACAGGCGGAAACAAGTTCGCCGGCGCTGTATCAGCGCCATGACAAACCAATCTGGATTGCTGGAATCCCTAGAAAGGGCAACGGCAGGCGGATCCATCGAAGTCATGGCCCGTGAAAACCGCAACAGGTGCGGCAAATGGAGCTTACCTGGCTCGCCATCATCGCCAGCTTGTGTATGGGAATTGGCGCCGTGCTCCTGTTTATTTTTGCCGTCAAGAAGAATTACTTCCGCAACCTGGAAGACACCAAGTACCAGGTCTTCTGGTCCGACGTAGAAGAGCTGGTCGACTCTCCCAGGGAGCCAACCCCAGCCAACGAAGAAGACAACGGGGAAGACGCGGAAGAACAGAACGAGGAGGAAAAGGATGAAGACTCCCGCGAAGCCTGAGATTGAAGAAGGCGGCGACGCGATGACGCGGCGGAGACTGTTGTCGTGGCTGAGCGGCTTCGGGCTGTTCGGCTCGCTGATTATCACGGTTCTCTCCAATCTGATCTTCATCAAGCCGCGCGCCACTTACGGCCAGCCCAATCGTTTTTCCATCGGCAAGCCTGAGGATTTTCCCTCTGGCGCCAGGGTTTCGCTCGATGCGCGCCGCGTCTGCATCGTGCGCGATGGCGACAAAATCGCCGCCATCTCCACCACCTGCACTCACTTGGGCTGCATCGTCGCGGTATCCGAGACGGGCTTTTCCTGTCCCTGTCACGGTTCCCGATATGACCAGGACGGCAATGTGACCGGTGGCCCGGCCCCCAGAGCCTTGCCCTGGTATCGGGTCAGCCTCGCGCCCAACGGCGATATCGAAGTCGACAAAGACACAGAGATTGAAGCGGGGAATTACTTGCGCGTATGAGCAGCCCAACGAAAACTCGAAATCCGCTGATCGCTCTGCCGGAGAACATCTGGCGGTCGATCTTCCGCAACCCGCTCCCGTCGTCGGATCTGGGGCGGGCCTCGACCAGCTTCACCAATTTCTTTCTGCATCTGCATCCGGTCAAGGTTCACCGCAATAGTTTGCGGGCCACGTTCACGCTGGGCCTGGGGCTGATCTCATTTTTTCTGTTCATGATTCTGGTGGTGACCGGAATTCTGCTGATGTTTTATTACGTGCCCTCCACCACTCAGGCCTACGACCGCATGCTCGACCTGCGCGGCACGGTGGCATTCGGCATTTTCTTGCGCAACATGCATCGCTGGGCGGCGCACGGCATGGTGGCCGTCGTCTTTCTGCACATGTGCCGCGTCTTTCTGACCGGCTCTTACAAGCCGCCCCGGGAATTCAACTGGGTGCTCGGGGTCCTGTTGCTGCTGATCACTTTGTTCCTGAGCTTCACCGGCTATCTGCTGCCCTGGGACCAGCTCGCTTTCTGGGCGATCACCGTCGGGACCTCGATCGCGAGCTACGCGCCCATTGCGGGCAAGGAAATCAAGTTCCTCTTGCTCGGCGACTCCACCGTCGGCCAGGAAGCATTGCTTCGGTTCTACGTCCTGCACGTCGCTGTCCTGCCGGCCGTGCTCTCGCTGCTGGTCGCCATTCACTTCTGGAGAATTCGCAAGGACGGCGGTCTGTCGCGTCGCGAGGAAGAAGACGCGCTTCCCGCGGACGTCCCCGCGCCAGCTCAAGTGGAGTTCGTTCAGGGCCCCGCTGTAGTGATGGCAACGTCTCCGGCGGCCGCAGCCGCAGCCCAGCCGGTGCTTCAGAAGCGCCACTATGGAATTCAGGGACTGGTCCGCGGGCCATTCACCAAGGTCGGCAACGTGCCCGACCGCTCCGTTTTCGCCTGGCCCAACCTGTTCATGGCGGAACTGGTCGTATTCCTCATCACCGTCGCCGGAGTCTTGCTGGTCTCGTTGTTCTTCAACGCACCTCTGGAAGAGCCGGTGAACGTGATGCACCCGCCAAATCCGGCGAAAGCGCCCTGGTATTTCCTGGGCCTGCAGGAGCAGGTCAGCTACTCCGCGTTTTGGGGAGGCGTCGGCATCCCCACCATCGAGGTGCTGCTGTTGCTCCTGGTGCCGTATCTCGATCGCAAGGTCGCGGGCGTGGGCCGCTGGTTCGCCCGGGAACGCCTGCTGGCCAATTCACTTTTCCTGACGTTCGTCGTCGTCAACGTGGTTTTGATCATCATCGGGACATTCTTCCGCGGCCCGAACTGGGAGTTCGTGTCGCCATGGTGACCAGGATTGCCGCGACGAGAGTGTGAGCAGAGTTTGAGGAGACATTCGTGAGCACGCGCGTAACATTGGCCGTCGCAAGTTTCGTGGTGCTGATCGTGCACGGCATCGTCTTCTACGATCAGTTCTTCAACCGGTGGGAAAAGCACCAGACCGCCTATTTTGAGCAGGCCCGCAGCCTGGCGAAAACCGATGCCGAACGGCACGCCCTGGACCAGCGCAGCCCCCGCATCGAGCAAATCATCGTGACGCAGTTTGGCGAATCGCGCGTGGACCGTTGCACCACCTGCCACGTTGCCAGCGACGATCCCCGCTTCCAGAATCACGCGCAGCCCCTTCGCACGCATCCTTATTCCGCTGCGCTGGGCGATGTGCAGGTCAACGGCCGCTGGGAGCGACGCCACAAATTTACCGACTTCGGCTGCACCATCTGCCACGATGGCCAGGGACGCGGCCTCGAGTCTTTCTACGCCCACGGCGGGGACATCTTCTGGCCCGACCCCATGCTCGGCTACGTGACGCAGGCCAATTGGCACTCCGAGTTCAAGCCAAAGCTGACGGGCAAAGAGTACATGCAGGCCAACTGCGCCCAGTGCCACACCGAGGACAACTTTGCCGGAACTGTGCTGGTGCAGCGCGGACGGCAACTCTTCTTCGAAAAAGCCTGCTACGGCTGCCATCGCATCGAAGGTCTTTCCAACGGCACTCTCGGCCCCGATCTCAGCGACGTCGGCAAGAAATACAAGATCAACTACCTGTGGGAACACACCGTCAATCCGCGCGCTTTTCAGCCGACGTCATTCATGCCCAAGTTCGACCTCAGCGACGACGAGATCAAGGCGCTCACCGTTTTCCTGAAGAGCCGCCGCGGCATCAATTTCGCGGAAACCGCGCTCGGCCAATATCGCGCTCGTCTGCAGCAGGCAAAGGCTGAAGGGCCGAAGCAAGAGGCGTCCGCCGCTCCTTCCGCCACGCGCGGCGAACAACTCATCGGCGAACGCTCCTGCACGGCCTGCCACCGGCTGGGCGAAAAAGACGGCCACATCGCACCCGATCTCTCCTACGAAGGTCTGATCCGCGATGAAGACTGGATGATGGCCCACTTCCGCGAGCCGAAATCCAAAATTCCCGATTCCATCATGCCCGTCTTTGGATTCGCCGACGCCGATTTCCATTCCATCTCGGCCTATCTGAAGACGCGCACCACTGCGCCTTCGTTCAAGACGGGCGAGGAAATCTACAAGGGCCTCTGCGCCCGTTGCCATGGAGAAAAAGGCGACGGCAAGGGCGTTACGTACCTCTATCTCGATCCGGCGCCGCGCGACCTGACCAAGGCCGCATTTATGAACAGCAAGCCCGACGAGCGCTTCCTGCAGTCGCTGAAAAACGGCGTCCCGGGCACATCGATGCCTCCCTGGGAACGCGTGCTCACCGACGAACAGCGCCGCGCTGTCCTCACCTATGTCTTCCAGACATTCGTAAAGGAGCCGCGCAGTCAGGTCAAAGAACGCAAAGTTCCCGACAGGAATCCCGTCGCCTTCAACCCGGAGTCGATCCATCGCGGCGAAGAAATTTTCCTCAATCGCTGCACCGGTTGCCACGGACGCAAGGCCGACGGCAAAGGGCCGAACTCGCTCGACATCAGCCCGCGCCCGCGCAACCTGCGCAATTCCTTCTTCATTAGCAACGTGCCCGACAAGCGGCTGTTCGATTCGATCCTCTACGGCGTGCAGGGAACCGCCATGCCGTCGTGGATCGACTATGGCCTCACACAGAATGATGCCGGCGATCTTATTAATTTCATTCGCAGTTTGAACTCCCAGACAGCTCCGCCTGCCGGTGAGAAATCTCCAACCCTCACCTCGCAGGTGAATCTGTCCCAGGCGAACCCGTACCAGACGAATCAGGAGGTGCCATGCCAGGACAAGGGCAAGGACAAAGCCAAGTGCAAGTAACCAGAGCAACCCCGATCGGCGCCGTACCGCTGGCCGATTCGGTTCACGAAGACACGACCGCGAAGTGGTTTCTGCTCAGCTCGGTCACGTACTTCTTCATTGTCGGAATCATTGCTTTGACTATCGCGGCCAAGTTTGTCTGGCCGCAACTGCTGGGCAGCGTCGCCTACCTTACGTATGGCCGCCTTCGCCCGCTGCATGTGAATGGAATGCTGTTCGGCTGGCTTCTGCCCGCAGACCTGGGGCTGGCCTACTACGTCGTTCCCCGATTGTGCGGCGTCAAGCTTTGGAGTGAGAAGCTGGGCATCGCAACCGCCGTTCTCTGGAACATCATCGTCCTCGGCGCAGTCTACGCCCTGCCCGCCGGCTACAACAAGGGATGGGAGTACGCCGAGCTTCCACTTCCGCTGGTTGCGCTGGTCGTTGTCGCCTGGGTCATGTTCGGCATAAACATTTTCGCGACTGTGGCCACGCGCAAATATGAACAGATGTACGTCAGCCTGTGGTACACGCTGGCGACCATCCTGTGGACCACGTTCGTCTATCCCACGGGCAATGTCGCCGTGCTGTTCACCACCGGCACGAATCAGGCCAACCTGAACTGGATGTACGTCCACAACGCCGTCGGCTTGATCTTCACGCCGATTGGCTTGGCCATGGCCTACTACTTCATCCCCAAGGCCTCGAACACGCCGCTCTACAGCCACAAGCTGTCGATGATTGGCTTCTGGTCGCTCGCCTTCGTTTACGTCTGGACTGGCGCGCACCACATGATTCACGGGCCGATCTCGCAGTGGCTGCAGACCATCGCCATCGCGTTCTCGGTAATGCTCCTGATCCCCGTCTGGACTGTGGTCTACAACTTCTTCGCCACAATGAAGGGGCAGTGGCATCAGCTGCGCGACAACATTCCGCTGAAGTTCCTGATGTCCGGTGTCGTGTTCTATCTCCTCACCTGCTTCCAGGGACCGATGCACAGCCTGCGCTCGGTCAACGCCATCGTGTCGAAGACCGACTGGATTCCCGGCCATGCACACATGGCGCTGCTTGGCTGCTTCTCCTTCTTTGCCATCTCCGGCACTTATTACGTGGTGCCGCGCATGTTCAAGACCAAGTTGCACTCCGACGCCCTGGCCAACTGGACCTTCTGGTTCTTCATGATCGGCGGCCTCGGCTTCTTCGTGACTCTGTGGCTGGGCGGCTTCTGGCAGGGCTGGCAATGGAACAACCCGGCCATTCCGTTCATTGACACGGTCAAGGCGCTCAAGCCGGTCTGGACCGTTCGCTTCTTCTCCGGCGTGCTGATGTTCCTCGGCATCGCCACATTCCTGTTCAACATTCTGGCGACTGTGGTCAACAGCGGCCAGTCCGCGACACGCACGGCTCCCGCCGTCACCGCTTAAGGAGGATGCCATGTTAGGAAATACTGACAAGAGTGCGATCGGCTTCGTGATTGCCGCCCTGGTGTTCTTCTTCATCGGAGGCCTGCTCACCACAGTGGTCCCGCCGCTGGTCGATAAGAGCTGGTCCAAGCCCTTCGAGAACGACGATCCTTCGAAGGGACCGACGGGCAAGCTGCGTCCCTATACCGAGCTCGAGCTCAAGGGCCGCGCCATCTATGTGAAAGAGGGCTGCTGGTATTGCCACACGCAGCAGACCCGCACGCTCTGGGCCGACACCAAGCGTTCCGGCTGGAAAGGCGTCGACTCGCCGATCTCCACGCCCGACGAGTTCGTCTACGACAGCCCGCACATGTTCGGCACCAAGCGCACGGGCCCGGATCTTTCCCGTGTTGGCGGCAAGTATGACCGCCAGTGGCACCGCACGCACTTCCGCAATCCGCGCGACTTGACGCCCGGTTCGGTCATGCCCCCGTTCCCGTGGATTGCCAACGATGACGACCAGTTCAACGCGCTCGTGGCCTACATCCAGACTCTCGGCCGCGCCAAGAACTGGAGGCCAGACAACGACTACGAGAAGTAGAGGACGCGACCATGCACGACTACACGTATCCGAGCGTTTACCTCGCGTACCTGATGTTTTTCCTGTGCCTGGCGGGAGCCATTTACTTTCTGGTCCGCTCCCGCCATGGCGGTTACTGGGGAAGTCAGAGCGAAGATCCCAAATACCGCATGCTGGCCGACGATGAGAGCGGCGGCAATGCGGAGAACGAGACAAAGCAGGGAGGTCAGTGATGGCAGAAACCAAAGTTGCAAAAGAACCTGAAACTGAAACTGATATCCACCAATATGCCGACGGCTGGATCAGTGAGCGCAAGGGCACCGGCGTGCCCACATTCTTGAAGTTTGCTTACATCGTGATCATCGCCGGTGTGCTCGGCTATTTCTTCATTTATATGAACGGCGAAGTGAACCACTCCGATCGCGGAGCGCTGGTGCGCCAATTTAATGCTGCAACGCAGTCCTCGCCGGCGCTCATGTATGCGGTCATTGCGATGGTCGTGGTTTACGCCGTCATCGTGGTGGTGTTCGCATTCAAGGCTGTTCACAAGGACTAGAGGTGCTGTGGAAAGCACGTTTTGAAAGGGCGCGCCTTCAGGCACGCCGCTCGGACCCCAGAGAGATGCGGGCTTTAGCCCCTGAGCGGACGCAGGAACCTAAATGACCGAGTGGGCACAGTTCGAGGCGATCGAAGGAGCGGACTATTGGATCCGGATGGTTAAATGCCAGCACGCCTGCCCCGTACACACGAACGCGTGTGGCTACGTGACCGCGATCGGTGAAGGCCGCTACGAAGACGCCTACCGCATCGCCCGCGCCACCAATCCGTTTGCTTCGATCTGTGGCCGGGTGTGCGGCGCTCCCTGCGAAGTGAACTGCCGCCGCGGCGACGTCGACGCGCCCGTTTCCATTCGTTCCCTGAAGCGCTTCGTCACCACGCAGTTTGGACCGGAGTCCGGCGACTTCCGCGTCTATCGCGAAGGCTGCGATCAGCGCATGTTGCCGCCCAACCGCGGAAGCTACGAAAAAATCGCAGTCATCGGCGCCGGCGTTTCCGGATTAACCGTCGCCCACGACCTCACCCAGATCGGCTACAAAGTCACGGTCTTCGAAGCGAATTCCGAACCTGGAGGCATGTTGATGGTAGGTGTGCCCGTCTTTCGCTTGCCGCGCGATCTGGTGAAGCGGGAAATCGAGGCCATTCTGTCGCTCGGCGTCGAACTCAGGTGCAACATGCGCCTCGGCCGCGACTTCACCGTCGCCGATCTCCGTCGCCAGGGCTACAAAGCGATTTTCCTCGGCATCGGCCTTCCCAAAGGACGCACGCTGCCGCTGCCCGGTTCCGAGCGCGAGATGGTCTACGACGGCATGGATTTCCTCCGCGCCTTCAACGAGGGCAAACCTCTTCCCCTGGGCCGGCGGGTCGTGGTCATCGGCGGCGGCAACGTCGCCTACGATGTGGCCCGATCCGCCGTCCGTCCTGCCGGTGCTGTCACCCGAGGCGAAGCTATCGCCGACATGGGGCGCGGCGAGCAGGTCGCTTACGATGTGGCCCGCTCCGCCTTGCGCTTGAGCGCCGACAAGGAAGTTCACGTGGTTTGTCTCGAGAAGCGCGAAGAAATGCCCGCCGACGAAGTCGAAATTATCGAAGGCGAAGAAGAAGGCATCAAGCTGCACAGCTCCCGCGGTCCCAAAGCGATCTTCGGCGAAAACGGAACCATCACCGCGTTGCGCACCATTCGCTGCAGCTCAGTCTTCGACCAAACCGGCCGTTTCAATCCCAGCTTCGATGAAAGCGATGTCGAAGACATCCCCGCCGACACGGTGATTTACGCCATCGGCCAGACCTCGGATCTCTCCTTCCTCAAGCCGGAAGACGGCGTCGAGAGCGAGCGCGGTCTGATCAAAGTCAACCGCGAGACCTACCAGACCACAGCGCCCGATGTCTTCGCCTGCGGCGATATCGCCCACGGACCGCGGCTTTTCATCGACGCCATCGCTTCGGCGCAAATTGCGGCCCGCTCCATGCATGACTTTTTGCGCGGAACGCGTACCGATATCGTTGTTCGAAGCCACTGGGCTCCCGCCGTCTACACCATGGCCGAGGGCTGGGACCGGCTGCCGCGCGCCACTCCGCCGGTGATCGACGCCACGGAACGCTCCGCCTCGCTGGAAATCATCGAAGAGAACTTTCCCGCCGATGATGCGCACCGCCAGGCTTCGCGCTGCCTGCGCTGCAACGTCAACACCGTCTTCGACACTTCCACCTGCATCGCCTGCAGCGGCTGCGTAGACGTCTGCCCGCAGAGCGTCATCCGCCTGGTCGGCCTCAGCCAACTCTGTGAAGACGGAGATGAACACTGGCTCGATACGATCTCAAGCACGCTCGGTATCAGCCGCGACGAAGTGCGCGCCATGGGTGCCAGCGAAAAGGGCCGCCGCGAACTCGATGTTCTCGGCGGCGTCATGCTCAAGGACGAGACCACCTGCATCCGCTGCGGATTGTGCGCCTCGCGTTGCCCCACGCACGCGGTGAATATGAAAAAGTTCGAGTTCTATCGCGAGTGCGTCACCGTGCCGACGCCGAACAGCAAGATTCTGTACCGCGGCAGCGTAGCGCAGCCGGCAGCTTCACAGGGGGCGTCGTGACCCCGCTTGAGTTAGGACTGATGTTCATGCTGGGTCTGGTCAGCAGTCTGCACTGCGTGCAGATGTGCGGGCCCATCGTGCTCTCCTATAGCGTTGCGGTCAGCGAATTAACGAAGAACTCAGCCGCGCACTCTGCCGTCCCCTCGCTTCTCCGCAACCATCTGGCCTACAACGCCGGTCGAATTCTCACCTACGCGGCGCTCGGCGCCCTCGCCGGAATCGCCGGAGGAACCTTGGGTTTGCTCGGGCGTCTCGCCGGATTCACCCACACGATCGCCGTTGCGTCCGGCGCATTGATGATCATTGCCGGCATCACGATGCTCGGCATTATTCCGACTCGCGTGCTGGGCAGCAATCTCCTTCGGATTCCGTCAGCGTTTCTTCGGCGAATCGGCCGGTTGATATCGGCGGCAGGTGCGGGCAACCGCTTTCTCCTCGGGCTCGCGCTCGGCTTCCTGCCCTGCGGGCTTATCTATGCCGCTTTGCTGAAAGCTATGGCCACCGGTTCAGCGCTCGCCGGAGCTTGCTCCATGTTGGCGTTCGGATTCGGCACCGCTGGCGCGCTGCTGGCTCTGGGAGTGCTGTCCTCCGCCATCCGCATGCGGGTAAACCGCTGGGGAAGCCAGTTAGCCGCGGCAGGTGTCACTCTAATGGGGATCCTGCTGGTGTGGCGCGGGACGATGCCGGGCATGCTCATGCTGGGGGGGCACATGCATGCCCACCACTGAAGCCAGGCCGGGCAACCCGAACATAACCATCTCAACCCAGCCGCTGCCGAAGTGTGACCGCAAGCCTCCGGCGCCTGAGCAGAAGTCGTTCGCCTATCACCGCTTCCGCAAAGCCATCCACGTCGTTTGCGTGGTCATCTTCTTTACGCTCCCGTTCGCCAACCTGATGCGCGCCGATATTCCGCATCAGCGCTTCTATTTCTTCGGCTACGAGCTCTGGATCAGCGAGTTCTCCATCCTCTTCTTCTCGCTGATGTTTCTCATGTTCATCATCGCCGCCATGGCTATGCTTTACGGCCGCGTCTATTGCGGCTACCTCTGCCCCCAGATGATTTTCAGCGAGGCGTCGCTGGCGCTCCAAAGCAAACTGACCCGCATGGTGAACAAGTACGTTCGCTGGAGTGCCGGCCCGCGCAAGCTGCTCAGCCAGTTTCTGTTCTATTCCATCGCCACGCTGGCCTCGATTGTCCTGGCATTCGTTTTCATTTCCTATTTTGTGGAACCGCGCGACCTGCTGCACCGGCTTCTGGCGTTCGACATCAAGACTGCCGGCGGGATCGCCGGCGCAACCACCACGCTCCTCACCTTGCTGGATTTTCTTTTTCTGCGGCAGCGATTTTGCACCACCGTTTGTCCCTACGGATATCTGCAGGGCATGCTCGGCGACGGCGACACCCTGATCGTTCATTATCGCGACGAAAACCGCGAGTGCATCGAGTGCAAGAAATGCGTGCGTGTCTGCCACATGGGCATCGATATCCGAACCTCGCCTTATCAGATCGAATGCATTCATTGCGGCGAGTGCATCGACGCGTGTGTTGATGTGCTCGGCCGCCTGGGCAAAGAAGGACTGATTCACTACGTCTGGGGAGAGCATGGGGAGGAACTCGGGTCCGGCGACAAGACCTGGTATCAGAAGCTCGGGGTGCGCAACGCCAAGCGCGTCGTCGTCCTGCTCGTCATCCTCTTCTACGCAGCGGGATTGTTCACCGCTCTTTCCATGCGGCGCGCCGTACTCGTTCGCATCGCTCCGGATCGCACCACGATGTACCGCGCCGGCGTAGACGGAACCATCTACAACCGCTTCCGCATCCAGGTTGCCAATCGCGGGCACGCGCAGGCCATCGCCCAGTTTTCGATTGAAGGTCTGCCGGGAACGAGTTTTGTCGATTTCGAAAACGCAGTCGTCGTCAATGCCGGCGACACCGCGGAACGCGAGGTCGAAATCGCCGCCCCGCCTTCAGCGCTGCTTGCCGAGGGCGTGAATCATTTCCGGATCGTGAGCCGCGTGGGCAACGAGAAGGATTCGGTCGAAGAGACATTCATAACGCCGTCGAAAGAGGAACGGTGAACTAGCGCTCGTCCTTTTTTTTCGGAAGCGGGCGTCGGTTCACAGAAACAACGGGACTCATAGCTAAGGAGGACACTCATGGCAGTCAGCTTTCGGAACAAACTCTTGATCATGAGCACCGTGCTCGTGGTTGCCGCAGTCAGCTCCGTCGCAGCCTTCGGACAAGCGCCGGAACCCGTTCAAATCGCAGCCAACACGACCTCGCCCGCTGTTTCAAGGCCGGCTGGGGAACTTTCGCCTTCAACCGCCGCCTTGCAAGCTCGCATTGATGCGCAACAGCAGGAGATCAACCGGCTGAGCGCTCTCGTTGAGCAACTGCAAGCGTCACTCCAACCTGTGGCCTCGACCCATGCGATATTGCCCCACTCGCTAACTGGTTTCCTGCCTTCATACGGCGCTTCCGGTTCCCCAGAACCGGCCGCCGTACCCGAACCAGTTGTCGCCACCAACTCCCCTCCACGAGAACTGCTGCCCGACATCGGACATATCGGCGCAGAGCTGGGCTTTTTTGTGGGCGGTGCGACCAACCCCTACAAAGACAACAACGGCTTCGCCACGGGCGGCTACATCGACCTGCCCTGGAAAAACGTTCCGGGCGGCAAACTCTCGTACGAAATCATGATCGGCTTGCAACGCGCCGTCACGACACAGCAGACAACTTCCGGCGTGAACGTGCTGGTCAACGCCTCGCTTAACTCCTTCCTGGGCAACCAGGCCATGGGCCTTCCCTTTTTCCTTGGCCTTGCCCCTTCATCCGGAGGCACTCAGCCTCTGCTGCCCGATACCACCACCGTTCAGGAGCGGTCAAAAGTCCTGACGGTAGCTCCATTCGAACTGAAGTACGCGATCACGAAACTGGGCAGATTCCGTCCCTATGCGGTCGCTGGCCTGGGAGCGTACGTGTGGATCGGCTCGGACAACAACGCCGCTACTTTCAATGCCGTTACGTCGCTCAACAACTACTCGGCGGGCCTGGGAACAACCTATGGCGCTATTGTGAACTCGGTGCTCCAAGGTTCGCAGATCGGAGGCCTGGTTCCGACTGCGCCGCAATTGGCTGCGCGCGGAGTGCCGCATGGCCAGGGCAACCTGCTGTTCGGCGGTCAGGTGGGCGGTGGCTTTGAGTTCCGCGTCACGCCGAAACTCTCGCTGGGTGCGGATTTCCGCCGGAATCAGGTGGAAGGCGCCTTCGCCAGCTTCAACACGTTTACTTTCAAACAGGGCTTGCACTGGTAGGAAACCGGAGGCGGACATGTCCACGAAAAATGACAAAGCCAATCCGAAACCGGTTTCGCGGCGGCAGGTCCTGCAGGCGGGCGGAATCTCGATGGCAGCGGGAGTCATGGCAACGGCCATGCCCGCGGCTGCCAAAGGGGCCCGTTATGCCGGCGATCTGGCGATTCTGAACGTGGCTCTCGGCCTGGAACATCAGGCCATCGCCGCCTACGATGCCGGCGCCAAGAGTAAATTGCTTTCTGCCGATCAGCTCAAGATCGCAGTCAGCTTTCAATCCGACCACAAACGCCACCGCGACGCGCTGACGGGATTCATCAAACGCTTCGGAGGCACGCCGGTCGCGCCCAAGAGCAGCTACGATTTCGGCACGATCACTTCCGCGACCGATATCGTGAAACTCGCACAAAGCCTGGAGGACGGCGCAGAGGCCGCCTATCTGGCCAATGCGGGCAAACTCGAGAACCGCGAGATTCTGAACGCCGCGGTTCCCATCCTTGAGGACGAGGTGCGCCATAACACCGTCTTCAAACAACTGCTCGGCATGAATGTGACCGAGCGGTTGAAGTACTGAAGGCGGAAGGAGGAACCAGTTCATGCACACAGAAAAACCGGAATTGAACTCCGTGGCGCCCGTCGTTGAAAACAACGTGTCAGAAAGAAATATGCGTCGGGAATGGCTCCGCCTGGCCGGCACGGCCAGCGTTGGAGCTATGGTTTTCCTGCTGACGGGAAACACGAAGAAGCTGTATGCACAATCGCTGGAAGGCGACCTGGGCATTCTGACGGCGGCTCTGTATCTCGAGCATGAGGCGGTCGCCGCCTATCAGACCGGAGCTGAGAGCAAACTGCTCTCGCCGGGCGTGCTTCAGGTTGCAGTTGCCTTCCAGAGCGACCACAAATATCACCGGGACGGAATCAGCGGAGTGCTGAAATCGCTTGGTGTAGAACCCAGAGGGCCGGAGAAGAAATACGATCTCGGGAGCTTGCACAGCGAGAAGGACATTCTTCATCTGGCTCGGGATCGGGAGAACGGCGCCGTGCTGGCTTATGGCACGCTCGCGTCGAACATCCTGACCAAGGCAGTTCTGAATTTCGGCGCCAACGTGCTTGTGGATGAAGTCCGTCACCGCACGGTTTTGAATGCGGCGCTCGGAATACCGAACTACTGAAGCAGTAACAACGGATGGGGCCGGCCATCCCGGCCCCACGCCGAATTCGACAGCAATATTTCAGGGCAAACCAGCAGCCTGCCCGATCAAGGAGTTGGAGTATGAGCACCATGGCCATCGCATCGAGCCGCACAAACAGGAAAATAGCGCCGCTCACTTATTTCCTGGGGTTCATTTTCGCACTGTTCATCGGAATCCTGATCTTCTGTTATGCCGTGACCAGGCGCACGAACCCGGTCTTTCTCGACGAGCACGGCAAACCGGTTCCGCAAAGCAGCCAACACGCGCAGCACTGAACTGAACGGAAGTGAGCTGATATGACCGCCAGCCGAGAATGCGACCTCTGCAGCCTGCCCTGTGGCAAGCACCCCTTACGGCAGGCAGTCGGTGAAGTCGACCGCTACTTCTGCTGCCTCGGCTGCATGAACGTGTACCTGATCCTCTGGGAGAGCGGCGCGATCAAGGCCGGCGAAGACGTTCGCCAGACTGAATTATTCCAGCGCAGTTTGCGGCTCGGGCTGATCTCGAATCGCGCGCCCGAACCTTCGCCCGCATCCCCAGCCGCGCCCGCCGGTCCAACAGAGGAACTGCTCCTCCATGTGACCGGCATGTGGTGCACTTCCTGTGCGTGGCTCATCGAGCACGCGCTGGCGAAAGTGCCGGGAGTGGTGAAGGCCGAGGCCTCTTTCGCCTCCGATCTGGTCAAAGTGCAGTACCAACCGCAGATCGCGCCTTCGGATCGGATAGCCAGTCGCATCAACGCCCTCGGCTACAAAGCTCAAACTTACGACGACCACAACGACGCAGCCGACGCCGAACGCCGCGATCTGATCATTCGCTTCGGTTTGGCCGCATTTCTCTGGGCCAACGTCATGAGCTTCAGCCTCGCTCTTTATGCCGGGTACTTCGAGCAGATTTCCGGCAGCGTGCGCCGTGGCCTTCCTTTCCTTCTCATGGCCCTCGCCACACCCGTGGCCTTTTACTGCGCGCAGCCGGTGTTGCGCGTCGCCTGGCGCGGAGTGCTGAATCGCACCATCCGAATGGAGTCCCTGCTCGCCCTGGGCATTCTCGCCGCTTACGGTTACAGCGTGGTGCAGGCTTTCCGCGGCGAGATTCATCTTTATTTCGACACCGCCAGCGTGATCGTTGCGTTCGTGCTCGCGGGAAAGTTGATCGAACGCAACGCGAAAGAGAAAGCCTCGCATTGGATCGCCCAACTCCATCGCATGATGCCCAACAAAGTTCGTTTGCTGACCAAAGGTGTGGAGCGCTTCGTTAGCGTCGACGCTCTCGAGCCCGGACAGATTTTTGTGGTGAAAGCGGGCGAGCGCATTCCCGCCGACGGCCTGGTCACCGAAGGCGAGTCTCACGCCGATGAATCTCTTCTGACGGGCGAGTCGGTTCCCGTCGGGAAACGGCGTGGAGAGAACGTAGCCGCCGGCAGCATAAATCTCGATGGCGTCCTCAGTGTGCAGGCAACCAAGTCCGCCGGCGATTCGACGTTGTCGCGCATCATTGCTCTCGTCGAGCAAGCGCTCAGCAGCCGCTCCGATCTGGAGCGCACGGTGGATCGGGTCTCCCGCATCTTCGTTCCTTGCGTCGTGCTGATCGCCCTGCTGACGTTTCTCTACGCGTGGGCCGCGAGCCCAGCAACTCTCGCTCAAGCCCTCATGCGAGCCATCACCGTGCTGGTGATTGCCTGCCCCTGCGCGCTGGGCCTGGCCACGCCTTTAGCCATTACTGCCGCTTTCGGTGCGGCGTCGCGCCGCGGCATCCTGGTTCGCGATGGCCGTGTGCTCGAAACTCTGCACAAAGTTGACACCGTCATCCTCGACAAGACCGGCACCGTGACGGAAGGAAAGTTCTCGCTTCTCGAACTCGTGGCACGCCGGCAGCCCTGTGCCGAACCGGTACTGGTCGGAGTCGCACCCTCCGGCCGGGCCACGGAGCAGGATTCCGCGTTTGCCCGCATCGTTCCATACGACGACGAAATCCTGCCGCTTCTGGCCTCGCTCGAGCAGTACTCGGAGCACCCGCTGGGTAAGGCCGTTACAGACTTCGCCCGCCAGCAACACGCGATCCTGCATGACGCGAGCTCGGTCGAGATCCACAAGGGGCGCGGCGTCACGGGCATGGTCGGCGAAAAGCATATCTTCGTCGGGAACCGCCGTCTGGTGAGAGAACTCGGTATCTGGATCGACGAGGCCGCGGAGCAACAGGCCTCTCAATGGGAAGAAGAAGGCAAGACTGTTTCATTCGTGGGCTGGGATGGTGAATTGCACGCTCTCACCGCCTTCGGCGATCGCCTCAAAAAAGAAGCCGTCGACCTGGTCGCCGAACTCAAACTCCGCGGTCTCGCTGTCCACCTGGTTTCGGGAGACGCCCGCGCCACCACCAAATGGATCGCCTTCTGCATCGGCGCTGATTCCTATGAATGCGAAGTTCTTCCTGAAGAAAAGGTCGGCGTGGTGCGGCGGCTGCAGGAAAAAGGCGCTGTGGTCGCCATGGTTGGCGACGGCATCAACGATGCTCCGGCCCTGGCTCAGGCCGATCTCGGCATCGCCATGGGCTCCGGCACAGACGTCGCCATGAAAGCCGCGGC
>Ga0187769_10000107_pt1 | contig 43152 bp, 34 predicted proteins | sample 0116_SJ02_MP02_1_FD_133140 | JGI IMG/M metagenome (GOLD analysis project Ga0187769, IMG submission 133140) | Tropical peat soil microbial communities from peatlands in Department of Meta, Colombia - 0116_SJ02_MP02_10_MG | ecosystem: Environmental > Terrestrial > Soil > Wetlands > Peat | place...
AAGGGAAACCCAATTGACTCTAAATAAGTTAGTGGCGGATGAGCCTGTAAGCCGGATTGTCGGGGCTGAATTGCAAATAAACAACTTGTTTGGATTCAATCGCTCCACACGGTCAATGATGTCAACCTTGGCAGTGCAGGCAGGTTTTGCGTCACACCGGCGTCACAATTACTGCAGCTTCCCGTACTCCGCCTTGGCTTGCTTCAGGATAGGGATGTCGGGGTCGGCGTCTTTCCACAATGCGAGAAAGTCTTGATACGCAGACTTAGCTTGGGCCGTATCGCCCTGCATAGCGTAAGCTCTGCCGAGTTGAAGATGCGCAAGCGCTCCGATGGGTTCGTTGAGCACAATTCCGCGATGGTCGAGGATTTTCCGGAACTCAGCCGCGGCTTCGCTGCCTTGATGGGCGGCCAGATAGGCTTCTCCTCGAACATAAACTGGATATAGGCCGTTCCAGAAGTAGTTGCCGGTGAAAGTCGTCCGTCCTAACTCGTATGGCACAGCAGCTCTCAGAATCGCAATGGCTTCTGAAGCATTTCCTCGATTGAGCGCAAGCTTTGCGCGGAGGCTTGGCAGGTAATTGAATTGCACGATTGTGGCTTCCGGGAACCGTTTGTCCAACTGCTCAGTCAGTTCTTGTGCCCGCCCGTTGTCCCCGGCATACGCCAAGGCGAGCGCGGAGGGAGAATCCACATCGATGCCTGCGGAATGTTCCTTTGCCTGCGCGGCAAGCCGCCGGGCTTCCTCGGCGTTACCAAACAGGGCTTCCCTTAGTCCTGAGGTGGCGGAAAAGGTCGCGGCTATTTCTTTTTTTTCTGCCCGTGCCGCTGACTCCATCGCCTGCCGGGTCAACGCCTCAGCGTCCCTGAGCCGTCCGGAATAGGCAGTGGTATCCGCCTCGTAAGCCAACAACGTATCTTCTATCCCTGGTTGACCCGCCGAAAGTGTGGCCTGCTGTTTCATTCTCGCTGCATCATTCTGCAAAAAGGCCACCTGGTAGAGAGCGAGAGGGTAGTAAAAGTGGTACAGTTTGCGTTCGAGCGCTTGCCGATACGTCGCGTTGGCGTCATCGAGGCGATTTAGAGCCATATCGCCAAACATGAGCAAGACGTAGGGGACAGGATAGTCTGGTTTTAGACGGATTGCCTCTCTGGCTTCTGAAACCATTCCGTCATATCGACCCATCTGCGGGTAGATTGCGCCTGACAAATAAGTGTGCGCCATATCGGCGCGGGGATAATCCTGTGTCCAAAGCTTGCAGGATTGTTCGGCTTTTTCAAGATTCCCAGTGACCTCTTTGTAGTAGATGGCTGATATCAAATACTTCTCGGGCTCACTTGCGCGGTCGCGAAGTTCGTATGCCTTGCTGGTATAGTCCGCCGCGATGCTAGGTTCTCCAATAGACGTATACCAGATGCCCAGCCACGCGTAGGCGACTGCAAAATTTGGGTCGAGTTCGATAGCGCGTTTAAGAAAGGGAATACCAAGCGGGGGGGAAGCTGCCTGACGGCCGGAGCCAAAAGCTTTCAGTGCTTCAAGTGAGGGCGTAGTGGCTTGTTCCAGAGGTGTATCGAACTTTTGCACCGTGCTTAGAGACTCGCCAAGTTCGTTCCGAATCTCCGTTGCCGTCTTCCCTAGTGCATCAAGTACATGATTCTTGTCGCTCGCCTGAGCCTCCGTGCTGGCCAGCGTTGCCCCATTTGCACAGTTGACCGCCTTCACGGTCAGAAGATATGGCGTGCCAATCTGCGCTATCGAACCGTCGAGAACTGCGGCGCTCGCCGTCCGCTGGCAGAGTTCCCGCGCAATCTCTGGCGTGAGCTTCGCATCGGGCTTCTGGCCCATCATCTGGAGGGTCTGCTGAATTTGGTCGTCCGAGATGATGCTCAGGAAAGGCGATTGCTCAAGCTGCACCGAGAGTCCTTGCCGGAGCGCACCATCAAATACCGAATCGCCGGTCAAGTTCGTGAAATCCGCAAGGACAATCGTGTCCTTATCCGTCAGCGCGTGCGCCTTGCGGGAGAAAAACAACCAGCCCCCCAAAGCCAGACCGATGACAACTACGGTTGCACCAATGACCGCGACCCATCGAAATCGAGTGGGCTTCGACTCGACTTGCGTTCTCGTGGCAGGAGCCCGACTCGAATCTGAATCCCGCTTCAACCGCTGCAAATCCGTGCGAATTTCAGCGGCGGACTGGTATCGCAGCTTCCGGTCTTTCTCCAGCGCCTTCGTGATGATTTCTTCGAGCTTGGGAGGAAGGTCGGGATTCAGTCGTATGACTGGGGTCGGCGCCCGATTCAAAATTGCCTCATGTACTACCGCTGCGGTGTTACCCCCAAATGCCATTCTGCCTGTCGCCATCTCATACAGAACCGCGCCGAACGAGAACAAATCCGTGCGTGCGTCCAACTCCTCGGCGCGTGCCTGCTCGGGCGACATGTAGGCAATGGTGCCTACAGCCGAGCCGGGGCTGGTCAAGAGTTCCCCTTCGGTGGCGGTCGGCATCTGTGAGACACCCACCATCGGACCAACAGGGACAAGTTTTGCTAGGCCAAAATCCAAAATCTTTGCATGACCACCCGCAGTAACGAAAATGTTTGCTGGCTTGATGTCTCGATGGACGATGCCTTTCGAGTGCGCCGCGTTCAGCCCGTCGGCCACGCCAATCGCCACATCAAGTAGCCGTTCGAGTTCTATGGGCCGACCGGCGATGACGTGTTTCAACGTTTTACCTTCCAGAAATTCCATAGCGATGAAGGCTCTGCCGTTCTCATCGCCGATGTCGTGGATGGTGCATATATTCGGATGATTTAGAGCAGAAGCAGCCTTGGCTTCCCGTCGAAATCGCTCCATGGTTTGGCGGTCGTGGGCTAAGTCTTCGGGCAGAAATTTCACAGCCACAAAGCGGTCCAGGCGTATGTCTTGCGCCTTGTAAACCACACCCATACCGCCGCTGCCCAGCTTTTCGACAATTCGGTAATGGGAGACAGTCTGGCCGATAAGCGTTTGGTCGTCAGACATTGCTGCAGATATTAGGTTGAGGGACTCGGCAGCGTCAATGCGCGGGAGGTGGGCAGGTACACGTTATGATTTCATTCAAGTCTGGCACATTAACAGTCGCACAAGCGTCACAATTCGCGACGAGCAAAGATTAAATGGTCTTGTTTCAATTGATTTGGCGGGTGAGCCTATAAGCCGGATTTTGTCCGCCACGCGTCCACCGTTCTGATTCACGTCAGAACAATTCTGGCCGCGCGACGTGGCGATCATTCCTCTAGGTCTCGAATCGCTCCGAGACTCAAGCAGCCTACCCGAGGGTCTCATCGTTACGCTCTCGCAAGCGGAACGCATACGGGCCGGGCCAGCCCTGCCCTCCTATTTGGCCTTGCTCCACGCGGGGTTTTCCGTGCCCCGGGTGTTGCCACCCGGGCGGTGGGCTCTTACCCCACCTTTTCACCCTTGCCAAATGCGCTCGACCGAACGAGGCAAGCTTCCGGTTTTTCCGAAAGCCTGCCACCGAAGTGCAAGCACACCGGCGGTCTCTTCTCTGTGGCACTTTCCGTGGCCGCGCAACGGAACTGGATTACTCCGAGGCGCTGCCCCCTGGTGTTACCAGGCGCGTTGCCCTCGTGGCTGGCTCTTTTGAGCCCCCACGACTGGAGTCCGGACTTTCCTCCGGCTTCCCCTTCATCCACCATACGCAGACTCAGAGAAAGCAGGCGATCACCCGGCTCACCCGGATACCATTATAACCCGAGTCGCACCAGCTTAAGCACTGTGCTGAGCCACGAGCCAACCCATCGTGCGTGGAAGACAAAGCAGAAAAGATGTGGGCTCGAAGTAAGCCCATCCCTCGGGAAGCAGTCGCGCGGCGGGAGCCGTTAGCGAGGAAAATTGCCAGGGCCGAGGAAACCGTCCGCCACGGGTGAGTAGGCCATCATCTTCCAAGAAATGCCGTCATGGCGGGCGCTATAACAAAAACGGTTCTTTTGAAGGACCGAGCCATCGGTCCGGCGCCGAATGATGTCGGAAACGATCAGCGCATGATTCTGAGCGAAAAGTGAAACACGAACCCGGTCGACATCCGAGCGTGCCCAACCGCGCGCCTTGAGATCGGCGAAGATTTGGGTCGACAAGCGCTGGTGTTCCGATTCCGTGGAGCAAACAACTACGCCCGCTTCTCCAGAGATCAGTGCATAGGGTAAGTCGACCAATTTCGATTGGCGCACAAGATCCTGACGATTGAAGGCTTCCATAAAGGTGCGATAGAAATCTTCCACTTCCTTGGCGATCTCATGGGCGTTGGGCATGCATTCCTCCTTCCAAGAGTGTGCCGGAAACTCGAAGCAAACTGGAATCCGGATAGCGCGCCAGGGTCACTTGGACGACACGAGCTTGTCGAACTGAGTTTCGTCCAAGATTGGAACACCGAGAGATTTCGCTTTTTCGAACTTGGAGCCTGGGTCGGTGCCAACAACTACGTAACTGGTTTTCTTGCTGACCGAAGAGGCCGCTTTGCCGCCGTGCGATTCGACCAGGGCCTCGGCTTCTTCGCGGGAACGCTTGGCGAGGGTTCCGGTGAAGACGAACGTCATTCCTGCGAGTTTCGTGCTCTTGGCCGCGGAGCGTTCCTCTTTCATATTTAGGCCAGCCGAGTCCAGATGGTCGATTAACTTGCGGTTTGCGGATTCAGCAAAGAATTCGTGAACGCCTTCGGCGATCTTGGGGCCGACTTCCTCAACGGCGAGCAGTTCTTCATTGCTCGCATTACGAAGCTTCTCCATGGATCGGAAATGAGCCGCGAGTAGCTGGGCCGTGCGAACGCCAACGAATGGAATTCCGATGGCATAAAGGAGCCGCGCGAGGCTGTGTTTTTTACTGGCTGCGATTTCGTTCACCAGATTCTGCGCTGATTTTTCACCCATACGCTCCAGCCCAGCGAGGGTGTGCAGATCAAGCTTGTATAGATCCGCAAAGTCCTTGATGAGATTGTTTTGAATCAGCTGGTCGACGACTTTTTCGCCCAGACCGTCGATGTTCATGGCATGGCGCCCGGCGAAATGAAGGATCGATTCGCGGCGGCGTGCCGGGCAGGATACATTGACGCAGCGGTAGGCGACCTCGCCTTCCATATGGTAGACCCGCATGCCGCAATCCGGACATTTCGGCGGCATCTCGAACTCTTTCTCTTCGTTCCCGTGCTTAACAACCTTCAAAACATGAGGGATCACTTCTCCCGCGCGTTCCACGAGGACTGTGTCGCCGGCGTGAACATTCAGCCTGCGAATTTCATCCAAATTATGAAGGGTCGACTTTGACACCGTGACGCCGCCGATTCGCACGGGTTCGAAAACCGCGAACGGAGTGAGCACGCCGGTGCGCCCCACGCTGACGGCGATCTCCCTTAGCAAGGTGGTTTCCTGATGTGCAGGATATTTGTAAGCGATCGCCCAGCGCGGGGCCTTCGATGTGTAGCCCAGTTCGTTCTGCAGCGAGATTTCGTTGACCTTGATCACAACGCCGTCGATCTCGTAAGGAAGCTTTTCGCGCTTGGTCTCGCAGCGGTCGATATACCCTTCGACACTTTCGATCGACGGGCAAATCTTCCAGTCATAACTGGCCTTGAAATGTAGAGCGGCCAGCGCCTCGAGGATTTCCGAATGTCGCTTCTTGGGGATGCGCCCGTCTACCAGAAGGTAGTAAGCAAAGAACTCGAGCTGGCGGGACGCTGTGACACTCGGATCGAGCATCCGTACGGCTCCCGCCGCTGCGTTTCGCGGATTCGCAAATCGCTTTAACCCCTGTGCCTCCTGCTGCTCGTTCAAATCCTCGAAAGCCTTGCGCGTCATGATCGCTTCGCCGCGCACTTCGAACTGTTCCTTCACTCCGGCCTTCTTCAGCAGCGCAGGGTCCATGACGAGCGGAATCGAGCGAATCGTTCGAACGTTGGGCGTCACGTCTTCGCCGGTCGTTCCATCTCCGCGAGTAACTCCCCGCACGAGCTTTCCTTCCGCATAAGCCAGCGATAGGCTCAGGCCATCGAACTTTTGCTCACAGACATAGTCGACCTTCTCACGACCGGTCGTTTGGCGAACGCGACGATCGAATTCGGCGAGGGCCTCAAAGGAGAAGGCGTTGTCCAGACTCATCATCGGTATGCTGTGGCGGACCGTCTGGAAGCCTTCGCGCGGCGTGCCGCCCACGCGCTGGGAGGGCGAATCAGCAGTTATCAGATCGGGACGGTCAGCTTCGAGTTTCTTGAGACGCTCCATAAGCCGGTCGAAGGCTGCATCGGAAATCTTAGGCTCGTCCAGGACGTAATAAAGATATTCGTGATGACGAATCTCATCGCGCAGCTTGGCGATCTCTTTGGCGGCGTCACGGTCCTTCGCGATTGCGGCCTTGGGCATGGAACCCCCTGAGAGATGCTGTCGAAGCCAGGGCTCCAATATTATACAATTTGCGATTTGGGAGTTCGGATGCCACAGCATATACGAGACGCGCTCTTAATTTACAACCCGACCAGCGGGAGAAAGCGCCATCGCCGGTTTGCGGAAATCGAGCGCGCTGTCCGCATTCTTAAGGACGCGGGTGTTTCGACCGAGCTCGCGCCCACGACCGGACCGCGAACTGCGACGAAGATTGCGCGGGAGGCAGTGGAGAAGCGCCGCGGCATGGTAATCGCCTGCGGCGGTGATGGGACGATCAATGAGATCGTCAATGGGCTTGCAAAGAGCGATGTGCCCATGGCCTTGCTTCCCGCCGGGACCGCCAACATCCTTGCCAAGGAACTCGGCATTCCCTGGGATATCCCCCATGCGTCGCGGCTCATCGCGGGGGGAGTGGTTCGCAGAATCGCGCTCGGCGTCGCCTCTGCCACCAACAGCAACGATTCCGCCGTCATACCCGACGAGGGGCGCTATTTTCTCTCCGTTGCAGGAGCCGGGCCCGATGGGGCGATCGTGAACGGTGTTCACGCAGAGCTCAAGCGAAACACGGGCATGCTGGCCTATTGGTTCGAGGGCTTCCGACAGCTCTTTCAGTACAGCTTTCCCGAGATTCGCATTCGATCCGACGGTCAGGAGCGTAAGGCGACCATCATCGTTGTCGGTAGAACGGCGCACTACGGGGGGCCCTTCAAGATCACGACGGGTGCCAACCTGTTTAAGGATCATTTCGAGTTCCTCACCAACTCGCGCCGAAGCCGTCTGGCCTATCTGGCGTGCTTGCCCGCCTTGTGGCTCGGCACCCTTCGAGAGATGAAGGGAATTGAAACGTGGAAGGCGACAGAAACCGTGTGCGAAGCCGTCAATGGCGAGCCAGTGTTTGCTCAAGTCGACGGCGAGCCTATAGGGCGCTTGCCGATCGCCTTTCGGATTGTGCCCGACGCGTTGTCAATCGTGACGCCTGCGGCCCGTTAGGCGCGATCCTCCCACGAAGGTCCGGCCATGGAACCATTCACGCATGCGTTGTCCTCGCTCGCGCTGGCGCGCGCCGGCCAACGGCGCCTTCCGAGGTTCGGCATCACCATGATGGTCGCTTCTGGCATCGCACCGGACCTTGACTACGCGAGCTATCTGGGCGGAGCGGGTGCGTTCCTACGATGGCACCGCGCCGTCTTACATTCGGTCCTCGGCTCCGGATTGATGGTCTGCGCGATCGCCGGCGTGTTCCTCTTATTGGATCGGAGGATCCCTTTGAAGAGATCCAAGGCTGGAACTGGGCTGCTGCCGTTCCGATTTGGACCAGCGCTCGCAGTGTGTGCGTTGGGCGCAGCAGGCCATCTGCTGCTCGATCTTGTAAGCGGAGTCGGCGTGCAACTCCTGTGGCCGTTCCGTGTGCACTGGTATGGACGGGACCTCGCGACGAATTTCGATCCTTGGGTTCTAGCACTGCTGGTCGTCGGGCTACTTCTGCCGTTGTTGTTCAAGCTGGTCAACGAGGAAGTCACCTCAGGGCAGAAGAGGCGCAGCGGGGCGCCGTCCGCGATCGTTACCCTGGTGCTGCTGGCGGCTTACTTCGGTCTTCGAGCGCAGTGGCGCGGCGAGGCTGTCGACCTGCTGCTCTCGCGTGAATACCACGGCCGAGTCGCGCTTGCCGGATATGCATTTCCGGAAACGTTTTCCCCGCTCAATTGGCGCGGCATCGTCGTAACGGAGGACACGCTGGAGGAGGTGGAAGTGTCACCCACCCGCGCGGAGGAATTTGATTCCAACGGCAGCGTCACGCGTTACAAACCACAGGATTCTCCGGCTCTTGAGATTGTGGAAAAATCTGCAGCTGCGGCGATGTTTTTGGAGTATGCCCGCGTGCCGATTGCCAGCGTCCGGCGCATCGAAGATGATTATCGTGTGGACGTGCGCGACGCGCGGTTTCCGGAAGAGGATGATGAGGCTGCCAACGTCATCCTGCGCGTCGATCTCAGCAGCAATCTCGAGATGCGGCGGGAGGAACTGCTGTTTGCCTTCTTCGCAAATCGTTAGCCGCCCGCTCGATTAGTGGGCTTCGGAAAGGCGGCGGTTCAACAGGCGGCTTAACGAGTAGGCAGCCAAGGCGATGGCGAGAGCCGCGAGGCCGACTGCTACTTTGTGCGTCATTAGGAACAAGAGCACCGCCTCCCCATAGCGAACTGCGAGAATTCCCTCAATGAAGTAGCGCAATCCCCGGCCGAGGAGAAGCCCGAGCACGAAGGTGCGCAGAGGCACTTGAAACACACCCTCTGCCAGGATGAAGGGCTTAAACGGAACGGGGGGCGGCAGAATCGCGGGAAGGAAAACGCTCAAGAAAGCGTTGCTTTCGACCCAGCGCTTTACCTGTAGCGCGATCTTTCCCACACGTCGGTGGAAGAAGGCCTCGCCGCCCTTTTTCGCGAGAAGATACAGCCAGATGCAACCAGCGAGCGACCCTAGCGCCGCCATCGCGCAGTAGTAGGGCATCCGGGCCGGCTTGTGCATGGAAACCTCGATGACCAGCGCATCGGCCACGAGTGGGAAGGAAAGAACCGACGAGTCTAGGAAGGTAACCAGAAAAAGTCCGCTGCCGCCCAGTGCCGCAACGAGTTTTTCAAGCCAGGGAGGCAGCTTGATATGGTTCATGTCTTCTGAAGGTCGCCGAGCGATTGTAGCAGATTTTTTCTGCGACGCCTGGGAAGCGGCAAATTGCCGATTGGCACGCGGTCAGATAGAATTCATTTGAGAAATCCTCCCTCATGACATCACTCCTCGATGATCTGAACGAGCGGCAGCGCGAAGCCGTGCTCCAAACCGAGGGCCCCTTGCTCGTTCTGGCGGGAGCGGGAACCGGTAAGACACGCGTTATTACCTATCGGGTGGCGCACCTGATCGAGAACGGCGTGCCGCCTTCTGCCATTCTCGCCGTAACCTTCACAAATAAAGCCGCCGATGTGATGAGGCAGCGAATTCAGGACCTGTTGCGCTGGGCGGGACGCGATGCATCGGACGTTTGGATATCCACATTTCATTCGTTTTGCGCACGCTTGCTGCGTCGCGAAGCTAGCCATCTCGGTCTGCCGCGCGATTTCGCCATCTACGACGATGACGATCAGACTTCTGCCGTGAAGCGGGCGCTGGCGCAGGTGCGTCTCGCAGCCGAAGACTACCCGCCGCGGAGCTTGCGCGCACAAATCAGTCATGCGAAAAACCACGGCATCTCACCCGACGAAATGGAGTCCCAAGCGGCCAAAATGCGCGATCGCGGCCGCCAGGACGCGGCCACGGTCTTCCGCGCCTACCAGGAAATCCTGCGCAAAGCAGCGGCGCTTGATTTCGACGACCTACTCGTGCGGGCTGTCGATCTGCTACGGGATCATAGTGATGTGCGCAGCCGCTGGAGCGAGCGGTTCCGCTACGTAATGGTAGACGAGTTCCAGGACACCAATCGCGCGCAGGAAGAGTTGGTTCGGCTGCTGGCCGGCCCGAAGAAGAACGTCTGTGTCGTGGGAGATGAAGATCAGTCGATCTATGGCTGGCGGGGTGCACGCGCCGGAAACCTCAAGCGTTTCACCCAAGATTTCCCAGGGGCCAAGATCATACGCCTCGAGGAGAATTATCGTTCGACACAAACAATCCTTGACGCCGCAGCTGCCGTTGTAGAGAACAATTCCGACCGGCTCGGCAAGAATCTCCGGGCCACGCTGGATTCCGGAGACCGGCTTCGTTTCTTCGAGGCCTCGGATTCCGTCGCGGAGGCGGAATTCGTTTGCGGAGAGCTGTCTTCCATGGTCCGAGGCGTTTCCGACGCCCGTGTGGCGGTCCTTTACCGAACCGGGGCGCAATCACGCTCCTTTGAAGAAGTGCTACGCCGCCTCGGGATACGTCACCGCGTTGTCGGCGGATTCAGTTTTTACCAACGCGCTGAGGTGCGGGACGCGCTTGCGTATGTCCGCTTGCTCTTTCATCCGGAAGATGACGTAGCACTTTTGCGCGTGCTCAACGTGCCGCCGCGCGGGATTGGGCCGACGACCGTCGCGGCGCTCGAAACGCGCGCAAGCGAGACCGGTCAAGCCTTGTGGGACGTCATCGGGGACAGCAATTTTCTGGTTGGCAAAAAGGCCGCAGGGGCACTGAGCTATTTCCGCAAACTGATCGAAGACCTCAAGCAAGAGCGCGAAAATCTCACCTCCTCCCAATCGATCGAACGCGTGCTGGGTCAGACGGGATATCTCGACTGGATCGAGCAACAGGACAATCTCGAGCACACTTCGCGTGCCGAAAATCTTCGTGAGCTTTCCAACGCCGTGGCCGAGGCGACCGACCAGGGTCAAACGCTCGAGGAGATGCTGGATCAAGCGGCGCTCGTAAGCGATGCCGACGAATATCAAGAGGACGTCGCTGTGTCGTTGATGACCCTCCACAGCGCGAAAGGGCTCGAATTCGATGCCGTCTTTTTGGCAGGGCTCGAAGAAGGGGTACTGCCGCACAGCCGCTCGTTCGATAGCACGGGCGGGATCGAGGAAGAGAGACGCCTGTTCTATGTCGGCATGACCCGAGCCAAACGGTCTCTGGTGCTTTCGCGCGCCCGGTATCGCCGTTCTTACGGCAGCGAGGGTATGCGGGCGTCGCTCCCTTCACGCTTCCTTACCGAAATTCCCGCTGATCTGATCGAGGTCGCCGCCGGATCCGAGTCCGAACCGGGAGAGACGCGGCGCTACGAGGCCGACCCTGAGTTTTCCCAGGACGATCGCTACCTCTCTTCGCGGCCGCCGTACCGCTCCCCTGCTTTTCGGCGACAGGCTCCGGCCCGATCGTCCTACCCACAACGGCCCGCCCGCCCCATACGCCGCGGTAGTGATCCGCTGGTCGGTACTCGCGTGCGCCACTCCCAATTTGGTCTCGGCACCATTATTGAGGTGGAAGGTGAGGGCGAGGATCGCCGCCTCACGGTCAGCTTTCAAGATCACGGCCCCAAGAAACTGCTCGAGCGTTACGCAAACCTTCAGCTCGCTTGAGCGCCGGCTAGATACCTGAGTGTCCTGACGTTCAGCGGCATATGTTCCTCAAGGCTTGACCATTGCTAGGATCTCTCTGACATCGTGCACGACCCGGTGCGGCCGTCGACTCTTTGGTTGGGCGGCCCAACCTTCCGCTGTGGTTATGCCCGTTGTTACGCCGAAACCGGTCGCACCGCCTCGGCGGGCCATAATCATCTCCACCACAGGATCGTCGCCGACCACACCGACGCTGCGCATCCTGACACCGAGCCTTCTGGCGACCAAGCGCAACGCGTGCAGCGAAGGCTTTCCCGTCAGAATCATTGGCGCGCGAGTCACTTTTCGCACGGCCCCAACGATCGCATAGGAATAGCCCATGGTTTTTCCGTCGGCCGTCGCGAAAAAGGGTACGTCCGAGGCGCAATATAACTCGGCTCCGTTCCATATCGCCTTGGCCGCCGCTTCGATGTCCTTCATGTTGCAGTCGGGGTGCCATCCGATATACACAGCCTGGACTTTGTCAGCGCCCTCTTGACCCGTGAATAGAATCTCTATGCCAGCCTCCGAGAGCGCGTGCCCGACGCCGGGCGTTCCGAGAACCAGGGCTCGTTTCACGCCGCGACGAGGCATGAGATCCGCAGCCACGCTGGATGGCGTAAGCAACGCTTCGTCGGCGATCGGCAGCCCCAGTGCGCGCAGCTTTGCGGCCTGCTCAGCGGGCGGGTAATGGCTGCCGTTGGTAAGCGCGACGAACGGAATTGCGCGCTCCTTTAGCTCGCTCAGAGCCTCTATCGCACCAGGCAACACGCGGTAGCCGCCGAGGGACCGACCGCTTAGGATCAAGGTGCCGTCGAGATCGAACATGAAGCCCGCAATGGCTCCTAGCGGTTCGTTGAACCCATTGTGGGAAGATTTCATGCTCATGCCTCGGCCGGAGCGGCTCGGCCGCGCAATTCCAGTTTGAATCCGTCCTTCTCGATCGATAGGTGGGTGATGTCGCGCCGGACACTCAACTGGCGGATCAGACTCATCACGGGAGCCATGTCGGGGTCATAGGTTTGCTGGGCAGGGCCAGCCGCCTTCATCGCATCAACTTGGCCAGCGGGCATTGTGGCTCGCAGCAGAAACTCCTCGTCGCTCAGTTCTGGGCCGATGCGCTGGCGCAATTCGGGCAAAGGCGGCATGCCCGGTTCCTCGCGTAGCTCACGGGTCCGAGGCAGAGATTCGATGCGATCCACGACTTTGCCTGCAATCGGAATGTTCGGCCGCCCGAACCTTCCGAGTGCATATCGAATGATTTCGTCAGGGATAATGCTGTAGCGCTCCTTGCCGGTGACGTTCAGCACGGCTTGCGTGATCAACATCTGCGCGAAAGGAGTCATCACGATGGGCCAGCCCAGTTCCTGGCGGACACGGCCCAATTCCTCAATCACTGCGCCTTCCAGATGAGAGACCCTGGATTCGGCGAGATGGCGACGCATGGTGCCAATCGTCCCGCCGGGCAGTTGGTGGTGGAGATATTTTGCGTCAAACGCTTGCGGCCGACCCACTGGAAGTCCTTCCGCTTCCGCAAGACGCGTGAAGTAGCGGCCGACTTCGGCGAGCGCTTTGTCATCGATATCTACCTCGTGCCCGAGCGCACGCAGATTGGAAACCACGCGCTCCGACGGCGGATTGGAGATGCCGTCCGCGGCGGCGCCTGAGGCGCATTGAACCGCGCTGACACCCCAGTCGGGTGCGTCCATATAGGTTAATTCGCCCACTCCGATGGTGCAGTGCGAGTGGAGTTCCAGGGGCTTGTCGCCTATGACGGCTTTGATGGCCGGAATGAGCGTGCGAGCGCGCAGCGGCGTGAGAAGGCCGCCGGGATCCTTTATGTACAGGGCGTCTACGTAGGGACTGTCAGCAAGCGTCCGGGCGCGGCGAACGTAGTGAACGTCGTCGTGAATGGGGCTCAGCGTAAACACGAGAGCACCGATCACGTATTCACCGCCCTCGGCTTTAATCATGCGCGCGCAGGCCACGTTTGAGTCAGCATCGTTCATCGGATCGGCGAGCGCGAACCGGCGAAGCCCGTTTTTGATGAGCGTTTTAAATGCGAGTGCCATGAACTCGGGGCTCGCCGTTTGCCAGGAGATGAAGCGGAATCCTGTGGAGAGGAACTGCAGTGGTGTGTTCGGCATCGCTTGAGCCAAGAGGCGGATGCGTTCCCACGGGTCCTCTTTCTTGTAACGGACAGCAACGCCCATGTGCGTGGAGGTAGTGAAGTCGATGGCCTTGAAACCGACACGGTCCATGATGGGCGCGATGGTCAGAGTTTTGGCCGTATCGACGCCCAGCGCCGACCAAAGGCACTGGTTTCCATCGCGCAGAGAAGTTTCGACGACTCGTATGTTAGCCATGCGCGCGAGCCTCCTCGGCGAGGCGCCGGTTCTCGAAAAAGCGCGGCAGGTAGGATGTGTCAACGCCACCCCGCTCAAACTCGGGATCCGCCAACACTTCGGCGTGGAACCCAAGATTCGTAGCGACGCCCTCAATGTGAGTCGCAGCGATTGCTTTGCGCATCCTTTCAATCACCGTGGGACGGTCGGCGGCGTGGACAATGATTTTGGCCATCAGTGAATCATAAAAAGGCGGGACGCGAGCTCCCGAAAAAATGTGCGTATCGACGCGCACCCCTTCGCCTGAGGGCCATGCGGCAGTACGAACCGTGCCCGGGCTGGGATGAAAATCCCGCGCAGGATCTTCAGCATTTATTCTGCACTCGATTGCGCAACCTTCTCCTCGTATCTCTTCCTGCTTGCGATCAAGGCCGCGACCCTCGGCGATGGCGATCTGCTCGGCCACTAGGTCGATGCCGGTCACGGCTTCGCTGACCGGGTGCTCGACCTGGATGCGGGCGTTCATTTCCAAGAAGTAGAAGGCGTCACCCTCCAAATCAACCAAGAATTCGACCGTACCCGCGCCGCGGTAGGAGAGCCTCTTAGCAAATCGCACGCCTGCGACATGGATGCGCGCACGGAGGTCTGGGCGGAGGCCTGGGGCTGGCGTTTCCTCGATCAGTTTTTGATAGCGGCGCTGGACTGAACAATCGCGCTCTCCGAGGTGGATCACATGTCCTGCACCGTCTCCCAAGATCTGCACCTCTACATGCCGGCCTCGTGCGACGAAGCGTTCGAGATATACACGTGCATCGCCGAATGCCGCGCCTGCTTCTCCCGCAGCGAGTCTCATTGCTTCAGCCAGATCGTCCAGCCGATCAACACGCTTCATGCCGCGTCCCCCGCCACCGCCGACCGCCTTAATCAAGAGCGGAGGACCAATCTCGCGGCCCAAAATCATGGCCTCGCCGATGGTCTCAACGGGACCACCTGGCGCAATCGGCACGTCCGCGGCCGCTGCTTCTTCTCGTGCACGTAATTTATCCCCGACAGCGTCGATTTGCGCGGATGTGGGACCGATGAAAATTACGCCCTCCTCTTCACAGAGTCGGGCCAGAGCCGCACGCTCCGACAGAAAACCATAGCCAGGATGAATCGCATCCGCATTCACCCCCAACGCTGCTTGCACGATCGTGTCGACTTTCAGGTAGCTGTCGGAGGCGCGGCCCGGCCCAACGCAAATGGCGCGATCGGCGAGACGAGCGGGGAGCGAATCGATGTCGACCTCGGAAGCGGCCAGCACAGTTTCGATTCCGAGGGTCCTGCAAGTACGAATCACGCGCGTGGCGATTTCCCCACGATTTGCGATTAAGATGCGGCGAATGGCGATGGCTAAGCCTCCGGACGCACGCGTAGCAGGACCTCACCGTACTCGACCAGTGCTCCGTTCAAGGCCAGTATCTCGACCACCTCGCCCTTCACGCCCGCACGCACTGAGTTCATTAATTTCATGACTTCGATGATACAGACGACCGTGTCTTCGGTGACCTTTGACCCTACTTCAACAAAGGGGGGCTCGCCCGGTTTGGGCGCACGATAGAAAATTCCGAGCAGAGGAGAGGCAACTTCGGCTAAGCCTGGCTCAGAGGGCGGCGTGATCTTTCGCACCGACTGAACCGGCTGCAACTCAGCTGCAGGTTGTGCCGCGGGCGGCTGAGGTGCACGCTCGAAAGGCTCGGGTTGTCGCGCCGGCGCCGCCGAGCCCCGCTGCACGTTGAGCTTCACGCCGTCAATTTCAAGCGACAGGCTGTCGAAACTCGACTGCTCAAGCAGCCGCATGATTTCGGCCACATCTTTGGCCGTGAGGGTCATCGGCGGCCTCCGAAGATCTTCAGGACATGCTGGAGCGGGTTCTCCGTAGGCTTGGCGACCGGTGCCCGGTCCTTGGAAGACCAAACCGTTTCCGGCCGACTCTGCAATAAGTGAATCTGACCGGTGTGATCGATGGCCCACTCGATGTCCTGTGGGCAACCGTAGTGGCGCTCGACCTTCCTAGCAATATCTCTTAGCGCTGCGATCTCTGGGTCAGTCAAGCATGGCACGTTCCGCAGGTGCTCTGGGGTTTCTACCTCTTTAACTCCTCCGCTTGGTGCCGGCAAATGTTGGACATGCTTGCTGGAAATTTCGCGCACCGAGATTTCACCGGTGATCTTTCCGATCACGAACCGGTCGGGCGTGACCTCACCGCTGACGACCGCCGAGCCTAAGCCCCACGCCCCTTCGATGGTAATCACGGAACGGTCGCCCGTGACGGGGCTGCGAGTGAACAGAACGCCCGCCTTCGAGGCGTTGACCATCCTTTGGACAACGACCGCCATCGCAACGCCTTTTTCCGGCAGACCGTGCTTGCGGCGATAGGCGACAGAAGGAACGGAGTAAAGGCTCGCCCAGCACGACCGCACGCGTTCCAACGTTGCTTGCGCGCCGATTGTCCACAAATACGTGTCCTGTAAGCCCGCAAAACTGGCGTCTGCCGCATCCTCGGTAGTAGCAGAGGAACGCACGGCGACAGGTGGATTGCTGTCGGCGCCGCTCAGCTCGGCATAGGCAGCGAGAATCTCTGCATTCACATCGTCTGGCAGCGGTTCACTTTCCAGTCGATCACGCAGATGCTTAGAAAGAGCCGTGATCCGTTCGAGTTCATGGCCAGCGACAGCTTCGACCTTCGGCCGAATCGGTTCTTCGTTTTCGAGCGCACTGAGAAAACGCTCGAATGCGGCCGTGCGCACAACGAAGCCGGGTGGCACTGGGATGCTCGCCCGCGTCAGCTCGCCCAATGAACCGCCTTTACCCCCGACGGTGGGGCGGTCGGAAAGACCGACGTCGGCAAACCAGCCAATGAACTGTGAGGATGGCACCTAAGTCGTCCTACTTGAGAAGGGTCACTACGCCTCGTCCCCCATCGACGCGAATGCGTTGCCCGTCCTTGATCTTCTGCGTCGCCGTGCCCGTTCCCACCACTGCCGGCAGGCCGTATTCGCGCGCCACAATCGCCGCGTGGCTCATGGAGCCGCCGATATCGGAAACGGCTGCGGCGATCTTCTGGAAGACGGGAGCCCAAGTCGGATTGGTGACCTGACAAACCAGGATGTCCCCGTGGCTCAAGCGATCAATCTCCTCTACCGACTTCACCACGCGGGCCACTCCCTCAGCCACTCCGCTAGACGCAGCAAAGCCTTTGATCTCATTAGACTCCGGCTGTTCGCCCGCGGTCAGCCACGTGTCGAGATTCTCGCGGGTAATTCCCCATAGCATCACGATGGCGGGATCATCGATGATGTCGGGAACAGGGCCGAGCGCCGGCGCCGTGGTGTGTTTCGCCCATTCCGAGATCGCCGCCTTGCGCTCCTTTACGATTGCGGGCCAGCGCGAAACGCCGCGTGGCGACGAACCATTCGACCAAGAGGTCATCAGGTCAACAATCGCCGCCTCTAGCTCATAGTGACTCAGGTGAAATACGTCCTCGGCGTCGGGAAAGAAGCCGTGCCGGGCCAGAAGCGCACCGAACTCTCTAATCTTATTGAAGAACAGATTCGTATACCAATGTTCGCAATAGAACTTGTGACCCTCGACGTAGGGAAACACGCGGTGCGCCAGCGTGATCATCTGATCGTAGGCTGCTCGCTCTTCGTCGGTCTCCAAAAGCTCTCGGTAGTCCCGAATGAGCTGCTGGCGCTCGGCCATGAGCTTGTCCGTTTGCCGTTCCAGCCGCTCGCCCTTCTTCGCATTCGCAATGTAGCCTGGCAGGGCGGCGAAAGGCATCGAAAGGTCATCGTTCCAAGAGCGATGGTAATGGTAAAAACCATCGCCCACGTTAATGTTGAACCAAGGGTCGCGCGAAACAGCAAGCTCCTTTAGCCATGCCATCCCGGGCTCGCCTAATTCCTCGAGCGACTGGATGATTTCGTTAGGTGACCGTCTTTCTTGGAACTTGCCATCGACGCCCAATTCGATCGCACACTTCGCGAGACGTCGAAGCTCGTCGTCGGGACGGAAGATCTCGGCCTCTATGCCGGCTACCATTCGGGCCACCGTCTGATCGCTGATCTCGGGAAAAGCCTTTTTGCAGAAATCGAAGAACGTGAGATACGCCCCATATCCAAGCAGCAGGAACTCGAAATGGTGGTGGTACATCCGAAAGAAACCTTCGATCGTCTTTTGGTACGTGTCGAGAATGTAGTGGTTGGAGGCGACGCCGCGGCCCGCGTGCACATGTTCTAAAGGCTCGAACTCGGGAAGCTCAAGTTTCGCTAGCGCCTGGGCGTCCCGGATCAATGCCATCATCTTGTCTTTCCATTGGGCAAAGAGCCTCTCCCAGTTCGCATAGTAATAAAAAGCCCGACGTTGGAACTCCCCGGTGCGCCTTGCAATCTCGACTGGATCCGTCACAGCGTTGCCGCCGATATAGACACGGCCATTTATAATCCGATAATCGATACCCAGTGTCGTTGGCAAGCAATGGATCCGGGTGTTGGCTGAGCCCAAGGCGCAGTAGGCGGCCTCGGCCGTAACCATGTCGAAGACACACATCGGCTCAGGAAAATGCATGGAGTTATAGAACCAGAACCGTTCGTCGTCTTCTTTGGTGAATTGCATATAGTATGGATAAGCGGCCTGTGCTCCCTCGGTGCCCGCGATCACCTTGAGCGAACTAGGAAGCGGAAAGCCCTTGGCATTTGCGGTTGTTTTTACGTTTGTCATTTTCAAGACCTATCCCGATGCCGACTGAAAGTGAATTCGCAAACCTGAGATTGGCTCGGCCCCGCCGAAACCACGGATATAACCCTCTCGAAGCGGAATCGCCGAGCCGTCCTCCGTCATCCTGCCCGCTGGCAAGTCCTGCACCGCCTAGTTTCTCCCTGCAGCAGTCAATGTTGCTCCGTAAATTCGTTTTGTCTGATTCGCCCAGTTCGTTCCCGGGTAACTGAATAGCAAATCATATCCAGGCGAGCCGCCAGCCACCATGATGTGAAAATCATCAGGGCCTTGAACGACGGGGACGCGCCCACCGGGTTTCAGCGCGTCCAGGAAGACCTGGGCCCGGTCGGGCCGAATCCGGCCGTCGGCTATCGATGTCCGGATGAAGTCGACCTCGTTGTCGTGCCCGAAAAAGACCGGTCCCGCAAGCTTCTCATAGGGCACGCGTGTTTGCTCATAGAGGTAGTCCTGGAGGCTTGTTCGACTGTAGCCATGATTGGCGAGATCGACTGCGCAATCAGGATGAAGCACGAGGATGTAAGTCTGAGAATGAGGCCAAACGACTCCTCCGCCCTTCATTCGAGCGACGATCGAATCGATTACGCCCGGTCCGGTCCACGGCGTCACAGCTCCGCCACCAAAAACCGTAGGGTTCACCGACGTTGCTACGGTGACGGTGCTGTCTTCGGGTTTGTAACCACGACTCACGTGGTACGGTTCCCACGGGCTCCTCGCCGTGTCTTCTGCAAAAGTGAAGAACGTATAGGCTTCCAGTCTTCCGGTGAGCGCCATGTCGTTCACCTGAGGCCAGGTCTGGCCAATGTTGAGCAGCGACAGTCGAATTGCCCGACCGACGGTGCTATTCGGCCGCCACCCGTGCCCCAGCATTCCGATCCCCGAATTGAAGCCCAGCTCTTGCGCAATGGGGCCGTCCACCATTACCACCGGCGTAAAGGATCCGGTCGACGCCTGCACGTGCGTCAGGTCGTAGTGCGTATCAGTGAAGCCTTCCATTGCTGCGAGAATGACTGGGAAATACTCCGGCTTCGCACCGGCCATGACGGCGTTAATCGCGATCTTTTCGACCGTAGCGGTGCCATTTTTCGGCGCCACCTGCCCAATGATTTCTTGCGGCGAACGTGTGGTCCCGGCAAGCATCGCATTCACCAAGTCGGGCGCCGGCGGAACGATCGGCAAGCCGTCCGACCAGCGGTTGCCGAGAAACAGCTCATTCGTCTTCTCGAAAGCGTGCAGGAAATCCCTGCCGGCCACCTGAAGGTTGCCACCTTCGCGCTGCTTCTGTATGGGTGACGGCTTCGCCTCCTCCGGTGTCAACGGACGGGTCAATGCCTCGATCATGTGGTTGAAACACGTGTTCGCGATGGGTTGCAATTCCTCTTTGCTGGCACGGAACCGATAGTATTTATCTGCCGGGAGGGCCACGACGCGGATTTGAGGCATACCACGGTCCCTGGCTGCGGATTTCGCATCCTCAAGAAATTCGTTGGTTATGAAATAGACGCCTGGCATACCTGACTTTTCAATTTCAATCGTGTCGTGGGAACCCCACCACGTACAGCTCCCTCAATCACCGACACCGAAAACGAATAGATCGCCTTGTGGCTTCACCGTGGGATACCACTTGGGCAGATTCGTGATGGTCTGCGCCGCCGGTTTGGGATACATCACGATCGTCGCCTTCGGATAATTCTCCTTCAGCATCGCGCCGACCACTTCCAGGAAGTTGTTCGCGCCGAACTTGCCGTTGTCGATGAGGACGATTTTCTTGCCGTCGAGACTTCCGCCGCGCGGGCTGATCCCCAGTGTCTTCGACGGGGGGATTTCACCGCGCGGATTCATCACTTCAAGCTGGATCTGTGCCTGCTCGACGGAAGTGTGTGGCATTGCTGCCTCCTGTTGTCGCAACCACGCGAGAAAGACACCAAACCTATTATAGCGGGTGAATGCGATTCTAGACGTTCTGCACGGTTGTTGTCAAAACAACTGCTTCTGCCTTCCCTTGGCCATGTCGTTGTCTTAACAACGCGGTCGAATGGACACGAACGCCAGCACATCAAGCCAGATGTTTTCAAGGAGTTTTCTGGCCTAGCTAGCCTTTCACGTACGCTCGCTTTGCTCGAATCTTTCCGTCGCGCACAGTGAAAATGTCTACGCCCCGCAAGTGCCAAGGTTGACCATTTCGGAGTTTGCGATATACCCAGCGTACAACAGCCCGGTCAGCACTCACGATGATCTCTTCCGCATCGAATCGTGCGTCAGGGTTGCGAGCAAACCACGCACGCCAAAACGCCACCACGTTGGGCCGACCTTCGATTCGCTGCCCGTCTGGCGCCGGAGACGTATCCTCGAAAACGGTATCTTCGGTCAGAAGTTCTGCCAACGAGTCGACATCGTGCCTGTTGAAAACCTCATTGAAGGAATCAACCACTTTCGGAGTCGCTTGCTCCTCCGATCGATCCATCGAAACCTCACGTGGTCCGGCAAAGAAAGTCGCTGGAACAGCAGAAGCCACAAGGGCATACACAGGCAAAGCACATACATTTGCGTCTGCAGACTCGGGATTACAGCCGATGTCCGCCGAAGAGTCGGCCGAGACGGCAGCAACCGAAATCGACGAGCAGGAGGTGGCTAACCACCGCCGCGCGAGTTGTCTACTGGCCGGCCTTCGTCAGCGTCGCGCCCGTGATTTTCACCGTTTGGTGGGCCCAGTTCGTTCCCGGATAGGTGAAGAGCAGATCATACCCAGGCGAGCCTCCAGCCACGACAATGTGAAAATCGTCCGGACTCTGAACAACGGGCACCCGCCCTCCGGGCTTGAGGTTGTCCAGAAAAATCTGTGCCCGGTCCGGTCGAATCCGGCCGTCGGCGATCGAAGCGCGGATAAACTCCTCCTCCGTGCCCTGGCCGAACGAGACTTGGGTGGCTAGCTTCTCATAGGGTACTCGTGTCTGCTCATAGAGGTATTCTTGCAGGCTTTTTCGCGTGTAGCCGTGGTTGGCGAGTTCGACCGCGCAGTCAGGATGCAGCACCAGGATGTGTTTCTGCGCGTGTGGCCAGACGACTCCTCGGTTCCTAATCTGGGTGACGACCTGATCGATCACACCCTGCGCCGTCCATGGTGCCACCGCTCCGCCGCCGTAAATCACCGGATTCCCCGACGACGACACCGTCACGGTGCTGTCTCCGGCCTGAAAACCTTGGCTCACGTTGTACGGCTCCCACGGGCTTTTGGCCGTGTCCTCTGCGAACGTGTAAAACGTGTACGCCTCGAGCCTCCCCGTGAGACCCATAAAATTCACCTGCGGCCACGTCTGTCCGAGATTCAGCAGCGAAAGCTGGAGCGCCCGGCCTACGGTGCTGTTCGCTTGCCAGCCGATCCCCAGCATCCCGATGCCGGAATTGAAGTTGAGCTCCTTCGCAATCGGTCCATCCACAATGACGACCGGGGTGAACGATCCTGTGGACGCCACCACGTGCGTCAGGTCGTAGTGCTTGTTCGTGAAACCTTTCATCGCCGCCACAATGACAGGAAAGTACTCCGGCTTGGCACCTGCCATCACAGAGTTGATCGCGATCTTCTCGATGGTGGCCGTGCCGTTCTTCGGCGCTACCTGCCCGATCACTTCTTTTGCAGAAAGCGTGGTTCCTGCCTCCATGGCTTTCACCAACTCAGGTGTCGGCGGAACGATCGGCAAGCCGTCGGCCCAGCGATTGTCGAGGAACAGCTCGTTCACTTTCACCGACGCATCCATAAGGTCCTTGCCAGTGACCTTGATGTTTGCGTCCTCGTGAAGCTCTTGCGCCTGAGAGGGCTTGGCCTCCTCGGCCGTCAGCGGTCGCGTCAAGTCGCCCACCATCTTGTCGAAAAACTGATTGGCGATTGGTTCGAGCACTTCTTTACTGCCGCGCGCGACATAATACTTGTCCGCGGGAAGCGCCAGCGTGCGGATCCCCGGCATGCCGCGGTCCCTGGCTGCGGATTGTGCGTCGTCTAGAAATTCTGTGGTTGTGAAGTAAACGCCCGGCATTCCTGTCTTTTCAATTTCGATGGTGTCGTGGGAACCCCACCACGTGCAGCTCCCTCAATCACCGACACCGAAGATGAAAAGATCGCCCTGCTGCTTCACCGTGGGATACCACTTGGGCAGGTCGGTAATCGTTTGCGCCGCCGGTTTCGGATACATCACGACCGTCACCGTCGGATACTTCTGCTTCAGCAGGTCGGCGAGCACGTCGAGAAAATTGCTCGCGCCGAACTTTCCGTTGTCGATGAGGACGATTTTCTTGCCGTCGAGACTTCCGCCGCGCGGGCTGATTCCCAGCGTCTTGGGCGGGGGGATTTCACCGCGCGGATTCATCACTTCAAGCGTGACCTGCGCCGAAGCCGTCCGAGCGAGAAACAATCCGCCAGCCAGCAGCACAGCCGAGAGCAGCCCATGTCGGTTTCTTTTCATGGCTCAGAATCCCCCAAATGAGAGCACGCGCATTCGCGGGAGCGATTCGCACAGCGCCCTCAAGATAGTCAGCGCGCCAGGGAAAGTCAATTCTGTTGGGATTCTCAAGGCACCCCAGCGGGAAGGAGCGGTTGCGTGGAATTCCCTCCCAAGGTACAGTTTTTCAATCAGGCGGGGAAGGTGGCGATTGGATCCACAGCTTTTCCGTACCAAGAGCATCGACCAGCTCATTTCCGACGCAGAAAGACCCGAGAAGCGGCTCCGCAAGTCGCTCGGCTGGTTGAGCTTGACCTCCCTCGGCATCGGCGCAGTGATTGGTTCGGGCATCTTTACAATAGTCGGCACGGCGATTGCCGGCCAAAAGCTTGAGGTTCAATCGATCTTCAATGCCACGCTGCTTCAGTACCTGATCTATCACTCCGCGTCCTTTGGCAGGCCGGGCGCCGGCCCGGCCATCGCCCTATCGTTCGTCGTTGTTGGCGTAGTGTGCTGCTTTGCCGGGCTATGCTACGCCGAACTTGCCGCCATGATCCCCATCGCCGGCAGTGCCTACACCTACACCTATGCGACGATGGGCGAGCTGATTGCCTGGATTATCGGCTGGGACCTGATCCTCGAATATGCTGTGTCGAATATGGCGGTCAGCGTAGGATTTTCTGCGCACGTGGTCGATCTTTTCGACTGGTTTCATTTCCACCCGAGCTTGCGCTGGATCACCCCCGCGTATCTGCCCGCCGGACTCACCGATTTCGCAGGCCATACGCTCTATGGTCCGGGATGGCATTTCGGCTTCAATTGGCCGGCTTTCGTGATTGTGATGTTGCTGACCGTTGTGCTGGTCCGCGGAATCAAGGAATCGGCAAACACCAACACGGTCATGGTCCTGCTCAAGATTCTTGCGATTCTCATCTTTATCGGAGTCGCCGCTCACTACGTTCATCCGAGCAACTGGCATCCGTTTGCTCCCAATGGTTGGCCGGGAATTCTCACGGGTGGCTCCATCATTTTTTTCACCTATATTGGATTTGATTCTGTTTCCACGGCTGCCGAAGAATGCCGGAACCCGCAGCGCGATCTGCCGATCGGAATCATTCTGACGCTCATCATTTGTTCGGTTTTGTACATCGCCGTCGTGGTGGTGCTGACCGGCCTGGTGCCGTGGCAGACACTGCTGGACGATGCGGCACCGATCGTCAATACCATGAAGCGGCTCCATTTCGGCAGTGTCCGGTTGGCGGTCCTGATTGGCGCGCTGATGGGCATGATCTCGTCGCTTTTGGTCTATCAGCTTGGCCAGACACGCGTGTGGTTTGCCATGTCTCGCGACGGGCTCCTTCCCGGTGTCTTCAGCCGCGTCCACCCCCGCTTTCGGACTCCGGACTTCTCGACTTGGATCGCCGGTTTTGTCGTGGCCATTCCCGCTGGACTGCTCGACATTGGCACGCTCGCTGACCTGTCGAATATTGGGACCCTGTTTGCCTTCGCACTCGTGGCCTTGGGAGTACTCATCCTGAGGCTTCGTGAACCGGAGCGTCCGCGTGCCTTTCGCGCGCCCGGCGGGCTCCTGGCACCGATCGTCACGATTGTCGCCTGCTTGCTCTTGATGGCTGGTCTCACCATCACGAACTGGATCCGCTTCTTCGTGTGGCTGGTGATCGGCCTGGTGGTCTATCATTTCTACGGTCGCAAACACAGCGAACTGTCCACAGCTAAATTGCAGGCACTCGCAGAGGGGAAATCTCGCGGATGAACCGGCTTCTCGGGGTCCTTCTTCTACTGCTGCTCGGCATCCTGCTCATCCTGCCGGCTTCGTTCGGCTGGGGTGAGGTGGCCCTGCGCGTGATCACGGAAAAAGGCATCGATACGCTGCCGGACGAGATGTTGCCCTTCTTTCAGAACAACCGCTCCTTTCTCGTTCAGCATGCGAATGAGGCGGCTGCGGCCGAGACCAAAAATCCGTCCCCGTCGCACAATGGCTTCATTGAGCTCGATCATTACCCGCCCTTCCCGTTTGCCGCTCTTCCCCGTTCCTACAGTGAGGCGGTTGAGAAGTTTGGGAAGCGAAGCGTGGCCAGTCACGGGCAGCTCCCCTGGGAGATAGGTCTTTACAGCAAAAAATTGACCGATGCCTTGCATGCGCACAGCTGGGACGACGCCAAGGTCTCTGCCGCGACGCTTGCCTATTATGTCGCGGCGGCGCACGATCCCTTCCGAACGACCACCAACAACGACGGCAGGCTTTCTGAACAGACGGGGGTCAACGAACGGTTCGGGGTCGGTCTGGTGAACCGGTTCCAGGGCTTCTTTTTCATGAGGCCCAACCAAGCCGTTTTCATCCGAGATCCGACTGATCACGCCTTCGAGATGTGTTTGAGCGCCCATTCCTGGCTCCAAATCATTCTTCTGGCGGACCGGCGCGCTCACGAAGGGCTTCCCGCATACAATGACGAATACTACGATCGGTTCTACGCCCAGGCCGGGGCTGTCCTGATCCGTCAGCTGACCGATGCCTCGACCGACATTGGATCGTATTGGATGACCGCCTGGATCAACGCCGGCAGGCCAACGCTGCCGTAGTAGGAAAACCGTGCCAGACACAACCGAGCCACTGACGATCCTAGACTCCTTGCCCAAGGCGGAGCTGCACCTGCATCTGGAAGGTTCCATCCGGCCAGAAACCGCCGTGGAACTGGCCGCTCGCCACGGGGAGCAAATCACCGCACAAGAAGTTCAGGCGCGTTATCAATATTCAAACTTCGCCGGCTTCATCGAAGCGTTCAAATGGGTTACCTCGTACTTGCGCGACCCCGACGATTATGCCCTGGTCACCCGCAGTCTCCTCGATGAGCTGGTGCGACAGAATGTCGTTTATGCCGAGATTACCATCTCTGCCGGGGTGATGCTGCGGCGCATGCAGAACCTCGAGGCTAACTTTACCGCCATTCGCGAAGCTGCCGAGAGCGTGCTCTATCGCAAGATTCGCACGGCCTGGATTTTCGATGTGACCCGTCAGTTCGGCCCGGAGGCCGCCGTGGAAGTGGCCCGTTGGGCGGCCAAACTGCACCGGTCCGGGATTGTGGGGTTTGGAATGGGCGGCGATGAACTTGCGTTTCCAACTGTGAATTTCCGGCCCGCCTTCGATTTGGCTCGCAGCGAGGGGCTGCGGATCGTTTGCCATGCCGGTGAAGTGGGCGGTCCCGACTCAGTGCGTGAGGCCGTCGATCTTCTGGGCGCGGAGCGAATCGGCCACGGCATCGCCGTCATACACGACATCGCTTTAGCCAAGTCGCTCGCGCTGCGGCGCATCGTTTTAGAGAATTGTCCTTCGAGCAATCTGGCCACGGGCGCCCTGGCGAAGCAGAAGGGGAAATCGGATGTGTCGCTGGCGGACCATCCGCTCAAGCAGCTTCTGGAGGGCGGCTCGCACGTCACGCTTTCAACCGACGATCCCGGTATGTTTCATACCGATCTGTTGACGGAGTACCATCGCGCGGCCTCGCTGGGCCTGAGCAAGGAGCAGCTTCTCGAGATCGCTGAGGAGAGCTTCAACGCGGCATTCTTGCCGCCGATCGAGAAGCGTCGGTTGCTGGACGACTTTCGCGGCGCGGCAAAATCCTCAGGCCTGCTATAATCGCCCCTCGCTGGTCGCGGGGAAGAATGAAAGCTCACGTCTGGGTCATGCTTAAGCCGACCGTTTTGGATCCGCAGGGGCAAACCATTCAGAAAGCGCTTCACTCGCTCGGCTATTCCAAGGTCGAGGACGTGCGCCAGGGTAAATTCTTCGTTCTCCATCTGAACGGTCTCAGCCGCGCCGAGGCCCAGACAGAAGTCGAGCGCATCGCCAAGGATGTCTTGACCAATCCCGTCATTGAAGAGTTTCGCTTCGAAGTCCTCGACTGACCGTCATCCAAGCACACCGCGAGGTTCCAGCAGGCCTTTGCCGACTGCTTTGTGCTAGCATAACCGGAGTCGTTCCCGCAGAGGTCGATCCAGGCAGTTTCGGAGGACCATCCCAATGTGCGGAATCGTTGGCTATATCGGTCCCAAGCGCGTGGTACCGCTCATCCTTGACGGCTTGAAGCGGCTCGAATATCGCGGTTATGACTCGGCGGGAATCGCTGTCGTGAGTGACAACGGCAAGCTTGAAATTCGGCGCGCTCCTGGCAAACTGCGCAATTTAGAGGAATCGATTCGCACCACGCCGATGGAGGGTGTCTACGGGATCGGTCACACCCGCTGGGCTACCCATGGACGTCCCACGGAAGAAAACGCGCACCCGCACCGCGATTGTACCGGTCAGATCGTTGTGGTCCACAACGGGATCATCGAAAACTACATCGAGCTGAAGAGGCAGCTCCTCGCCGAGGGGCACAAGTTTCTCACCGAAACCGACACGGAAATCATCGCTCACCTCATCGAGAAACTTTCAGCGGATGCGCCGCTGGAAGAAGCGGTACGAAAGGCCGTTAAAGCCATGACCGGTGCGTATGCCCTCGTGGCTGTGTCGGCGAAGGACCCGAACAAGATCGTGGCTGCGCGGCTGGGACCGCCCATCGTGGTTGGCCTCGGTGAGCGGGAATTCTTTGTAGCCAGCGACATCCCCGCGATTTTGCAACACACAAGAAGCGTCTTCTTTCTCGGCGACGGCGAAATGGCCGTTCTGACGCCGCAAGGAGTCCGTTTCTCCGACTTCGAAAGCCACCCGATCAGCCGCCCGCCCCAGCACATCACCTGGGATCCGATCATGGCGGAAAAGAGCGGCTTCAAGCATTTCATGCAGAAGGAGATCTTCGAACAGCCCCGCTCGGTTCGCGACACTCTACTCGGAAGAGTTTCCCAGGAGACGGGCAAGGTTTTCCTTGACGAAATGGGTGTGACGGAAGACGAATTTCGTCGATTCAAAGACGTCAAAATCGTCGCCTGCGGTACCAGCTGGCACGCTGGGCTCGCGGGAAAGTTCATGATCGAGAGCCTGGCCGGTCTTCCGGTGGAAGTGGATTACGGCAGCGAGTTTCGCTATCGCGATCCGATCGTCGGCACGGACAGTTTGATTATCGCCATCAGCCAGTCTGGTGAAACCGCCGACACACTGGCGGCCGAACGAGAGGCTCGGCAGAAAGGTGCCAAAGTCGTTTCGATTTGCAATGTCGTTGGTTCGATGCTCACGCGTGAGTCTAGCGGGACGATTTACACGCACGCGGGTCCTGAAATCGGCGTGGCTTCCACAAAGGCTTTTACGGGCCAGCTCACAGCGCTCTTGCTGACGGCTCTCTATCTCGGCCAGGTTCGCGGCAAGCTCGCCAGTTCCGCCTCTCAGCACCTGATGCAGGAATTGACGCGAGCCCCTCACAAGATCGAGACCATTCTGCAGCACGACGCTGAGATCGAAGATCTCGCTCGCCATTTCTTCCGGCACACGGACTTTTTGTACCTCGGCCGGGGAATTCACTACCCTATCGCCTTGGAAGGTGCGCTGAAGCTCAAGGAGATTTCCTACATTCATGCCGAGGGATATCCGGCGGGTGAAATGAAGCACGGACCGAACGCACTGATCGATGAAAACCTGCCGGTCGTCATGATCGCCACGCGAGACGAATCCGACCCCAGTTCGATGCTTCGCTATGAGAAGACGATATCGAATCTGCAGGAGGTGAAGGCGCGCGACGGCATCGTAATCGCCGTGGTTTCCGAGGGTGACAAGCTCTCACGCGAGAGTGCCGATCACGTGATCGAAATTCCAGCGGCTCCCGATTTGGTCTCGCCGATTCTCGAGATTGTCCCGCTGCAATTGCTTGCTTACCATATTGCTGTGCGGCGCGGCTGCGACGTCGACCAGCCCCGCAACCTCGCCAAATCCGTTACTGTCGAATAGCTCGACGATGAAACACAGATTTGCCTTCTGTCGGGCAGTTTTTTTGATTGCTTGCCTGGTGCTCGTTCCACTTCTCGCTTCCGCCGAGGAGCAAGCTAGCACGGCTCGTCTTGCGGAGATTCATGTAACGGGTTCCGCACGATTTACCTCTGAGCAGATTGCGGCGGCCGCCGGACTGCGCGTGGGCTCAGAGGTGGGGCACGACGACTTTCAGCGGGCCGCCGACACGCTAGCCAAAACGGGTCGCTTTTCGAGCGTGCAGTACCGCTATAGCGACAGCGACGAAGGCGTTCGTGTCGAATACCAAGTCACTGACGCTCCCGCCGTGCCTGTCTGGTTCGATAATTTCCCTTGGTTTACCGATGAGGAGTTGAGGGAGGCGTTGAAAGCCGCCGTTCCCCTGTTCGACGGCACTGCCCCCGAAGGTGGCTCCGTTCTAGACGATATCTCAGACGCATTGCAGCTCCAGATCGCGAAAACCGGCACCCATGCAACTGTGTCCCACGTTCTTACCACTGCCCCGGGAAGTGAGGAGCGCATTCAACAGTTTCGAGTCGATGAGCAAGCGCTCGTAGTCGCGAGCATTGAGTTCGGCGACGCTCTGGCACAGAACGATCGGAGCATCCATGCTCGTCTGCCCGATCTCGTAGGCGCGAAGTATTCGCGTGCCGCCCTGGCGCTGTTTGAATTCGAACAGGTTCGCCCTGTGTATGTCTCTCACGGTTTCCTTCGTGTGCGCTTTGGTCCGACAACAGCGAAAGTGTCGGGCACAACTGTTGCCATTACCGCGCCCATCGATCCCGGCCCTGTCTTCGCGTGGCGCACACCGACCTGGACGGGCGATACCGTCCTCGGTCCGCTCGAACTCGCTACTCTTGTGCCGCTTCATGACGGCGACATCGCCGACGGCATGAAAATCGAGCGCGGTTGGCAGGCGATCGACGATGCCTATGCCCGGCACGGCTACCTGGACGTGAACCTGTCTGCTGTGCCGCATTTTGACGAAGCCGCCAAGACGGTCAGCTACTCGGTTGCCATCGCGGAAGGGCCGCAATACCACATGGGCAAGCTCGTACTGACGGGCCTGTCGACAGACGGTGAAAAACGCATCCGGGGGGGATGGAAGATTCCACAAGGAGCCGTGTTTGACAGCGGCGTCTACGAAGAGTTCATAGCAAACGGAATCAAAGAAGCTTTTGCGGGCGTGCCCTTCCACTACGAAAAGATTGGGCGGTTCCTTGAGAAACACGCGAACGATGCCACCGTGGACGTCTTGATCGACTTCCAATAGCGACCGGTCAAAAAGCCTAGGAGGCCTGCGGCTTTCTGTGCTTCCAGCTTTGCCGCGCCGCATCGCGCGCGGCGACGATCGTACCGGTGTGGATGGCGACGGTGTCAGCGATCCGCCGCGCATAGCCTCCGGCTAGGGCAATGGCCACGGGCACGGCATTTCGTCGAGCATAGTCGAAGACGAGCGCATCTCGCTCGGCGAGTCCCTTGATCGTCAACGCCAACCCGCCCAACTGATCGTCTCGGTACGGATCGGCCCCGGCCACGTAATAGAGAAGTTGGGGTGCAAAATCTTGAAACGCTCGATGCAGGTACCTTTCTAGAATCGACAAATATTGCTCGTCGTCGGTTCCATCGGCTAGCTCGACGTCCACCGTCGAGGGCGGCTTGGGGAACGGGTAGTTGTTCTCCTGGTGAAGAGAGAGCGTGTAGACGTTACCATCGCCACCAAAGATCACCGCCGTGCCATTTCCCTGGTGCACATCGGTGTCCACTACCATCGCTCGTTCAATCACCCTATCGAACTGGAGTCGCCGAATTGCGATGGCCACGTCGTGGATCACACAGAATCCCTCTCCGTGGTCGGGGCAAGCGTGATGAAATCCACCGCCGATATTCGCGGCCCAGCCATCGTCGATGGCGCGTCGAGCCGCGAGGATCGAACCCCCCGCGGCCAACCAACAGGCCTCGATGAGCTTTCTCGAGTAGGGAACCTCCAGCCGCAGGGCCTCGGTGCGGCTCAGGGTGCCGGTCTTGAGTTTATAAACGTAGTCCTGCGAGTGCACGCGGAGCACATCTTCGTCACCAGCGGGTTCTGGCTGAAGAAAATCGGTCGGTTGAGCGATGCCGTCCTCCAAAAGCTTGTCGCGGATCATTCGATATTTTTGCGACGGGAAAACGTGCGGACCCAGGTTCAAATCATACCCGTCGTGATAGATGAGCTTGAAAGGAAGCACGGCTCCTGCCAGCCTATCGCGGATTTTTTTCGAACGCAAACAGCGGCCCGAAAGGTTGAAAGGGCACGAACCCAGAGCACGAATCCAGAAAATCCAGAGATTGCGTCCCAGCGCATCTCCGTGCTAGCCTCGGCTTCGTGCACCGCGCTGCTATCCTTGTGGTCATCCTGGCGCTGCTCGCTGCGCCCTTGGCTATGTTGGCCCGTGCGATGGCTTGTGAATCGTCGGGGTGTACGATGATGTGCTGTCTGCCCCACGCTCACTCGCAGGCGGGCCAGAGTGGGCCGTGTCACTGCTCGACCAAGTCGGGAAAACAGCTGCCGGACTTTGGCCGGATCGCTCCCATCGCTCCGACGGCGCCCGAGGAGTTCGCGGTCGTCGATCTTCCTGACTTCACCCGGCAGCCAATCCTGTCCTGCTCGCCTTCTATTGCCCAAGGGTTCCGCTTGGCGCCCTTTAACCCTCCCAGAGCCTAGCTTCCTTCCGACGGCACCACCATATCCTTGTGACGGAGGAGTCTATGCGGAGGGTTTTTCCCCTTCTGCTCGCTTCGGTCTCTCTGTTTGGGAGTCCCGTTGTGCGAGCGACTGTTTTTGGCACGATTCGCGGCATTGTGCACGATCCACAGCATCGGCCGGTGGCCCATGCTTCGGTCAAACTCAAATCGGCAACGTCGGATTGGTCGGCATCGGCGGAGACGGACGATGCCGGTGAATTTTCCTTTCCGGCCGTGTCCTTCGGCGATTATTCAGTGAGCATTTCGGCTCGGGGATTTAGCCCGGAAAAGCAAGTGCTGACGCTTGCTTCCGAGACGTCTTCGATTCTTCATTTTCAGCTCTCGCTGGCGCCCGTCCAGGAGACCACAGTCGTCAATGCCGAGGCGGGAACCTCGGCCATGGACACGGTCACGCCTACAACGCTAGTCGACCGCACTGATATTGAGCGGACGCCGGGTGCCGATCTAACCAACAACCTCGCGATGATCACGGATTTCACGCCCGGCGCCTACATGACGCACGACATGCTGCACATGCGCGGGGGACACCAGACCTCCTGGCTGATCGACGGCGTGGCCATCCCCGACACCAATATCGCCACGAGTCTGGCTCCGCGGGTGAGCCCGCGCGATATCGACGATATGGAGGTTCTGCGCGGCAGCTATGACGCGACCTACGGAGATCGGATCTACGGCATGTTTAACATCCGTCCCAAGTCGGGCTTCGATATGAACAACGAAGGCGAACTGGTCTTGACGGCCGGCAGCTTCTGGCAAACGGATGATCAGTTGAGTTTCGGCGGCCACAGCCAACGGTTTGCCTATTACGCGAGCGTCAACGGGAACCGCAGCAATCTGGGCCTTGAAACCCCGATCCCGCCGATCTACCACGACGCCGCGAACGGTTTCGGGGGGTTTACCTCCCTCATGTACAACCTCAACCCCAAAGACCAGATTCGCTTTGATGGACAGTGGCGACGGGACTTCTATCAGATTCCGTATGATCCGAACCCAGATGACTCAGAGAATGAGGCTTGGCCTACCCAAGGCCTGCGCGACAATGAACAAGAAACCGATGGCTATGCGCTCTTCTCCTGGGTGCACACGTTCAATCCCAATACCGTCTTGAGCGTCTCTCCGTTCTACCACTACAACAACTCTGGCTATCACAGTCCCTTGACCGACACGCCCGTGTCGACGACCGCCGTATTCACGTCGAACTACGGTGGTGGCCAGGCGGACCTGAGCTATGTTCTTCCGAAGAACAACCTCGACGTTGGGATTTATGCATGGGCCGCGAACCAAGATGAGCTCTTTAATCTGATCTTCAACGATGAAAGCGGAAACCCACCGATCCATGAGACCGATAGCGTGCCTGGGACGGATGTCGCTTTGTTTGTCGAAGACAAGTTCAATGTGACCTCCTGGTTCACGCTTCTCGGAGGCGTGCGTTTCACTCATTTCACGAGCGAGATCACCCAAAATACGACCGACCCGCGCATCGGAGGCACTCTTCGCATTCCCCATCTGAATTGGGTGTTTCGGGCCTTTTGGGGAACCTACTATCAACCTCCGCCGCTGGTCACGATCAGTGGTCCGCTGCTCAGCTACCTGGCGACCATCACAACACCCGAAAGTCCCGTTTCTTTTGTGGCCTTACAGGGTGAGACCGACCAAGAACATCAGTTCGGCGTCACGATTCCCATCCGGGGCTGGGTTTTGGACATGGACTACTTCATGAATCGCGGCCTGAATTTTCTCGATCACAACAACATCGGCGAATCGAGCATCTTCATTCCGGTTACGATCGCCCAGTCGCGGATCATTGCCAGGGAGGTGACCATTCGCTCCCCGCGCCTGTGGAACCGTGGGCAATTCCATCTCGCCTATTCGAATCAAACGGCGCAGTCGATGGGAGCGTTTACCGGCGGCCTCATCGTTGGCTTACCGTCCGAGCCCGGTTGGTCAGGCCTCGACCATGACCAGCGCAACACGCTCAATGTGGGTTTCAGCGCCAACCTCCCTTGGCAGAGCTTCCTGTCGGCCAACGTCTACTACGGGTCCGGCTTTTCCAATGGCTCGCCGAATGCCCAATATCCAGGCACCCACCTGCCCGGTCATGCCGAACTTGATCTCTCCTATATCAAGGAGTTTCGCGAGCGCTTCTCGGTTGGCGTGACTGCCTTGAACGTAACCGACAGCCATGTGCTGATCGACAACAGCCTGACGTTTGGAGGGTTTCACTACAACAATCCGTTCCAAATCTATGGGGAGTTTCGCTATCGGTTTCATTTCTGAAACAATACCGGGCGTCCCATCGCTCGGGTAAAATCGAAAGGGAATGGGAAATGCGTTTCCATATAGGAAGAGCTGGTAGGAAAAATCTCGGGATTGGGCACTGCCTCGTAATCTTGATCGCGGCTTTGTCAGCGTCGATGGCAGGCTGCACCAGGTCTGCACCGTCCCCTGCCTCGGAACAGACCAAGCGCTACCATCTGGTCGGACGGGTTGTCTCGATCGATCCCCAGCAAGCAACTCTCAATGTGGACGGTCAGGAAATTCCCGGTTTCATGGCGGCTATGACGATGCCGTATCCGGTGCATGATCCCAAGGCTCTCTCAGCGCTCCATCCCGGAGATGAAATCACCGCCGATGTCGTGGTCACGGCCGATGGAGCGTACTTGGAAAACATCGTGGTCACGAAGAAGGCTTCATCCGGCGCGTCGAGGCCTCCCGGAGCATCGCACCCGCCACAACGGGGCGAAAAGGTCCCGGACTTCGCGGTCATCGATCAGGACGGCAAGCGTATTCGCTTGAGCGCATTTCGAGGAGATGTACTGGTGGTCACGTTTATTTACACGCGCTGTCCCTTTCCCGACTTTTGCCCGCTGGTCTCGAGGAACTTCGCGCAAGTCTACGCTCAGCTCCGCAGCAATCCCTTTATCGATGCAAGGAAGGTCCACTTGCTCACTCTCAGCTTCGATCCCAACCATGACACGCCGGCGGTGATGAAGAAATATGCCCACACCTTCGATCAGACCACGGGCGGCAATCCCTTCGACCGTTGGGGCTTCGCCACCGTGCCCTTGAAGCAGTTGCCGGCCGTCGCCGATTTTTTCGGTCTGTACTACGACTTCTCTGGCGACCAGATCAGTCATTCGCTGAGCACGACGGTCATCAATCCGGACGGCACGGTCTACAAGTGGTATGAGGACAATGACTGGAAGCCTGCGGATCTGATCGATGACGCCGAGAAATCCCTGCACGAAACCAACCAGCGCCCTGCTGGCCCGCACACCTCGACCCCTGGGCCCACTGCTTGAAGGCACAAGAATCAGTTTTGCCGTTCGAGGATGAAATCAGGCACCGCTAGGAGCGCACGGCGGTATTCTGTATCAGGTATATCTTCCAGGCACGCCTTCGCGCGGCTGACGTATTCCTTGGCCAGATGCGAAGCTCGTTGTAGCGCGCCGCTCTCGTTCACCAGCCGAGTGATCTGTTCGGGTCGAACGCTCAGAAATCCCCGCTCTTCGAGAACCTTCCCAACGAGTCGGCGACCTTCGCTGGCCCAGTGACCATTGGAATCGCCCGCAACTGTATCTTCGAGCGCAAAAATCAGTGGCAGCGTGACCTTTCCTTCCTTGAGATCACTCAGTACGGGCTTTCCCAGCTGTTCTGGTGACGCCGTGAAATCGAGCAGGTCATCTACCAACTGAAACGCCAGGCCCGCGTTGCGTCCGTAGTCGGCAAGTGCGTCCTCCACATTTTTCGGTTGCCGTCCGAGGACCGCTCCCAACCGCGAGCACCCGGCGAAAAGGCACGCCGTCTTGCGATAGGCGAGCTCGGTTGCATCCGCCTCGGTCAAATCGATTCGTCCCAGCCGGGTAAGCTGCAGCAGCTCGCCCTCCACCATGTTTTGCGTCAGCTCGATGAGAATATCCAGGATGGCAAAGTTCCGTTCGCGCAGTGCCAGTTCGAACGACTGCATGTAGAGCCAGTCTCCCGCCAGCACGCTCATGTGGTTGCCCCATCGCGCGTTGGTGCTGGGGCGCCCGCGCCGTGTCTGTGCGCCGTCGATCACATCGTCGTGGACCAGTGTCGCGCTGTGGATCATCTCCACCACGGCGCCCAGGCGAATCGCGCCCGGTCCGCGATAACCGGAGGCACCCGCCGCGAGCAGCAGCAGAGCAGGGCGCAGTCGCTTGCCGCCTCCCTCGCGCAGGTAACCCGCAATCTCGGCAACAGGCTCAATGGCGGCGCCGCCCTGCGCCGCAATTTCGCGTTCCACGAGCGCCAGATCATCGCGCACCAGATCGAAGATTCCCTTAGCGATTTGTACGGCGAATGCCATCGAATCTCGTTGCCGTCCTGTTTCTAGAGGGACGCCCCATGTCCCTCTTCGAGCCTGAAAAGTCTCCGAAAATTGGCCGTGGTGGCCTCGGCCACCAGATCGGTGCCCAAGTCTCTCACACTCGCCAAGCTCTGCGCTACCTCAACCACAAATGCGGGCTCATTGCGCTTGCCTCTCCGCCCCTGGGGTGCCAGAAACGGCGAATCGGTCTCGGTCAGCATCCTGTCGAGCGGGATTTCCCGCGCCACGTCGCGGAGGGATTGGTTCTTAGGGTAGCTCACGTTTCCTGCGAAGGAGATGAGAAAGCCCAGGTCCAGCCCGCGCCTCGCCTCCTCCAGCGTCCCCGTAAAACAATGAAATATTCCGCCCAGGCCGCCCGAGCGCCAATCTTGCTCCAGAATCTCCAGGCAGTCCTCCCACGCGTCGCGGCAATGAATAATCGCGGGCAACTTCGCCTGGCGCGCCTGTCGAAGCTGCTGTCGGAAGACCTGCTTCTGCACCTCGCGCGGCGAATAATCGTAGTAATAATCCAGCCCCATCTCGCCCCAACCGATCACGCGAGGATGTCGTGACAGCTCGTCGAGTCGGGCGAAATGCGTCTCGGCTGCCGCAGCCGCATCATGCGGGTGGATGCCGACCGTCGCGTAGATCCAGTCGTGCTCTTCGGCAAAGGGAATCGCCGCGTCCAGTCGTTCGGTTGGACTTGTACCGCTGCCGATGGCGAGCAAAAGCTCAACACCTGCTGCACGTGCCCGTTCCAGCATCGCCGCTCGGTCGGCATCGAATTGTGCGAACTCCAGATGCGCATGTGAATCGACGATGACCATCGCGGGTCGCTACTTCACCTTCGCTCCCGGCGGAATTTCCTCCGCAAACGTGCACAACACCGGCGAGCCGTCGGCACCCGCCGACGCTGCCAGCAGCATGCCGTTTGATTCGAGTCCGCGCATTTTCCTCGGCGCGAGGTTCGCAACGATCACCACTTTGCGTCCGACCAGGTCTTCCGGAGCGTAGGCGAGCGCAATCCCCGCCAGCACTTGGCGCACCTCGCCTCCGATATCGACCACGAGCTTCAGCAACCTGTCCGCTCCCTGAATCCGCTCCGCTGACTTTACCTGCCCAACCCGCAAATCAATCTTCGCGAAATCCTCAATCGTGATCTTGCCGTCGGTCGTTGGTGCGCTCGCCGGCGCGGGGCTTGTCGCCGGGCCCGATCGGGGCGACACAGGTTCAGCGGGTTTCGGATTCCGTATCTCCTGTTCCATCGATTCCATCCTTTCCCAAGCCTGTAATTTATCTGCTCGCGGGAAAACGGCTTCGGGCTTTCCGATTTTTTCGCCGGGCCTCAATCCACCCCAGCCGAGCTGGTCGATGCGCACGCCCGCAAGTTTTTCAAGCTGGCCCAGCTGCCCCCAAATCTTCTCGGTCGCGTCCGGAATGACGGGATGGGCGAGAACGGTGATCATCCGGAGCGATTCGGCAGCGGCATACAGAACGCGGCCGAGTCGATCGTTTTCGGAAGGATTCTGCGCCAGGGCCCACGGTTTTTCCTCGACAATGTACTTGTCCACCGCTTCCACCAGTTTCCAGACGTTGGTCAGTACCTCGGAAAACGCGAAACTATCGTAGCCATTCTGTATCGCCTTCAAATAGGCTGCCGAAGCAAGTTCCTGTAAACGCGGGGGGACTTCGGACGCCGGCGCGTTCGGGATAACACTTCCGCAATAACTCGCAATCATCGTAAGGATGCGACTTGCGAGATTCCCCAGGCCGTTCGCCAAATCCGCGTTGTACCGGGTGATCAAGGAATCGCGGGAGAAATTGCCGTCCTGGCCGAAGACGACTTCGCGAAGCAGGTAATATCGCAACGCGTCGTTGCCCAGCACTTTCACAATCGGCTCGGGATAGGCGACGTTGCCCTTCGATTTGCTCATCTTCTCCTGTTCAAAGAGCAGCCATCCGTGCGCGAAAATCCTGTTCGGCAGCCGTAGCCCAGCGGCCATCAGAAAGGCCGGCCAATAGACCGCGTGGAATCGAATGATTTCCTTGCCGATCATGTGCAAATCGGCGGGCCAGTATCTCCTGAACTTTGGATGGGCCCCTCCGTCTGCGCCTTCCCCGTACCCGATGCCGCTCAGATAGCTTGTGAGCGCGTCGTACCAGACGTAGAAGACGTGCTCCGGATCACCGGGCCACGGGATGCCCCACTTGATGGTCTTTCGGCTGATCGAAACATCCTTCAGCCCCGCTTCGACGAAACTTTTCACTTCGTTCATCCGAAAATCCGGCTGTACGAAATCCGGCTTCGCCTGGTAGAGCTCGAGGAGTTTTTGCGCGTATGCCGAAAGCTTGAAAAAATAATTCTCTTCGGAGATCAATTCTGCGGGGCGGCCGCAGGTCGGGCAATCCGCCGGCTCCGGCGTGTCGCTTACGTAGAGATTATCGTAGATGCAGTAGCGGCCTACATACTTCGCTTTGTAGATTGCGCGCTGATCGGGCGGCAAGTTCTGATCGCGGTCGATCGTCCGCCGCACCAGCGTTTGGACAGCCCGCGCATGTTCGACCGAAGTGGTGCGGATAAAATCGGTGGTCGTGATGCCCAGCAGTTTCCACAAATCGCGAAAGATCTTTTCGTTCTTGTCGACGAGCTCTTTTGGGGTGATCTCCGCCTTTTCGGCGGCGCGCTCGATGTTCACGCCGTGCTCGTCCGTTCCCGTTAGATAGGCAACGTCGTATCCGCACATGCGCTTGTAGCGCGCAATTACGTCACACACGATCGTCGTATACGCTGAACCCACATGGGGCCGTGAATTCGCGTAGTAAATTGGTGTGGTCAGATAGAACTTCGGCTTGTTGTCGGAGGAATCGGCCCGGTCCATGTGAGCGATGTGAGGTTCTGCGGAGCTCGGAACCATCGATACTATTCTGGCGCGAAATCGCTGTCAATGAATCGACAAGCTGTCCCCAGGTGCTAAAGGTTTTCTCCAAGTCGCTTACAGCGTTCTCCCTATGCCCTTCTTGCTCCCTCGGGGATATAAGCCCTTCAGTTATCGTGGCGTCCAAGGTGCCCTAGGGAGGGTCGCTCCGGTGGAAAAGACCACCTGAACGTGGCGTCCACGCCGGGGAGACCGTTGACCCGAACTCGAATCCTCATCGCCGATGACCATGAAATCTTCCGAAAGAGCCTCCGATCCCTGGTGGAGTCTGCTTCGAGCTGGGAAGTATGTGGCGAAGCGACCAACGGAGTGGAAGCCGTAGAGGGAGCCCGGAAGCTCGCGCCGGACGTCATCGTGATGGACATCGGCATGCCTTACCTGAACGGTCTGGACGCTACAAAACAGATACGCAAAGAACTTCCTCACATCCGTGTTCTGATTCTAAGCCAGTATGACTCTTCATCCATGGTGACGGCGGCCATCGAAGCCGGGGCGTCTGCCTATATAACCAAGGCGCAATCGGCCCACCATCTGCTGGCCGCGCTCGAAAAGGTCGCAGTGGGACGTTGATTTCCCTCAACCGATGAGGAGTCGCTGAATCCAACCGAACCCGATGATAAGGGAAACGGTTAACTGCGCTACCGCCCCTTTACGTGCCAGAAGGTTGGAGGGGCCGTTGGCGCGTTCGGGGAAGAAATCCAAACGGCCCCTGTAAGAGGTGGGTTAGGGGTGCGCGGAAACCCGGCGGTATCGGGTTTTCGGATACTCATCTGAGGCGACGGTAATCTGACCCTAGCTCTCCCCACCATCCCAGGGATACCTAGGTTTTGGCAGGAGAATCCTGTAGGTGAGATCGATCCCCGTGCCGCACGATGCATGGCCATTTCATGGGAGTGGGCAAAAACCTCAGGGTGGAAAACCCAAACGAACCAAGCGAGGGGCTGATGAAGAGTCGCGCGTCTTCTTGGGGTCGTACTAAGGTTCAATGATTTTGTTGCGGATCGCGTACCTTACGACTTCGCTGACCGAGTGGCAGTCGAGCTTACGCATAATGTTGGCACGATGGGTCTCGGCGGTCTTGACGCTCAGATCCAGGGCCACGGCCACTTCTTTGCTGCTCTTTCCCTCGGCCAGGAGTTGAACAATTTCGCGCTGGCGCGGAGTCAGACGAATCCCTCCGCCGTCGCTACCCGGAGGACGCGAATCGCCCTTCAAGAATCCGTCGAGAATCATCTGCGACACCCTTGAAGTGAAAAAGGTTTTATTGCGGCGCAACGACTCAACGGCGGAGACCAGGTCCCGGCCCGCGTCTGTCTTCAGGATGTAACCGCGAGCCCCGGCATCGAGCACGTCTCGAATCAGGGGATCGGATTCGTGCACGGTAAGAATCAAGATCTTTGTTTGGGGACGAATTCTGAGAATTTGCCGCGTCGCCTCCAGTCCGTTCAGTACAGGCATGGAGATATCCAAGATCACAATGTCAGGATTTAGTTCCTTGACCATCGCGACGGCTTGGCGACCGTCGGCAGCTTCGCCCACGACCTCACACTCGCGGTGCGTCTCTAGTATCGATCTCAAACCTCTGCGCACAACTTCGTGGTCGTCTGCAAGAAGTAGCTTCAGCGTGGACATGTCACAAGCTCCCTAAACAAAATCGCCGACGCCGAGCTGGAAATTCCGGCCTGATCTTCCGCAATGCATCGCAGAATCCGCTCGCTTCTGTAAACTTCCTCTAGCACAATTCCCTACAACCCACAAGCGGGTAGACGAAGCGGATCCAGTTTCGGCGACGGCATTTGCCGAAATAACAAAGCCTTTCAAGCGCAAATTCGTCTCCAAAACCAGCGATTCCCTACAAGTTTCGCACCTCGTTAAATTTACAAAGAATCGTTGAGGACGATGCAAGCGCAAATCCGGATGCAATCCTGGTACTTTTTACCCGGGTCGTAGAGCCCCTTCCTGAGGGCAACGACACACAAAATCTATGTTTTCCCTAATTACGTTGCACTGCCAGCACGAGAGGATGCCCAAACTGGACTGGCTAAATATTTCAGCCTCCCCCAAAACCCAAACAGAGACCATGAAGCGAAATACTCGGGTTGGTTCCTACTCTCGTTCTATCTCTGGTGGCCTGGGGCGCCTTGCGGGCCCAAGACACCCCTACAGGTTATCCCTTTCGGCGCTAATAGGTTGCCTGTATTGTTCGTTTTGATGATTTCCCCCATCATGGGCTCGGCGGGAGAAGATGGAAAAGGGTGACCGAAGGATCCATACGGATTCGAAGGCTGGGGTTGGCACCACCTTTCTCTTCTCCCCCACCAGGAAAAATTCCCCCCCCCGATGTGTTTTCCTTTTTTTTCGTTTTAGTTCTTTCGTTTTAGTACGGATGGAAGACCTACATCTGCCTGTGAGTCGGAATCCCGCTTTGAAGCGCTTGCTTTTCCTGCTATGATCCCGTCACTAACCTCAGGGTATGCGCGTTTTTCTCGGTGGTCCGATGCTCATGCTTTTGGCGGTTACGAGTGTGCTTGCCTTTGACGAAGAAATAGCAACACTTCCGAAAATCGAGACCCGCGCAACAGCCCCGGCTTCTTCTCCGATCATTGTTTTCGGTTTCCTCGGCGGGTACGTCCGGCCCGACAACGTGCTTCACGTCGAGGTCCAGCTTGCGGCACGGCTGCGCTCGGAATACGCCCCCGATGCGTATGCCGAGGTCTTCGAAAATCACAAGGAGGTCGAGGCATACGCGAAAATTTTGCGGCTGCTCGATGCTGACCACAATGGCCACCTCAGTGACGATGAAAAGCGTCATGCACGGATTATTCTCTATGGGCATAGTTGGGGTGGATCGGAGACGGTTGAGCTCGCGCGGCAGTTAGAGCAAGACTCGATTCCTGTCCTGCTGACGATTCAAGTCGATAGCATCGGGAAACGGAAAGAGGACGACACGCTGATTCCCGCCAACGTCGCCGAAGCCGTCAACTTCTATCAGCCCGATAGCGTGCTTCATGGGCGGGCTGAGATTCGCGCGGCTGACCCGCGGCGTACCAAAATCCTCGGAAATTTTCGTTTTGACTACAAGACGAGCCCCATCTCCTGTTCGTACGACTATCCCTGGTTGGTCCGTCACTTTGCAAAACCACACGCCGAGATTGAATGCGATCCGAATGTTTGGGATCGAGTCGAGGCCCTGATCCGAGCCAAATTGCCGCCCACGCGCTCGGCTGCTTCGGTGGCTCTGGCGACAGAATCAAGCGGGCATTAGGACCCCTCACTCGTCTAACGCTTCTCACAGCACAAAGACCTCCAAGCCACAACGGCCCGCTGGCGGCACGGCGGCCTCTGTGTTATTCATTTCAGCGCCACAAAGAACCCTGACGAGAGAAAGGGGCGTGAGTGTGAACCGGGTCCGGTACTTTCGATTTGCGGCTTCGATTTGGCTGGCCTGGACTCTGATTCAGAATGCGTTTGTTTCGCAAGCCAGGGGTTCCCAGTCTCAGACTTCGGTCGATCTGGCAGAAAGCAAGCGTCTATTCGAGCAGAACTGCTCAGCCTGCCACGGCGTGGATGCTGGCGGGGGAGACGGTCCTGATTTGCACAGTGTTCTAGCCCGTTTCGGCGATGCCGGTGTCGAAGATATCATCCGGAGAGGAATTCCGGGCACCGCCATGCCAGGATCTTCTACCCTCTCGGAGAGAGAAGAGGCGAACATTGTGGCTTATCTCCGAAACTTGGACAGCACAACCACCGTTGAAAAAGTGGCGGGCGATTCCAGCAAAGGTCAGGCTCTCTACAACTCTAGCGGCTGTCAAGCTTGCCATATGATTGCTGGCCAGGGCGGTAGCATCGGACCCGATTTGACCCGGATTGGTGCCATGCGCGGAGGAACGAACCTGAAAGCGAGATTAGAGGACGCTGGCGCGAATTTGCCCAAGGTGGGAGAGGGTCCGTTTGGGAACAGATGGACTCAATACTTAATGTACCGTGCTGTCGAACAGGACGGACGCGTTGTGGAAGGCATGCGCGTGGGCGAAGACTCGTTCACGATTGTGCTGAAGGATGCCAGCGGAAAGTTTCACGGATTCTGGAAGCCTGATCTTCGCTCGCTCGAAAAGGAGCCTGGAAAGAGTTTCATGCCTAGCTTCAAGGACATCTTCTCTCCGGAACAGTTAGATGACGTGGTGG
>Ga0187769_10000108_pt1 | contig 43011 bp, 38 predicted proteins | sample 0116_SJ02_MP02_1_FD_133140 | JGI IMG/M metagenome (GOLD analysis project Ga0187769, IMG submission 133140) | Tropical peat soil microbial communities from peatlands in Department of Meta, Colombia - 0116_SJ02_MP02_10_MG | ecosystem: Environmental > Terrestrial > Soil > Wetlands > Peat | place...
TATTTCCAGTTGCGCGGGCTGGATTCCCAAAAACAGCTTCTGGATTCAACCGTGGAGGCCTACGAGAAAGCCTTGGAGCTAACGCAGAGTCGCTATAGCGGCGGTGTCGCGTCCGCCGTCGACGTGGCACAGGCCCAAACGCAGCTGGAAACCACACGCGCACAGGATCAAGACGTTGCGGTCCAGCGGGCTGCCTTCGAGCACGCCATAGCGGTGCTCATCGGAAAGCCTCCTGCTCGGTTCAACCAGCCTCTTGCGCCGCTCAAGAACCCGCCGCCGGCGATCCCACCGGGTCTGCCCTCCGAACTGCTGGAGCGGCGACCGGACATCGCCGGGGCGGAGCGGCGCGTCCAAGAGGCCAACGCTCAGATAGGCGTTGCTAAAGCAGCGTATTTTCCCCTGATCTCTCTGACGGGTGCCGGGGGATTTGAGTCGGCGACGATTGGCGCACTGCTCCAGGGTCCGAGCGGCTTCTGGTTGCTTGCGGGAACGGCCGCCGAGACGATCATCGACGGCGGTCAGCGCCGTGGCGTCAGCGAGCAGGCGCGCGCAGCCTACCGGCAGTCGGTCGACACTTACCGTCAGATTACACTGAGCGCTTTTCAGGACGTGGAGGACAATCTCGCTGCCCTCCACATTCTCGAGGGCGAGGCGACAACTCAGGATGCGGCTGTGGCTGCGGCCGAGCATTCCCTCGAGCTTTCCAACAACCGCTACAAGGGCGGCGTGGCGAACTATCTCGAAGTGACCACGGCGCAATCCGCCGCGCTGGGCGACGAACGCACGGCCGTGGATATTCTTACGCGCCGTGTCGTCGCGAGTGTTCTCCTAATCAAGGCTCTCGGCGGCGGCTGGAACGCCTCCCAAATTCTTAACGCTTCACGGTAGGATGCTGGCGTCCCGAGTGCCCACCGGCGCGCCATGAGTCTTCTCCACAAATCCATCGGCACTTTCCTTGCGCTCCACGTGGCCATGGCGTTTTCTCCGCTCGTTTCGGGGGCGATGGCGGATTCCACGCTCTCTCGACGCCAGCTTATTTCGCTGAGCGGTGGCTGGATGCTCGAATCCTCCTGTAAGGTCCGCACGACGGGCGCACAGATTTCTCTCCCGGGCTTCTCTACAGAGGGCTGGCATAGGACCCAAGTGCCTTCCACCGTGCTTGCCGCGCTGGTTAGAGACAAGACCTATCCGGATCCGTACTTCGGCATGAATCTTCGCTCGATTCCCGGCACCGCCTATCCCATCGGCAAGAATTTTTCTCAGTTGCCGATGCCGAGCGACAGCCCGTTCCACTGCCCGTGGTGGTATCGCACCGAATTCCACCTGCCAGAAAGCTTCAAGGGCCTTTACGTCCTTCTGGAATTCGACGGCATCAACAACCACGCCAATATCTGGATCAATGGCAAGCAAATCGCTTCGACGACCACCGTGTCGGGAGCGTACCGCGCATACGAATTCGACGTGAGCCGGCGGATTGCCTCCGACGCTGCAAATGTCGTGGCTGTGGAAACCTTCCCTCAGACCGAGCACGATCTCGGGATCAATTGGAACGATTGGAATCCCGCCCCACCCGACAAGGATATGGGCCTTTGGCGCGGCGTTTCGCTGCGCGCAAACGGGCCGATCGAGATCGCCAACCCCCAGGTGATCACTCATTTCCCGGGTCCGTCGCTCGAACTAGCGGACCTCACCGTTGAGGCCCAGCTACGCAACCTGACGGCCAGCCGCGTCACGGGAATCGCCGTGACGGATCTCGAAGGCATTCGCCTGACAGAATCGATCGCGTTGGGACCTCACGAAACCGGCACCGCGCGCTTTGCGCCCGACCGATTTCCGGCTCTCCGCATTGCTCATCCCGCATTGTGGTGGCCGCGCCAGATGGGCGTACCAGTGCTTCACGAACTCACCATGAGCGTGTCGGCCGAGGGCACGATCTCAGACGCGGCGTCCATCCACTACGGCATCCGTCAAGTCACGTCGGAGCTGGATGCAAAAGGCCATCGTTTGTTCCGGGTCAACGGCGAGCGAATCCTGATCCGCGGAGCGGGATGGGCGCCCGATATGCTGTTGCGCGAATCTGGCGAGCGACTCGAAACCGAGTTTCGTTACCTCCGCGATCTGAACTTGAACGCGATTCGACTGGAAGGCCCGATGGTCCCGGACGCGTTCTTTGATTTAGCCGATCGCCAGGGCGTGCTGATCTTGGCCGGCTGGACCTGCTGTGATTTTTGGATGGATTGGAAGAAATGGGGTGCCGCCGACCTCGCGGTCGCCGAAGCCTCGCTGCGCTCAGAGATTCTGCGGATGCGCAGCCATCCCAGCATGCTGGTATGGATGAATGGCAGCGACGAACCACCTCCCGCGGCGATCGAGCGGGTCTACGCTCGGGAGCTGCAGGCTCTCGATTGGCCGAATCCATATCTTGCTTCGGCCTCGGAAAAGCCAGTGGATTTCGGCGACGCCAGTGGAATGAAGATGCTCGGGCCCTACGACTACACCCCGCCGGATTATTGGCTCGCGGACAGTCAGAGATTCGGGGGCGCCTTTGGATTCGCGTCGGAGGTTTCTCCCGGTCCGGCAATACCGCTCGAAGCCAGCCTGCGGAAAATGCTCTCCGTTCCAGACATCCTACCCGGCAGTCCTGCCTGGAACTATCATGCAGGCGGCGAGCGGTTCACACACCTGACGCATTTCGACGAGGCCATGCGGGCCATCTACGGCCCCCCCGCCGACTTGAATGACTACGAGCGCAAATCGCAGGTGATGGCTTACGACGCCGAGCGTGCCATGTTCGAAGCGTACTCGCGCAATAAGTACGACTCCACCGGTGTCATCCAATGGATGCTAAATAACGCCTGGCCCTCGCTGATCTGGCATCTCTACGATTATTACTTGCAGCCCGCAGGCGGCTATTTCGGTGCGAAGAAGGCTTGTGAGCCAATCCACGCACAGTACTCCTACAATGACCGTAGCGTCAACGTTGTAAACAGTACCTATGAGAACGTCACCGGGCTCATACTCAACGCAAAACTTTACGACGCGAACTTAGGCGAGAGGTTCTCGGCGCGAGTGCCCGTCCAGGTAGGCCGAGATAGCGTCGAGACGGCACTCACCCTTCCGCAGAAAGCATTTATGCCCGCTTCGCCGATTTACTTTGTCAAGCTGGCGTTGGAAAGCTCTAGCGGCCAAACCGTCAGCACGAATTTCTATTGGCTCTCGGCGCAAGAGAACGCCTACGACTGGGCCAAGACCGATGCCTACACGGCCATTTCCTCCTACGAGAATTTGACTGGATTAGAATCGCTGCCGAGCGCAGGCCGGATGGACATCGCTGCTTTGAGAGAAGATGGGCACGACGGTCCGGTGGTGCGCATCTCGCTGCACAATCCAAGCCAGCATCTGGCCTTCCAGGTTCATCTCGGAATCCGCCAAAAGCAGGAGAATGCGGAAATCCTTCCCGTTCTGTGGCAAGACAACTACGTCGAGTTGATGCCCGGCGAATCACGCGAAATCGTGGTGCAATTTTTGTCGTCCGATGCGCTCCCAAGCGAATCGGAATTGATTGTGGATGGCTGGAACATCGAGCCCCTGAGGCTGCCTCTGGGCCAAAACGCGGGGCGCGCGGCTGCATCAGGCGGGACTCAGTGATGCCGGCCGGCGCGGCACACGTGGCCTCCGGCTCTGTGGCCAGCCTCCGGCGCGCGCTTCGCCTTTGGGACTTGATCTTAATTGGCATTGTGATCGTTCAACCCATCGCCCCGATGGGAATCTACGGCGTGATCCACAACGAGGCGGGCGGCCACGTTGTCACCACCATTCTGATCGCCATGGTCGCCATGCTGTTTACGGCCATCAGCTACGGCAAGATGGCCCGCGCCTATCCCGCAGCCGGATCTGCCTACACCTACGTGGCCGAGGAAATCCATCCCGCGCTCGGCTACGTCACCGGATGGGCGATGGTGATGGACTATGTCTTGAATCCTCTCGTCTGCATCGTCCTTTCCAGCAAGCTCACAGAAAATATCTTGCCGGGCGTTCCGTACTGGATGCTCGTGATCGGGTTCGCGGGGATATTCACGGTCCTCAACCTGCGCGCCGTCGAGACCTCGGCGCGCACGAGCGAAGTGCTGGCGGCTGCCATGACGATCGTGGTGATCATCTTTTTCCTGTTCGCCGCGCGATTTGTCTGGGGTCTGCACGAACAGGGAATGGCCTTTTTCATGCGGCCATTTTATGATCCTGAACGGTTCCGCTTTCACGGCCTGTTTCGTGGCGCGTCGATTGCGGTGCTGACGTACATCGGATTCGATGGCATTTCGACCCTTTCCGAAGAGGCGGAGAATCCTCGGCGCAATATTCTGCTTGCAACCGTGCTCGTCTGCCTCATCACGGGCGTCCTTTCCGCTACCGAAGTGTATGCGGCACAACTTGTCTGGGGAGCGAAGCCTTTTCCCGAGGCTATGGTGGAGTCGGCGTTTCCGCTGGTGGCCCGGCAAGCGGGCGGCTTCTTTCTGTTCCATCTTCTGAATTTCACGATCTTGATTGCCAATGTTGGATCAGGCATGGGTGCGCAGCTCGCAGCGGCGCGTTTGCTCTACGGCATGGGGCGTAGCAGCGCGATTCCCAAGAAATTCTTTGGCGCCATTGAGCCCCAAAAGCAGATCCCGATGAACAACGTGCTTTTGATCGGAGCCATCGCCCTGGCTGGGGCACTTTTCCTCAGTTACGAGCGTGGTGTCGAGCTGCTCAATTTCGGAGCGTTCATCGCCTTTATGGGCGTCAATCTGGCCTGTTTTGTCCATTATTTCGCGCGCGCGGCCCAGAAGCGATGGATGAATCTGACCTTCCCGTTGCTTGGATTTTGGATTTGCTGCTTTATCTGGCTGAACTTGGGACGGACCGCCAAGATAGCGGGCAGCCTATGGATCGCGGCGGGAATGGCTTACGGTGCAGTCAAGACGAGAGGGTTTCGAACTGAACTGGTACGCTTTGAAGGACCGACCGACGAGCCGGGAAGCGCATCGTCGGGATGACGCGCCGGAATGATCAGTCTGGTTCCTGGGTGACGATGTGCACGTCCACGGCAGGCGCATCGCGGAGGAAGCGGCTGATCGCGTTCATGTAACGCAGCTTATTCAATCCCTTCGTAGCCGTCCGGCCGAAAATCATTTGGGTGATGTGCTTTTCGCGCACGAACTGGGCCGCTGCGTCGGGCACGCTACTGCCTTCAAGCCGCACGACTTTCGCGCCTAGACTTTCCGCAAATTTCAGGTTCGCCTCGAGCGATTTATCATCCTGCCCGTTCGCGGCACCTACATCCACGTGCACGGCATACAATTCGGCATCCATCCGTCGGGCCATGCGTGCTGCTCGAGCCAGCAGATACTGCGCGCGCGGATTCGAGCTGATGCAAACGGCCAGGCGTTCCCGCACCGCCCAGGTTTCATGGATGTCCTTCTCATCCATGTACGAGGAGAGGCTGCGATCCACCTGCTCGGCCACCTGGCGCAGGGCCAGTTCCCGCAAAGCAATCAGGTTCCCGCGGCGGAAAAAATTCCTAAGCGACTGCTCAACCTTTTCCTTGCCGTATACGTCGCCGCGCTTCATCCGGTTCTGCAGCGCTTCCGGAGTGAGGTCGACCATCACGGTCTCGGCCGCCATCTGTAGCACCCAGTCCGGCACGGTTTCGCGGACGACGACCCCCGTGAACGTGTTCACAGTCGGGGCGATGCTTTCGATGTGCTGGATGTTCACGGTCGACAGGACATCGATCTTTGCCGCGAGGATTTCGAGCACATCTTCGTAGCGCTTGCGATGCTTGCTGCCAGGGATATTGGTGTGGGCAAGCTCGTCAACCAAAACGACTTGCGGTCGCCGCTGAATGATTGCATCAACGTTCATCTCTTCGAAAACCGTACCCTTGTATTCAATCTTCTTCCGCGGGACGATCTCAAGCTGGGGTACCAGTTCGGCGATCCCTTTTCGGCCGTGCGTCTCGACGATGCCCACCGCCACGTCTTCGCCACGGCTGTGGCGGCGAATCGCCTCGGTCAGCATACTGTAGGTCTTGCCGACGCCCGGGGCATAGCCGAGAAACAGCTTGAGCGTACCTTTCGCTTTCTCGGGCGGCGGCGAGATCTCCGCCAACAACTGCTCGGGACTCTTGCGCACGATATTCTCTTTCACACCGATACTGGGCTAGCTAGAATAACCCGGTGCGTTTTTTTTCCTTAAACCGGGTGTTGCAATTTACGGGAGCGCTTGCGCTTGTCGCCGGCATTACCTTCTTTTACCTGAAAGTCTATTCCGCGAATCACACCACCATCGCATTGACATTTATCCTCGCCATTCTAGCCGTTTCTACGGTTTGGGACATGGCCGTTTCGGTGGTTATGTCGATCGCGGCGATGTTAGCATTCAATTACTTCTTTCTGCCGCCCACGGGCAGATTCACCATTGCCGACCCACAGAACTGGACGTCGCTGTTCACCTTCCTGGTGGTAGCGGTGACTGCCAGCCATCTGGCCAGCCGTGCGCGTCAAAAGGCTGCTGATGCCTCCGCAAGACAGAGGGAGATTGAACGGCTGTATTCCTTCAGTCGCGGCCTGCTGCAGGCGCGTAACGTGATGGAGCTGCTCAATCGCGTTCCGGTACAAATCGTGGAGGCGTTTGAAGTGGGTGCGGCGGCGATTTTCTTGGCAGACAAGCAAAAAGTATATCGCTCCGGACCGGTCATCTCTCAACTGGATACCGAGAGCCTCAAAGCGATCATGGCGCGTGAGGAGCCGGTGATCGATGTTCCCCACAGTATTTGCTTTCTTCCTGTGCGGCTGGGGGTCCGGGCGGTTGGCAGCCTAGGAATCTCCGGCCAGATTCTACCGCGGCCCACACTGGAGGCGATTGGAACCTTAGTGGCGATCGCCATGGAGCACGCGCGGGCCATGGAACAGGTGGGGCAGACCGAAGCGGCTCGCGAAGCCGAGAAGCTGCGGACCGCTCTGCTCGACGCTGTCACGCATGAGCTGCGCACACCGCTCACCTCCATCAAGGCCTCGGTGACGAATCTTCTTTCCCATCCGGATCTCCGCCCTGATCAGAGACAGGAACTTCTGACAATCATCAACGAGGAAAGCGACCGCCTGAACCACCTTGTCGGAGAGGCGGCCGAAATGGCGCGGCTCGAAGCCGGCGAGGTGGAATTAAACGCCGAGCCGCATCCGATTGAAGACGTCATCAAGGCCGCGCTCGAGCACTGTCGGAGCTCGCTCGGAAACCGCACCGTGACCGTGCAAGTCGCCGAAGGGCTGCCGCCCGTCCATGTGGACGTGGAGCGTGCGCGGGAGGTGCTGGTACAGCTGATCGAGAACGCGAATCGATACTCCCCATTCGATCAACCCATCATGGTCACCGCGGAGGCGGGCGGGGATTTCGTAATCACCAGTGTGGCCGATCGTGGCGATGGCATCGATGACCAAGAGCAGTCGCTCATTTTCGAAAAATTCTATCGAGGCAGGGACCAACGCTACAGCGTGGAAGGAACCGGAATGGGTTTGCCGATCGCGAAAGCGATCGTGGAGGCGCACGGCGGCACAATCAGCCTGACCAGCCAGCGTGGGCACGGCTCCGTTTTTTCCTTTTCGCTACCCGTCGAGCGCGGCCAGCCCGGTCAACTCCAAGCGCCTGCGCGCGTTGCCAGCAATCCATGACCTCGGTGAAGATCCTCGTTGTTGACGATGAGCCTCAAATTCGGCGTGTGATGCGCACGACGCTCAGCTCGCAGGGCTATGCCGTGTCGGAGGCGAAGAGCGGCGATGAAGCGCTCGAACAGATTCCCCTTGAAAAGCCTGATCTGATCCTGTTGGACGTGAATATGCCCGGCCGCTCGGGAGTGGAAACCTGTCGTGCGATCCGCCTTGCCTCCGACGTGCCCATCATCATGCTGACGGTGCGCAACACAGAGCGCGACAAGGTGCAGGCACTGGACGCGGGCGCAGACGACTACGTGGTAAAACCCTTCGGTTCGGAAGAGCTGATGGCCCGCATCCGCGCGGCACTCCGACGGGCCAGTCCTTCGGAGGCTCTGCCGCCCTTTGTCTCCCCCGATTTGAAGATCGACTTTGAAAAGCGGTCGGTGACGGTCAATGACCAGCCCGTGCGCCTCACACCGAAGGAATTCGAACTGTTGCATCACCTGGTAGCCAACCGGGGAAAAACGGAAAGCCACCGGCGCTTGCTGCAGGCCGTGTGGGGACCCGACTATGGCGAGGAAACCGAGTACTTGCGGGTGTTCATCAACCAACTGCGGAAGAAAATCGAGCCTGATCCGCGGCACCCGCGCTACATTCATACCGAGCCGTGGGTGGGATACCGTTTCGAGCCCCCGCGAGAAAAGTCTCGTTCCGGCCGATCTGAAAAATAGCTGCGCTGACCCTGGCTGAGCGCGCGCGCATGCCAGAAAGGACAGCGGAAACGTGTCCGGCAGACATCGGGTGGTGATCATCGGCGGCGGCTTTGGCGGGCTGAGCGCCGCGCGAAGACTGAAAGGTGTGCCGGTTGATGTAACGCTCATCGACCGATCCAACCACCATCTGTTCCAACCCTTGCTCTACCAGGTGGCGACTGGCGCGCTTTCGCCCGCCAACATCGCCTCACCCCTGCGTACGATTCTCAAGAGGCAGAAAAATGTCCGTGTGCTTCTCGCGGAAGCCATCGGAATCGATGCTCGAAATCGGCGCGTGGTCCTAAGCGACGGAGCGGTTGAATACGACACGCTGATCGTGGCAACCGGCTCGAGCCATCAATACTTCGGCCACGACGAATGGGAACAGTTCGCACCAGGGCTGAAAACGGTCGAAGATGCGACCGGTATGCGCCGCCGGATTCTGCTGGCCTTTGAAACTGCCGAGCGCGAACCGGACCCAGAGAAAGTCCGCGCGCTGCTAACCTTCGTAATCGTAGGTGGCGGGCCAACGGGCGCGGAGCTTGCGGGCGCGCTCGGCGAGATTGCCAACGATACGCTGCGCCACGATTTCCGCACAATCGATCCGTCTCAGGCGCAAATCATCCTGGTTGAAGGCACCGACCGCGTGCTTCCTTCCTACCCGCCGACGCTGTCGGCGGCAGCCCAGAAGATGCTGGAAAGGCTCGGCGTAACGGTTCGCACCTCTCATTTTGTAACGGATGTTGGCCCGACAGGTGTTCGTGTGCGCGAAGGCGATCGAAGCGAAACGATTCCCACGCGCACAATTCTGTGGGCTGCTGGAGTGCTCGCCTCGCCTCTCGGCCGCATCCTCTCGACAGAGTCGGGCGCGCCACTCGATGAATCCGGGCGCGTGGTCGTGGCACCGGACTGTACCGTGCCTGGCCGACCCGAAATTTTCGTGATCGGCGATCTCGCGAACTTTAGCCATCAAACCGGAGCGCCTCTGCCGGGCGTGGCACAGCCTGCGATCCAGCAGGGCCGCTACGCGGCGAGCGTGATTGAGAAACGTTTGCGCGGAGAGAGAATTGATCCTTTTCACTACTGGGACAAAGGAAATCTGGCGACGCTTGGCCGTGGTGCCGCAGTTGCCGATTTAAATGGGCTGCGGCTTTCCGGATTCCCCGCCTGGTTGATTTGGATCTTCATCCACTTGCTTTACATCGTGGAGTTTCAAAACCGCTTGCTCGTGTTCATCCAGTGGGGATGGTTTTACTTCACCTACGACCGTTCCGCGCGACTGATCACTGGCAAGAGCCCGCTGCCGCTGGACCTATAGTTCTGCTGGGTAGGTTCGGCATTTTCTCGTCAGAACCCTGCGGCGCCATATTAGAATTGGAAGACCCAGCCTACCACGATGAAACGCATCGATAAAGCGATCCTGATCTCTCTACTTACTTTGCTGGTCGTCGCGCTGTGTGCTGTGCTTTTTACACGCGGATGGGCGGACTACCGCAACCGCCTACACGTGCTTTCTCGCCGTGCCTCCGAACCCGTGGATATGCGGGCCCTCGAAACCGCGCAGCAGTTGGCACAGCTCGCCGTTACCCACATCGAGCAGGACTATGCCCAACAGGCCCTGCGATTGGGCGACCGTTCTGTCGATCTTGCATTTGCCGCGGCCGTCGATGCCGCCGCGGAAAATCCAGCCCCTTTGACACCCCAGACGCGCAGTCTGGCTGCGCGTATCAAAGCCGATGAAGCCGCTGTCGCTGCCGATCAAAACCGCATCACGCATTTCACAGCCGCTCTCGCTCAGGCCCCAGGCCCCGCGAAAGACGGCCTCCAGGAACTGATCACCATCGCGCAGGCTCAACTTGCGCTCGACCAGGACGACCAACAGGCCGCGCAGCAGGATCTCATCAGTGCCGGGGGTGACAAGGAAGCCGCCATTAAGCAACTGCTCGACCAGCACAACGCGTCGGATGCCCACAACGCCATGATGCAGGTCGGTGCTCCTGCTGCAGCCTCTGCGATAGAACTCACGCGCGAAGAGAACGTCGTTGCGGCATTTCGCGCTTGGGCATCTCTCCACACGAAGGAAAATAGTCTAAAGAAAGCCGAGCAGGAAGCCTTGGCCCGTGCGTCGATCCTTTCCGCTCAGCACGACGCACTCGAAAAGCAACTCGAAGAAGGAGGCCTGCCGCCAAGTTCTTCGGGATCGCTCGGGGCTGATTCCCCGCTCGTGCTTTTGCGCCGGCAGACCCTGGCGAAGAAGACCCTCGCGGGTTTCGCCACACGGATTCAAACCGAACAGCAACTGGCCGCAGTCTATGCCAGCTGGATCGACTTGGTGAACGCGCGGGCCAAGAGCTTCCTCCACGAAATCTTCGTCTGCTCCCTCTGGATCGTGGCCATTATTCTCTTGGTGTTCGTAGCCCATTATTTCCTGAAACGATTCTTCACTCAGATGGCTCGCGAACGACGCGAGATGCGCACGATCAATACCGTGGTTTTGCTCAGCGTGCAGGCCGTGGGGGTCATTCTGATCCTACTCGTGATTTTCGGCATCCCCAGTAACTTTGCGACGGTCTTGGCGCTTGCGGGAGCAGGGCTTACGGTCGCTATGAAGGATTTCATCGTCGGATTTCTTGGCTGGTTTGTGCTCATGGGCAAGGATGGAATCCGCGTGGGCGATTGGGTTGAGATCAACGGAGTGGGCGGGGAAGTGCTGAAGCTTGGCCCCCTACATACGGTGGTGCTGGAAACGGGCAATTGGACCGACGCAGGGCACCCGACCGGACGCAAGGTCTCGTTCGTGAACAGCTTTGCGATCGAAGGGCACTACTTCAACTTTTCGACCTCTGGACAATGGCTGTGGGATGAGATCGAACTGCAAGTGCCGGCCAGTGTGGACCCCTATGCCATGGCCGAGGCCATCCAAGAAATTGCGGCGAACGAAACAGCCCAGAATGCCCAGCTCGCGGAGTCGGAGTGGAATCGCGTCACCTCGAGCCGATCATTCCACGCAACCCCTTCTCTGAGCGTCCGCCCGTCGAGCTCCGGCATCAGTGTTCAGCTCCGCTACATCACCCGCGCAAACGAGCGCTTTGAGGTTCGCGCCCGCCTGTACCGTGCCATCGTCGAGCTGCTGCAGAAAAAAACAATCGGGGAAGTCGCCGTTTCAACCACAGGCCCGAAGGCGGTCCCCGAGCGCGTCTGACGGCCGCTGATGCGGATGGATCTACTCTAGAAAATCGTGAAGAGGTAGAAGCTGGCGAAACCCAACGCCACACCGAGCGCCGAACCGGCGATCACATCGCTCAAGAAGTGCATCCCGAGGATGATGCGCGAGGCGGCGATCAGTAGCGCCAGACACAGCAGACAGGGCTGCAGAAATGGATAGAACAGGCCTAGAGTTACGGCCACCGCAAACGCAGTGATGGAGTGCCCGGAAGGAAACGAATATTTGTCGGGAGGAAGGATCAACGCCCAACAGTGCGGCTCAATTTCGCACGGCCTTTTGCGACGGCTGGTGCGTTTGAGCGCGCGGAACAAAAAAATCCCCGCCACGGCGCTGGAACCGGCCGCCCCGATTGCGGCGAAGCGCTGCTCTCCACCGTACACCAACAGGATCAGGCCGAGCCCGTACCAAAGCCATCCGTCGCCTCCCCGCGTGGCAACCATCATGAGAATGCGAAACCATCGTGGTGCTCGCCAGCGATGCACGCGCCGCATCAAGCGGTGATCGCTTGACTGAATCTGGCTCCAGACTGCTTTGGCAACGGTCATACCAGCTCCTCGGCCGCCGGTTGCGGCACCGAGATCCAGCTGAAACGCCTGCCCGCCTCAGGTTCACCGAGCACCTCGGCCGCCCATCGACGGCTGAAGGCATGCTCGTCACGATAATTCCAGTAGGTAACCACCGGCACTAGGATGGCCAGTGGCGTAAGCAGGACCGTCCAACATTTTTCGCGCATCATCTCAGAGGCGATCAGGAAAACGTCGCGGGTCAGCTTTGAAAAGCAGCCGGACTCACCCGCCACCCGGCCCTTTCCAGCCTTCAAACCGGCGAAGAACTCATCCTTGTCGCGTGCCCCAAGAACTTCCGTGTAGGCCGTGCCAACCGACGGAAGGGCGTGCGCGTCGCTGCCGCCGATCCCTATCTTTTCCCACCGGCGTGCCAGAGTGGCGGCGTGGGCATTGGCAGTTTCCAGCATGTGGCTGTTGCGCGTTTCAACCGCCGGAAAGTATTCCTGGAACCAAATAAAATCCTCGATCTCTCTCCGCCCGGTCACGCTGGAAAAGACGTGATTGATACTGAAGAAAATTCTACGCTCGCTCAAATACATCAGCAGCGCGACCAGGTCGTTGCGCCGCTGCTGGAGCTGGGCGTGCTGGCGCTCGTGGATGTCGTAAACACCCAGGTGGACCTGCGTGCCGCTGGGCATCTGGCAGGTCAGCTCCTCGCTCAGGAAGAAATCAGGATATCGGCGGAGTGTTTCCGAGCCTTCGATGGCGTCGTGGTCCGTCAGGGTGAACAGATTCATCTGCCGGAGCCGCAGCCGCTCGTAAACTTCCTCAGGGTCGCTGTAGCTCTCGCGGCAAAACTTCGAAGCGAAGGCCGTAGTGCAAGGGCCTGAGTAGTAGGAGTGGACATGCATATCGCATTTCACGATTTCCACAATAAATTCACAAGATTACATAGAGATGACATTCCGGCTAAGATTTTGAAATGATAGGTATTTAACTGATTCGACACGAGATTTTCATTTTTAACAGAACTGTAAGAATGGCCGAGTTTTCCAATGCCAGAATGCGGCGCGCATGAAGCGAATTGAGTTGGGGTTGTTCGATGCCGGCGGCGGGCATCGGGCCGCCGCTACGGCGCTTGAGATGGCTATCCGGGCTGAGCAGCGCCCCTGGGACACCCACCTTCTAAACCTTCAGGAGTTGTTGGACCCGCTGGACATACTGAAGAAGCATTTCGGTATTCGGATTCAGGACTTCTATAACTCCATGCTGCGCAATGGCTGGACGCTCGGCAGCCCGCAACTGCTGAAGGTACTGCAACTGGTCATACGCCTGAACCACCGGCCTACGGTTCGTTTGATGGAGGCACACTGGAAAGAGACCCAACCGGATATGCTGATATCGTTTGTCCCCCATTTCAATCGCGCGCTGGGCGAAAGCTTTTCGAACACATTCCGAGAGCGCCCGTTCGTGACGATTCTTACCGACCTCTCCGATTATCCTCCACATTTCTGGATTGAGAAAAATCAGCGGCAATTCTTCATCTGTGGTACGGAGCGCGCCGTGCGGCAAGCGCGCCAGATGGGTCATCCTGACGATCGCATTTTTCGCGTGTCCGGCATGATTCTTCATCCGCGATTTTACGAGGCTCCCGTGGCCAATCCCATCCAAGAGCGCGAAGGCCTCCGCTTGCGGCCCGACCTGCCCACGGGCCTCGTGCTTTTCGGGGGCCACGGTTCGAGAGCCATGCTTGAAATCGCGGAGCGTCTGGAACGCTCGACACTGGATCTGCAGTTGATCTTCGTTTGCGGAAAAAATGATAAGCTGGCCGGCGCGCTGCGCTCCCAACGTTCACGGCTACCCCGCTTTGTGGAAGGCTTTACGACACGCGTAAACTACTACATGCAACTCGCCGATTTCTTTATCGGGAAGCCGGGCCCCGGGAGTGTGAGCGAAGCACTCGCGATGCACCTTCCCGTGATTGTGGAATGCAACCAATGGACACTGCCGCAGGAGCGCTACAATGCCGAGTGGATCGTCGAAAAGCAGGTGGGCATTGTGCTCCACAATTTTCGATCGATCGAGCGCGCCGTAGCGCAGTTGATCGAGCCTTCGGCCTTGGAGCGTTATCGGGCGAACGTGGCCACAATCAAGAACCGGGCAATTTTTGAAATTCCAGCGATCCTCGAGCAGATTCTTGAGCGGCCCCCGAGTGATCAACCCACAAAGCCGGACCCGGCGGTGGCTGGCAAACTCTGCTGACACAAGCTTAGAGTGGTGGCTATCGGGTTTGAAAATGCCGCCCCCCAATCGACCCGGCCGGGTCGCTTATGGCAACATGGGAATATAGAACCCGATGAGAGGAGCAGGAAGCCAATGGCCAAGGCCACTTTTGCGGCAGGCTGCTTTTGGGGCGTTGAAGACCGATTCCGGCAGGTCCCGGGCGTAACTTCGGCTATGGTGGGTTACACCGGTGGCCACACAAGAAATCCGACGTACAAGGAAGTGTGCACGGACAGAACTGGACACGCCGAAGCGGTCGAACTGGAGTTTGATCCGAAACAGGTCTCCTACAAGGAACTTCTCGCTATTTTTTTCCAGAGCCACGATCCAACGCAATGGAACCGGCAAGGCCCCGACTATGGCACGCAGTATCGCTCGGCCATCTTCTTCCACGATGCCGAGCAGGAAACCGCGGCGCGCGAGGCCAAGCAAGCGCTGGAGAAGGCCGGGGTTTTCAAACGCCCCATCGTGACGCAGATCGTTCCAGCCGTGGAATTCTACCGTGCCGAGGAGTACCACCAGCGGTATTTCGAGAAGAATGGCATCCAGTCGTGCCACCTACCATCCACGCACTGAGCGAACGAAAGCCACTCGGTCAAACACACCGGGCTCAGTTTCGCGGCGAGACCCCAGAGGCAGATATTCTCCAGATCCATTGAGTTTCAGTGGGTGCTCGGTTCAGGCCCGATGGCGCCCGTAGATGAAACATGCTATGTATGTCGTCTAACGGATGAATTCGCGCTCGTGCGCTCAAATCATTCTTGCGCTTGCCACCACTTGCTGCCCCACGGTGCACGCGCAAGAAAGGCCGGAACCGCCGCAACAGCCTCCGCCCACGGCGGCGCCGGTGCCATCAGTTCCGGAGGTCGCGCAAATCAGTCCCGTGGCGCCCTGTCTGCAGCCCGCACCGGTCGTACGCTGGCAAGACTATGAAGGCCCGTTAAAAACGCTGGTAGGAGTTGCCGGGCGAAGGCTCGAACGAAACACCGTCACGCCCGCCGCTCACTACAAGCCTGGCACTGTCTTCTGCTCCCTCACCCTCAAAGGCAAGCTCATCCGTTTCGCAGAAAACAGTTCCGATGCTATCGCGTTTCTGGGCGCGGCCTTCGATGCCGGTATTGATCAAGCGGAGGACACGACCCCCCAATACGGCCAAGGTGCGGCAGGATACGCAAAGCGCTTTGGGGCGAACCTTGCCGACCAGGCTTCGGGCGCATTCTTCACGGGGGTGGTGTACTCGGAGATCTTTCGCGAAGACCCGCGCTATTATCGCCTCGGATTCGGCGGCGTGAAGCGGCGCTTCTTCCATGCTGTGGAGCATGCCGTTGTAGCTCGGCGCGAGGACGGCCGAAACGGATTCAATTTCTCCGAATGGCTCGGAACCGCGACCGCCATCACCTTGAGTTACACGTATCGTCCGAGAACAGAGACGGGTGTCGGGATTACCACCGAACGTGTCGTTATGGGGGTCGCGCAAGATGCTGGCTGGGACGTTTTGCTCGAGTTTTGGCCAGAAATCGCTCGCAAGCTCAAACTTCCTTTCCGCGAGGAGCCTCAGCCGCACCAAGGGATCTCGACACCAGTGACAACTTCTGGTCCACATTGAAGATCGGCCCTTCTGTCGTGAGACAAATGGCTGCCTGAATGGCTTGAATCTCTGGCAGAATGACTCCCGTGGCCAAGGCACCGAGCAATCCTCTTTTCAACCAAAACAAACTGAAACTAGGGACGTTTTGCTCCAACACCATCGCCAACCTGACGCGCGTTCCCGAGCAGTGGCGCCCGACCTGGGCCAACTGCCTGGAAGCGGCTTTGGTCGCCGATGCTGCGGGTTTGGAAGCGATCGTACCGATTGCCCGGTGGAAGGGTTATCTCGACGGCCAACCCAATCATCCATCGAATGAGGTACTGGATGTCTTCACCTGGGCCGCGGGACTTGCCCAAGCCACGCGCTATTCCGCCATCCTAGCGACCTCACATGCCCCGACCATGCATCCCCTCGTGGTCGCCAAGCAGTGCGCCACGATCGACGCGATTTCAGAGGGACGCACCGCACTCAATATCGTCGGCGGATGGAACCGGCGCGAGTTCGATATGTTTGGCATCGATCTGCTTGAGCATGATGAGCGCTATGTCTATCTTGAGGAATGGCTTCAAGTGCTGCGCAAACTCTGGACCTGTCCGGAAGAATTCGACTACAGCTCCGAGCGTTTCCGAATGAAGAAGGCAATTTCCCGCCCTCAACCGCTCCAGTCGCGCGGCATTCCCATCATGAACGCGGCCCAATCGCCCGCCGGCATTCGCTTTTCGGCAAAGCATTCCCAGATTGGCCTCCTCAGCCTTCGCGGCGACTCGCCCGCGGATTGGGCTTCTCAAGTCGAGAGCTATAAGAAGATGGCGCGCGATGAATTCGGCAGGGATATACAGATCTGGACCAACGCCTCAGCCGTGCTGGGAGACACGGCCTCGGAAGCCGAAGCCTTTTTGCATTATTATTCAGAGGAGTTTGTCGACGCCGAAGCCCTCGATAGCATCATGGAGACCATCAGCCGAGAGAACAATGTCCCGAAGGGATCGCCACAGCTCACCTTTATGCGCAAAAGGATGGCTACCGGAGCGGGCTATCCGCTGATCGGCGATGCTCAAAAAATCTCCGAGGAACTTGAAGCAATTTCGCGCGCAGGGGTTGATGGTGTGATCATGACGTGGATCGACTATATCGATGGCGTAAAGCGCTTCGCAGAAGACGTATTGCCTTTGCTTGAGAAGGCCGGACTTCGCAAGCGGTTCGAGCGGCCTGTTTGAGCAACCAACGGACATGAGTGAACACGCGAGCTTCTTTAATCTCTACCGGCACAACTTCGTCCGCATCGCCGTAGCCGTGCCACCAGCGCGCGTGGCCGATCCCGAGTTCAACGCGGAACAAACGATCTCACTGATGAGGCAAGCCGAGGAGCGCAAGGCCCTTTTGGTAGTGTTTCCAGAACTCGGGCTTTCCGCCTACTCTTGCGAGGATCTTTTTCAGCAACAGGCGCTGCTCGATGGGTCCGGCGAGGCGCTCTGCAGAATTATTGAGGTCTCGCGCGATCTTTCTCTTCTGTCGATCGTCGGCTTGCCCCTAGTGGTTGACAACATGCTGTTCAACTGTGCGGCTGTGGTCCACAAGGGCCGCTTGCTCGGATTGGCTCCGAAGACCTACTTGCCTAATTATCGCGAATTCTATGAGGCACGGCAGTTCACCTCGGCAAGCCTAAGGCTGCGTGACACGGTCAATTTCGCTGGGCATCAAAACGTCCCCTTCAGCAATCGCCTTCTATTTCAGGCCGAGGACCAGCCACTGTTCACCTTCTTCGTTGAGGTGTGCGAAGACCTTTGGGTGCCGCTTCCTCCCTCTTCTTATGCCGCGCTTCGCGGAGCGACGGTTCTTGTCAATCTGTCGGCGTCGAACGCGACCATCGGAAAAGACGATTTTCGCCGGCTCCTCGCAGCAAGTCAGTCGGGTCGGTGTATTGCAGCGTACGTGTATTGCGCCGCTGGCAGCGGTGAATCGACGACCGATCTCGCCTGGGACGGCCAGGCCGTGATCTACGAGAACGCCACAAAAGTCGCGGAAACCGAACGCTTCCTCTATCGCCCCCAACTCGTCACCGCCGACATCGATCTGGACCGCCTGGTTCAGGACCGCATGCGCCAGAACAGCTTTGCGGAATCGGGCCGCAATCATCGGGACGATCTCGCGGACTTCCAGTCCGTACCGTTCCGGGCGGCCCCCCCTATGAACATCCGGCTACCGCTCGAGCGAATCCATGAGCGCTTCCCCTACGTCCCGAGCGGTCTCGCGCACCGGGACGAACGCTGTCGCGAAGTCTACGAGATTCAAGTGCAAGGTTTGGTGAAACGCCTCGAAGCCACTCGTTTGAAAAGAGCCGTCATAGGAGTTTCCGGAGGACTAGATTCCACACAGGCCCTCGTCGTTTGCGCCCGTGCCATGGACGTGCTGGGTTTTCCTCGCAGCAACATCCTCGGCTGCACCATGCCGGGATTTGCCACTACGGAGCGAACTTTGCGGCAGGCGCGCCACCTCATGGCAGGGATCGGCTGCGAGACCTTGGAGATCGATATTCGGCCGAGCTGCTTGCAAATGTTGAAGGATATCGGTCACCCGTTTGCCTCCGGGCAACCTGTATTCGACACGACCTTCGAGAATGTGCAGGCGGGGGAGCGGACGAGCCATCTGTTCCGCCTCGCGAATTTGCACGGAGGCTTGGTCGTCGGTACTAGCGACTTAAGCGAACTGGCCCTCGGCTACTGCACGTACGGGGTCGGCGATCACATGTCCCACTACGCAGTCAATGCGAGCGTCCCAAAAACGCTGATCCAATACCTGATTCGCTGGGTCGCCAAGTCCGGGCAGCTCGGTCCCGTTACAAGCGCCGCTCTGGAGGATGTTTCGCGAACCATCATCAGCCCCGAACTGGTTCCTGGAAAATCGGCTGAGGAACCGGCGCAGCGTGCCGAAGAAATTGTCGGGCCTTACGAGCTGCAGGATTTTCATCTCTATTACATTCTTCGTTTCGGCTACGCACCACCCAAGGTGGCGTTTTTGGCCTGGTCAGCATGGCATGACCGCCATGGCGGTGGCTGGCCCGATATCCCGGTCGAAGCACGCCATGAATACAGGATCGGCGAGATCAAGCGGTGGCTGGCAGTTTTTCTTCAGCGGTTTTTCAAGGAGAGCCAATTCAAGAGGAGCTGCCTGCCGAACAGTCCGAAAGTTGGATCGGGCGGATCACTCTCACCCCGCAGCGATTATCGCGCTCCGAGTGACTCCGAGGCCACTGCTTGGCTTGCGCAGTTAGCCGAAATTCCGGAGGTCGATTCCTAGCGGGCCTTTAGGCGGCAAGCAGGCGGTTCTCCCGGCGCCGCCGAAAGGCAGATCTGGCGATCCCTCGCAGCGTGCTCCCCATGTACAAACGAACACCCGGCGAGACGATGCTCCAGTAACCGTGGAATCGGCGCCGGGCTTTGGGGCCGAGCGAATGGATGCGCGTTTCTGTGCGCACTAGCGTTTTGCCGTGGCGATAATCGTCAAACCAGAAATTCGTAACCGCCTTCGCGTATGCGGGATCATGGAATGCGTGAAAATCTTCGAGATTCCGCAACAGACGGATGCCGTAATCTCTTTTCCAGAATTGCCCGATCAGCCCACCGATGACCTCATGGGGTTGCTTCGTTGGAATGGGGAGGACCCCGAACGCGGCTGCGGCTTGCTGGAAAGTGACAGGATGCTTGCCGCTCGTGTGGCCGAGATTTCGAATCCATGCAAGAATCTCGGCGAGCGGCATGTCGGCCAGTTCCATCGACTCGATCGCCGCACCTACCTCTTCCGGGGTGGCCGGGACCGTAATCTCCTGCGCCATGCGCTGCTCGAATTCGGGCATCAGTTCGTCCAGCGTCCGCGTTGCCAGGGAGATCGATTCCGCCCGGTACGGACTGTCGAAAGCGTCATGGTCAAAATCCTGTGCAAAACGCGCCACGTCCTGCCAGCGAGTGAGTTCGTAGTCTTTCCTCGTATCGGTCGGCCCGCCTTCCTTGCGGGCGATTCCTTCCATGATCCATCGCAGGAGCAAATTGTATTTTCGGTAGTTCAGTGCACCGGGAAAACTCGCGATCCAGTCCGGCGCCCACGAGACATCGTGAAGAAACTTCCGTACCGGTCTGAGCGATTCGAGATAGGACTCACGCGTGGCTGGCGTCGCCGTCAGGCAGGTGGAGAAAAACCCCGTGGCGGGCAACATCCTCAGCTGTAGCCGGTTCTTCATCACGAACCTGCCGAGCAGGTTTGGGTAACGCTCCCTATACACGGGCCCGCCAATCAACACGGCGCTGAACGTGCTGATCTCTGGCGTGCCCGCGCCCTTCAGGTCGGTCACATACACCTCCCAGTCGCAGCTGCGAAAACAATCACCCAGGAAGTTCGCGATCTTTTCGGTCTGCCCATGTTTCGAGGCGTAATAGATTCCGATGTTCTTTTCCATAAACGACTCCTGATGTATGGGATACCAAACCAGGGAGGGCCGCTGTGACGTACATCACTGTGTGATTCGAGTGAGGTTCCGAGCGGATGCTACTTGCGCATGAAGAGCGAGGGGTCCTTCAACAAATTCTCGTAGCGCTCCATATCGATGTTGTTTTCAACGCATTCGTACTCGCGCAGACGCGTTCCTGGCCGCAGCATGATCGTGCCGTGGCGCGTCCACGGTCCCGTCAACACCACAGGATCCTCCACCGTGTCTTCATAGACAATTGTGTTCTCATCTGCACGGGTGAACTTTTCTACGACGTGCAGCTTCTCGCTGTGAAATGTTCCCACGCCAGAAAGCCACGTCTTGTCGTTGAATCCTGTTACGTCCACGACCAGCGTGTCACCCTCCCAGTGTCCGACCGAGTCTCCCATGTAGCTCGGCTCCAGATCGTCAGGGTGCTTCGCATCGATCGGAATGATGCGAAACAGATGAAACACCTCGAACAGCATCACCACCGTCTTTGGCGTCTGTACGATCTGCATCGGGAAAAGGCCCATCAGCGTCGTCCGCGGTACGCCTGGCGGCAGGCAACGGACCATCGGCTCATCAACGCCCCGCATCTTGTACGACTCAAGCACTCGTTTCGCGGCCCACTCCTGATAAGGAGGCTTTGGCTGCGGGCCTTCGACGGCGAACGGCGTGATCGGTCCGCTTTGCCCGAGCGGGCCCTCGCCGCTGTTGGTGTCTTCCCACGTCCCGATGCGGTTGCTGCCGCCCTGCCAGACCCCCGTCAAATCCGGATGACCGTCTTTGGCGCGCGGCACGTTGGGGCTGACAGGAGGCGGATACTTGTAGGGAGCAGGCTGTGTGGGAGTGCTCTGCGCGGGTGAATTTTGTGGAATCGAATCCTGCGATGCCGAATGCTCCTGAGTCTGCGCCCGAATGAAAACAGGCCATGCGAGCGACGCGATCATTGCCGCAAGAAAGGGATTGCGTCTGTTCTTCACGCTCTCTCCGGGCGCCACCACTCCCTAATTCGCCGACGGCGCGTCGACCGGCGGGCTCGCGCCTCCATCTCCGGTTCCCGGCGCCGGACCAAAAAACAGCTTCTTGCCATCCTGAAACGTGATCTGCCGCGCATGCCCCCAGGCTCCTCCGTCGCGCGCCTGCCATCCCATGATCGTGATCGTGTCGCCGGTTTTCATGGTGACGTCACGCTTCCAACCTTGTCGGTAGAGTACGCCGGGCGGATAGCCCTCGAACTTCCAGTTAGTCACCTTGCCGCTTGCGTCCTTCACATCGATGTAGACGAAGCTGTGGGGGTTTGTCCACTCAATGCTTGTGATCACGCCGGTCAAGGTGACCGGCTTGTTCACATCATATTCCACGCCAAACGAGTGGTGTGCTCTTGCCGGCACACCTGCAGCCAGCCACAACCCCAAGCTAGCAAAACACACGTAAAGGAACTTCAGTGTCATCCCCCACCCTGCTCAACGCCGACTATATTTCGCGCGCAGGATCAGGTCAAGCGTGCATCGCCCCTCTTCCTTGGCTGACATTTTGGCCGCATCCTCATGGCTTGACGTTGCCTGACCCTGTGCGGATAATCGTGCCAGGAATTGCTCCCATGCGCCTCAACTTCCCTCCCGCAGGCGCAACGAAGGCTTTCCGGCCAGGCCTTTTCGCCATCGTAGTTTCCTGTGCCTTTGCTGGGTGTGGAGACTACTGCCTTATCATCAACTCCAACCCCGGCGGCACCGTCAACACGAATCTGAGCTGTCCGACGGCCAAGCCAACCGGCAATGTGGCCCTAACCTTCGGCTCATCGTTCGCCACTTCGGAATCCCCGCCACTCGGCACCCACCTTTTCATTACGCTTCGTGGCATCGATGCCCTAGCTGCACCGATGCCCGGTGATGACGTCCCGGAGTGGCAGGAACTCGCTCCACAGCTGGCCGACCGACCAGCGCAAGTCGATCTCACGGCGCCAGCCGCGCGGTCTTGCGAGAGCGGCCAGCTCGGCTCGGCTGCCGTGCCCGCCGGGGTCTATCGTGAACTCCGCCTGCGCCTTATTCCCAACCCGTCACTGATTCGGGCCGAGGCGACCGCTCTGCCTCTGGATGAGTCGGCGTGTGGTGCCAATGTGTTTGATTGCCTCGTCCCGCCGAACGCCACGGCGCAGCCGCTCACCTGGGATGACCCGGCCGAAGTGGTGATTGCGTCCGATCGCATCGAGGACGGCTTCATCCGCGTTCTTCCCGAGACGGGTGTTCACGTATCGATCGCGCTTGAACCTAGCTCCTCGCTGGCCCTCGCTTCAGACCACACCCTCCGCCTGATCCCTTCATTCTTCGCTTCGGTCCAGTCAGAGTGCTCACCTTAACGATTAGGCACAGTCCCTCCGTCCGATCGTTCCCCTGCCTCGCGAGTTTTCCGCCCCGCCGATCGGCTCGGTCACGATAGAATGGCAGATTGCGCCCAACGAGGTAGGCGCTCAGGTATGGTCACCTTCACAAAGATTAAAGAGGCTGCCGCGCGAATCCGCGATTCGATTTTCCTTTCGCCGTGCGTCCGCTCCGAGATGTTCTCGAAGCTCACGGGCAACTCGATCTTCTTCAAACTCGAAAATTTGCAGATGACCGGGTCGTATAAGGAGCGCGGGGCTCTGAATAAGGTTCTCCTGCTTACCGATGACGAGCGACGTCGCGGAGTGATTGCGGCATCGGCTGGGAATCATGCGCAGGCCGTTGCCTATCATGCGACAAAGCACGGAATCACTGCTGAAATCTGCATGCCTCTCACAACGCCGATGGTGAAAGTCTCCGCAACGCAGGAGTTCGGAGCCGAAGTGATTCTCGCCGGCACGAACTACGACGAAACCTGCCAAGAGGCACTTCGCCGTTGCCAGGAAAGGAAACTGACGTTTATTCATCCCTTCGATGATGAAGCCGTGATTGCCGGCCAGGGAACGTTGGGAATCGAAGTGCTCGAACAAAATCCCGATCTGGATATCCTCGTGATTCCTGTTGGCGGAGGGGGACTGATCGGCGGCGTCGCCTGCGCGGTAAAGGAGATCCATCCAAAGGTTTCCGTAATCGGAGTGCAGACGTCGAAGCTGCCCTCGATGAAGGCGGCGCTCGAAGCCCATCACCCGGTGCTGCTCCCACCGAAGGCCACGATCGCCGACGGCATCGCCGTTCGCTGCGCGGGCGAGCTTACCTATCCGCTCGTGGAAAAATACGTGGATGATATGGTTACTGTGGACGATGAAGAAATCGCCAACGCGATTCAAAAGCTACTGGAAAAAGAAAAGACGCTCGCGGAAGGAGCGGGAGCCGTCGCCACGGCCGCTATCCTCCAGCACAAGATCGCGCCACAAGGAAAGAACGTCGGTGTCTTCATCACGGGCGGCAACATGGATGTGTCCTTGCTTTCCCGGATTATCGAGCGCGGCTTGGTAAAAGATGGGCGCATCGTGCGACTGCGCATCCATCTGCCCGATCATCCCGGCGCGCTCGAAAAGCTCGCCCATGTAATCGCGAAAGAGAGAGCCAACATCATTGAGACGAACTACGATCGCGCCTACTTCGGTGTCCTGCTTGGCGATGCTGTCATCGATATCACCACGGAAACACGCGGCCCGGCGCACATCGCCGAATTAATGGCAGCTCTTGATACCGCGGGCTATCCGCACGAGCGCGTGATCTGACGCCTCACCCCGATGTTCTCAAAACGAACAAATTGGAACCTTGAAGAGAATGCCTATGCACGGGCGGTGCGTCGTCATCGCGAGAGCGGCCAGTCGCTGCTCGATCTGACGATTTCCAATCCGACTATCTGCGGATTTAGCTACGACGAGGCCGCGATTCTCCACGCGCTCACCTTCTCGGCGGCGCTGCGCTATGATCCCGAGCCAAGAGGGTTACTTTCGGCACGCGCGGCTGTTGTCGAATATTATCGCGAAAAAAGTCCTGGGGCTTCGCTCGATCCGCAGCGTGTAATCTTGACGACCGGCACAAGCGAGGCCTACTCGTTTCTGTTCCGCTTGCTTTGCGAGCCGGGTGATGAAGTTCTTGTCGCGCATCCTAGCTATCCGCTCTTCGATTTTCTGGCTGCCATTCACGACGTGAAGCTGTGCGCCTTTCCTTTGATCTACGATTACGGCTGGCAGTTCGACTTCCCGGCTCTCCGGGAGGCCATCAGTTCACGAACGCGGGCGATCCTGGTGGTCCATCCCAACAATCCCACTGGTCACTTCATCTCGTGTGCAGAGGCGGAACTGATCAGCGCGATTTCGAGAGAGCATGATTTGGCGCTGGTCGTCGATGAAGTGTTTCTCGATTACGAGCTGGGTGTTGCTGAGGACCACAAAAAGCGTCATGGCACGTGGATGGGCAGCGCCAAAGCGCTTACGTTCGTATTGAGCGGACTCAGCAAGATTGCCGCACTGCCGCAAATGAAGGCCGGGTGGATCACCGTGAGTGGACCGGACGGGCTCGTCGGGGATGCAATGGCGCGTCTCGAGGTAATCGCGGACACGTATCTCTCACTCAACGCACCGATCCAGTACGCGTTACCGCAATTGCTTGCCCAACGGCGAACCATTCAGCCGCAAATTCTGTCACGCATCAAAGTCAATTTGGCACAACTCGACGGGCGGCTGGCCCGGCAACAAGCAATTTCGAGACTGAAGGTTGAAGGGGGATGGTACGCAGTGCTGCGCGTGCCGGCCGGGCAGTCAGATGAAGAGTTGGCGATTCGCCTCATCGAAGAGCAATCGGTCCTGGTTCACCCGGGGCATTTCTACGATTTCGCCCACGATGGCTATCTTGTGATTAGCCTGCTTACAAGAGTAGAGGACTTTGCCAAAGGAATCGCGAGATTGATCGACAGGAAATGAATGGCGCGGATGAATCCACCGAGGATCGGCGAGATCATCCGCGCTAAACCGGCTTGTTACTTCTTTTTGCCGAAAGCGGAGTGGACGTAAACCGCGAGCGCAGCGATCTGGTCCTTGCTCAGAGTGCTCTTGAATGGAGGCATGTTGTTTTTCCCGTTCGCGATCTGATCCTGGATCTGCTGGTCTGTCATCTTTTGGACCGCGTCGGAATGTAGATCGGGCGCCTTGAGACTCTTGCCCGTTGGGGTACCGGTGCCATCGGCGCCATGGCACACAACACAATTCGATTTGAAAGCTTGCGCGGCGGCGGAATCATCCGCGTTGCGCGCTACTGCCCGCGGCACAAAACCAAGAATGACCATCGCTACAACGACGGACGCGAGGGTGCCGAATCTCGCGGCGCGGGACGAACGTATAGCCGAGGCTACAGTCGAGCGGCATTTCAACGTGAGTTTCTCGTGCACGATCGATCCTCCTTATTACGACGATGTATGGTAGTCCCATGCTGAGCAATGCTTCCGACTGAATGCAGGAATATTTTGCACTACCCAATCGCGCCCTGCAAACAGAAACGTACCCGTTTACGCCTCGCTGAGGCCGTTAAAAGATCTCGGGCGAAGAGCCGGTTTCAAGGACAACAGGTTGCCGACCGCGCAAATCCAACGTAAACTGGAATTCCGCGCGGTCGCAAAACCTCGGGGCGTGGCTCAGCCTGGCTAGAGCGCCTGGTTCGGGACCAGGAGGTCGGTGGTTCAAATCCACTCGCCCCGACCACTCCTTTTAGGGTCCAACAACTTACCGCACAGAAAGATGCCGACGACATCCGGTTGTGGTCCAACAAATCGATGGTTCAGATGCGCTCGCCCAAGCCGAGACGAGACAATACCCAGGAGCAATTGAGGTTTGCGCAAAAGGAGTGCAATCGACTTCGCGAGGAGAACGCGCGACTAAGGACAATGCTTGGCATTTCGGAATCGGTGGCCGCCGAAACTGATTCAGCTTCGAACGCTGAAGTATCAGCCGCAGATTCGAGCAAATCCGGCCGTGGCCTCTCCACACCTGAGGGTAAGATCACCCTGTTTCTGAACCTTTTTCGTGGGCGAGAGGACGTTTACGCTGTTCGGTGGGAGGGGAAGGAAGGAAAATCAGGTTATTCGCCCGCAGCAACCATGGACTGGCGAGCGATCAATGCGGCTCGGCCGGAGGAACGCCAATTTGTCGCCCGCAAGACACGTATGCTGCTTCCTTTGACAGGCGAGGTGATTCGGAAACACCTCATAGAGACCGTCGGGATATATCCACTCCTGCCGGATGAAACTTGTTGGTTCCTTGCAGTTGATTTCGATAAGAAATCTTGGATCGCAGATTCCACCGCTTTTGTCCAAACATGCCGCCGCTTCCATGTGCCGGCAATCGTAGAGAGGTCGCGATCAGGAAACGGATCACATGTCTGGATGTTCTTTGATCGCCCCGTGTTTGCCGCCGACGCTGGCTTTGACGATGCGCGTCTCGACACCTTGTTCCTTACGATGCCGATATCATGGAGAGGGACCCTTCAGCAGTATGTCGGCAGGCTTCACCGGCTTCACGAGAACAAGAAAGAAGTGCTCGTGTATGACTATGCCGATACCCTCGTGCCCATGCTGACCCGAATGTATAAGAAGCGGACCGCGGGATACTCGGCCCTTGGTTACATTGTGGCCGAGGGAACCAGGTGAGGCTGGACCCCTTCACCTTATTCTGCCGGAAAAACCTTGCTGGCTAAGGAAAGGAAAAACGCTCGATCCTTCCCGATGGCGAAATGCGTCACTACGTGTCTAGGGTTGTTGATCGTTCGACTCGGGAGGGACATCCGGCGCCTGGCGAAGAAATTTCATTAATCCCGTCCCAGATGCCTTGCCCGCTCGCTTCTTAAAGAACTCAGCCGCCGTCTCGATTACGCCGACCTTTTCCGCCACTGCAACTGCGATCCACTGGTTGAGGGACACACCATCCTCTTTGGCAAGCCGCTGCGCGGCCTTTTTGATGGAGAGCGGAAGCTTCAACGGATACGTAGCCTTGCTCATTGCTTTACCTTTCCTAGTATGTCGCCAGGGCGAACGATGGGAATTCCAAACCGCTCGCCAGCTGATCGAAAATCCGCAACGTTGTAAGTTACCAAAGCATCGGCGGTGCCGTTGATTGCTGCCTCAAGCACCATTTCATCGCTTGGGTCCCTTGCCTGAGGCCTCCACCGGAAATGAATCTCAACGGGTTCAAGCAGCGCCGCCAGTTCGGCTAGAAAACGATCGACCACATCGGCTGCCAGCCCGTGAACCAATTGTTGCTCTGGCCGCTTCAGGACATCTTCATATTCCAAGAAGAGTGGTGGCGTCGCCAGTGCCACAAGACGCCGTTTTGCCACCAACCGCAACACGGCGTTCGCAGCGCCATGCCGCGTGCGAAGGGCCGCGACGATGATCGAAGTGTCCACGACGACCCGACGAACATTTGGCATAGCGACATCCTATAGGATGTCACATCTAATGGGATATTTCTAGTGGAGATTGGGGTTCGATGCAACGCTCGGTGACATCTCTGCCTTGCCGTATCGCAAATCGTAGCGCAATTAGTGAGGGGTAGCACAGGGGAACTTAAGCCAATTCAACAGCTTAGATTTATTTTTTGTGGTTCGGGACCAGGAGGTCGGTGGTTCAAATCCACTCGCCCCGACCATTTTCCTCAGGTCCGGCCCGGGCACATAGGTGACACAACGTACCTAAGACATGGGTAACACTTTCGGGCCGAATGGATTTTCGAGCGATTTAAGCACCCGAGTTTTCTTCTTTAGCGGACTAAATCCTCAAGGGGCTGCACATCTCGCTCGATCTTGGCGAGTTCTTCGTCTTCAGCAGCCTCGAGATCATATTTCGTCTGAAGATTCAGCCAGAATTCCGGTGTGGTTTTGAAGTAGCGAGCCAAACGCAGGGCTGTATCGGTTGTGATCGCGCGCCGCTCAGCAACAATATCGGCAATCCGCGTCACGGGCACACGCAGATCAAGCGCCAACCTGTTCATGCTCAGGCTATAAGGCTTCATAAAATCCGCGCTGAGGATTTCGCCCGGATGAACTGGTTTCAGCTTCTTTGCCATCGCTCCCTCCCTTAGTGATAATCCGTGATCTCAACCCCATAGGCATCCCCCGCACGCCAGACAAAGCAAATGCGCCATTGGTCGTTGATGCGGATGCTGTGCTGCCCTCTTCGATCGCCGTGCAAGCCTTCGAGACGGTTGCCCGGAGGCGAAGCCAAATCACTCAAAACTTTCGCGGCATCCAGTTGCCGAAGTTTGCGAAGCGCCACCCGCTCGATATTCTTAAAGCGCTTGACCGGCTCCCTTCTATGAAGCTGCTCTGTTTCCCTCGAACCAAAGGACTTAATCACATGGCGATTCTATACTGTTATGCGTTATATGTCAAACGGTATACGATCTCACAAGGTAAGATCATGACGGTTTCTAGGAGGGAGGTTGCTGAGAACCACGATGGCGACGGTCCAGCCCAGACACATGGGTACAGAATACACGGGCGACAAAGGTAACGCTTCGGAGCGGATGCGGGTTGTGATAGCCCCGTTCGAAGTGCATACGTTTTCGGGTTGATGTTTACACATAAATATGAGATCTTTACACATAGAGGGCTTACGCATGCGCACAAATATCGATATTGACGATCGTTTAATGGAAGAAGCTATGAAGAGCAGCGGTTCGCGGACCAAACGGAGTGCGGTGGAGGCAGGGCTACGGCTTCTGATTCAAACGCGCACACAGGCCTCGATCAGGAAGCTCCGCGGCAAAGTGAAGTGGCAGGGGGATCTAGAGCGTTCGAGGCTTGGCCGAAGAGCGAGCTAACAAGCCGTGGTTATCATTGATACAACGGTCTGGATCGACTACCTGCGGGGAGTTGTCACGAAAGAGATATCGTGGTTTGAGAGGGAACTCACGAGCCAGCGGTTTGGGCTGACAGACCTAATTCTCTGCGAAATTCTACAGGGAGTAGCTGACGAGAGCATTGCGAGGCAAGTGCAACGCCACCTGTCTCTATTCCAGATCTATGATACCGGCGGCGAAGACCTAGCTGTTGCGACGGCAAGAAATTTCCGAATGCTCCGCCAACGTGGCCGAACCGTCCGCAAAACCATTGACGGGATCATTGCGACGTTCTGCTTGAGGCGGGGCTTTTCATTGCTGCACCGTGATCGGGACTACGACCACTTTGAAACGGTCTTAGGACTCTCAGTCATTCATGCCTGAAGCGGCTCCTCTTGTCAAAGCTCGTGCCAGGTGCTATGGGGATTTCAAGTTGTCGGCTGGGTCCGTCTTTGGGTCCAACTGATTCTCAAAAAGCCCCGCAAAACATAGCTAAGCGACACCGAATCAATGAAGTTGTTCTTTGTTCGGGCCAGGATGACGGTGGTTCAGAATCTACTCGCCTTTACTAATCTGTCTACGATCCACTACTTAGGCGATGCAAACGAGCTCCTGGTATAAGCCGATCTTATCTTTGTAGGAGCGATAGGACGCATCCAGAATTCATCACCGAAGGCCACTTTGCGCGGCATGTTCGCGCATGCGTGAACTCTACGCATCACGACTGTCCGCCTTGCTGGAAGGCGCACGCCGGGAGCTCGCGGAGCTCCTCGAAGTTTCCCCGATCGAAGCGGGGCTGCAAACGGTTGGATGGGCTGCGGCATGGCATTCGAGAGGAGCCTGCGGCCAAGGCGGCAAAGGAGCGCGACGTGGACGTGACTCCCTTGAGTCATTATTGTCGGCGGCCATTAGGCCGACCGGGGACTGCAGCTGGGGTTTACCGGCGTAGGCACTCGAGAAATCGGGCGTGGCGTGCGCGACTTGGCGCGCCGCACTGGCGCGCTTAGTTGATTCTGAAAGCTTGGGAGGAACAGAGGAAAAGCAACCCTAAGCTTGCCACATTGTAACGATCGTCGTCACGCTCATTGTTTCCAATCCTCTCTGTCACACTCCGCATCGGTCAAAATGTGCAGAACAAAGACTCGCTGGGTCTGGTAGTTCACTCTGGCGATCAGCAGTTACTTATTCCTGGTGATATGGAAGACCGTTCTGCGCCCAACCAGATCGGCGTTGGCATATCGAGGCTTGGCTTCGCATCGGGGTGCTGCCGCCAGAATTCTATGACCGCGCCCCTCTTCATCATGCGCATCGATTGTCATATTCTCAGAATGGAAACTACAGCCAAGCCCAGTCGAGCAGCAAACAGTCTCGACCTCAGCCTCAAGCTGCTCTCGGCCTGAGCGTACCCAGCTTGTCGTGCTTTTCGGTAAACCCGCACGCTTTCGAGTCTAAACAAAGAGCAGCCAACTCTCGAGCTACCGTTCTCGCATGGTCGTGACGCTCCTCACGTTTTCCTGTGATGATGATCACCGCATTCGCCCAGCTGGCTGCTCAGACTTTGAATGCAGTCGATGCACCGAAGAGTGACGGGACTTATGCCCCAACAAGTAAAACGTCTTGCAGTCGTCTTTCTGATATTGGGCGGCATTCTGATTGGTGCCCGGCATTTTCTCGTTCCCAAAACTTTCGGCGCCTTGGGCCATTACCGAGCTGCCGCGATTGATCTAAATGCCTCCAAGCCGTTGGTCTATGCGGGGCACGAAGCCTGTGCGGTGTGCCATCCGGACATCGCCAAGATGCACGACCAAGCCCGCCACAGGACCGTAGCTTGCGAGGTTTGCCACGGCGCTCAAGAAGCTCACGTGGATTCACCGGGCGATCACAAGCCGCCCGCCCCTCGGCAGCGAGGCTTTTGTCCGCTCTGCCACGGCTATGACCCGTCACGGCCAACCGGCTTCCCGCAAATTGATCCCGTCAGCCACAATCCGGGGCAACCGTGTATCAGCTGCCACAATCCTCACGCGCCGGTTCCTCCGCACACGCCTCAGGAGTGCAGCGCGTGCCATGGCGAGATTGCGAGAACCAAGGCTTTATCCAAGCATGCCGCCGTTCCCTGCACCACGTGCCACCAGGTAGAAGAAAAGCACAAAATCGCGCCGCTGCTTAGCACTCCAACCAAGCCGCAGGCTCGCGAGTTCTGCGGACAGTGCCACAGCCAGGAAGCCAGAGGCTCGCCCGAGATTACACGCGTGGATCTGAGTACGCACGGGGAACGCTATGTGTGCTGGCAATGCCACTATCCTCACTCTCCGGAACTGGAGGACACCGAATGAGCACCCAGCCAAACAACCCACAGAACGAGCCGGGATCACCTGAAGTTCGTCAGGATCGGCGGGATTTCCTGAAGGAGTGCGTGGCGGCATCTCCGTTACTGCTGACAATCCTCCAAGTGGCAGAAGGGGCGGCCGCCAGCGCAAATGACGACACCTACAAGCCTGAGGAGCACTATTACGGGATGGGCATTGACGTGAACAAATGCATCGGCTGCGGTCGTTGCGCCGATGCCTGTAAGACAGAGAATAATGTGCCTCGAGAGCCGTTCTACTTCCGTACTTGGGTGGAGCGTTACGTCATAACGACCGACGGAGAAACTGTAGTGACGAGCCCCGACGGGGGCATCGAAGGCTTCCCTTCCTCGGTCAGCGAAAAAGGCATCCTGCGGACGTTCTTTGTCCCCAAACTGTGTAACCACTGCGCCGACCCTCCTTGCGTACAGGTCTGTCCAGTGGGCGCCACCTTTATCACCCGCGACGGCGTTGTGCTGGTGGATAAGGACTATTGTATCGGCTGTCGCTACTGCATCCAGGCCTGCCCATACGGGGCGCGCTTCCTGAACCCCGTCACTCATACGGCGGAGAAGTGCACTTTTTGCTATCACCGCGTGGTTCAGGGGAAGGTGCCGGCCTGCGTGGAAGTTTGCCCCACAGGAGCCAGAATTTTCGGAGACGTGAGGGCTCGGAGTAGCCCGTTGGTCCGTTTTAGACGCTTCAACGAAATTCAAGTGCTTAAGCCTCAGCTCAACACAACGCCCAAGGTTTACTACGCTCATCTCGATGGGGAGGTACGTTAGCCGTGCAGGATCTCGCCCAGCAGTTAACGAACGTTCTCCAGCAGGTGTCGGGCTACATCTATCCAAACGAAATTGAGCTGCAATGGGGTTTGTTAGTCGTCGTCTACCCGTACATCACGGGACTGGTGGCGGGGGCATTCATTCTGGCCTCGCTCGAGCGCGTCTTCAGGGTCAAGGAAGTCGAACCCACCTACCGGTTGGCCCTGTTGACGGCGTTAGCCTTCCTGCTGATTGCTCCTTTGCCGCTACTACTCCACCTCGGGCATCCGGAACGTTCCTTTGAAATCTTTCTCACCCCAAACATGCATTCCGCCATGGCGATGTTTGGCTTCGTATACGCTTGGTATCTGGCTGTCGTGTTGCTTTTGGAGATCTGGTTCGACTATCGCAAAGACCTGGTGCTCTGGGCGCGGAACGAGCGTGGCCTGCGCAAGTGGATTCACCTGATCCTGACCCTGGGCGCAACCGACATCTCCGAGCAAGCGGTCGAGTTCGATCGCAAAGCGGTTCGGTTCCTCACGGTCATCGGTATTCCGTCGGCCTTTCTGCTGCATGGCTACGTGGGATTCATCTTTGGCTCCGTGAAGGCCAACCCATGGTGGAGCAGCGTGCTGATCCCCGTCGTTTTCCTGTTTTCTGCCATCGTTTCCGGCATTGCGCTGGTGCTCATCATCTATCTGCTGACGGGGTTGGTCCGCCGGAGCCTCGAAATGGCCTGCTTGGACAAGCTGGCTTCCTTCCTTTTTTACGCTTTGGTTTTGGATTTCTCGTTGGAGATTTTGGACTTCATCCATCGTCTCTACGAGGCCGAAGACTCCATCAAGATCCTGGGCACATTGATTTTGACCCGTCTTTTTCTCAGCCTAGTGGTGCTGCAAACGATGACCGGGACCGTACTGCCGCTTCTTTGCCTGGCGTTTGTCAGTCCCGTGTTTGGCAGCCGCGCGCTGGTGCGGTTTCCGGATGAGCTGCGGCGGCTCCTCTATATTGCGAGCGCAGTCCTTATCGAGATCGGCATCTTCAGCACGCGGTGGAACGTGGTTATCGGAGGCCAACTGTTTTCCAAGAGCTTACGCGGTCTAACGGTATACAAGTTGGAGTTGACGGGCTTGGAGGGTTTTTTCGTGGCGTCACTGCTGTTGGTGGCCCCCTTCGTCTTGCTGTCTATTTTCGTGAAAGTACTTCCGCCTTGGAAGGAAGTCGTTCCCTCCACAGGAGCTCCGGAACAGACTCCGGGCGATTGACTCGGGGGAAGAATCTCCGTGAGCTGCAACGTTATGGAAGGCTGGGGGCAGGGCTGCACCATCCGGCGCCACGAGCTGCGAGCCTTGAGGGCCGCTGACATAACAGCAAAGCGGTCACTGTGCGCAGGCCCTACCAGGCGGCAGACAAGCAGTCGTGTGGTGAGCAAGAGATATGGCGAACTTGCTTAGTGATCGGCGCCGTGAAGCACGCCAAGAAAGGAAGTTCTCAATGCGAATCCTGAAAGGAAAGAGGCCTTGGTTCGTTGCTATGATGATCGCCCTTTCGGTCTCAGTGGCCACGGCTCAGCAACCCCAGCCTGTAGACGATAGCGCCCTGAAGAGCGCAGCCAAACATGGTGAGGAATGGCTGACGTATGGCCGCGATTATGCGCAGACGCGGTATAGCCCGCTCAAGCAGATCGACACGAGCAACGTGAGCCGGCTCGGGCTGGCCTGGTATTACGACACCGAGTCTTTTCCGGGAACGGTCGAAGCAACCCCGATCATTTGGAATGGAACGCTCTACGGAACGGTGACCTGGAGCGTGGTTTTCGCGGTGGACGCAAGGACGGGAAAGGAAAAGTGGCGCTGGGACCCGCACATCGGCCACCAGAATTTTCCGCCGGGATCCGCGGGGAATCCCAATAAGGTTCGCACGGGACCGAGTCTCTGCTGCGGTCCCGGGAACCGCGGGGTTGCCATTTATGACGGCAAGGTGTACGTGGGCACGCTGGATGCAAGACTTGTGGCGCTCGATGCGGAAACGGGCAAGGTTGTGTGGGACGTTCGAACGGCGGGAGCAAACGAGGACTATAGCATCACCGGCGCTCCCCTCATCGCCAAAGGCAAGGTCATTGTCGGCAACGGTGGAGGCGAATTCGCCGTTCGCGGCTACGTAACGGCCTATGACGCAGAAACGGGCAAGCAGCTTTGGCGCACCTACACGGTCCCGGGCGATCCATCAAAGCCATTTGAGAGCAAAGCCATGGAGGTCGCCGCGAAGACATGGACAGGAGATTGGTGGAAGTTGGGAGGAGGAGGCAACCCCTGGGATTCAATTTCCTACGACCCTGACCTCGACCTTCTCTACGTAGGCACGGGTCAGGGCGGCCCGTGGGTGAGGCGTTATCGCAGCCCGCAAGGCGGAGACAATCTCTATATCTGTTCGATCCTTGCGCTTCGACCGGAGACCGGCGAGCAGATTTGGTACTTCCAAACCACGCCGGGTGACGAGTGGGACTACGACTCGGTCCAGGGCATGACCCTTGCCGATTTGAAGATCCATGGGAAGAAGCGGAAGGTACTCATGCAAGCGCCCAAGAACGGGTTCTTTTACGTACTGGACCGCAAGACGGGGCAGTTTATCTCCGCTGCGCCATTCGTGAAGGTCACCTGGGCAACGGGTGTCGACCCGAAGACAGGACGCCCGATTGAAGCTCCGAATGTCCACTACGACACCAATGGTGTGACCGTGTGGCCGGGTGCGGCAGGGGGACACAACTGGCCAGCGATGTCATTCAATCCAGACACCGGGCTTGTGTACATTCCCGCATTGGATAGCAGCTTCCACTACATCCAGGCACCGGAGTTCAAACCCGAGCTCGGTGTGTACAATTGGGGAATTGTGTTCAGGCCACCAACTCCGCCGGCTCCAGGCCAGACACCTCCGCCGCCGTCGAGTCGACAATCGTTTCTGCTAGCTTGGGACCCGGCGACGCAGACAGAGCGGTGGCGAGTTGCCGTGATGAACGCCGGCGGAATCGGCGGAGGAACAGTAACCACAGCTGGCAACCTTGTGTTCGCGGGCGACGGGGACTTCATGGCGTTGAGCGCAGACAAGGGCGAAAAGCTCTGGTCAATCACGCTGCCTTCCGGGTTCGCGAGTCCGGTGACGTACATGTTGGATGGGAAGCAGTACGTTTCGGTTCTCACGGGTCGTGCTGGCAAAGCTCGTGTATATACCTTCGCGCTCGATGCCAAAGTTCCCGTTCCGCCACCGCCAGCGCCGGCCGCACCTCCACCACCTGCGGGCGGCGAAGTTAACTGAAGGCCCTTCGCCAGCGAACTTTGAGTGTCGCGCGAAGCCCTTACGTGCAGCAGAGGGTCTATGCAAAGAGACAACCTCTGCCGACTTCTATCGACTGGCTTTCTTGGTGGTGATGAGGATGTTCTTCAACGCGTTCGGGTCGTTCTTCAGTTCATCCTTCCCGGATGGGAATTGGTTCGACTGAAGCAAGTATGCAACGACATTGAGAGCCGCATCTGTGCTGAGCTTCGGACGCTGATCTTGTAGCGGGGGCGGCATGGTCGCAAGAATATCCTGGAAGAGATCGTTCACGGTCTGCCCTTCCCAAATCTGAGTAAACGCGTCGCCGACCAGTGGCAGGGCCTGGCCGCTCCCGCTCAGGTCATCCAAGTGGCAACTGGCGCAGTTCTGACTGTATTGCAGTTTGCCCTGCCTAGCTTGGTCTTCGGTGTAGACCCCGTCCTGAGTGGTTTTTGTCGGTTTCGCGTCGGTCTGCGCGGCTCGCGTTGCTCCGCCTGCATATGCAGCAAACGCGGCGGCTAGCCCGATGACCAACACGGCCACGCCATTCCTGACAGAATTCTTGCAATTCAGAAAATGCACCTTTTTGGCTGAGTTCATAGAGATCGTCATTTTGGTGAATTCCCAATTCCTTGATTCCGTTCAGGCGCTCAATGGAATCACAATCAGCAGTTTCCGTTTTGAATGTCCCTTCGCTCCCAAGCCCGACCCTCCCCGAGTGTCCCGACTTTTGATAGGTCGCTGCGCGATATAGTTCAGTGACCGAGGTCACTCCGATAGGTGATTCGTGTCACGCTCGCGCGCGAAAGTTGAACTCGAAAACCTGTTTGATTGTCGCAGCGTCCGGCGAGGCGCTCAGCGCGCCGGTAGCCCATAGGCGAAAACCACTCCGTCCACCGGCATGACCAGGTACTGGCGGCCGTCCAATTCGTACGTCATCGGCGCGGTGGTCATCGTGCCCCCTGCATACGTGTGCCAAAGCGTCTCTCCTGAGGAGGCATCCAGCGCAATCAAATTCATCGACCCGTCCTGCGTAAACACAAGGTGCCCGGCGGTGGACAGCACACCGGTGAACGCCCCATGGCCTGCGTAATCATGCGTCCAGCGGATCTCCCCCGTCTGGACGTCGATGGCCTTCAACATCGACTTCGAGTAGACGAAGAAATCGCGGCCGGCCCATCCCTCGGCGTGAATCCCGGGCATGGTGAGATAGAAAACTCCCAGCCCTTCGCGCGAATTGACGTAGAACAATCCCGTCTCGGGATCGTAACTTGGCGCCTGCCAATTGGTGCCGACGCCACCCCACACCAGCGAGCCATCGAGTTGAGGGTCCTTATCCGCTCTCGGAATGGGCTGGCCGCGTTTGTCGAACCCCGAATACCAGTTGGCAGGAACAAACGCCTTGGAGATCAGGGCCTCGCCGTTAGTACGGTCCAGTACAAAAAACATGCCGTTCTTCCCGGCTTGCGCCAGCATCTTGCGCGGCTTGCCGCGGAACGTGCCGTCGAACAACACCGGTGTCATGACCATGTCCCAGTCATGCGTGTCATGCGGGCACGACTGAAAATACCAGGCCATTTTCCCAGTGTCCGGATTGAGCGCGACGATTGTGTTCGTGTAGAGATTCGCCCCGACACGCGCTTCACCGTTTTCCACCGGGTGCGGATTGCCTGTTCCGAAGTAAAGCAGGTTGAGTTCAGGGTCATAGGTTCCGGTGAGCCACGTCATCCCACCGCCGCGCGAAACTACGTCGGTGTTGTGCGGCCACGTGTTCCAGGCCGGATCATCAGGCTTGGGCATGGTATTCCAGCGCCACTGGGTTTTTCCCGTCATCGGATCGACGGCCAGAAGGAACCCTGGAAGATCGGCGGTGTCACCGGAGGTGCCCACGATGATGTGATCACCGATTACCAGCGGTGCCACGGTGCCGAACGCCTTGAGCGCCGGGTTGTCAATCTGAATTTGCCAGAGCTGCTTTCCGGTCTTCGCATCCAAGCACAAGAGATCGTCTTCGGGCGTCGTCATATACAGTCGGTCCTTGTACATCGCGGCGCCCTTGTTCCCTCCGCCAGCCGCTCCGGGGCGCTCGAAGTGCCAAATCAGCCGGCCCGTCCGCGCGTCGATCGCCCACATCTGATTGGCGGCCGTAACGTACATGATGCCGTTCACTTCTAGAGGCATGGACTGAAGCGAGCGCGTGTGCGTCTGGAACGCCCAGGCCAGCGTGAGCGACCCGACGTTTTCCCTGTTGATCTGTGCGAGGAGGCTGTAGCGACGGCCGCTGTAATCGCCGTTGAAGGTCGGCCACATCTGCGGCGGCGAATTCCGCAATATTTCCGGATCGAGACCCTGCGCGAACAGCGACGGCGCGCTCGACAAGATGAACGCTAAGCCCAGTAGAAGTCGTTTCACTTTAATGCCTCCAATGAGGTAAACATATCGTTGATCTTGCGTTCGTCCATTCGGCAGGAGGGCTTGGTGCGCAACTCGAGGTTCGCAACGCTCCGCGGCCCGGTGTGCGTCCAGCCGTCCGCGCGCGAATGGTGATCGACCCCATCGGTTTCCCTAAGGTATTCCTGTGTCGATGGCGAACCCCGACATCGGTCCCGAGATGGCTCTGCGATAGCTTGAAGCTTCAGCCGCCAGTCGGCAAGCTTGCTCAACTCCTATTTGGATTCCCCGGTCTTTCCTCCTGCGTGCAGAGATTCGTTCGCGCGAAAGATTACGTACGCACGAATCGCTTCTGCATCCTGCCGAGAAAGTTCGTCCGAAAATGAAACCATGCCATTTGCTTGTAACATGCCGCCAAGCACAATCTGAGACCATTGCTCGCTTTTCAGAGTGCTCGAGTAGCGGAGATCCGGCAGGACTCCCCCGCTGAAGGCCACGTCGCCGTGGCAAATGGAGCAGAATCGCTGGTAGAGGTCCTTGCCTTTTTCGATAGTCGCCTTGCTTGCTGTCGAGCCAGGCGGGGCCAGCGCGGGCTGCTGGTGCTCTGGAATGAGTGGCAGGCTCGCATTTCCGCCCAGCCTGAAAGCCAGCATGCGGCCGACGTTTGGCACGTTTCTTGGCTTGGAGATCTCACCTGCCGCCAGCGGAAGAACCCCGCCTCGACCTGCCAACACAGCGACAAATTGCTCGTCATTTACGGTGTACGTCACCGGGCCGGCCATGACGCTCGTGCCTGCCATAGAGGACCACAGCTTTTCGCCTGTGTCTGCTCGATACGCTTCGAATTGGCCGTCCGCCGTACCTTCGAAAACGAGGTTTCCCGCTGTCACAAGAGTCCCGCCATTCCATGGGACCGGGCGCTTTACTGACCAGGCTTCCTTCTGTTGGACGGGATCCCACGCCACAAGCCGCCCGGCAACGCTATTGAGGATAGCCTTTTTTACGGCGGGATCCTGAGGGAGTCCGGCGGCCACAAGATCAATGCCAAAATTTGGGGCCAGCTCATTCCATTTATATTTTGGGTCCAACTTGTAAAGGAACCCGGCGTCTTGAATGGGGACGTAAACCAGCCCCGTGAGCGGACTAAACGACATCGGCTGCCAATTGTGTGCGCCGCCGGGGCCGGGGACAACCTGACTCGGCTTTGAAGCCGCGTAGCGCGCTTGCGGATTCTCGACGGGGCGTCCAGTTTTCAGATCAATCTCGCTTGCCCAATTAACGTAGGTGTAGGGTTTGGCGGAAAGCAGTTCGCCTGTTGCGCGGTCCAACACATAGAAAAATCCATTCTTGGGGGCATGAAGCAGCACCTGGCGGGAGCGGCCGGAGATCGTGAGATCCGCCAAAACAATCTGTTCAGCGGAATCGTAATCCCATTCGTCTCCCGGGTCTTCCTGATAATGCCAGACGTATTGGCCTGTTTCCGCTCTAAGCGCAACAATCGAGCAAGTCAAGAGATTGTCGCCCCCGCGTGGACTCCGGTACTTCTCCGTCCACGGAGCACCATTGCCAACGCCGATATAGACCAGATCGAGCTGAGGATCGTAAGCAATCGCATCCCACACGGCGCCGCCGCCGCCCGTCTTCCACCACTCCCCTGTCCATGTCTTGGCTGCTTTCTCCATGACTGGACTTTCAAATCCCTTCGAAGGATCGCCCGGCACTGTGTAGAATCGCCAGACCAGTTTCCCCGTTTCTGCGTTGTAGGCTGAAACATAACCACGCACGCCCATTTCGCCGCCGGCATTGCCGACGAGGATGTTTCCCTTTACGACGCGCGGAGCGCCTGTAATCGTATACCGCCACTTCCGATCAATCGTGAGAGTTTCCCAGACAGGCTTTCCGGTGCCCGCATCGAGAGCGATCAAACGGCCATCTAGGGTGCCGAAATAAATCTTGCCTTTCCACGCCGCAACGCCTCGATTCACGACATCGCAGCACGCATTCACACTCCATTGGGGTGGGACTTGGGGATCGTAGGACCAAAGCAGCGCACCGTTGGCGGCGTTCAACGCGTAGACTTTGCTCCAAGCCGTTGTGAAATATAAGACATTGTTCACAACGAGGGGAGTCGCTTCCTGTCCGCGGTCCGTGTCCAGGTCGTGATACCAGGAGAGGTGAAGCTGCTGAACGTTGCGATCGTCAATCTTCTTCAGCGGGCTGAAGCGCTGCTCGTTGTAGGTGCGTCCGTAACTAAGCCAATCGGCGGTGTCCTTTTCCGCATTGACGAGTCGCGCTTCATCCACAAGATTTCTTCGCTCGCGCAAATCGGCACTTTCCGACTTTTTCGGCGGGTTTCCGGTACAGCCGGCAATCGCCAAAAGGAGAAGAGCAACAATGCTGCCCAAACCCGTGAATCTCTCGACGGCTCGATTCGTGATTCGATCTGACAGCATAGGCCCTTCGAGCGGCTCCCTCACCAGGGTACGTGCGGTGCCGGAATCCTCTAAGCCGTGAATCGTGGCGATATTCGGATGATTCAGAGACGCTACGAGCTTCGCTTCGCGCTGAAATCTCGCCATCCGCTCAGCATCACGTGCGAACGCTTCGGGCAGGACCTTGATGGCCGCGCCCTAACTTGCAATCGTGGGGGTAAGCTTCTCCCATCCCGCCCGCACCAATAGCAGACCCAATTTCGTAGGGGCCCAAGTGGGTGCCGGACTGAATGGCCATTAGTCCCCATCTGCTAAGTGGAATGCGCCTAGTATATACGACGTGTGTTACGTACAAAGATGATTTATGAGGTGTGACAAATTGGCTTTAAGCCATCTGGCGCACAAGTTTCCCTCATAGGCCAGTCATCACGGATGTTCCTCGCAGTACTTTTGCTTTCCGGGATGCGGAGGCGCGGATACTCCAGCCAAAGTCAATCAAGCGAGTTAGAACAAAAATGTGGTAATGGGTTCGCGGGTGTGATAAGGATCACTGTGCCTTTCGGCCGGATAGTTTCGGGTTTGATTTCCGCTAAGAATTTTTTCAAATTGGGCCTAGCCAACAGAAGCGCTCGGCAGAGGGACGATCCCTTTTGTTAGGTCATGCGCGTCGACTCCGAACAGAACAGCCAAGGCTGGCAGAATTCGGACTCCACAAAGGCCGCAAAACACGCGCGCCGGCATTTTCTTGATTTCTTTTTAGGAACTAGTATCGCAGCTTCCTTCGCCTCCTTTCTGTACCCTGTAATCCGATACCTTATTCCCCCCGAGCAAACAGAACTGGGCCCCGATTTGGTGGTAGCCGCCAAGACGGGCGATTTGCAGCCGAACTCCGGGAAGATTTTTCCGTTCGCAGGTCGCCCCGCCCTCCTCATTCTCGCGGCCGACGGCAAATATCGTGCTCTTTCTGCTGTTTGCACGCATCTCGGTTGCACGGTCCAGTACCGTCCCGACCTGCACGAGGTTTGGTGCCCGTGCCATAACGGCATTTATTCGATCGGTGGTGCTAACATCAGCGGGCCTCCGCCGCGCCCTCTGCAGACATTCGACGTGATAGTGAAAGGCAACGACATCTACGTGCAAAGGCCTGGAAATACTTAAATGAGTGCGCCTACGAACATTCGCAACTGGCTCGATGAGCGCTTCGGATGGGACGAGTTGATGGCGTTTCTCCGCCACAAGACCGTTCCGATTCACCGGTTTTCCTATTTTTATTTTCTCGGCGGCATGACTCTGTTCTTGTTCGGCATGCAAGTCGTCACGGGGATTCTTTTGTTGATGTACTACCGGCCTACGCCGGATGGAGCCTTCGAAAGCGTGCAGTACATCATGACCCGCGTGCCGTTTGGCTGGCTGATTCGCTCGATTCACTCTTGGGGGGCGAACGTCATGATTCTGACGGCCATCGCGCACATGTTCAGCGTCTTTTTCCTGAAATCGTATCGCAAGCCCCGCGAGCTCACTTGGTTGAGCGGCATGATCTTGCTTTTTCTGGTCCTAGGCTTCGGTTTCAGCGGATACCTTCTGCCCTGGAACATGCTTTCTCTTTTCGCCACCAAAGTCGGCACCAACATGACCGCACAAATTCCGTTCATTGGCCACTGGATTCTGGTCTTCCTGCGCGGAGGCGAAGACGTCACCGGCGCCACGCTGACTCGCTTTTTTGGTATTCACGTCGCCCTTTTGCCGGGCCTCGCTACTATGTTCATCGGCTTGCATTTGCTTTTGGTGCAGCGCTTCGGCATGAGCGTGCCGCCTAGCGTCGAGGCCCAAACGAAGGTCCATCCCGAAAAAGGGCGCGAGCTTCGCTTCTTTCCGAATTTCTTCCTGCGCGAACTGATGGCATGGTACATCGTGTTGGCTGTTCTCGGGTGCTTGGCGGCGTTTAAGCCGTGGGAGCTGGGGCAAAAGGCAGATCTCTTTGCATCTGCGCCAGCGGGCATCAGGCCCGAGTGGTATTTCATGTTCATGTTTCAAACTCTGCGCTTCTTGCCCGCGACAATCGGACCGCTTGCCGGCGATACGATAGGCGTGCTGGGCTTCGGCCTGGCTGCCGTTGTGTGGACGTGTTTGCCGTTTTTCGACCATGACAAGCGCGGCCGAGGAAAGCGCTGGATCGCCGGTGTAGGAGTTTTCGCCTTGGCGTACTTTGTGGGAATGACGGTGTACGCGTATTTGGCGAAGTAAATTGGGCGGTTTTCGTGGAAGCGGAAACGGAGACGGCTGGCGTGCGATCGAAAACCGGTGGGAAGCGAAAAGCCGCCAGCAGCAGGAGCACGTCATGCGGGCCTGTTCCTTCTGTATTCCTCCTTTGCGGCTTTCTCGTCCTGTGGTCCACCTCACCACTTTCTGCGCAAACAAAAAATAGTTGTCTGGATTGCCATTCCAAGCCCGAAGCACCTTTCCAGGTCGATTCTCAAGGA
>Ga0187769_10000109_pt1 | contig 42856 bp, 38 predicted proteins | sample 0116_SJ02_MP02_1_FD_133140 | JGI IMG/M metagenome (GOLD analysis project Ga0187769, IMG submission 133140) | Tropical peat soil microbial communities from peatlands in Department of Meta, Colombia - 0116_SJ02_MP02_10_MG | ecosystem: Environmental > Terrestrial > Soil > Wetlands > Peat | place...
CCACCATCACCAATACCAGCGCCAGGGCGCTGTGAACCGGCTCGCGCGCAACAATGACCAGGATCGCGCCGGCCACAGCGAGCGCTCCGCAAACGAAGAACAATACAAACGGAACACTCATGCTGGCCTCATCCATCCCCACACTAGCCAGGCCGCTGTCACGACCAGATTGGCGAGGGAAACCGGCAGCAGTAGTTTCCAACCGAAGGACATGAGTTGGTCATAGCGAAACCGAGGCAGCGTCCCGCGAAGCCAGATATAGAAAAACAGAAAAAACAGAATCTTCGTCGTGATCCAAAACGGCCCTTGAATCACAGCTGCCACGGGCGGAAGCAGGCAAAGCAGCGCGGCCCCCAGACAGAGTAAGGTAACGACCGTCAGCTGAATTCGCGCCACGCCGCGCATGGTGGTCACAGTGTCGTACGCACAATAGAGCCCGAGCAGCGCCAGTGCGGCACCCGGGAGGTAGAGTTGCCATGTCCAGCGATCTGGAAAAGGCGACAGCCACCCCCCAAAGAACAGAATCGTGGCGAGGCAGGAGACCGTAATCATATTCCCGTATTCGGCCATGAAGAACATCGCAAACTTGAAGCTCGAATACTCGGTATGGAATCCGCCCACCAGTTCCGTTTCCCCCTCCGGCAAATCAAACGGAATACGGTTTGTTTCCGCAATCGCGGCGATTAAATAGCATAGGAATCCAACAATTTGAGGAAACACATGCCAGCGCGGGATGAGATGGAACCAGTAGCCCCGCTGGCTTCCTATGATCTCGTTGAAATTGAGCGTCCCGGCCAAGAGCACTACGCCGACAACGGACATCGTAAGAGCCACCTCGTAGCTAACCATCTGCGCGGAGCTACGCAGGCCACCTAGCAGCGGATACTTGCTGTTCGACGACCATCCTGCCAGCACTACACCATAGACCCCCAGCGAGGTGATGGCAAAAACGACCAGCAAGCCGATGCTCAGATCTGTGACGGAGAAAGCCTGCTGCCCCGGAACGAAAGGAAACGGGACCGAGGGAGGGCCAAAAGGAATCAGCGCAATGGCCGTGACCGCGAGCGAAAATGCAAGAAACGGCGCGAGCATGTAGGCCAAGCGGTCTGCTGTGGGCGGCGTCAAGTCCTCTTTGAAAAGGAATTTGAGACCATCGGCTAGCGGCTGCAAAAGGCCGTGGGCGCCGACATAATACGGGCCCCATCGCGACTGAATATGCGCGATGACTTTTCGTTCCGCCCAGGAAAGATACGCAAGCGCCGTCATGACAATGAGCAGCAGGACGGCGATCTTGACTATCGATGCCACCAGGACTGAGTGCTGGGAGATGAACTCCACGGTATCTCTTTCGCCTCGTTCGTGGAAGTGAGCCTGGAACAGTAGCGACCCAGGGTGCCACTTGTAAACAGATAATCGTTCGCCGAGGAGACTGCGCCCGCAGGCGCTTCGTACGATTCCACCGTCCTAGACGCGGCAGCTGCCAGCTCGGCAGAGCCGCCGAGCAAGGCTACCTGTGAAACGTCGTACCCAGAAACATTTTGGCGAATCTCATCAAACGCCGCCGCCGCGGTTCGCAGACGGATCGGCACGCCTACGCCCAGCAGGCTGAGCTGGTGCGAAAGAATGCGTAGCAGATCAAAGTCGCTGCGCGGCCCTTGCGGATCGATTGCGCGGTAGGTCAACTGCACTTCGCCGGCCGTGTTGGTGAGCGAACCGTCTTTTTCGTAGGAGGACGCGGCTGGCAGCACAACATCGGCGCGCTCGGCCGTCTCCGTCAGGAACATCTCATGTACCACGAGCAGATCGAGCCCAGCCAAAGGGCCCGATTCAGCTGGGCCGAGGTTTTTCGACGGATTCGCACCAACCACATAGAGGGCCTTCAGCTTCCCACTCGCTGCTGCTTCCATCATGGCGCGTGTCGTCAAACCCGGCGCGCCCGAGATTTCCCCGCCCCAGAGCTTGCCAAATCGCGCGCGCTCGGCCGCATCCGACAGCGGCGCGTAACCGGGCAAACGGTCTGGCAAAAGGCCCATATCTGCCGCACCGCGCGAATTGGAATAGTCGCCCAGCGCCATGAATTTTGTTTTTCCGCCCAACCGAGCCGTGAAGGAGATGAGATCGCGAATCGCCGATCCTTGAATTCCCGCACCAAACAAAACGACGACGTCCGTTTCCGCCTCGAGCGCCGCTTTCAGCTCGACCAGCGCCTGAGTGGTTTCGGGGTCAAACTGGCCACGCTCGCTCGCGAGCCAGCGGACCGCCTGCGCCTCGCTCGCTTTCTCTAGCTCGAGGGCGATCTTTGCCTGGCGATGGATCTTGCTCGGACGGCTATTGATCGCGTAAAAGTGCAAGCCATGGTGTCGCACACCGGTGCGGATTTGCCATGCGACGAGCGGGTTCTGATTCGTCACGTCGTTGCCGATGAGCAGCACGGCGGGCGCGCTGGATACTTCGGCCATCGTTGCGAGCGAATCCTTCGCTTTCGGGCCCAGTGCTGCGGCAAGCCCCGCGTAGTCTGCGGTGCGGTGATGGTCGAGATTGTTCGTGCCGAGTGTGATGCGCGCGAAGCGATCGAGCAGGTAGTTCTCTTCATTGGTCGTGTGATTCGAACCGATGACGCCGATGGCGGCCGGGCCATGTGCGTCACGCACCTGCTTTAAGCGGCGAGCGACTTCTTCGAGTGCGTCTTCCCAGCTCGCAGGCTCTAGCTTTCCGTCGCGGCGCACCAGCGGCTGGCGGATGCGCTCGGAATGCGTGGTGAAGTCGAAGCCGAAGCGGCCTTTCGCGCACAAAAACTCTCCGTTGATTCCGGAATGGTCGCGGTTATTCGCGCGCAGGATTTGGTTGTTGCGGACGCTCAACGTGGTCTTGCAGCCATTGGAGCAGTGTGCACAGGGATTGGCGACGTAGGTCATTTCCCACGGCCGCGTCTGATAGCGGTAGGTGCCACTCGTCAGCGCGCCAACGGGGCAAATGTCGATGCACATGCCGCACTCTTCACAAGCGAGCTCGCCCGGTGTATTCGGCAAGATGACGGAATGCACGCCGCGCGACCCGACGCCCAGGGCCTTCACGTCCATGCCTTCATCGCAGACGCGAACGCAGCGGAAGCAGAGGATGCATCGGGGTGCATCATAGTAGACCAGCGGCGACCACTTTTCTTCCGGATGGTGCAGTTTCTCTTCGCTGAAACGGGTTTTGTCGAGTCCGTAGCGGAAGGTCATGTCCTGCAATTCGCACTCGCCGCCTTTGTCGCACACGGGGCAGTCGAGTGGATGGTTCGAGAGCAGGAATTCGATCATGTCCTTGCGCGCTTTGCGAACCGGATCGGTCGTGGTTTTCACGACCATACCATCGGTTGCAACCAGCGTGCATGCCGTCTGCAGCTTGGGCATCTTTTCCACTTCCACCAGGCACATCCGGCAAGCTGCTTGCAGCGCCAATCCGGGGTAGTAGCAGAAGGAAGGGACTTCGATACCTTGAGTCTTCGCCGCCTCGATGACCAGCGTCCCCGGAGAAGCCGACACTTGCCTCCCGTCGAGCGTGAATGTGATCTGCGTCGCTTCCGCCATAATCAGCTCGCTTGCACCGCCTGCAGTACATCAGCGGCCTTGTAGGCGCACCTACCCTGCAGATGATCTTCAAACTCGTTCCGCCACTTCTGCACGATGCTTATGGTCGGCAGAGCGGCAGCATCGCCGAGCGGGCAGAACGTTTTGCCCAGCATGTTTTTGGAAAGCTCATCGATGAGCGGGATATCTTCGGCGCGACCGCCGCCCTCGTGAAAGCGGTCGAGCATCTTTCGCAGCCACGTGGTGCCCTCGCGGCATGGAATGCACCAGCCGCAGGACTCGTGCGCGTAGAAGTGCATGATCCGGCGCGCCACGTCCACCATGCACGTATCTTCGTCGATGATAACGGTACCGCCTGACCCGAGCATGGAGCCCGCCTTGGCTACAGAATCGAAGTCCATGGGGACGTCGATTTCGTTGGCGGCAAGGAAGGGGCAGGAGCTACCTCCCGGAATCACGGCCTTGAGTTTCTTGCCGCCGCGCACGCCACCCGCCACTTCCTCAATCAAGCGCCGCAACGGGAAACCGAGCGGCAGCTCGTAGATTCCGGGTCGATTTACGTGACCGGATATCGCATACAGGCGCGTCCCGCCATTTTTCGCTGTTCCGAGATTGGCATAGGCCTCACCGCCCATGCGAAGGATCGCGGGCACCGTGCTCAGAGTTTCCGCGTTGTTGATCACCGTCGGACAATTGTAGAGACCCACCACTGCCGGGAACGGCGGCCGAATCCGCGGGTAGCCCCGCTTTCCTTCAAGCGATTCCATTAAAGCCGATTCTTCGCCGCACTCGTATGCGCCGGCTCCCGTATGCGTAGAGAGCTCAAAATCGAACCCGCTGCTGAGGATGTTCTTGCCGAGGTAGCCCTTGGCGTACGCTTCTGAAATCGCCACGTCCACGATCTCGATGATGTAGCGGTATTCGCCGCGAATGTAGATGAATCCGCGGTTTGCTCCCACCGCGCGTCCCGCAATCGCCATGCCCTCGATCAATTGGTGCGGGTCCATTTCCATCAGCGGCCGATCCTTACAGGTGCCAGGCTCGGCTTCATCCGCATTGGCGATGATGTATTTCGGCTTCTGGGTATCCTTGGGAACGAAACCCCACTTCATCCCCGTCGGAAAGCCGGCACCGCCGCGCCCGCGCAGATTCGACTTTTTCACTTCGTCGATGATCTGGTCCGGAGTCATGCGAAGGAGAGCTTTTTCAAGCGCTTGGTAGCCCTCGTGATTCAAATAGACGTCAATTTTGCGCGAATCGCGAATTCCAAATCGTTTGCTGATCACTGGCACTTCGGCCGGGAGTCTCTCGTGCACGGAGCCAGAAGTCAGTGGAACCGGCTGCGGCTTTCTGCCCTGCTCGAGTTGTTCGAACAGCGCGTCGACCTTGTCCGGACTGAGGTTCTCGTGGAAGTCGTAATTCACTTGCATCGAGGGCGCGCCCGTGCACGCTCCCATACATTCGACCTCTTCCAGTGAAAACGTGCCGCTCGGGGAGACCTCCTTATTTCGGATACCGAGCCGCTTCTGCACGTGCTCATACAGCTCGTTGCCGCCGCGCAACATGCAGGAGATGTTCGTACAGACTTGGATGTGGTAGCGTCCAGCCGGCTTACGCCGCAGCATGGAGTAATAGGCCAGCGTCTCTTCGACCTGGACCTTGTTCAGTTCCAGTCGCTTGGCGATCTCATCCAGGATCTCATCACCGAGGAATCCGAAATGGTCCTGCGCGTAGAGCATCATCGGGATCAGCGCCGAACGCTTGACCGGGTATCGGCCCACGAAGTCATTAAATTTCACTTCGAGATGTGGCGGCAGTTCCATCCTGCGGTCCTCGCCCGGGTGCGGCTAGCGGTCCACCTCTCCCAGCACAATATCGGTCGTGCCGATGCAGGTCACTGCATCCGCAATCAGCCGCCCCTCACACAGCTTCGGCAGCGACTGCAGATTCACAAACGATGGCGTGCGAAACTTCACGCGGTACGGCTTTGGGGATCCGTCGCTGGCCATAAAAACTCCCAGTTCGCCGCGCGGCGATTCAATCGCCTGATAGACTTCGCCAGGCGGCGGGGCAAAGCCTTCGGTGAAAATCTTGAAATGGTAGATCAAACCCTCGATGGAGGTCTTCATTTCCTCGCGTGAAGGAGGAATAATGCCAGGCACGTCAGCGCGGAAAGGCCCTTCGGGGGGAATCTTGTCGATCGCCTGGCGGATGATTTTGAGGCTCTCGCGCATTTCAGCCACGCGCACCTGGTACCGCGCGTAGGAATCACCTTCCGTCGCTGTCTTTATCTCGAACTCAAATTCGTCATAGCTCGAATACGGAAAGACCTTCCGAATGTCGTAGGGTACGCCGCTTGCGCGCAACAGCGGTCCTGAAACGCCCATGGCAATTGCGTCCTTTGCGCTTAAGTAGCCGATTCCCTTGGTGCGTGCGATCCAAATGCGATTCTCTGTCAGGAGCTGTTCATATTGGTCGATGTGTCCGGGCATCAAATCGATCACGCGCTTAACGCGTTCGATCCAACCGGGTGGCGGCTCGAGCGCAAGTCCTCCGATGCGGAAGTAGCTGGTCATCATCCGCTGGCCCGCAACATATTCGAAAATCTTCAGAATCTCTTCGCGCTCGCGGAAGCAATAAAGGAAAACGGACATGGCGCCGAGATCGATGGCGTGCGTTCCTAGCCAGACCAAGTGTGAGGCCACGCGCGTGAGCTCAGTGAGTAGCACGCGGATGTACTGCGCACGCTTGGGAACCTCGATACTGATCAGCTTTTCAGCGGCCAGGCAAAACGCGAGATTGTTAGAGAGCGGGGCAAGGTAGTCGATGCGGTCGGTAAGTGTGATGCACTGGGAGTATGTCTTGGATTCGCAGGATTTTTCGATTCCCGTGTGCAGGTAGCCGATCACCGGTTTCGCTTTGAGGACGGTTTCTCCGTCGAGTTCGAGGATCACACGGAGCACGCCGTGCGTCGACGGGTGCTGCGGTCCCATGTTGAGGACCATCGGCTCGGCTGGTCCAGCCGCCGTTTCGATTGTCGTCATCGCTCGCACGCCTCATTCACGACTAACGGTATCCCTCAACCGGGTAATCTTTCCGAAGCGGATATCCCTCCCAGTCGTCTGGCATCAAAATGCGCGTGAGATCCGGATGACCCTCGAAGCGGATGCCGAAAAGATCGAACGTCTCACGCTCGTGCCAGTTGGCCGTCGGCCAAACCGGACTCACCGACGCCACCACGGGTTCGGCACCCGGAAGCCGCACTCGCAGCCGCAGCCGCTCCTTGCGATCAAGCGAAAGAAGTTGATAGTTCAGCTCGAAACGCGGTTCCAACGGAAAGCGGTCGACCGCGGTGAGGTCAGACAGAAACGAGAACAGCAGACCGGGCTGGCCTGCCAGATACTCCGAGACCCTCACGAGATGCTGTCGAGGGACGACGACAGTTGTTTCGCCTCTGAAATCGATCACTTCGGCGACGACCTGCGGGTCCCAGTTCCTGAGTGCTTGCACTACAGGGTTTTTCCCAGCTTCCTGTGATTCCACTTTGTATGAATCCGATTCCGGCCGGGCGCCTATTTATTCCAGTCGAGCGCACCCTTTTTCCAGAGGTAAATGTAACCAACCAGCAGAATCATAATGTAGAGCAACATCTCCACAAAGCCAAAAACTTTCAGGTCGTGGTAGACGAGCGCCCAGGGGTAGAGGAAGATGGCCTCGATGTCGAAGAGAATGAAAATCAGGGCCACCATGTAGAAATGTACCGAAAATGGCTGCCGCGCGTCGCCCGTCGGACGGATCCCGCACTCGTAGGGCTGTTGCTTCTCGCGCGAAGGTTTGTGTGTGCCGACCACCGAGGAAACCGCAATCAGTGCCCCGGCCATAAAGGCCGCCAGTATAAACATGAGCAAAAGCGGCCCGTAGCTGTCGAGGTAGTTGCTGCTCATGTGAGTCCGATTGCTATAATAGCGTTCGAGAGCAAGTGGGTCAAATGTACGGCCTGCATTTTTGAGGGCCCGATCGGGCCATCTCACTGCGGAGAAAGCCGCCGCTCGATGAGTTCAGGGTACAACACCGATGTGCGGGTGGGCGACCATGTGTTTCACGTCCAGACCGAAGATCGCGGCCCGAGCCATCCCATCATTGATACGGCGATTTATCTCCAGGGCCGAGTCGTGCACCGACATTCCACCAATTATGAGCATCTGACCGCTTTGAAGGAATTCAGCGACGATGTCCTGCGCAAGCGTGTGGCCGAGCAGCACCGCTATGTGATGGATGAGTTGCGTGGCGGGGCTCTTTCGGCCGAAATCGCTTTAGCCACAGCACCTGTACCGTCGGTCGGCGCGATTCAAGTGCGCTTGCTCAATCCGAAATCCTGGCTTTCGGCGGGCCACGTCTCACTCGACGTGGAAATACGACGCCGCTTTGACCAACAACCGCAGCCCGGAGCCCAGATCGAAGCGTTGATTGAAGGCGCTTTGCGGGACGGGCCTTGTGTAGCCACTGCAGATCCGCAAGGCCGCGCACAAATCGAGTTTCCCCTGCCGCCACTCGGCAAGGGCGATCTCGCGCTCGTCATCCGTGCGTGGACAGAAGCGGCCAAGGATGAAATCCGCTTTTCCATGCGCTCGCGGCATGCCGCCCCGCCTGCCGACGCCCCCGAGAGCTAGCCGCTGAAAAATGACCGTCACAATCAATGGTGAGCGCCGCGAGATTCCCGACGGAATGAATATGGTCGCACTGCTTGCGCATCTCGGCATGCGAACCGAGCGCGTGGCCATTGAGCGCAACCTCAGCATCCTGCCTCGCGCGCAGTGGCAAGAGACTCGCGTCGAGCCGAACGACAGCTTCGAAATTGTCCACTTCGTTGGCGGCGGCTGAAAGGCTTTGCCTGTCTGTCGACGCCACGCTCTAATCGGCCAGCAAATGGCCCAGCCTGCGTTGTTTCGTCCGCAAGTAGGCGTGTGAGTGGTGGCTCGTGCGCGGTCGGCAGGGAACCCGTTTCACGACGCGAATGCCGCCGCGCTCGAGCTGTGCGATCTTGTCCGGGTTATTGGACAGCAGGCGCACCGACCGTACACCTAAAGCTTCGAGCGCTGCGGCGGCGAAATCGTAATCGCGCGAATCCGCCGCGAATCCGAGCCGGCGATTCGCTTCGACCGTGTCGAGGCCCTCATCTTGCAATGCGTACGCCTTCAATTTGTTGATCAGCCCGATGCCGCGGCCTTCCTGCGCCAGATACAGCACGATCCCGGCGCGCTCCTTCGCAATCTTCCGCAGGGAAAACTCAAGCTGGGCCCGACAATCGCAGCGTTCAGACCCAAACACATCCCCAGTGAGGCACTGCGAATGCACCCGTACGAGCGGAGTGCTACCTCGCTTTACCCTTCCGTGCTGGATTGCCACCGCCTCCTCACCTGGCTTTCGCCCTTGGATGCCGAAGACGGTGAATTGTCCGAATCGTGTCGGCAGTTCTGCCCGCGCCACCACGCGCGCTTTGGCAACCTGTTTTCTCCGCTTCATGTGAGCCGCCCAGTATAACAGGCCCAGCCGAGGCTTCCGGGCTGTGAGCCCCTCGTCTCGCGAGCGAGTTATGGACCTCGGCGGCCGCTGGGGCGAGTCTGGAAATTAAGACATCGCCGATACGGCTTTGGAGCTGCGGAGTATCACTTGCAGATTGCAAGTCAGTCTGATAGGGTTCCGCATCGTGCCCAGAACAGCGAAGCGGAAGCGCCGTTCGGAGTGTCCGGTTAGCATTTCCCTCGAGACCATCGGAGACCGATGGTCCCTTTTGATCGTTCGCGATCTGATGGTTCGTGGCCTCCGGACCTTCAAAGAATTTCAGCGGTCGGGCGAAGGAATTGCGACGAACATTCTGACGGACCGTCTGCGCAAGCTCGAATCGGGAGATATCATTACTGCGGAGACCGATCCTGCTGATCGAAGACGGGTGAGCTACCGGCTGACGGAGAAGGGGATTGATCTTGCGCCGGTCCTTTTGGAGCTGCTTGTCTGGGGAGCCAAGCATCAGAATCCCGGTCCATCCTGTGGCTTTATCGAGACGATGGCGCGGAATCGCGGGCACGTCCTCGCAGAAGTCCGTCGACGTTGGAGCGAGGGCGACCCGAACCCCCTACAGGTTGACGGCGAGTGGCGCTTTCCGTGATAAGGATCCAAAGAAGTGAGAGAGGCTAAGGAGCGATCATGAGCAAGGTACGAGTATTAGTCGGGACACGAAAGGGCGCATTCATTCTTACCTCCGACGGAAAGCGCGAAAAATGGGAGGTCAGCGGTCCCCACTTCACAGGCTGGGAGATCTACCACGTCAAGGGCTCTCCTGCCGACCCGAACAGACTCTACGCCTCGCAGACCAGCGGCTGGTTCGGTCAAATCATTCAGCGCTCGAGCGATGGCGGCAAGACCTGGGAAACTCCCGGGGGTGGCATGACCATGTCCGGTGGTATGCCAAGTGGCGAGAGCAACAAGTTCGTTTACGACGCTTCTCCGGCCACCGGGAAACCCCTGACCACGCATCAGTGGTATGACGGCACGCAGCATCCGTGGGAATTCAAGCGTGTTTGGCACCTGGAGCCCTCCTTGACCGATCCTGACACCGTCTATGCGGGCGTGGAAGACGCGGCATTGTTTCGCTCGACCGACGGAGGCAAATCCTGGCATGAGCTTTCTGGCCTGCGCGGTCACGGCACGGGACCGAAATGGCAGCCTGGGGCCGGAGGCATGGGCCTACACACGATTGTTCTTGATCACTCGAATCCGCAAAGAATGTTTGTCGCCATCTCGGCCGCAGGAGCCTTCCGTACCGATGACGGCGGAAAAAATTGGAAGCCCATCAACCGCGGATTGAAATCGCCGTACCTGCCTGACCAAACGGCAGAGGTTGGCCACTGCGTTCACCGTATCGCCATGCACCGATCGCGCCCGAACGTCCTCTATATGCAAAAGCACTGGGACGTGATGCGGACGGACAACGCGGGGGATTCTTGGCAGGAAGTCAGCGGGAATCTGCCGACGGATTTTGGGTTTGTCATCGACATTCATGCGCACGAACCGGAAACGATCTACGTCGTGCCGATTAAAAGCGACTCCGAGCACTTTCCACCCGAGGGTAAGCTACGCGTTTACCGCAGTCGGACCGGCGGTAACGACTGGGAGCCGCTCACCAAAGGTTTGCCGCAGGCCAATTGTTATGTCGATGTGCTGCGCGAGGCGATGGCGATTGATTCACTCGACTCTTGCGGCGTTTACTTCGGGACAACCGGCGGGCAGGTGTACGTTTCCTCTGATGCCGGCGATAGCTGGAATCCGATTGTTCACGATTTGCCAGCCGTGCTTTCCGTGGAGGTTCAGACGCTGGCATGATGGGATGGGCCGGCCTGGCCCTGCTTGTCGGCACGGCAGGCCCGTACCGTAGGGCGCGCTAGCCATGAATCAGATACAAGTCATACTTCCGCAGCATCTTCGGACTCTCGCCCGCGTGGAAAGCGAGGTGCATCTGGAGATTGACGGCACAGCCACGCTGCGCTCGGTTCTGGATGCACTCGAGGCTCGCTATCCCATGTTGCGTGGGACGATCCGTGACCATGTAACACTGGAGCGGCGGCCGTTTTTGCGATTCTTCGTCTGTGAGGAGGACTGGTCGCACGAGTCCCCGGACACTCCTTTGCCTCAGGCGGTGTCGTGTGGAGAGGAGCCCCTCATGGTGGTCGGCGCTATCGCCGGGGGCTGATCCAGGTCTGCCTCTTTTTCCTGCGCCATTCGCTAAAGTTCTTCGACTGTGCGTTGCAAATCCCGGGCGATTTCCTCCGGGTTCTGCTCTGCGGAGAAGCGAACGGGCGGTCCGATGGTGACCTTTACATGTCCCGGCCGCGCGATGGTGCGGTTGTTTTGCCTCAATTCAAATAACCCATCCAGCCGCATCGGCACGACGGGAATGTTGAGGCGGGCGGCCAGAAGCCCGATTCCCGAACGAAACGGGGCCAACTTCCCATCCGGGGTGGTCAGTCCCTCGGGGAAAACTAAGACGTTCCATCGCCGGTCCACGAGATCGCCAACAAACGAGAAACTTCGCAGAAAGGCGGATTCCTTCGGCAGCGGAAATACGTTAAAAAACGTGAGGACCAGGGGATAGCTGAGACGTTCGGTGAGGCGTTCGAAAAAGCCGAGGGTTGCGGCTGGCCGGCGCATCTCAGCCAACCTCTCCCCGCGCATCGCCGTTGCCAGCCGGTGCCGGAAGCGCGGAGGCAGCGCCGCAAGAATCCATCCGATGTCCACATAGGTCACGTGGTTGGAAATCACGAGCACGGGCCCCTCGATCCCACGCAAATTCTCCCTGCCGCGGACGCGCGGTGCCGCCAGCAAGTAGGTAGCGGGCCAGACCAGCATGTAATAAGCTGCCAGCCGTACGGCTGTGATCAGCCTGCTTTGAGGCCAGCGTGGGAACACGTGCTCGAGCGGCGTGGCCTGCCGCTCCCGAACGAGTTGTTCGAGCTCGGCGACCGAGATGGCCTGTGAAAATTTGGTTTCGCTCAGATCCACTTGATACCGGTCCTCCATCGCGCTCATCAGCTCCACTCGATCGAGCGAACTCAGGTTCGCCAGAGCATCAGGGCCGTTCGCGGGAGACGCCGATAAGGCTGTGTGGCCCGTCGTCTGAGCCACGAGACCGAGAATCGAGGTGGCGGGCTTTGGCGGGCTGACGCCCCGGAGCTTCGCTTCGGCCATGGCGCGGATCGGCTGTAGGACTGGTTTCTGAGTCGGTGTCCGGGGGAAATCAGCCTCCGGCCAAACCAGCCATTGCCGAATCTTCTGATACTCCGCCAGCGACTTGTTGGCTTGCTCGATTACGTCGGTGGCATCGGGATCCGGCCCATCGAGCAGAAGCACTGCGCATGGCTCTTCGTTTCCATTGCTTCGAAGCCCGATCACCACGCAATCGCGAACGCCTTTCTGTTTGCGCAACGCTTTTTCCAGATCCTCTGGATAAACCTTCATCCCGGCCGAGGTGACAATCGTGTTTTTGCTTCGGCCCTTGAAGTAGAGTCGCCCGTCCGGTCCGGCTTCTGCGAGATCGCCGGTGTGAAACCAGCCGTCCGCGGCGACGACCGGCTCGAACTCTTGTCCACGGCGGTAGGCCATCGCAACATTTTCGCCGCGCACCAGGACTTCTCCACTCTCGTCAACTTTGATTTCCATTCCCGGGAATGCACTGCCGATCGAACCTCGCGTCGTGCGAAAGGGATGATTCAAGGTGATGAGCGACGCTGTTTCCGTCATCCCGTAGCCTTGCACGACGGCGTAGCCGAGCCGGTGCCAGAATGTCTCCGTTTGCTCGGGCAGGGCGGCTCCGCCGGAAATGAAGGCCCAGAATTTCCACCCGAAGCGGTGGTGGATCGAGCGAAATGTCCACCAGCGCCGCAGAAAATGGTTGTTTTCCGAGGCGGCGAAGTTTTTTCGGAATCTCTCCAGCTGCCCTCGGCGTTCGAGATCACGCTCGACCTCCCGAGCCAGCGACTCGATCAGTCTTGGCACCGCAACCAACACCGATACGCGCTCGCGGCGAATCGTCTCGATGGTCTCCCACGGCTTTAGAGAATCCACGTAGATGACGGTTGCTCCCAGCAGGGGAGGAATGAACAGCCCCAACATCTGGCCGAAGATATGACTCAGCGGAAGTAGATTCAGAAAGCGAAGCGGATGGAAAAATCGTTCCCAGCCGAGGTATTTGCGAATTTCCCGTTCCAGTGGTTCGATATTGGCGAGCACGTTGCCGTGCGAAATCACGACGCCGCGCGGCTCGGCGGTCGTTCCCGAGGTAAAAATCATTTCCAATGTGTCGCTTCGCCCGATCGGAGGCGAGGGATATGGCTCCGCCGTGCGTGGTGCGATCGCTGAGGGAAGCGTTTCGAAAAGGAGCAATGGGGCCGGCCACTCGGCACCGACCTGGATTCTGCCGGACGCCAAAATCAATTTTGCGTGGACCTCTTGCGCTACGCGTGCAGTGAATTCCGCCGTTGAAATCGCATCGATCGGAACGGCCACGACGCCGCGAAGAATGCACCCTAGAAAGGCCACTGTCCATTCTGCCGAACCCTCTCCCCACAGAACGACGGCGTCGCCTTTGCCAATCGCTCGCGCCTCCAGTTCTCGGGCAAAACGGTTCGCATCGTCCAGAATTTGCCCGTAGGTCCAGCGCTCCGTACGGTATCCGCGGCGCTGCACCACGGCGGTTTCCTTTCTTTGCAGGCCGTACTCCCGCACGAATTCCGCAAGGGATTGCCGCCTGGCCTGTCTACCGGCTGCCTCCATCCGTGGAGAGTCCGGTGCGCTCGGCCGGCCCTTGTCATTGAGTTTCGGTTGAAGCGTGGGCAAAGGCATTTCGAAGTCTTCTGATAAGATTCTTACGCAATGGCCATGGATCGGCAAACAGTTGTTATCGGCGGCGGGATTACGGGCCTTGCTTGCGCTTATCGGCTCAAACGACTCGGAGCTTCCGTTACGCTGCTCGAGGCCTCCGATCGAGTCGGTGGCATCATTCGAACAACTCGGCGCGACGGTTTTCTTTTCGAGGCTGGCCCACAGTGTCCACGGTTCCCACGCGTGATTCGCGAACTGGTTCGCGACATCGGGCTGGAAGATACCTTCGTGCGCGCCAGTTCCCGCGCCAGGCGTTATATCCTGAAAGGCGGTCAACTTTATCCGGCGCCGCTGTCACCCTGGGCTCTTCTCGGCACGCGCCTCATCGGTCTTCGCGATAAGGCTCGATTTGTCGGCGAGCCTTTCGGCCATGCCAAGCCGCCTGATTCGGAAGAGTCAGTGGCCGACTTCGTGCGCCGCAAGTTCGGCGTCGAAACACTTGACTACCTTGTGGATCCCTTTCTTTCTGCGGTTTTTTTCTCCGATCCAGAAGATACGGGTATGGAAAGCTCGCTTCCGTCCGTGACCCGCTGGGAACGCGAACATGGCAGCGTGTTTCGCGGGGCGATAAAGTCGCGCAGCTCGAACGGCAGACGTCCCACGCTTGCTGATTCGACGAAATCGGCTCATTCCTCCTCGAGCGTGCGTCTCAATGAGGCCCTACCGCCGCTGGGCAGCTTCCCAGCGGGACTCACCGCACTCACCGACAGGCTGGGGGAGAAGCTTGGCTCTTCGCTTCGGCTGGGTGTGCGTGTCGAAGGCATAGATCGAAATCGAGGGTCAGGATCGGTAACTCCTTGGTTGATCCGGCTTGAAGGCGAAGAAGAAATTGCCACCGAATCCATCGTCATTGCCGCTCCCGCCTACGAAGCCGCCTCTCTGTTGCAACGAGCCGAACCGCATCTCAGCTCCATGCTCGCGGCAATCCCCTATTCTCCGCTGGTGGTTGTGTGCTCGGCTTACGATCGCACGCAGGTGCGTCATTCTCTTAACGGTTTCGGATTTGTGGTTCCCCGACGCGAGGGTCTGCGCACAATTTCATGCACCTGGAACTCCTCTTTGTTCCCGGATCGCGCGCCCGCGGGCAAGGTTTTGATCACGAGTCTGGCGCGACCTTTCGCAAAGGACTCTTTGCTTGAAATGCCGGAGGAAGCGATCGCGAACCTCGTGGAGGGCGAGGTTTCCGCGGTTCTCGGAATCTCAGGCTCGCCCGTAGACCGCATGGTGTGGAAACATCCAAAGGCTCTTCCTCATTTCCAGATCGGCCACGCGCAACGGGTCGCCGAGATTCACCGTGACTTGCACTCTCTGCCCGGCCTTCGCCTGGCAGGAAACTATCTGGAAGGTCGCTCGATCGGCGACTGCGTCAATTTTGCTTTCGGCGTCGCGGAGGACATCGGTGGTGATCGAAGAGCTCGAGCGGTCAACCTAGGTGACGAAGTCAGCCTGAAATGAGGAGGATTTGACCCGGTGATTGGGTACGTTGTGGGAGGCATCTGCACGGCTGCCTTCGCGGGCATTGGCTATCAGGTGCTCGGGGTGCTGAGAGATCGCAAGCGCTTTCCTCCGCCCGGCAAATGCGTGCAGCTGGAGAACCACCAGCTGCACGTTCTGGACATGGGCGAAGGCAGCCCGGCCGTCATTCTCGAATCAGGCTTGATGAGCACCGTGCTCACTTGGCAGGGCATTCAGCGCGAACTGGCCAAATCCACGCGCGTTGTTAGCTACGATCGTGCGGGCCTGGGCTGGAGCGACCCCGGGCCAGAGCCTCGCAACGCCGCTCGGATCGTGGAAGAACTTCATTCTCTGCTTGCCCACGCCCGAATCGCTCCACCGTACGTCGTAGTCGGGCATTCCTTTGGTGGGCTCACGATGCCCCTTTTCGCGGCGCGCTATGCGGACGAAGTCTGTGGTGTCGTCTTGGTGGACCCCGTCGCGCCGGCAGAATGGCATCCACCAGCTGAGCAGGACCGCCACCGCATCGAGATTGGCTCGAAAATTTGCCGTCGCGCGGCGATTTTTTCCTACGCAGGACTGTTGCGCTTGATTGCTTCGCTGATGCAGTCGGGCGCCAAGGCTTCTGCGAGTACTCTGATTCGTGCGATTAGCAAAGGCGCGCCTTCTGACTCCAACTCTACCGACAGCCCGTGGTTTTGGAATCTGCCTCCCAGCGAGCGAGCCATGACGCCGGTCTTCTGGACTCAGGCAAAATTTTGCCGCACCATAGCGAGCCAGCTCGAACGGCTTCCGGAGAGTGCGGAGCAGGTAGTCGCCGCGGGCATCCTCGATAAACCTCTGACGGTCATCTCGGCCGCCAACCTCCCGCCCCGGCGCCTTGCCCACCACCGAGCTGTGGCTGCGCGATCGCCGCAGGGCCGGCACATCCTCGCCGAACGCAGTGGCCATTGGATCACCGAGGACCAACCTGAGCTCGTGATCGAGGCGATCCTGGAATTGGTTGAACTTGCTCGAGGCGGATCCGAAGCGAGCCATCGGCAGGTGCACGGCACCTGACCGAATCACCGTCGCGCTTAGAAAGCAGCTGATTTCATTAAAGTCTCGATCTTTACGTCTAAATCTCGCGCGACCTCAGAGGCTCTCTCACTTCCATACGCCGCTAAAAAGCTGGACATCCTGTCATAAGAAACGTGCACGCCGTCCGGTCGTTGGTCAATCAGGATTGTCACCGGCGCATAGGATCCCGCGTCGGGAACAAATCTCACCATCTGCTTCATGATCAAAGGATTGCCCACCAGAAGCCTCACAATCTGAGGCGCTTGTGCTCCCTGTTCCTTTCTGAGCACCTCACCCAAATCAAATCGGTTGAACTCGATCAAGCCCGTGGGTCCAACGGTCTGGTTTACGGCATCTTCTAGTTCGCTCTCGCTCTCAGCGGCAGAGATCTTCCGCAATAGTGCGGCCATATCGGGATGACCGACCTCGCCTTCTATTCTCGACAGAACTTCATCAAAGGGCCTCGACGAAACCACGCTGAACCGCTCGACGTTCAGTTCGCGTGTGGCCATGCGATGAGTTGCCTCGCCTGCCACTCTGACCAGGCAGCCGATCGTTAGCACGACGCCAGCACCGATTGCCCAGCTCGCCTGCCTGATCCGTGAAGTCATCGTTGCGCTCCTCGAGGAGGATTGCGATCCCCCTTATCTAGATGAGAGTTCCAGGGCGGGAGATTCGCAATCGGGCCGCGCGAAGCGCTATTGCTTGGCCTCGAACTGGGCGAATCGCCGTTCGAGCTCCCATTCCTGCTGCGCTTTTTCGCCTGATTGCAGAAACGCGGAACATGCCGAGGAGGGCTCGGCCCCACCGAGGGTGTCGGATGCGCAGGCCGGGACCGCCCTGCGAAACCGGTCGGGATCTTGCCACAAACTCGCCCCTGGTAAGAAGCTGTGTTCGATGCTCGTGCGGACCAACTTCTTCAGATCGGCGTAGTTGAGTCCATAGGTCTGCACGGCACGAACGAACTCATGCGTCAAATCGATGCGCGAAACGCCCTCGTCGTCGGTCGAGAGCGCCACGGGCACACCATAACGCCTGTAAATCGGAAAGGGGTGATCGTAGCCGTTGATGCCAAGAATCACGTCATTGCTCGTCAGGTTGATTTCCACCATGACGCGCTTTGCCGCCATTTCTCTCAGCAAATCGTAGGGCCGGTCCTCGTACATCACATCGACGCCGTGCCCGATCCGCTCCGCCTGCGCCACCTCGATAGCCATGCGGATGTGGCAGCACAGCCCATTCGGCGGAACCATTCCGAAAGAAAGTTCACCGGCGTGCAGCGTAATGTGCACCGTCGGATAGAGGCCGTGCAGATACGCCAACATCTTCATGTGCAATGCATAATCCGACATCGCCGTGCGATCGTCCTCCGGCTGCACGTAATTGATGCCGACGAAGCGCGAATCGGCCGAGGCTGCTTCGAAGCCGAGCAGGGTCTGCGCGAAAACCTGCTCGGGTGGGAAGGCTCGCAGCACCTGATAGATATAACGAATCTTGAGCGCACAGGCAGGCGCCGGGTTCGGGTCGCCGCAGTGTTCAATTTGCCGGCGCACCGACTCACCTTGATCCAAATATGCGCGCGCTACGCCAATGTCCTCGCGCAGTCCGCGCGCCAAGAGTTGACCCCGAAACTCCTCTAGGCTTTGATTGGCGTGCCATCCCAATTCGTGCGCGATCTGTGCGGTGTGGGAGAAGTCGGGCGTAACGAGCAGCTCGAGATATTGTTCGTTCTGCGCCGCGGCTCGCTCGGCGATTTCGTCCATCCATTCACCTGTGTGGGGTCGATCGGCCGCTTCAAATTTGCCGAATGAGTCAAAGAAATGATCATGGCCCGTCACTCCCGGAGTCGGGACAAACCCTCGCATGGAAAACGCATCCACCAGGCCGTCGTAGAGATGCTGATCCTGATTCGCTTTCTCTGCCGGAACCTCGCCGCTTCCACAGTTCGCCATCCGCCGTTTGAAGAACGACAGCGTGGTGACGTTTACGCAGAGGTGATCTTCCGCCCCTGCTCGAATCCAGGATTCCGCATACACGCCGCCCTCCAGGTGGTAGTGCAGGTCTGCGCCTTTCGGCATGCCGACCAAAAACGCCCGTAAGGTCAGCGGATTGCCGCGAGCAAGATCGAGCGCCCGCGACGCGCGGTCTTCTGCCCAATTCGCATGAGACCTGTGTTGACAGCCGGTGAGCAGGAGAACGGCCGCGGACTGCACAACGAGCAGCTTCAGAACACGCACAGATCGAGGAGCACGAGACATTTTTCGACCCTTACTGTAAATGAGACGTTTCCCAAATGGGATCTCACATTCTACTTCCCGCGCCCATAAACACAATTTGGCTTTTGTCCGAGTCGTGTACACTCTTGTCGGGACTCTGCTTCACCTTCGTCTTTCCTAAGGATACGCGCACGAATGAGCCGGCTGGTCGCTTGTTTCTGCGGGGCATTGATTGGGTATGGTGTGTGCGCGGCCTCACCGGTGAAACCGATTCGAGTCAAGGTCGTTGTGGTAGCGATGTTCGAGCGGGGCCAAGATACGGGTGACGTGCCGGGCGAGTATCAGCTTTGGGTCGAGCGCGAGCATCTCGACCAAATCTTCGATCTTCCGGCCGGATACCACCACGTGCGGATGAACAAGGACGGAGTGCTGGGCATGCTTACCGGCGTGGGCACGGCCAAGGCGGCCGCGTCTGTCATGGCGCTGGGCCTCGATCCGCGATTTGACCTGTCGAAAGCTTATTGGATCATCGCGGGAATCGGTGGAGGGAATCCCGCCAGTGTTTCGCTCGGCTCGGCGGTCTGGACCGACCGTGTGATCGACAGCGATCTTGCCTACGAAATCGACGCGCGCGAAATTCCTGTCGATTGGCCCACGGGTTATGTTCCGATGCGTCGATCGACTCCGTACGAGTTGCCCGCGGGGCCTGACGAAGATGGCGAAATGTTCACGCTGAATCCGCAACTCGTTGCCTGGGCGCTCCAGCTCACCAAGGATGTTCCGCTCGTCGATTCCGATTCCATCCGGAAAGCCCGCGGTCGTTTCACAGATTTCCCCACTGCCCTGTTGCCACCTTTCGTGACCCACGGCGATGCGCTGTCCGGAATGACGTTTTGGCACGGTGCACTGATGGACCAATGGGCCAATGCCTGGGTGAAGTACTTTACCGGGGGACAGGGCAATTTTATGGTCAGCGCGATGGAGGATACCGGCACGCTGCAAGCGCTTACGTTTCTCAGTCGGGCCAGCCGCATCGACCTAGGCCGGGTGCTTGTCCTGCGTGCTGTGAGCAATTACGATCGTCAGGCGCCTGGCACCACAGCGGCGGACAGCTTGAAGCAAATGATCGAAGGCGATTATGACGCGTATAGAGAGTCGCTCGAGGCGGCCGAGCGAGTGGGCGATCGAGTCGTTCGCGATTTGGTGGAGCACTGGCCCGACCGCGAGTCCATCATCCCGTCTCCGCGACCGAGTGCGACGCCATGAAGCCCGAAGCCATCTACGCCGGGATGCTTGCGGTCGCCCTCGCTGAGGCCCGTAAGAGTCTTGCCCAAGGCGGCCTGCCGATCGGTGCAGCGATCTTCGATGGCAACGGCTGTTTGATCGGCGCCGGTCACAATCGCCGGGTACAGGATGCCGACCCCTCCATGCACGGGGAAACGAATGCCTTTCGAAACGCTGGCCGCCAGCGAAGTTACCGCAACATGACCATGGTCACAACCCTCGCTCCGTGTTGGTATTGCAGCGGTCTGATCCGCCAGTTCCGATTCGGAACCCTCGTGGTTGGAGAAAGCCGCAATTTCGAAGGAGGACTTCCATGGCTGCGTTCGCTCGGCGTTCCGGTCGTCGATCTGGACTCCGCCGAGTGCGCTTCTCTGCTAGCCGACTACATCCGCAAACATCCCGATATTTGGCGAGAAGATATCGGGGAATGGTAAGGTGTTTAAATTCCGCTGTATCTCTGCCTGCGCACGAACTCGCCGCTCCCGGGCTTGCCGACAAACCTGCCGCCCTCTAGGATCGTCCTCCCACGCAAAAGAACTTGGATGGGCACTCCTCGGACGCGAATTCCCTCGAACATTGAATAATCCACGCGCATGTGGTGCGTGGACGCGCTGATGACCTGTTGCTGGTTTTGGTCGAATACGACGAGGTCGGCATCCGAGCCGATGGCAATCGTGCCCTTTCGGGGGAACAGGCCGAACAGCTTAGCCGGTGCGGTCGCAACAAGCTGCACAAACCGGTTCGGTGAAAATCGGCCTCCGTGCACGCCTCCCGTATAGACCAGGCTCAATCGATGCTCGATGCCTGGCCCGCCATTCGGAATCTTCGTGAAATCGTCCTTGCCCAGCTCTTTTTGCTCCTTGAAACAGAAGGGGCAGTGATCAGTGGAAACCACCTGCAAAGTGTCGTGCGCCAGGCCCTGCCACAGTTTGTCCTGGTGCCATTTCTCGCGTAGGGGCGGCGTAAAGACATATTTAGCGCCTTCAAATCCCGGAGCGTCCATTTGCTCAAGTGAGAGAAACAGATATTGAGGGCAAGTCTCGGCATAGGCTGGCAATCCCCGGTCGCGCGCCTCGCGCACTTTCTCGAGCGCGTCGTTGCACGAAAGATGCACGATGTACACGGGCGATCCCGCCATTTCGGCCAGCGCCAGGGCACGGCTGGTTGCCTCTCCCTCTGCGGTGGTCGGCCGAGTCAGCGCATGATACTTCGGTGCACGCTTGCCCTCGGCGAGGGCGCGGCGCACGATCACATCAATCGCTCCTCCGTTTTCCGCGTGCATGCAGATCAGCCCGCCATGTTTCGCGGCCTGCGACATGGCGCGAAAGATCGTGGCGTCATCGACCATCAGCACGCCGGGATAGGCCATGAAGAGCTTGAAGCTGGAGACTCCCTCACCGATTAGCGCACCCATCTCTTCGAGCTGCGCGTCGCCCAGATCGGTGATGATGCAATGAAATGCGTAATCGATCGCAGCCTTGCGATCGGCCTTCTGCATCCATGTTTCGAAGGCTTGCCGCAAACTTTGGCCTTTTTGCTGAATGGCGAAATCGATCAGCGTGGTCGTTCCGCCGAAGGCAGCCGCAATGGTTCCCGATTCGAAATCGTCCGCACTCGTTGTGCCGCCAAAAGGCATGTCCAGATGGGTGTGGACATCGATCCCTCCAGGCATTACGAACATTCCCGCTGCATCGATCGCCTGGCTCGCACTTTCAGCCGGCAGCGACTGAACGATGGCCGTGATCCGTCCGTTTCGGATCCCGATGTCGCTCGCATACGTATCGGTCGCGGTGACGACAGTGCCGTTTTTGATGACCGTGTCAAAATCCATGGCCCCTCCGGAAACCTGCGGTCCAGGCATCTTAGGGTATTCCGGAAAGGCCACGCAAGGCGTGCCGGCAGAAACATCGGTGTTTTCCGCTCTCTGGATAAAAGCGTTTCCTTCGCTTTACGGAAACACACGTGTGTGTCTCGACCGAGTGCTAGAATAAGGCCTCCGTTGGCTTGCGACGAGCCCGCGAGCACTCACCATCCGGGCTGTGTGATTCGGAGATCCGACCGGTTTTTCCTATGCCGCTTCATGACACGGCGCCGAAGCTTTCCACTGAACAGTATGAAAAGAATTTCGCCGAAATCTCGCCTGCCATGACCAAGCGGCAAGCGGCTATCGAAGCGTCGCGGTGTCTTTACTGTTTTGATGCACCTTGCACGATCGCGTGTCCCACGCACATCGATGTTCCGGCCTTCATCAAGAAGATCTTCACGGGCAATTTGCGCGGATCCGCGCGGGAGATATTGAGCGCAAATATCTTGGGGCACAGTTGCGGCCGGGTGTGCCCCACCGAAGTGCTCTGTGAAGGTGCCTGTGTGATGCACGAGAAGGGCGAATCGCCGATCGAGATCGGACGTCTGCAGCGTTATGCCGTCGATTTTGTTCTGACCAACCATATTGCGCTTTTTTCCCCCGGCACACCGAATGGCAAGCGAGTCGCGTGTATCGGCTCGGGCCCTGCCTCCCTGGCTTGCGCTGCCGAACTCGCCAAGTACGGTTATGAAGTCACTGTGTACGACCGCCATGCTCTGCCTGGTGGGCTCAATACCTACGGCATCGCCGCTTACAAGACGCGCGCTTCCGATTCCCTGCGTGAAACCGAGCTCGTGAAGCAATTGGGCGTCAAGTTCAGCCAGAACGTCGAAGTGGGGCGCGATATTCTACTGGCCGATCTGGAAAAGCAATTTGACGCCATCTTTATCGGCGTAGGCCTCGGCGAAACCTCGGCTCTCCATCTCCCCGGCGAAGAACTTCACGGCGTGTACGGCGCGATCGAGTTCATCGAGAAAACCAAAGTGCAGCCGTTCGGTCAGATCGAAATTGGCCGCCGCGTGGCCTGCATCGGTGCAGGCAACACCGCGATTGACGTGGTCACGGCCGCTCGCCGTCTGGGTGCAGAAACCGTGTACTTGCTTTATCGGCGGGGCGAGTCGGATATGCCGGCTTTCGTATACGAATATGAACTGGCGAAGCAGGACGCGGTTGTCTTCCTATGGCAAACGCAACCCGTGCGCGTGTTAGGCGAGCAGGGCGTCGTCACCGGCCTGGAATGCGTGCGAACCGAATTTGGCCCGCCGGACCCAAAGGGCCGTCGAACTCCCTTGCCCATCCCCGGCACGGAATTTCATCTCGAGGTCGAGATGGTCGTGCGCGCCGTGGGACAAAAGCCGACCACCGATTTTCTGCGCGCTGTAAAGGGCGTGGAAATCAACTCGGACGGCACGGTCACGATCAACGACAGCCACCAGACGGGCCATCCCAAATACTTTGCCGGCGGAGATTGTACCAATGGCGGCAAGGAAGTCGTGGATGCAGTGGCCGACGGCATGGCGGCTGCCCGCGGTTTGGACCGATGGCTTGGCTCGCCACGTTCGCTTTAGAGGTGAACTATGTCTGATCTCAGCGTAAAGTTTGCGGGGATTACCAGCCCAAATCCTTTCTGGCTTGCTTCCGGCCCTCCCACCAACACGAGCAGCCAGGTAATGCGCGCCTTCGATGCCGGATGGGGCGGCGCCGTTTGGAAGACGATCGGCGAGCCCATTGTAAACACGAGCTCGCGTTACGGCGCCATCGATCTGAACGGCGTAAAGGTCATGGGCTTTAACAACATTGAGCTGATCAGCGATCGCCCGATCGATGTTAACTTTCGTGAAATCTATGAAGTAAAGAAGCGCTATCCGAAAAACCTCGTGGTCGCCTCTCTGATGGTGGAGTCCAAACGAGCCTCGTGGCACGAGATGGTGCGCCGGGCCGAAGATGCCGGCTCCGATGCGCTCGAGCTGAACTTCGGCTGCCCCCATGGCATGAGCGAGCGTGGGATGGGTGCGGCGGTTGGCCAGGTACCGGAATACACCGAGATGATCACGCGATGGGTGAAGGAAGTGGCAAGGATTCCTGTGATCGTCAAGCTCACGCCCAACGTGACCAGCATCACGCATGTCGCCAATGCCGCCGAGCACGGTGGCGCCGACGCCGTCAGCCTGATTAATACGATTAATTCGCTCATGGGTGTGGATCTGGAAGACTTTTCGCCGCGTCCGACTGTGGGCGGCAAGTCCTCCCACGGTGGCTACTGCGGTCCGGCTGTGAAACCGATCGCGCTCCACCTCTTATCGTCCGTCGCGAAGACTTCACGACTTCCCATCAGCGGCATCGGTGGCATCGGCTACTGGAATGATGCCGCCGAGCATATCGCGCTCGGCGCGTCTACGGTTCAGGTCTGCACAGCCGCGATGCATTACGGCTTCCGCATCGTCGAGGATATGATCGACGGCCTGTCAGAATATATGGACGCTCATGGATTCCGCACGCTCGAGGACTTTCGCGGTCGGGCGCTAGCGAACGTGATGGATTGGGGCGATCTGAATTTGAATTACAAAGTGATCGCCGAGATTAATTCTGAGCTTTGCATTGGCTGTCAGCTCTGCTATGTCGCCTGCGAAGACGGCGCACACCAGGCGATCGAGCCATTTCGCGGAGAACCGAAGAGGAATGCCAACGGCTTTGGAGTTCACGTTCCGCGCATACTAGAAGAGGAATGTGTCGGCTGCAATCTTTGTGCGTTGGTCTGTCCGGTCACCAATTGCATCACCATGAAGCAGGTGGACGCCGGACGCCCGCCCCTGAGTTGGAACGACCGGACGCGTCAGCCATCTGGGTCGTGCCCGCCGCCCGTCCCTAGCGGCGACTAGCGGAGTCTTTCGGCTCTGGGGTTTGCGGGTTGCTTCCTTTCATCAGTGCCGCGTAGGTGAGGAAACTGATGCCAAATCCGACAAACCAAGCGTAGTCATAGAGCGGGCGCACGGGCGTGTACACCAGCCCCACAAATGCCACGGCGCAGCCCATCCCCAGCGCCAGGATGGCGCGCCAATTCACTCCGCCAGAATACTCATAGGATCCACCTCGTTGATACAAGTCCTCGGTGTTCAAAATCCGTTTTCGCTCGACGAAATAATCGCAGATCAGAATGCCCGCGACCGGTCCCAGAAGTCCCGAATAGCCGACCAGCCACCCCGAGATGTAGTTACCGTAGCTGGCCAGCAGCTTCCACGGTTGCATAGCCACGCCGATCAAACACGTTAGCAGGCCGCCCGTTCGGAAGCTGATTCGCCGCGGCCACAGATTCGAAAAATCGTTTGCCGGCGAAACCACATTGGCGGCCACGTTCACATTGAGCGTCGCCATCAGCAACGCCACCATCGCGACAACCACCGCGATCGGATTTGCCAGGTGCGAAAGCACGGTCACTGGGTCCCAAATCGGCTGGCCGAACAGCACGACCGTTGCAGACGTAACGGCGATCCCGATGAAGGAATAAAACGTCATGGTGGTGGGCAGCCCCAGCGCCTGACCGACCATCTGCTCACGCTGTCCCCGCGCGTAGCGCGTGAAGTCGGGAATATTGAGCGCTACCGTCGACCAAAAGGCCACCACTCCCGTGAGCGAAGGAATGAAGAATCGGAAGAATTCACCGGCGGTTCCAAATCTGGATGGCGTCGCGAGCATGGGGCCAAACCCGCCGGCTTTCGTGCGCGCCCAGAGCAGCAGCGCTAGCCCGATCAACAGCAGAAACGGCGCGGTGATCCCTTGTAGAAATCGGATCGTCCGGATGCCGCGCAAAATGACGGCCAGATTCAGTGCCCAGAAACAGGCGAAGCACAGCGGTAAGCCCCAGCGTGCGCTTTTCGCGGCGGGCGCTAGCGCCACAACCATGGCGTAGATCGCTTCTCCGCCAATCCATGTTTGAATTCCGAACCATCCGCAGGCGACGAGCGCACGCAGCATGGCGGGCACATTCGCGCCGAGTACTCCAAAGGCGGAGCGTGCGAACACAGGGAAGGGAATTCCGTATTCTGCGCCGGCATGCGCGTTCAGCAGCATCGGGACCAGGACCAGCACGTTTCCCAAAAATACGGTAAAGATGGCCTGCTTCCAGCTCATGCCGCCAGCAATCATCGCGCTCGCGAGCAGATAGGTGGGGATGTTCACGCTCATGGCGATCCACAGCGCGGCGTAATTGTACGTGCCCCAAGTGCGGCGCTCCGCAGGAACGGGCGCGAGGTCTTTGTTGTAAAGGGAACTGTTCTGGACCGCTTCCGCCTCGAATCGATCAGTCGTGTCGCTCATCGCGAATCGGCGGTCCTAGCAGGCTCACGTGCGGCCTGTGTAGTCGATGTAGACAGCCTTCAGCTCCGTGTAGAAATCGATGGCCGTGCGGCCCATTTCGCGCACGCCCACGCCGGTGGCCTTGATCCCGCCGAATGGCATTTGTGCTTCGCTCGCAACCGTCGGAGCATTCACGTGCGTGATCCCTGTCTCAATGCGGTCGATAAACTCGAAAATTCTGTGCGCGTCGTTGGTATAAAGGGAGCTCGAAAGTCCATAAGGCACCGAATTCGCCACGCGCAACGCTTCTTCAAAATTCGCCACCCGAATCACGGAAAGCACGGGTCCAAAAATTTCCTCCTGCGCAATCACGCTGTTCCAGGCCGCGTGATCAAACACGGTCGGCGCGATGAAGTAGCCATGCTCATATTCACGGCTGGCCATTCGTTCTCCACCGACGAGAAGCTGCGCCTCTTTTTTGCCGATTTCGAGGTATCTGAGCACGGTCTTCATTTGCTGCTCATCCACGACCGGGCCCACATCGACCTCCGGGTCGAGCCCGTTGCCGACTCGCAGTTTCTCGACACGTCCCAATAGCCTCTTCACGAATTCGTCCGCGATCGCCTCTTCTACCACCACGCGGCTTGTCGCCGTACACCGCTGTCCGCTCGATCCAAACGCTCCCAACACGACCGACTCCGTGGCCCGGGCCAAGTCCGCGTCGCCGAGCACGACCACAGGATTTTTGCCTCCCATTTCGCATTGGCATTTCTTCATCTGCCGGGCCGCCAGGGCATAGATGCGGCTGCCGACTTCATTCGATCCGGTGAACGAGATCGCGCGCACTTCGCGGTCCTGCAATAGTTCGTCGCCTACTTCCTCGCCTGCCCCGAGGACCAGGTTCAGCACACCCGGCGGCACGCCCGCTTCGCGAAAAACATCGACCACCCGGGTCGCACATTCCGGAGTCAGCTCGGCTGGCTTCAGCACCATGGTATTCCCCGCAACCATCGCCGGCGCCACCTTCCATACCGGAATCGCTACGGGAAAATTCCACGGCGTGATGGCCCCGACCACGCCAAGCGGTTGCTTGATCGTGTACGCCAGATTCTTCCTCAGCTCGCTCGGGACCGTTTCGCCGCCCATCCGGCGCCCTTCGGCCGCGGTGAACTCGAGAATGTGGATCGACCGCTCGACCTCGATCGACGATTCCTTCAGCGTCTTGCCTTCTTCGCGGCAGAGCGTCCGGGCCAGCGCGTTCTTTTGCGCCTCCATGAGGGCTGCTGCCCGAGCGAGCACTTTTCCTCGTAGGGGCGCCGGCGTGTCGCGCCAGGCCGGAAACGCCGCCTTTGCCGCGGCGATCGCTTCGCGCACCTCCTCCCGCGTCGAGAGCGGTGCCGTACTCGTCACCTCCTGTAAATTGGCGGGATTGCGCCGCTCGACGGTCTGTCCGGAACGCGACTCGACCCAGCGGCCATTTATGAAGTTGCGGCAAAGCGGCGTAGCAACGGTCGCGGTGGTCATGGGCATCGCCTCAGTCAGCAGCCTGTGCCGAGCCGGAGGCGCGCGTTCTCACGATCTCGTCGTAACTTTCTGGGCGTCGGTCGCGGTAGAACTGCCATGTCGCGCGGACTTCCTTGATTTCGTCGAAGTCGAGCTCGGCCACTACCAGTTCGTCTTTGTCGCGGCTCGCCTGCGCAACGATCTTCCCGCGCGGGTTGCAGAAATAACTCTTGCCGTAAAACTCACCGATGCTCCACGGCTTCTCGGTTCCGACGCGATTGATGGCCGCGACGAAGTATTGATTGGCCACTGCGTGCGCTGGCTGCTCCAGCTCCCACAGGTACTCAGAAAGTCCCGCCACCGTGGCCGACGGATTGAAAACAATTTCCGCGCCGTTCAGTCCTAGGATCCGGGCTCCTTCAGGAAAGTGCCGATCGTAGCAGATGTATACCCCGACGCGTCCATGGCGGGTCTCAAAAACGGGGTAGCCGGCGTTGCCCGGGGTGAAATAGAACTTCTCCCAGAATCCCGGGTGGCAGTGTGGGATGTGGTGCTTCCGGTACTTGCCCAGGTAGCTGCCATCGGAGTCGAACACGGCCGCCGTATTGTAGAAAACTCCGGTCATTTCCACTTCGTAGATGGGAACCACCATGACCATTTTGTGTTTCTTCGCCAGCTTTTGCATCCTCGCGAGCGTGGGGCCGTTCGGTACCCGCTCGGTCAACTCATACCAGCGCGCGTTTTGCTCCGCACAGAAATACGGCCCATAGAAGAGCTCCTGAAGCCCGAGAATTTGCACGCCCCTCTTAGCCGCCGCGGCGATCATCCTCTCGTGCTTCGCGATCATTTTTTCTTTGATATCGCTGAGCGAATGCTTTTCGGGCGACCATTCGCAAGCAGCTTGGATAACTCCACAACGCACGGTCCGCGGCATACATGCCTCCTCCTGCGCAACTGGCAGCCAGTTTACTATTCGTTTTTCGGCCCCACAAGAATGCGCTCGGCCATGCCCGCCCGGCGGTCTTGTGGGGAGCGACGTCATTGTGGCATCGGTGCCGGCTGGGATACCATGGGGCGGTCCGCGAGGAAATCCACCGAAATGGCGAACTCTCGCCGATTTGACCGCGTCATTTGGATCGTTCTGGATAGCGTCGGAATTGGCGAACTTCCGGACGCTGCCGTCTACGGAGATGTCGGCCGCGACACCCTTGGCCACATCGCGCGCTCTCGCCCACTTAGGGTCCCCAACCTTGTCCGACTTGGTCTTGCCAACATTCGGCCGCTCGATCATCTTCCACCGCTGCCGCACCCAGACGGCAGTTTTGGCAAAGGCGCAACCGTCTCGCCCGGCAAGGACACCACGACGGGTCACTGGGAAATGGCGGGAATCTGGCTGGAGCAGGCCTTCCCGGTCTATCCCGACGGATTTCCGAAGGAGCTGATGGCGGAATTCGAGCGCCGGATCGGACGACGCACGCTCGGCAACAAGCCTGCCTCTGGAACGGAGATCATCAAAGAGCTTGGTGAAGAGCACATGCGAACGGGTTTTCCCATCGTCTATACCTCCGGCGACAGCGTCTTTCAGATCGCCTCGCACGAAGACGTCATCCCGATCGCTGATCTTTACCGCATGTGCGAGACCGCGCGCGGGATGCTCGATGGGCCCAACCGCGTGGGCCGCGTGATCGCACGACCGTTCACTGGCGGGCCCGGAAATTTTCGCCGCACCGAGCGCCGCCACGATTATGCCGTCGAGCCCCCACGTCCGATGCTCCTTGACGTGCTCGCCGATCGTAAGATTCCTGTGCTCGGTATCGGCAAGATTCACGACATCTACAACGGTCGCGGCGTCCCCGATTACGTCACTACGAAGAATAACTCCGATGGCATGGCCAAACTGAACCAAGCGATCTGCCAGAGATCGGAAGGGCTGATCTTCGCGAACCTCGTCGATTTCGACATGCTGTACGGCCATCGCAAAGATGTGGAGGGATTTGCGTGCTCGCTCGAGGAATTCGACGATCTGCTCGGTCGCTTCCAGCCATCACTTCGCGACTTCGATCTTCTTCTGCTTACCGCTGACCACGGTTGCGATCCGGACCCCGTTTGTCCGACCACCGACCACTCGCGTGAATACGTCCCCATTCTTGCCTACAGCCCCGGTTCGCCCGGAGGCGCAAATCTCGGCGTGCGGCCGACGCTTGCCGACATGGGACAGACCGTGGCCGAAAATTTCGGCGGCTCCATTCCGCATGGTTCGAGCTTCCTTGAGCAGATTCCGTAGGACAGAGGGCGCTCGAACGGCCCAACCGAGCAAGATTAGGTGAGGTCTACGACGTAGTCGCCGCCAGCGGGTTCGATTTTCAATTTGTGTTCGCGCGCGAGCCACCCAATGGCCATAAAGAAGAGGCTCTGCGGCGCGTTGACCTCTTCCATCAAAGCGGCGAACGTGAGGGGTCCTTGCTTGGAGAGCGTTTGCCAAACGGCTCCGGCCGTTTCCCCGATCTGTTCATAACCCACAGTGTAAGCCCCCTCTGAAACTTGCGGTTTCACCCGCTCCAGCCAGCAGCGCGCGGCAGCTTGTCGGAGCAGAATTTCCAAGGCTTCGGACTGGCCGGCGCCCGGGTCTGCCAGGGAACCCAGAGTTATGCTCATAGATTTCCTGCGTGACTCTAATGTTCCTCGGTTACTCCTCTGTAAGAGATGGGTGAATAGTCGCCGAATTTCAGCAAATGCACAGCTGTGGCGTCCCTCGTTGTCAAACAGTCGTACCAGCTCCTGATTGACAGAGATGACGGCGTAGCCTACACTCAGGGTTTGTCCTTATAGGGAAAGGTGTAACTGCGCATATGCGAACGTACGTGCCACGGGGACGCGAGGCCGAAGCGCTCACTGTCGGCAAAAATTGGTTTGTCGTCGACGCCGGCGGTCAAGTGCTCGGCCGGCTGGCGACGCGTGTGGCCAGGATTCTGATCGGGAAGGACAAGGCGAGTTTTTCGCCCCATCTTGATTGCGGCGATCACGTAATTGTCATCAATGCCGAGCAGATTAAGCTGACGGGCAATAAGATTGATCAGAAAGTCTATCGGCGTCACAGTGGGTACCCGGGTGGGTTGAAGACCGTGCCGGTGCGGTCGCTGATGGAGCGCCGTCCGGAAGAGGTTGTGCGCGAAGCAGTGCTCGGGATGCTCCCGAAAAACAAGCTGCGCGCACGTCGTGCCAGGAAGCTGCGTGTGTATGCCGGAAGTGAAGCGTTGCATCGCCACGCCGGACAGAAGCCCCAGCCACTCGCGCTGTAACCTCGTGGAGAAAGTTTCGAGCGTCTATCGGTCCGCACGGCGAAGTCCGCCGACCAAGCGGTCTGGTGGTGGAACGAGATAGGAGGAAAGTTGAGTTCGAGTTCGACAACCGCGGCAGCGAAGCAATTCTACGGTACAGGGCGCCGGCGGGAATCGGTGGCCCGCGTATACATCAAGCCGGGGCCGGCGCGGTTCATCGTGAATGGCCGTCCAGTCGATGACTATTTCAGGAATATCGCGTGGCACACGGCCGCCGTCGAGCCCCTGAAGTTCACGCAGATGCAGGATCAGGTCGATGTGAACGCGATGGTGAAGGGTGGTGGGGTAGGTGGGCAAGCGGGCGCGGTACGTATGGGGCTTTCCCGAGCCCTCGCGGCCCTAAATCCCGAGCTACGGCCCGCGCTGCGGAAGAACGGGTTCCTCACGCGCGATCCGCGCATGAAGGAAAGAAAGAAGTACGGACAAAAGGGAGCACGACGGCGCTTCCAGTACAGCAAGCGGTAGGGCTCCAGCTCAATGGGCTGGATATTTCACGGCCGGCAAGGGTCCGGCGAAAAAGGATGCTGTTCCGGACAACCGGATCGTCCTCGGGCGCAGGCGGCCTCAGGGTATAAGCGTCCCTCTTGAGGAAAGGAGGCACTTTGGCAGTCGAAATTACAATGAAGGAGCTTCTGGAGGCTGGCGTTCACTTTGGCCACCAGACGCGGCGCTGGAATCCGAAGATGAAGGAGTACATTTTCGGTGAACGAAACGGAATCCACATCATCGATCTGCAGAAGACCTTGAAGATGTTCCGCGAGGCGGCACGCTACATTGCCGATCAGGCGGCACAGGGCAAGAGCGTGCTTTTTTTGGGAACGAAGCGTCAAGCGCAGGAGGCTATCGCCGAAGAGGCGCAGCGTTGCGGGATGTTTTACGTGAACCATCGCTGGCTCGGCGGTACGCTGACGAACTGGGTCACCCTTCAAAAGTCCATCAAGCGGCTGAAACTGCTCAAGTCCATGTCCGAAGACGGGCGGATGGCGGAGTTCTCAAAGAAGGAAGGCGCCCGTCTGGATCGCGAACTGAAGCATCTGCAGCAGAATTTTGCGGGCGTGGAGAATATGACCACACTGCCCGACGCGATGTTCGTGATCGACCCGAACGCGGAAGTGATTGCCGTGCGCGAAGCCCGAAGGATGGGAATCCCTGTGGTGGCGATTGTGGACACCAATTGCGATCCGAGTCTAGTCGACTGGGTGATCCCGGGCAACGATGACGCGCTTCGCGCGATTCGTCTGTTCACGTCGAAGATTTCCGATGCCGTCCTGACAGGTCGGCAGTCCTTCGAGCAGACGCAAATCGCGGATCAGAAGGCGACCGAAGGCGCCGCTGGTGAAGAAGCTCCTGAGTACGTCGACACGAGCGCCTATGAGCAGTACGAAAAGATGGAAGGGGACTACGTAGAAGGCGAGGCCACCGATGAGGCCGCTGCCTCCGTGTCGACGGATGATGAGGCCAGTTCCCGATAGGACGACACGCCGGAGTCCGGCCGGGCCGGCTTAGATCTTAAGAGAAGGAATCGAGTACGCCGATGGCGACAGCTACCGAACCTGGCAAGGGACCTTCCGCACAGCTTGTAAAGGAGCTTCGCGACAAGACCGGTGCGGGCTTTTCTGATTGTCGCGCTGCGCTGATTGAGGCCGCCCTCGATCTCGAGCAAGCGGTCAACATCCTTCGCAAGAAGGGGCAGGTCGCCGCGGCGAAGAAGGCGCAGCGCGCCACGTCGGAAGGGCTGGTTTCCTGCTACATCCATGCAGGGGGCAAGATCGGCGTGCTGGTGGAGATCAATTGCGAGAGCGACTTTGTCGCTCGTACTGAGGATTTCCAGCGCCTGAGCCACGATGTGGCCATGCACATCGCAGCGCTGGACCCGCATTTTGTGCGCCGTGAGGAAGTGACCCAGGAAATCCTCGACGTCAAGAAGGCCGCGTATCGTGAAGAAGCCAAGGCGAGTGGGAAGCCGGAAGCCTTCATCGATAAGATCATCGGCGGGAAGATGGAGAAGTTCTACGAGGAGAACTGCCTGTACGAGCAACACTTCATTAAAGACGAGGCCATCACGGTAAAGGAGTTAGTCGATCAGGCGATTGCCAAACTCGGAGAAAACATAGCGGTACGTCGTTTTTCCCGCTTCAAGGTCGGCGAGGTCGATGGCGCATCTGCTGCGGGCTCTGCTCCGGGCGATTCCGGTAGCGACGTGACTGTGCCCGCCAAGTGAATCCTCCCGATCTTGTCAGACCCCATCCCCACGCGTTGTCTATTCTCTGCTAGAATGCCGCCAGCAATGACCGAGAACGCTTCCAGGATCAAGTCCGCGTGAAGCCCGAGCGGGATGGCAAGAGCCTCGATGCACCGATCTTCCGGCGCATTGTTTTGAAACTTTCGGGCGAGTCTTTTTCCGGGCCGGAGAATTACGGCATACACGCCGAGACGATCAAAAATATCGCTCGCGAAGTGAAGGACGTGCAGGAACTGGGCGTCGAGGTGGCCCTGATTGTCGGCGGCGGCAATATCTTTCGGGGCGCCCGCCAGCAAGGTCTTACGATCGATCGAGCCACAGGCGATCACATGGGCATGCTTGCGACGGTTCTGAACGGTCTGGCACTGCAAGACACGCTCGAAAAGCAGGGCTGCCACACGCGGTTGATGAGCGCGATCGAGATGCACCAGGTGGCCGAGCCGTTTATTCGGCGCCGTGCCACGCGGCACCTGGAAAAGGGACGCGTGGTTATCTTCGCCGCAGGTACGGGGAATCCCTACTTCTCAACCGACACCGCAGCGGCGCTCCGCGCCATGGAAATCAAGGCTCAGGTAATTCTGAAGGCCACTCGGGTCGACGGAATTTACGATGCTGATCCGGAAAAGGTTGCCAGTGCCACGATGTTTGACCGAATCACGTATCTGGACGTGCTGCAGAAGGGGCTTTCGGTGATGGACTCGACGGCTATCTCTCTTTGTATGGATAACAAGATGCCGATCGTGGTCTTTAACATGAATGTGCCAGGGAATCTGAGGCGCGTGGTAGTGGGCGAGCGCGTGGGCTCGACCGTTACGGCTGCTTGACCGGCTGCCGGTGGAGACTTGCTTCCAATGACCCCTATTGCTACAAGCAAAGATGCTCTCGGACAAGCCAAAGTCAGAATGGAAAAGGCGGTAGAGGATTTCCGCAAGGACTTGGCGAGTGTGCGAACGGGCCGCGCCAATGTGGCGCTGCTCGATCATGTACGCGTGGATTACCACGGCACGCCCATGCCGATCAACCAGCTTGGTACGCTGAACGTTCCCGATCCGATGACCATCGTGATTTCCCCGTGGGATCCGGGCGCGGTTGTGCCGATTGATAAGGCGATCCGCACATCGGATCTCGGTCTGAACCCCACAAACGACGGCAAGGTTGTGCGCGTACCGATTCCACCCTTGACAGAGGACCGCCGCAAGGACCTTGTGAAGCACATTCACAAAGTCCTTGAAAATCACCGTACAGCAGTCCGAAACATCCGTCGCGACATCAAAGAGGCTGTCGAGAAGCTGGAAAAGGACAAGAAGATCAGCGAAGACGAACGAAAGCGTTCGCTTGACGAACTCGAGAAGCTCACTCACGCCGAGACGAAGAAAATTGAGGATCTCTCCGCCACGAAAGAAAAAGAAGTGATGGAAATCAAATGACGATCCTGCCCGAATCTGTGTCCTAAGCAGTGCTGCCTCGCCGAGATAACCCCATCGGCTCGAAAGGAACGGATCGGCAAACAGAGCCCCTGGTTCGAGATTCGAATGAGAGAAGCCCGGCCCAGCCGAACCGCGTACATGGTGGCGATGCGCCGTGCCGCCCATCAAATTTTCGATCATCCCAAGGTGTTTGATGATCCCATCGCGATCGGCATCCTCGGGCCCGGCGCCGAGGAGCGCCTGAGAGGTGAACCGCGGTTTCTGAACCGGTTTGGCCGTGCCGTACGAGCTTCGATGGCGGCGCGTAGCCGGTATGCGGAAGACCAGCTTGCGCGGGCCGTAGAGAGGGGAGCAAAACAATATGTGATTTTAGGCGCGGGTCTGGACACGTTTGCCTATCGAAATCCCCATGCGCAGCAACAGCTCCGAGTTTTTGAAGTCGATTATCCGGCCACGCAGGAATGGAAGCGCCAACAGCTCGTGGCTGCCAACATCGCGATTCCCCCTTCCGTAAGCTTTGCGCCGGTAGATTTCGAGCATCAAACTCTCCGAGAAGGCTTGCAGCAGGCCGGATTTGATGTGGCCAAGCCTGCGTTGTTTTCCTGGCTCGGCGTGACCATGTACTTGGCTCGTGAGACCGTGATGGACACGTTTCGCTTTATCGCCTCAGGCACGCCGGGTGGAGGCGTGGTCTTCGACTACATGGTGCCCCGCGAGACACTCGATTGGACTCACCAGTTGGTCTACGATGCGCTCTCGCGGCGAGTCAGGAAGGCAGGGGAACCGTTTCGAACATCTTTCCCACCGGAGAAGCTGCGGGAAGAACTGGAGGGCATGGGGTTTCATTCAATTGAGAACCTGGGGGCGGCGGAAATCAATGCCCGTTATTTTCACAATCGTAGCGATGGGTTGCGCGTGCCGGGACTATTGGGCCGCTTTATGAGCGCGCAGCTGTAAGGAGGCGCGTGCTGCAATGATCCGTTCAATTGGATAAGCGGACCTCTTCCGGCGGGAGCAGGATCAACTCGCAATCGCCTGCTTTCGCATGGCACGACAACGTGCCGCGGCGGATGAGTTTGGCGGGGGAGGCGTCGGGAAAAACGGCGCCGTAATCAAGAGAGCGCAACCGGTCCGAAAGGGGTCGCAAGATTTCGCTGCCGCTGATGAATTTCACGGCGTCCACGTCCGCCCTGCTCTTACCCGATGACAGCTGGATGAAAAAATCTGCCCGCGCATCTTCGGCAAGGAGCCTTCCAGCGGGAATGGTGCGAAGCGCTTCCAATTCAGGCTTGGCTCGGCTCACGAGGTCATCGATCGGCGCGTTGCCTCCCAGTAGCAGCATGAGGCGCGCTCGCGTTTCAGGAGTCGCATGTGGCGCGGCAAGAGCGAGAGCGCAGGCGTGGATCGCGCTCTGCTTGTCGCCTGATTTCGCGTATATCTGTGCCAAGTGGTCTCCTGCTTCGCCATCCTCGCTGAGCACCCATGCGGCGCGGATGTACTCGGTGGCGCGATCTAGGTCGCCTTTCTGAAAATAGATCCAGCCAAGCGTGTCCCAATACGCCGCCATATCTTCCATCTGAGCAAGCACTGTATCGGTCAGGTGAGTAAGATCAACGGAGCGAAGATCTCCGGCGGCGTCGGCGATCGCCACTTCGGCGTAACGCTCGGCCTTGTCGAGGGCGAGTTTCTGTTCGGCGAGGTTGAAAGCCACCTCATTTAGGATGGCGGGCGAGCGCGAAAGGGCAGCAGCTTTTTCGAAGGCGGAGACCGCTGCATTATTGTTTCCCGCGCCCGCATAGGCACGTCCAAGATCCACCTCGAGCTCTGCATTCTCCGGCGAAAGAATCGTGGCCTTTTCGAACTCGGGCACCGCCTGCGTGTAATCATGCTGCTCAAGCAGCAAGCCTCCCAAAGAGGCATGAGCGATGGGGTCCAGGGGACTGATTTGGGCTTGCCTCCGAAAGGCCGCTGCCGCTTCCCGATAGTCCTGCTTCCGTTCGAAGGCGAGCCCAAGGTAATCGTTGGCGCGCTCGTCCGACGGATTTACTTCGAGCTGCTTTTGGAACGCCCGAATCGCTTCGTCCAGCTTTCCGGCCCTGAGATAGGCAAGCCCCAGGTCGTTCCATGCCTGTTTGTGCTGCGGTTCGATCTCGACGGCACGTTCCAGCAGGGGGATCGCGGCACGGCTATTTTCATTGCTCAATGCCGCCTCACCTGCCTCGACTAGCTCGTCGGCCGTCGAGCGGGCGGGAATCGCGGGCCCTCCGGGAGCGATATTCTCGACGATCAGCGGCTGATTCTCATCGGCGGTTACGGCGTGGGTGAAGGTGGCGTATTCGCTGGCTCGTGACGACGGAAGGGTACGCATCTTGAAATCGAGAGACCGCAACGCAGTCATCACGTGATCTTCGTAGCTGTAGCTGGCCTTGAATTCCGCGTAATCGTGCTGGATGGCTACACCCACTGGAGGATGTGCCTGAAGCGACGGTGGGAGACGGAGCCTCAGACTCACGGTCACGTGGAGCGGGCTGCCTAGCTCGATGGGCTTCGACGTGTCACTGGGCGGATCGGGCAGGCCGATCGTCAGCAACGGCAAAGACGTCCGGGTCCTCACATTCGACCAATCGATGAAATTGGCTTCCGTGAAATCGATAACGAGTTCAAACGGATCGTCCGTGGCGGTCGGATCGTTCGGTTTGGCCGATATCACTTCGCCGTGGATTCCGTCGAGAGTGAGAATGGTCTGGCCAATCTGCCTCCACTCGGTCGGTAGCGCGCGGTGAAAGGCCGAGCGAAGCACAAGTTCCGTGTCGCCGCGGACCGTATAGTGGACGCTCGCGGTTAGCTTGCCAAGCTCACTGACTTCACCTTCAATAGCGACGTGTTGTTCCGAGAGAAAAGGCGGATCGACCGGTGTCTCCACAATTTTTCCAGAACCATCTGCGGAGACCAGAAGTGCTGATTTCTGGCGAAGTTGGATCGCCAGCAACCGAAACGGCACCACGTCCATGGTTGCATTCATCCAGATCCGATCTCCTTCGATCGGCACAACCGTGATGGCGCGACCGATTTGCCCGGGCGAGGGTACGGCGGTGTCGAGCTTTCCCACAGATGGAAGGAGGGCCATTTCGGCAGACATTCCTGCTGCGCGGAACATCGCGGCCAGCAGGGTGTGCTTGTCTTCGGAATCGCCGTACTGGTTGGCGAGAACCTCGGCGGCCGTGTGAGGCCGGTATCCGGCAGCATCGAAAGGAAGGTCCACGTAGCGGATGCTCTTGGCCACGTAGTCGTAGAGAGCTTGCGCTTTTCCGAGATCGCTCGCGCGCCCCTGGATGAGTTCCTCGGTCTTGGCGCGAATCTCGGGCGTAACCTCGTCGGAGCCTCGGGCCCGTTGGGCATACCAGCGCGCGACCTCGTCCCAGCTCGCGAAGGCCGTGAGCTGTACGTCGGAAGGCTTTTGGCGCCGTTCCTGCGAGTCCTGCTGGGAGGGACGTTCGTTGATCTTGAGAGTGTGGTGCTTCCAGCGGTAGATCGTACGATTGAGGAGCTGCTCGGTTTCGTAGGGCGCGGAGGATTTTAGGGTCACCTTGCGGGTCGAGGGAATATCGATTTCCAGACGCTCATCGAGAACGATCGCGCGGTCGACAAAACTGTGTTCAAACCAGAATTCGTTGGGCGCTACGGCTTTGGTCGCGCGCTTCACAATGTCGTATTCCAGCGTGTCGCCAGGTGCGAGGGACGGAATCGAAATGTACTTTTCTTGGCAGTCTGCGTAGGCCGGAAAATCACGCACGATGGCCGCCACGGTGTCCTTAGCGGCATCTGCGCCTATGGCTACGGTGCGGCCGTCGGGTTTTTCTAGTTCGACGGAGCGAACCTCGACGGCCTCGGTTGCGGCATGGTATCCAATAACCAGTTGGGTCCACGAGGCAACCCCTGCGTCGGATTGCACACGTACCCGAACGTGGAGCTCTTGTTCGCCCGTGCCGTCGTTTTCGAACCGCGCGGTCGTGACGTACCGCTCGATGACAAAAGGCTCGCGCGAAAACTCAGCCTCAGAGGGCGACTCCCGATGGATTGTGGCCAACGTCTGTGCTCCGGCAATTCCCGGACAGGTGAGCAAGCACAAAAAGGCTATCGGCCGAAGATTCATCGATCCTCTCTGTTGAAATCTCCGGGACAAGTGTAGGTGCCCGGGCATTTCGGGGTAAAGAGCCGATGACACCCGAGTTGAGTAATCTGGAACCTTCAAGCGGAGCAAGTTCCTAGGGGACATTCGTTGGCCCGCCACCTCCCCACGCGCACGAGAGTTCACGGGAGACAGGGAAGTACTTATATATCAATAAAATGAAGGATCGCTAACGGCCACGTTGTCTGCCTCTGTGGCCCGAGGGCCTCGCTCGCAGCAGAGCCGGGCTAGGTAAGCCAGCACGGGGAGGAGGGGCTATCGAGAGTTGCCTTTTCGTCCGGGACGCTCGGGCGTTCCCCTTTTCTGGCCCTAAGCCCACATTTTCCACAGAGATATGATGTTGACAGGATTTGTTATTTTCCCTATACTCACTCGGTTGTCTGAGGGCCTTCGGGCCTGGTGGTGAAAGGGAAGTCTTCCGGCCCCGGAACAGAGAAGGACGGAACGGGGCGGCGAAGAGCGGCCGGAATGGGGCGCCAGCCCCGCAAAGCCGTGCGAGCCCTCCGCATTCGGCAGATGCAGTTCACTCCTTGGGGTGAGTAGCGTCAGCGCGGAGTACCTGGTAGTTCCTTCAGGTTAGGTGGGGCCACCTTCTGTTTATTCACCCGCGAATTTCTGCGCGGAAGGTTTGGACTGCGCAGAATCACAAAAGAACCGACGTTTTTCGAACCAGGGGGAAAAGTGCCGACGTTTTCACAATTGGTGCGCTACGGACGAGAGCAGATTCGAACGAAAACGAAATCCCCAGCTCTGGAAGGGTGTCCAGAAAAGCGCGGCGTGTGCGTTCGCGTGTACACGCAAACTCCCAAGAAACCGAATTCGGCCTTGCGAAAAGTGGCGCGCGCGCGGCTCACGAACAGCGCCGAAGTTACGACGTACATTCCCGGCATTGGACACAACCTGCAGGAGCACTCGATCGTGCTCGTGCGCGGGGGGCGTGTGAAGGACCTGCCTGGTGTCCGCTATCACGTGATTCGAGGCACGCTGGACGCCGCTGGCGTGGAGAATCGCAAGCAGGGGCGCTCGAAATACGGCGCCAAGCGGCCAAAAGCCGCGGCGAAGTAGGAGAACAAGACGATGCCAAGAAAGGGCTGGGTTCTTCGCAGAAGGATTCCTGGCGATCCGGTCTACGGCAGCGACCTCGTGCAAAAGTTTATCTCCAGCATGATGTACGACGGCAAGCGCTCCACGGCGCAGACCATTTTCTATGACGCCATGGATCAGGTGGGGAAGAAGGCGAACGACGACGCGTTCAAGCTCTTTAAGAAGGCCGTTGAGAATTGTAAGCCCACGCTGGAAGTGAAAACCCGGCGCGTCGGAGGCGCGAACTATCAAGTGCCCGTGGAAGTAAACCCGTTCCGACGCCAATCGCTCGCGATTCACTGGCTGGTACAGTACGCGCGGGAGCGCTCCGGGAAATCGATGACCGACAAGCTGGCCGATGAAATTATGGACGCCGCAAACGGCCGCGGCGGCGCAGTGAAGAAGAAAGAGGACGTGCACCGCATGGCGGAGGCCAACAAGGCTTTCGCGCACTATCGTTGGTAGGCATGGCACGACAGGTACAACTCGAACAGACGCGCAACATCGGGATCATGGCGCACATCGATGCGGGCAAGACCACCTGCACCGAGCGCATCCTGTTCTATACGGGTGTGACCTACAAGATTGGCGAAGTACACGAAGGCACAACCGTGATGGACTGGATGGAGCAGGAGCGCGAACGCGGAATTACAATCACGTCGGCCGCGACCACGGCTTCTTGGAAGCGCTTCGACAAGTCCTATCGCATCAATATCATTGACACACCTGGCCACGTAGACTTTACAGTCGAAGTGGAGCGTTCGCTGAGGGTACTGGACGGCGCGGTCGCGGTGTTCGACGCGGTCGCCGGCGTGCAACCGCAATCGGAAACGGTCTGGCGGCAGGCGGACAAGTACCGCGTGCCGCGCATCGCCTTCATCAACAAGATGGACCGCATTGGCGCCGATTTCGATCATTCGATTCGTTCGATGCGCCAAAGACTCTCCGCTCACCCCGTCCCGGTAACCTATCCTCTCGGACGTGAAGACAATTTCGTAGGTGTGATTGACTTCATCGAGGAGCGCGCCATTGTTTGGAAGGACGAGACGCTGGGTGCCGAGTATGAAATCCTGCCCCTGGAAAAACTTTGGGACGCCGCGTATCTAAAAACGCGCCCCGCACTTGAAACCGCGGTGAAGGCTTCGGCGCTCAGCCCGGAATTCTACAAGGAACATCGCGAAAAGGTCGTGGAGTACATCGCCGAGCACGATGACGCCATTTTGGCGAAATACCTCGAGCAGCATACACTCGAGCCGGCCGAACTGCGCGCGTCGTTGCGCCGTTCGACCATCGCGCTGACGCTGGTGCCGGTGATCGCCGGTTCCGCCTTCAAGAACAAAGGCATTCAGCCCCTGCTGGATGCGGTGATCGACTACCTGCCCTCGCCGGTGGACGTTCCGCCTGTGGAGGGGACCACGCCGGACGGCTCCGATGCGATCGTACGGCGCGCGTCCGATGATCAGCCGTTTGCGTCCCTGGCGTTTAAAATTATGACCGATCCGTATGTCGGACACTTGACGTACATCCGTGTTTACTCCGGCGTGCTCAAGACGGGACAATCGGTCTACAACTCGACGAAGAAAACGCGCGAACGCATCGGGCGCCTCCTCCGAATGCACGCGAACAAGCGCGAAGAGATCGAATCGATTGAAGCGGGCGACATTGCGGCCTGCGTCGGCCTGAAAAACGTGAGCACGGGTGACACGCTCTGCAGCGAAGAAAAGCCTATCGTGCTGGAAGCGATCGAGTTTCCCACCCCGGTGATCTCCGTAGCGATTGAGCCCAGGACGAAAGCGGACCAAGAAAAAATGGGCACAGCGCTCGGGAAGCTGGCCCAGGAGGACCCTACGTTCCGCGTCCACACCGATCACGATACCGGGCAAACGCTGATTTCCGGCATGGGCGAACTGCATCTGGAGATCATTGTGGATCGCATGATGCGCGAGTTCAATGTACAAGCCAATGTGGGCCGTCCGCAGGTCGCCTACCGCGAAACGATTCTGAAGGCGGCCGAAGCCGAGCACAAACATATCAAGCAGTCCGGGGGCCGTGGCCAGTACGGCCACGTGAAATTGATGGTTCAGCCGTTGCCCATGGCTGCGCACGAAGACATGCACGAGATGGGTACCGACGAGCTCGACGCCCTCGCAAAACAGGTCGCCGGCAAGGGCAGTAAGTGGCGGTTCGACAAGGAGCACCGACTGCTGTTCATCGACAGGATCGTCGGCGGCGTGATTCCCAAGGAATTTATTCCTCCGATTGAAGACGGTGTCAAGGAAGCCATGGAAAACGGCGTGCTCGCCGGCTATGAGATGGTGGATCTGGCCGTGGTAGTGGTCGATGGTACATATCACGAAGTGGACAGTTCGGAAATTGCCTTCAAGATCGCGGGTTCCATGGCGTTCAAAGAGGCCTGCCGCCGCGCCAATCCGAAGCTGCTCGAACCGATCATGCGTGTCGAAGTCGTTGTTCCCGAGGAATACATGGGGCCCGTGATTTCCGATCTGAACTCACGGCGCGGGCAGTTGCAAGGAAGAGAGTCGCGCGCGGGCAGCGAGATCATCAACGTGCAGGTTCCACTGGCTGAGATGTTCGGATATGCCACCGACATTCGCAGCAAGACGCAGGGTCGCGGGAGTTTTACGATGCACTTTTCCCACTACGAACAGGCGCCGCCGAATGTTTCTGAGGAAGTGGTTGCGCGGGCGACAGGACGAGTGGTGAGGTCGTAGTCACAGATCTAGTTCGGTACGCTGAGACTGAGGAGCAGAGAGATGGCGAAGGAGAAATTCGAGCGGAGCAAGCCGCACGTGAACGTGGGGACGATCGGGCACATCGACCACGGGAAGACAACGCTGACGGCGGCGATCACGAAAGTGCTCTCGAAAAGCAACCCC
>Ga0187769_10000110_pt1 | contig 42585 bp, 43 predicted proteins | sample 0116_SJ02_MP02_1_FD_133140 | JGI IMG/M metagenome (GOLD analysis project Ga0187769, IMG submission 133140) | Tropical peat soil microbial communities from peatlands in Department of Meta, Colombia - 0116_SJ02_MP02_10_MG | ecosystem: Environmental > Terrestrial > Soil > Wetlands > Peat | place...
CAATCCTGAGATCGATCAGGGCTTCGGATTAACCGATACGCATGGCGTGGCAGGATTTACCAGCGCGGAAGCCTACAAGGTTGGCGCGAACTATCCTTATACGCGCCTACAGCGCTATTTGATCCGGCAGACCTTCGACCTCGGCGGCGACAGCCAAAAGGTGGACGCCGATATCAATCAGTTTGCCGGCTCGCTGACTGCAAACCGCCTGGTGCTGACGATCGGCAAGTTTGCCATCGTCGACATTTTCGACACCAACAAATACGCCAACAATCCCAAGAGCGATTTTCTGAACTGGTCGCTGGTCAATGCCGGCACGTTTGACTATGCCGCCGACGCCTGGGCCTACACCTACGGCGTCGCTGCCGAGTGGTACCAGGGTGACTGGACCCTGCGCGGCGGAGCATTCGATCTGTCGCAAACTCCGACCGGCGGCATCAGTCCGCTCGGCCCCAATCTCGATCCGAGCTTTGATCAGTTTCAGTTGGTCGGCGAAATCGAGCGGCGCTACGAATTATGGGGCGAACCTGGGGCGATAAAAGTTACCGGCTTTCTCAGCCGCGGTCGCGCCGGAAACTATGCGGCGGCGATTGCACTCGCCCAGGCCACCGGCATGCCGGCCGACATAACCGCAGTGCGGACTTACGACAGCCGGCCGGGCGTCAGCGTCAATTGGCAGCAGCAAATCAATGACACCGTCGGGGTGTTCGCGCGCGCGGGCTGGTCTGACGGCAACATCGAGCCGTGGGATTTCACCGATATCGATCGAACAATATCGGGCGGCGTCTCGATCAACGGCAAGCAATGGGGTCGACCGGACGACACGGTCGGTATCGCCGGCGTCGTCAACGGCATCAGCAAAATTCACCAGGAATTTCTCAATGACGGCGGGCTCGGCATCCTGATCGGCGACGGAACTTTGCGAAATTACGGCCTCGAACAGATTATCGAGGCCTATTACAGCTATGCGCTGACCCCCTCGACGCGGCTTACCGCCGATTACCAGTTCATCGCCAATCCCGGCTACAACGAGGATCGCGGCCCGGTCAACGCGTTCGCCGGCCGGGTTCACTGGCAGTTCTAGATCGGTTCAATTTTTCGGTTCGATGGCAATCGGGGCGTCGAGCACGAGGCGCCGGTCGGCCTCGAGCACGGCATCGACCTCGACCGTCCATGCACCCGGCTGCGCCAGGACCAGTCCCTCAACCTGCCACGCTCCCTCCGTGTCTTGCACGGCAAGGCGCGTGACCGGCTTGCCGCCCGCCCCAGGCGGCGTCAGCGTGAACGTGACCTGTCGCGCCTCAAGCGCCTCGAAATCTTCGGTCCACAGCCGGATCGTGGCGTGGGCGGCGCCGACGCGGCCCGGCTCGATCGTGACGTCGGCCATGCCTTGTTCCGAGTGGATGTGCTGGAATGCGGCATCGGCGGGAACCGCCGACGTATAGGCGGGATGCTGATGGGCCGCATGGATGGCGGGAGGGAGCGTTCCGAGTTTTGCGACGATGACAATCACAGCCGCGCCGGCGAACGCCTCGATCGCGGCGTTGCGGCGCAAGTGCCGCAGCGCGCGCGCCGCGCCGGCCGCATCCGCGCGCATCAGCGCCGGCGTGAGGTAAAGGCGGTTGACCGCGGCAATAGCGACCATGCCGAGAAACACGACGACTTTGGCGATGAGCAGCCGGCCATAGACGGTGCCGGTGAGCGCCGCGACGCCGCCGACGAGATACCAGCTGTTGACGACGCCGGTGACAAGGAGCGTAGCCACGCTCGCCATGCCGAGCGCCGAAAAGCGCGCGGTCGCCGCGCGCGCCACCGCAAGCGCGTCGGGATCCGCACCGGCTGCTTGCAGCAGCAGCGCGAGCGGAACCAGCGCGCCGACCCATGCCGCCGCGGCGACGAGGTGCAGCACGTCGGCGAGCAGGTGGAACACGGCTTCGCTGCCTAGCCCGCCGACGCCGTGGCCGGACCAGGCCAGGCTGCCGACCAAAGCGGCGGCCAAGAGCGCCGTTACTGTTTTAAGCGCGAGCGACTGTCCGCGTTGCGCCGTAAAGAAAGCGACGAACCGGCCAGCGAGCAGGCATGCAATGACGAAGCGAACGAGCCAGTCATTGCCGAAATCGGTTTGCGACAGCACCGTCCACAACACGCCGCCGGTGAACACCCCGGCAGCCGGCTCGCCGCTCATCGCCGCCGCGATCAGAACGAGCCAGGCCGCACTGGAGAGCACTGCCAGAGCCAGCGCGATCCACACCATACGGGCGACCCGCCGGCGCACGGTCGCTGCGACTTGCGCCGCGACTTGCGTGCCACTCGCCCCCAGGCGAAACGCCGGCTCGGCAACCGCGACCATGAAAAATACGCCGCCCGCCACCATGATCGTGGCGGCGAAGTGAACGGCGCGCACGTAAACCAGCGGGTCGCGCAAGTTATTGGCCGCCGACGGTAAAGGTGAAAGTGCCTTCGGTCTTGTGGGTGTCGACCGAGACCGCGTGCCAATGCACGCTATAGCTGCCGGGTCTCGGTATCTTGAGACTGATACGCATGGTGTTGCCGCTGATCTGCGGCGCGCCGTCGCTCACTTTGCCGCCGCTGGCGTCGAGAACTTCGACGCCGCTGAAAGCGGGCTCGAGGCTTTGCGTGAACCACAGCGTGATTTCCTTGGGCGCCGTCGAAACCGTCGCGCCGACCGCAGGCTCGGCATGATCGAGGTGGGCATGGGCCAGCGCGGCGCCCGGAGCCACTGCGAGGAACAGCGCTGCGGCGATCGTGGTCAGTGTTCGCATGATCAAAACTTCAGTCGGGCGTCCAGCAGCGGACCGCGGTGTGGTGCGGCAATCGCCGCGCAGCGGCGATCCGGCAGCGATACTCCGCCTCGTGCCGCACGATGCAGCGTGCGTCGCAACCGTAATCCGGATAAGGCGGGAAGAACGGGCTCGGCATGCCGCCCGCTGCCCCGGCGCGCGCCGGCAGCGTGAACAGGACGCAGGCCGCAGCCAGCGCCAGCGGCAAAGTGATTTTCATCGCGGGGTCCATGACGACGAACATCGCTGCGCCGGATTTATTCCCGATACTTTAGCGACATAATGTCGGCTCGCAAGCCGGACCAATGACCACATAGCGGTTGCCTCGCAAGAGACGCACGCCTATTTTTGCTACGGACGGGGACGGGGCTCACATCATGGCGAAGCCTTCGTATTGGATCTGGCGGCGCGTGCTCGGCTGCGTCCTCGCCTATGCGCTGGCGCTGCAGGGCTTCATCCTGGTTCTGGATATCGGCGGGGCGGCAAGCGCGGCGCCGAATTCGGTATTCGCCGGCTCCGAACTTTGCCATCACGGCGACGCGACGCTGCCGAACGCGCCGGCGCAAGCGCCGATCGGCGGTCACTGCCCGTTCTGCTTCGTCGGCGCGGCATTCGTGGATTGTCCGGCGCCTTGCGCGGCGCATTGCCGTGCCACGTTGTCCGGTATTGCGGTCTGGCCGCTGACGGCGCCGCAATTGGCTGCGCTTCTCGTCAATGAGAGCGCCTGGCCGCGCGGACCGCCTGCCGCGGCCTGACCAAGCCGGCGGCTTTTGGCCGCCGCATCGTCGCGAGCCTTGGCTCAAGGCACCGCGCTTTTCCTTAAATCAAGCCCGACCCGCTAGCACCCGCGCGCGTGCGGCGACGGCGCGCTCAAGACGCGAACTTCACTCTCACTGTGACAGAAAGATCATGCCTCATCCGCTCATCAGATCGCGGCGGCCCGCCGCGCGCTCGATCCTGACGGTTTTGCTGCTCGCCGCCGCCCTGCCGCTCACTTGCGGCTCGACCGCAGTCGCCGCCGACATGGCGAGCCCCATGGCCAACAAGGCTGCCGCCGCATCGCCGCCGCCCTACCAATGGACCGGCTGCTATGCCGGAGCGAACGGCGGCGTCGGCGCCGCTTCCTCGAACTTCAACACGACCGTTGCGCCCGGAACCTATCTGGGAGCGGCCGATGCCGCGACGGTGAGCCAGGACGGCAGTGGCTCGCATAACAATTCGAACGCGCTCGGCGGCGGCCAGCTTGGCTGCAACTGGCAGGTCGGCACAATCGTTGTCGGGCTCGAGGGCGACTACGATTACTTCCGCAATACATCGGCGTTCTACAACAACACCAATGCGCCGTTGACCAACGGCGCGAGCTTCGTCACCGGGGAATCGCTGACGTCAAGCTTCCTGGCCACGGTTCGGCCACGCCTCGGCATCGCCGCCGACCGCAACTTCGCTTATGTCACCGCCGGCGTGGCATTCAGCGCGGCGGATTATACCGAAAGCTATGCCGACGCCACGCCCGCGGCTGGCGGCGCCAGTGTGTCGAAAAATCTGACCGGCTGGGTTGCCGGCGCCGGCTGGGAATATGCCTGGACCGATCACTGGATCGTCCGCCTCGAATATCTCTACGCGGCGTTCCCCAATACCACGCTCAACGGCACGATTACGACGGTGGGCGCCAGCAACCCGTTCCATGGCTCGGCGGATCTGACCCTCCAGGTCGTCCGCGGCGGCTTGAATTTCAAATTCTGAGCGGCGGGAGCCAGTCATGTCCAAACGCCTCATCGCATTTTTGCTTCCGGCGATCTTCGCTGTGTTTCCGCTCGTCGGCTTCACAACCACGGCCGCGCTCGCCTGCGCCTGCGGCTGCAGCGTGTTCGACGTCGGCGGTCTGGCGACGCCGCAGGAACAGGATTCCGGCGGCCGCGTCTTCTTCGAGTTCTGGAGCGGCTATCAATATCAGAACTACGTCGGCAGCTCGCGTGCGCCGTCTTCGCTGAACACCGACAAGGTCATCGATACCCAGTGGTACAATGTCGGCTTCGAATACATGTTCAATCGCGACTTCGGCGTGATGGTGCGCATCCCCACCGTCAACCGCACGCTGACCACGGAAACCGACCAGTTCTTTCCGGGGCAGATCCAGTCGTTCAATTCGAAGGACATCGGCGATATCGAAATCATGGGCATGTACACCGGGTTCTTTCCGGACATGTCGACGGGCGTGATCCTGGGCGTGAAATTGCCGAGCGGCACCTACAACGCGCCGGGTATCGACCGCGATACTCAGATCGGGTCAGGCTCGACCGATCTGTTGGTCGGCGGCTTCCATCGTGGGCTCTTAACCGGCGACAATGCCTGGCAGTATTTTGGGCAGGTGATGTGGCGGCAGCCGTTCTTGTATCAGGACGCCGCCGATCCGCAGGGCTTCTTCGACGGCAATGCCGGCGTGGTGCAGAGCTATCATCCGGGTCTGCAGGTCGATGGCGCAATCGGCATCGTCTACAACAACTGGTACCACGCGCTCGGCTTCGACAAAATCACGCCGGTCGGCCAGGTCATTATCTCGCACCGTAACGCCGACACCGGCACCGCCGCCGATCCGTTCAACTCCGGCTTCGACCGGGTGATGCTGTCGCCCGGCATCGAGTTCACCAAGGTGCTCGACGAGGCCAAAAACCGGGTGTTGAAGACCTATTTCGACGTTGAAATGCCGGTCTATTACCGCGCCAATGCGGCTAATAATGCCGGGACCCCATTCAATGAGGGCCAGCTGGTCGCGCCTTACCTGTTCAAGTTCGTGACGAGTTACAATTTCTGATACGTCGAAACCGGAGCGCGATGAGAAAATTCGCGAAAAGAAAAGTGGCGACGGCGACATTCGCCTATGTCGCCGCCGCCACTATGTTCCTTGCGCCGGTGCGTGCCGCGCCGGAGATCGGCAAGGCAGCGCCCGCGCTGGTCGTCACCACGCTCGACGGAGAGGTGTTTGATCTCGCCAAGCTCAAGGGCAAGGTCGTGCTGGTCAGCTATTGGGCGACCTGGTGCGCGCCGTGCAAAAAGGACATGCCGAAGCTTGATGCGTTTTATCGCCGCTATCACGAGCACAGTTTGGAAATAATCGGCATCAGCGTCGATCGTGAGCGCGATCTGGCGAAGGTCCGCAAAGTCATGGCGTCGCTTGCCTATCCGGTGGCGATGCTCAGGGATATAACCGACAACGGCTTCGGCGAACCGGACGGCGTGCCGATCACCTTTATCATCGACGGCGACGGCAAGGTGCGCGACATGATGATCGAGGTGCGCGACGAGCTGCTCAACGGTCTTGTCGTGCCGCTGTTGCCGCATTGAAGCTTACGGTCAGGCGATCGATGCAGATCGACCGCAAAATGACGCGCAATGCTGCGGCAGCCGCATTGTCGCTCTATGCGCTGATGCTGGCGCCGGCGGTTGCCGGCGAATGGATCGCCGATCCCAAAACCGAATGCCAGGTGTGGGATCCCAATCCGCAGTTGGACGAAAGCGTCGACTGGTCGGGGGCCTGCAACAATGGCCATGCCGACGGCGCCGGCACCGTGCGCTGGCTCAAGGGCGGCGCCGCGATCGAAACCGACGAAGGCGTGTGGCGCGACGGCAAGCAGGCCGGCAAGGGCGTGCAGAATTGGCCGATCGGCCGCTACCAGGGCGAACTCGCCGACGGCCTGCCGAACGGGCAGGGCGTGTTGACGTTGCAGAAATTGCGGTATGAAGGCCAATTCCGCGACGGCAAGCCAAACGGCACAGGCCTGCTCACCTCAGGAGACCAGACCGTGCAGGGCACCTGGAAAGACGGCTGTTTGCAGGGCGGACGCAAGGCCTCAGTCGGCGTTCCCTTGTCGGCCTGCCACTAAAGGCGCTGGGGTAAAGGAGCGACAGATGCCAAGATTTTATCGGGCGGGCTTCGGGCGTCTCATAGGGCCTCTCACAGGACTTCTCATCGTGGCCGCTATTGCCGTGCCGCGAGCGGCGCTCGCGCAGCAAACGGCGGACGACACCAAGGGCAAGAACTGCCGCATGGAGCAGCAATGCCATTGGAAGGATTTCAAAAAAGTCTGTGTGTGGGTGAAAGTGTGCCGGTAGCCGGCTTCACAGCCCGTGGCGCGCCAGAACTTCGCGCACGGCTTTGACCAGATCGGCCTCGGGCACCGCGCGCTGCGCCTGTTCCTGCTTCTGCAAATGCTCGGCGCGGCCCTTTTCCAGTTTGGCCAGTTCGGCGCCGACGATAAGATCCTTGATGGTGACCTCGCCCTTGGCCTTCTCGTCGGAGCCCTGGATGACGACGCAAGGGCTGTTGCGCCGGTCGGCGTATTTCATCTGCGGTCCGAATTTGCCGGAGCCGAGATAAAGCTCGGCGCGGATGCCGGCGTTGCGCAGCGCCGCGACCATATTCTGATAATCGGCGATGCGGTCTTTGTCGAACACGGTGACGACCACCGGGCCGGTTTCCGTTTTCAGATCGACCTTGCCGAGATGCTCGAGCGCGGCGAGAAGCCGCGACACGCCGATGGAAAATCCGGTCGCCGGCACCGGCTCGCCGCGAAAGCGCGATACCAGACCGTCGTAACGCCCGCCAGCGCCCACTGAACCGAAACGCACGGGCTGCCCGTTTTCGTTTTTTGTCGAGAACGTTAGCTCAAGCTCGAAGACTGGACCGGTGTAATACTCGAGTCCACGTACGACTGACGGATCAATCAACATGCGGCCGTCGATATATCCGGCTGCTCGAAGCAGCTGTGCGATTTGCTTCATCTCTTCCAGACCTTGAATGCCAGTGGGGCCTAACTGGACACGATTCTCGATCCAATTGATTGCGTCGTCGTTCTCAAAGTCGGGCCGTTCGATTGCATCTCTTTTCAATTGGGAAAAGCCGAGATTTGCGGACATCGAGTATCCCAAGAAAAGAAGAATCACCTCAGCCTGATTTTGCGCCAGTCCAGCCCCTTTGGTGAAATCGCCACTTTCGTCCTTTCTTCCCGTCGTTAGCAGCTGAAACACCGCGACTGGACCCAAGCGATCCAGTTTATCGACCGCGCGCAGAGCTATTAGCCGCTTCTCGAAATTCTGCTCGCCGCCCAGGCCAATGGATTCAAGCAAACCGTCAAGCACTTTGCGATTGCTGACCTTCACCACATAAGAGCCGCGTGGAATGCCGAGCGCCTCCATCGTATCCGCTGCCATCATGCACATTTCAGCATCCGCGGCGGGCGAGGAGGAGCCGACGGTGTCGGCGTCGAACTGCATGAACTGGCGGAAGCGGCCGGGGCCGGGCTTCTCGTTGCGAAACACGGTACCGACGCGGTAGCTGCGATAGGGCTTGGGCAGCGTGTCGAAATTCTCCGCGACATAGCGGGCGAGCGGCGCGGTGAGATCGTAGCGCAGCGATAACCACTGTTCATCATCGTCCTGGAACGAGAACACACCCTCGTTGGGCCGGTCCTGGTCGGGCAGGAATTTGCCGAGCGCGTCGGTGTATTCGATGGCCGGCGTCTCCGCCGCCTCGAAGCCATAGAGCTCATAGACGGCGCGGATTTTTTCGATCATCACCCGCGTCGCGGCGATTTCGCCCGGCGTGCGGTCGGCGAGCCCGCGCGGCAGCCGCGCCTTGAGCTTGTTGGATTTTTCGGGCTTGTCGGCCATGCGCGGGGTGTTAGCAGTCGCAAATGGGGGCGACAAGCTTACTCGATTCTGTCATGGCCGGGCTTGTCCCGGCCATCCACGTCTTCCATGTTGCAATGAATAAAGACGTGGATGCCCGGCATAAAGCCGGGCATGACGGCGGAGAGAGAAATGCCCCAAACACGCGCCGCGGCCACCACCGTCCCCAACGATCTCGAATCGTTCTGGATTCCGTTCACGGCGAACCGCGCGTTCAAGCGCGCGCCGCGGCTGATCGCGCGCGCCAAGGACATGCATTATTACACCCCCGAGGGCCGCGCCGTGCTCGACGGCACCGCCGGGCTGTGGTGCACCAACGCCGGGCATAACCGCGACCCGATCGTCGCGGCGATCCAGCGCCAGGCCGAAGAGCTCGACTATTCGCCGGGTTTTCAGTTCGCCCATCCCAAGAGCTTCGAACTGGCAAGCCGCATCGCGGCGCTGGCGCCGGGCGATCTCAATCGCGTGTTCTTCTGCAACTCCGGCTCGGAGGCGGTCGACACCGCGCTGAAGATCGCGCTCGCCTATCATCATGTGCGCGGCGAAGGCGGCCGCAGCCGGCTGATCGGCCGCGAGCGCGGCTATCACGGCGTCGGCTTCGGCGGTATTTCGGTCGGCGGCATCGTCGCCAACCGCAAACTGTTCGGCACGCTGCTATCCGGCGTCGACCATCTGCCGGCGACCTATAACCGCGAGCATCAGGCCTTCACCAAGGGCGAGCCGGAGTGGGGCGGCCATCTTGCCGATGAGCTCGAGCGCATCGTCGCGCTGCACGATGCCGCCAGCATCGCCGCCGTCATCGTCGAGCCGATGGCGGGCTCGACCGGCGTGCTGCCGCCGCCGAAGGGTTATTTGCAAAAGCTGCGCGCGATTTGCGACAAATATGGCATCCTGCTCATCTTCGACGAGGTCATCACCGGCTTCGGCCGGCTCGGTTACGCCTTCGCCGCCGAGCGCTATGGCGTCATTCCGGACATGATCACCTTTGCCAAGGGCGTCACGTCAGGCGCGGTGCCGATGGCCGGCGTGATTGCGCGCGATGGCGTCTACGACGCTTTCATGCGCGGCCCCGAACACGTGGTCGAACTGTTCCACGGCTATACCTATTCGGCGCATCCCTTGGCTTGCGCCGCGGGGCTCGCGACACTCGACCTTTATCGCGACGAGAAACTGTTCGAGCGCGCCAAGAAACTCGAACCGACATGGGCGGACGCGGCGATGACGCTTAAGGGCCTGCCCGGCGTGCTCGATATCCGCACTGTTGGCATAACGGCGGGCATCGATCTCGCGCCGCGTTCCGGCAGTCCGGGCCTGCGCGGCTATGAGATCATGGAACGCGCATTCTACGATCAAGACCTCACGGTGCGCATTGCCGGCGATACCATCGAGCTGATGCCGCCCTTGATCGTCAGCGAAGCGCAGATCGGCGAGATTTTCGACAAGGTGGGGCGAGTGATCAAAGCGGTGAGTTAACTGCTCGTTTCTCCCCGCGTGCGGGGCGAGGTGATTTTCACTGCGGCTTCACAATCGCCCAGCCGACGTGGACTTCGCCGAAACCACGGCGCATCGGCAGGTCAAACGGCGCGCCGAGTTCGGCGCCTGCCGCGACGGCAGCGAATTGAGCCGGCAGCACGACAGGATCGCTCTCCGTCCACACCACGATCGCGCCTTTCTTGCGCAGATCGGCAAGATCGATCCATGGCGCGCGCGCGGGCTTGCCGTCGATCAGCACCTGCGGCTGGTCGGGCGAATAAAGCGCCAGATTGCCGCCGTCCCACATCGAGCCGATGACGTAAGCGAGCGGCGTGCCGGTCGCGGCGCGAAAGCGCTGGGTGAGCGTTTCGCCGAGCGTGTCGCCGGGAAAGAACACGGCGCGATAGCGGTGATCGAACTGCGGCAGCACCGAATAACTGACGATGAAGACCAAAGCGAAGCCGGCGAATACCGCGGCCCACACGGCGACCACTCGCTTAAGCCGCGCCGCGTCGAGCGCGACGTTGGCGATCATAACGATCCACAGCCCGATATAGAGCCACAGCGGATAGCCCCACATCGCAAAAGTACCGCGGCCGCTGACCGCGATCAGCGCGATCATGGCAAGGGCGGGACCGAACGCGATCAGCGTCACGATGCGGCGGTCGAAGGCGTCGATCATCTGTTCCCTCCCCGTAGGGAGGGGGGTGGTTTTTCTCGACGGCCACACCAGCATCGCCGCAATCAAGAGCGACGGCAGCATGAAGAAGATTTGGCTGCCGGCGAAAAACGCCGGATGCAGGACATAGTCGAACCAGCCCCGCACCGGCGCGGCGCGATGCTCGACATAGGCGAAGGGGAGGAAATCGGTCTTAAACAGCCAGATCACATGCGGCAGCGCGATCAAGAGCGCGACCGCGAGTGCAAGCCACGGTCCCGGCGTTGCCAGCGTGCGCCGCGCGCGGGCGTCGAACAGCAGGAACAGCGCATAGGGCGCGGCGAGAACGACGACGAAATACTTCGCCCATAGCGCGCCGCCCAACGCGATGCCGACGAGGCACCAGTGATAAAGCGCGCCGCTCTTGAGCGCGGAGTGGAATGCATATCCGGCCAGCGCCCAGAACGGCAGTTGGACGACGTCGTGATTGAACTTCACCGCCGTGTAGTGAAAATAATGCATGCCGTCGATGACGAGCACGGCGACGAGCGCGCCCGCCGCGCCGACCAGCGGCCGCGCGGTGGCAAAGACGAGAGCGAATGCCGTTACGACTGCGGCCTGCGCCAGCGCGTAATAGGCGGCATCGAGGCCGATGGCGCGGTGCGCGATCTCGACCAGCCACCACGGCAGCGGCGGCAGCTTGTCATAGCCGAGCTGCCATTCCCGGCCGTAGCTGAGCGCTTCGATGAGATCGAGTGGCAGGTTGGGGTAGAGGAGGCTCGGCAGCGCGCTCCAGACCGCAAAATGCAGCGCCAGAAACCAGGCAAACGCGGCTCTCGGCCGACGTTCGATGAAGCCGATCAGCCTGGGTCCGATCAGCTTGGAACTTGGCGCGGCCGGGTCTGCCGGCAGCGGCGCCGTTATGGAGGCGGATTCGGGCATCTCACCCAGCGTGGTTTGGTTTTCCGTTTATAAAACTGGCCCATAGGCTTAGCTACCGCAAGCGGCGGACTTGCGGCGGTCCGGCGCTTGTGGACACTGAGGGGGTTCGGGCGCGAATCGTTAGCGGGGAGTCCTGCGGCATGGTGCGCATCAGCGCCATCTTCATTGCGGCCTGCATGGCGCTGATCGCCGGCTCGATCGGCGTCGTGGTCTACCTGCGCTTCGGCTTCACCGGCGCCGAGTCGGCTTTGGTGGCGCTCGGCGCCTTGACCGCGCTTGCGGTCTATAACGCAATTTCCGCGCGCAAGCGCGACCGGCTGGAAGCCAGCAATCAGCTTGCCAGCCTGGCGCGCGGCTCGGGCGATCTCGCCCGCCAACTGGCCGAGTTCAGCCGCCGCTTGAATGCCGTGGAAAGCAAGGTCGAAACCGTGATCGACCGGGCGTTGGCGACGGCGCAGCCGCTCGCCGCCGAAATCGAAGAGCTTTCGACGCTGGTCAAGCAACTGGCCGATTCGGTCGCGGCGCATGACGCGGCGCTCGGCGCCGAGCGGCGGTCGGCCCCGGTCCCCGATGCGGTCGTTCCAAGTTCCACCGGCCTAGCTGACGCCGCGGCTGAGCCGGTCGCGGCGCCGGGGCTGCTGGCCGCGACGGCCGTGGCGGCGGCGCCGGTCGAGCGCAAGGTCGCAGCCTTCGCCGGGCTCGACCGCGACGGCATCATCGCCGCGATCGCGCGCGCCATCGAGGCTTCCAGGATCGATCTCTACCTGCAACCGGTCGTGACGCTGCCGCAGCGCAAGGTGCGCTATTACGAAGCGTTGTCGCGGCTCAAGGCCGACAACGGCGATATTGTCGCGGCGGGCGATTTCCTGCCGTATGCCGAGTCCGGGGCGCTGATGCCGAAGCTCGATTCGCTTTCGGCGCTGCGCTGCGTGCAGGTGGTGCGGCGGCTTTTGTTGAAGAACCGCGACATCGGGCTGTTCTGCAATCTCGCCGGCGCCACGCTCACCGATGCCGGCTTTCCCAAATTCCTCGAATTCATGGAAGCCAACCGCGCCATCGCCGGCGCGCTGGTCTTCGAATTCACCCAGAGCGCGGTGCGCGCCATGGGGCCGATCGAGCATGAAAGCCTCGCCGCGCTCGCCGAGCGCGGGTTTCGCTTTTCGATGGACAATCTCACCGACCTGCGCGTCAACGCGCGCGAATTGAACGAGCGCGGCTTCCGCTTCATCAAGGCGCCGGCCCAGCTCCTGTTCAACCGGGTCGGCGTCGCCTCGACCGACATCCATCCCGCCGATTTTTCCGATCTGCTTGGCCGCTTTGGCATCGATCTGATCGCCGAGCGCATCGAGAGCGAAACCACGGTGGTCGATCTGCTCGATTACGACGTCCGCTTCGGACAGGGCTTTTTGTTCGCCCCGCCGCGTCCGGTGCGCGCCGAGGCGCTGCAGGGCACGGGCGACGGCAAAGAGCCCGGCAAGGAGGCAACGCCGGCCGCAGGCGTCGCCGCGCCGCCGCCCGGCGGCGGTCTCGCCCAACTGGTGCGTGCCGGGATGCGGCGCACCTGATGATGACCCCCACCCCGGGGTCCCCGTCGCGCGCGCGCGACGGGCTGCCCCTGACCCTCCCCCTTGCGGGCGGAAGGAAATAACTGGCGACAATCTCTTTCCTCCTCCCCGAAAGGGTGCGGAATAAGGTGGGGGTCAGAACCTTGGCCGATTTTATTGAAAGCTTTGAGCCGCTTGGCCGCGACTATGACGCAGTGTTCTGCGATGTCTGGGGCGTGGTGCATAACGGGCTTAACGCCTTTCCCGCTGCGTGCGAGGCGCTGATGCGCTTTCGCCGCGGCGGCGGCACCGCGATCCTGATCACCAACGCGCCGCGAGTGGGTGAGGCGGTGGCCCGCATTCTCGACCGGCTCGGCGTGCCGCGCGAGGCCTATGACGGCATCACCAGTTCGGGCGACGTCACCCGCGGCATTGTCGCGTCTCGACTCGCCGACGCCGTGTTTCATCTCGGCCCGCAACGCGATTCATCGATCTTCGAAGGCCTCGACGTGAAATTTGCGCCGCTGGAACAGGCCGACTACGTGGTCTGTTCCGGCTTGTTCGACGACACCACGGAAACGCCGGAGAGCTACCGCGACATGCTCAAAGCGATGCGCGCGCGTTCGCTGTTCATGGTCTGCGCCAATCCCGATGTCGTCGTCGAGCGGGGCGAGACGCTGGTCTATTGCGCCGGCGCGTTAGCCGACGCCTATGCGGCGCTCGGCGGCGAAGTGCTGTATTGCGGCAAGCCGCACGCGCCGATCTACGAGGCGGCGCTGGCGGCAGCCGCCGCGCTGCGCCGCGGCGCCGTGCCGGCGCGCAGCCGGGTGCTGGCGATCGGCGATTCGGTGCGGACCGACCTCAAGGGCGCCGCAGCCTTTGGCATCGACTGCATGTTCGTCACCTCGGGCCTGCACGCCGAGCACTACGGCTCGCGGGAGGCGCCCGACCTGGCCGCGCTTAACGCGGTGTTCGCCGCCGCCGGCGTCGCGCCGAGGGCGGTCATGCGTGCGCTTAACTGGTGAAAAAACCGCCTCAGCGCTCGGGGAGGGCGCTGAATTCCAGCTTTTCGGCGAACACCGCCTCGATCTTGGCTTTGAGCGTTTGGGCGTTGAACGGCTTGACGATGTAATTGTTCACGCCGGCCTTTTTCGCCGCGATCACGTTCTCGGTCTTGGATTCCGCCGTGACCATGATGAACGGCGTCGTTTCGATGCCCGGATTGGCGCGGACCTTGCGCAAGAGATCGTAGCCGGTCATCGGCTCCATGTTCCAATCGGAGATGACGAGCCCATAGCGTTTGGTGGACATCTTCTCCAGCGCCACGGCGCCGTCGGGGGCGTCGTCGATGTCGGTGAAGCCGAGCTGGCGGAGAAGATTACGGATGATGCGCACCATGGTGCTGTAGTCGTCGACCACGAGCACGGGCATTTTCGGATCGAGCGCCATCGCTCAACTCTCCCAAGCCCGCCGGCGAACCGGCGCATTTGCGCGCGAATATCGGCCGGCGTCGTCGATCTTGAAGTCGGGGCATACCGCCCCGACTGTGTCCCTTCCCGGCCGGCCAAGCTACATGGGGTTTTTTAACGAGCCGTTAACCGGGGTCGTCGCCGGGCGGCTTGGGCGCCGGCCGCCGCGCCGGGGCGGCGGTGCTTGACTTTGCCGCCTCCGCGACGGCACCACTTTTCGGGCCTGTCGGTGCAAACCGGTTCTTAACCATCGCGATCCCGATGCCGATCAAAAGCTTCCGCGTCGTGCGCGACTTGGCGCCCGCCGATGCGCTGCGCGGCGCGGTCGTTGCCATCGGCAATTTCGACGGCGTGCATCGCGGCCATCGGGCGGTGATCGCGGCGGCGCAGGCGCGCGCGACGGCGCTTGGCGCCCCCGCGGCGGTCCTCACCTTCGAGCCGCATCCTCGCGCCTTTTTCAAGCCGGACGAGCCGCTGTTCCGCCTCACCGACGCCGCCGCCAAATTGCGGCTTCTGGCCGCGACCGGGCTCGATGGCGCCATCGTGCTCACGTTCGATGAGGCGCTGGCGCGGTTGACCGCGGACGAATTCGTCGGCCGCATCCTGGTCGAGCGCCTTGCCGTGACCGGCACGGTGATCGGCTTTAATTTCCACTTCGGCATGCAGCGGGGCGGCTCGCCGGACTTCTTGCGGGCCGAGGGCGCCAAGCGCGGTTTCGAGGTGATCGTCGTGCCGCCTTTCGAGGATCACGGCCGGCCAGTTTCGTCCGGACCGATCCGCGAAGCGCTCGCTGCGGGCCGGCTCGATGAGGCCGCCGAGTTCCTGGGCTATCCGTGGTTCGTCTCCGGGACCGTGCTGCACGGCGACAAGCGCGGCCGCGAACTCGGCTTTCCGACTGCCAACGTCAAACCCGATCCGGCCTGCGGGCTGCGCCACGGTATCTATGCGGTGCGCGTCGGCCACGGCGGGCGCCGCTACGGCGGCGTGGCAAGTTTCGGCCGGCGGCCGATGTTCGACGCCGGCGTCGTGCTGCTCGAAATCTTCCTGTTCGACTTTTCCGGCGATCTTTACGGCGAGACCATCGATGTCGCCTTCATCGACTTTCTGCGCGACGAAGCGGTATTCGCCTCCGCCCAGGAGCTGGTTCGGCAGATGCAGGAGGACAGCCGCCAGGCGCACGAGGCGCTGGTGCGTGCCGGCGACGCGTTTCCCCCGATTTAGCCGTTGCGGATCGGTGCGGCAGCCGGTCCGACACCCTTTCCGCAAGCTTTTCGGCTTGTTAGAAGGCGCAAGCCCAAACGGACGCCCCCGTGACCGACACCGAAACCAAAGCGCGCGACTATTCCGAGACGTTGTTTCTGCCGAAGACCGATTTCCCGATGCGCGCCGGCCTGCCGCAGAAGGAGCCGGAGATTTTGGCGCGCTGGCACAAGCTTGGCCTCTACGAGCGGTTGCGCGCCGCCGCCAAGGGCCGGCCCCGCTTTGTGCTGCACGACGGTCCGCCTTACGCCAACGGCAACATCCATATCGGCCATGCGCTCAACAAGATCCTCAAGGACGTGGTGACGCGAAGCCAGCAGATGCTCGGTTACGATTCCAATTACGTGCCGGGCTGGGATTGCCACGGCCTGCCGATCGAATGGAAGATCGAGGAGGAGAACTACCGCGCCAAGGGACTCTCCAAGCCGGATTTGTCAAATCCGGCCGCGCTCATTGAATTCCGCCGCGAGTGTCGCGAATTCGCCGCACACTGGATCAAGGTGCAGCGCACCGAATTCGAACGCCTCGGCGTCGTCGGCGGCTGGGCGCATCCCTACACCACCATGGACAATTTCGCCGAAGCCCAGATCGCGCGCGAATTGATGAGGTTTGCCGCCAACGGCACGCTCTATCGCGGCTCCAAGCCGGTGATGTGGTCGGTGGTGGAAAAGACCGCGCTCGCCGAAGCCGAGGTCGAATACGAGGATTATGTTTCGGACCAGGTGTGGGTGAAGTTTCCGGTCAATGGCACGACTGCGCACGCCAGTGAAGGTTCTTCAGACTTGCGTGACGCATCGGTGGTGATTTGGACGACCACTCCGTGGACGATTCCCGGCAACCGCGCGATCAGTTATTCGCCAAGGATCGAGTACGCGATTTACGAGGTGACTGACGCACCTGCAGGAAATTGGGCAAAGAAAGGCGAAAAATTCGTCTTGGCGAAGAAACTTGCCATCGACGTCATGCGTCAGGCGCGCGTTCTTGCCTATCGAGAACTTCGTCAGGTGTCGGTCGATAAGGGCCTCTTTCCCACGTCTTGTTCACACCCATTGCACGGACTGGCTGGCGACTACGAATTTGATGTGCCTCTGCTAGTGGGCGAGCACGTCACCGAAGACGTTGGCACTGGCTTCGTTCACACCGCGCCCGGCCACGGTCGCGAAGACTTCGATGTCTGGACGGCGCACGCGCGCGAGCTTGCCGCGCAAGGGATCAACATGACGATCCCCTATACCGTTGACGAGAACGGTGCCTTCACCGATCAGGCGCCGGGCTTCACCGGCAAACGCGTCATCACCGACAAAGGCGAGAAGGGCGACGCCAACGAGGCGGTGATCAAGGCCTTGATCGACGCCGGCATGCTGCTCGCGCGCGGCCGGCTCAAGCACCAGTATCCGCATTCCTGGCGCTCGAAGAAGCCGGTGATCTTCCGCAATACGCCGCAATGGTTCATTGCGATGGATAAGGACATCGAACGGCACGGCGGTACGCTCCGCCATCGCGCGCTCGCCGCGATCAAGGCGACGCGCTGGGTGCCGGAGCAGGGCGAGAACCGCATCACCGGTATGATCGAAAGCCGCCCTGATTGGGTGATTTCGCGCCAGCGCGCCTGGGGCGTGCCGATCACGCTGTTCATCAAGGAGAAGCCGGACGGCGCGGTCGATATCCTCGACGATCCGGACGTCAACGTCCGTATTGTTGAGGCGTTTGAGGCCGAAGGTGCCGATGCCTGGTATAAGCCCGGCGCGCGCGAGCGCTTGCTCGGATCCCGCGCCGCTGAAGGCTGGCAAAAGGTCGACGATATTCTCGACGTCTGGTTCGATTCCGGCTCGACGCACGCCTTCGTGCTCGAAGACGAAGCGCATTTTCCGGCGCTCGCGCACATCAAGCGCAAGGTCGCCGGCGGCGACGAGGCGGTCATGTATCTCGAAGGCTCCGACCAGCACCGCGGCTGGTTCCAGTCGTCGCTGCTGGAGAGCTGCGGCACGCGCGGCCGCGCGCCGTTCGACGTGGTGCTGACCCACGGCTTCGTGCTCGACGAGGACGGACGCAAAATGTCGAAATCGCTCGGCAACGTCACCGCGCCGCAGGACGTGATCCGGCAGGCCGGCGCCGACATTTTGCGGATGTGGGTGTGCGCCGCCGACTACGCCGACGATCTGCGCATCGGTCCCGAAATCCTCAAAACCACGGTCGACACCTACCGCAAGCTGCGCAACACGCTGCGCTGGATGCTCGGCAATCTCGCGCATTTCGACGCCGCCGACCGCGTTGCCGCCGCGGCTATGCCCGAGCTCGAACGGCTGATGCTGCATCGGCTGGCCGAGCTCGATCCGCTGATCCGCCAGGCCTATGCCGATTTCGACTACAAGCGCATCTTTGCCACGCTCAACGCGTTCATGACTGTCGACCTCTCCGCGTTCTATTTCGATATCCGAAAAGATGCGCTCTATTGCGATCCGTATTCGTCGGTGACGCGCAAGGCCTGTCTCACCGTGCTCGATCAGTTGTTCCGCGCCACCGTGTGCTGGCTGGCGCCGATGCTGTGCTTCACCGCCGAGGAGGCATGGCTCGCCCGCGACCCGGCGGCGGCTTCGGTGCATCTCGAACCGTTTCCGTCCGTTCCCGCCGCGTGGCGCGACGATGGACTGGCGGAGAAATGGCGCAAGCTGCGCAACGTGCGGCGCGTCGTTACCGGCGCCCTCGAACTTGAACGCGCAGGGAAGCGCATCGGCTCCTCGTTGGAGGCCCATCCGATGGTGCACATCGCCGACGCGGAGCTGTTCGTGGCGGTGGTGGACGCCGATTTTGCCGAGTTGTGCATCACCTCGGGTGCGGCGCTCGTCGAGGGTGAAGGTCCGGCCGAGGCGTTCCGGCTGCCGGACGTGCCGGGCGTCGCCGTCGTCCCGCAATTGGCGCAAGGGAAGAAATGTGCGCGATCGTGGAAAATCTCTCCCGCCGTCGGGCTCGATCCGCAATTTCCCGATGTGACGCCGCGCGATGCCAAGGCGCTGCGCGAATGGGACGCCATGCGCAAGGCGGCCGAGTAGGGGGCGGCCTTGGCCGACGCGGCGCGGGACAAACTTGGCGGATCGTATCTTTGGGGTCGGTTGAGCGCGTTCGGGCTCGCCGTCGCGCTCTTCGCCGGCCTCGCCGATCAGGCGTCGAAGTTGTGGCTGTTGTTCGAGTTCGACCTGCAACGACGCTCGCCGGTCGCGCTCGGCCCGTTTATCGACCTGTCGCTCACCTTCAACGCTGGCATCAGCTACGGCCTATTCCCGCAACAGGGGCCGATCGGCCCCTGGGCACTCCTCGCCTTTAAGGCGGCGGCGGTGATCTTCCTGTGGGCATGGCTTAGCCGGGCGCAATCGCGGCTGACCGCCGCAGCGCTCGGGCTGATCATCGGCGGCGCGGTCGGCAACGCCATCGACCGCCTGCACTGGCCGGGAGTCATGGATTTTGTGCTGTTTCACATCGAGACGGCCGCCTTCAGCTTCCGCTGGTATGTGTTTAACCTCGCCGATGTGGCCATTGTTGCCGGGGTGGTGGGACTCTTGTATGAATCGCTCGTTGGCCGGGGTGCCGCAAAAGCGCCGTGATCGGGTCTATAAACCTGCCGCAGGGGTACGATTTGCAAGTTTTCCCTGAAGCGGCCCGTCGGCTAGAATGCCGGCAAGGCGGAGTGCACGTCGGGGTGAGGGCATGCTGCAAAACCGAACAGTCGGCCGAATGACGGGCGGCCGCAGCATTCGCCGGATCAAGCTTCACCAGGTCGCGCTGTGCGGCGCGGCGGTGGCTCTCGTTGCCGCCGCCACTTGCGCAACGGCCCGTGCCGGCAGCGACACCGACGGCGCCAGCCAATCCTTCGGCGACAAGTTTTGGAATACGCTCGGGCTGCACAACCCGTTCGACGTTCAGTACGAGATCAATTACAGCGAGCGTTCGCCCTTGGTGGTGCCGCCGACGCGCGATCTGCCGAAGCCCGTATCGACGAGCGCCAAGCCGGCGCCGAACTGGCCGACCGACCCGGAGATCATCAAGCGTCAGCAGGCCAAAGACAACGACAAGGTCAAGCCGCGCCCGTACGATTCCGTGATCGAGGCGTCGCGCGCGCTGAGCCCCGCCGAACTCGGGGTCGGCAGGGTCAGTCCGACGGTATCCGCGCCCGGTGTCGGCGAACAGAGCACGCCGTCGGAGCTCGGTCAGCCGAAGAAGAGCTTCTTCAACTTCGATTGGACCAAGAAAGAAGAATACGGAACGTTCACCGGCGAGCCGCCGCGCGTGAGCTTGACCGACCCGCCGCCCGGCTATCAGACGCCGTCGCCGGATCAGCCCTACGGGCTGACACCGGAGCACAAGGCGTACAAGCCGCAGACGCTGGGCGAGCGCATGGAGCCGGTGCGATAGACTAGAGCATGATCCGCCAAACCTTGCCCGCGGACTTGATCGAGATCCGAGGGTGGGTTCGAAAAGATCATCCTCCATCAGGCGCGTCGCGCCGGCGTGATGCTGCGCGGCTCGACGACAGACCGTTCGGACGGTGAGGGGTTCCGATCCGCGCTTTAACGTTGAACGCTTTCTCGAGCATGGCTGTGCTCGCTGAAAGCGCGGAGGTGCTGACTTGTCAAAGCTCTTGATCGTTGTCGCCGCCCTTGTCGGCGCCGCCGGCACCGCATGGGCCGCGGAGCGTCCCGAGGTGACGGATTTCACCTTGCCGAACGGCCTTGAAGTCGTCGTCGTGCCCGATCATCGCGCGCCGGTCGTCACGCACATGATTTGGTACAAGGTCGGCGCCGCCGACGAGACGCCGGGCAAATCCGGGCTGGCGCACTTCCTCGAACACTTGATGTTCAAAGGCACGGCGAAGAATCCCGGCTCGGCCTTCTCGCGCCAGGTCGCCGAGAGCGGCGGCCAGGAGAACGCGTTTACGACAAACGACTATACCGGGTTCTTTCAGCGCGTGCCGCGCCAGCACCTCAAGGAAATCATGGCCTTCGAGGCGGACCGCATGACCGGTCTGGTCCTGACCGACGACGTGGTGCGGCCCGAACTCAACGTCGTGCTCGAAGAACAGAACATGCGGGTGGCCAATAATCCGGGCGCCCGACTCAGCGAGCAGATCGACGCCGCGCTCTATCTCAATCATCCGTACGGCCGGCCGGTGATCGGCTGGCGGCAGGAAATCGAACAACTCGACCGCGAAGACGCCTTGGCGTTTTACCGGCGCTTCTACTCGCCCAACAACGCCATCGTCGTCGTCGCCGGCGACGTCGCACCCGACGCAGTCAAGGCGGCTGCCGAGGATACTTACGGCAAGGTTGCCGATCGCGGACCCGCCAATGCGCGGCACCGGCCGTTGGAGCCGGTGCAGGACGCGCCACGCACCGTGACGCTTGCCGATCCGCGAGTGCAGCAGCCGAGCGTCAGCCGCCACTATCTGGTGCCGTCGGAAACCAGCGCCAAGCCCGGCGAGAGCGAAGCGCTCGACGTGCTCGCTCACGTGCTCGGCGGCGGCGAGGGTTCGCGGCTGTACCGCACCTTGGTCGTCGACCAAGGCATCGCGCTGCAGGCGGGCGCCTACTATTCCGGCACCGCACTCGACTACGGCGCCTTCGGCGTCTATGCCGCGCCGAAGCCTGGCGTGAAGCTGCACGACCTCGAAAACGGCATCGACGCAATCCTGACCGGCGTTCTCGACCACGGCGTCACCGCCGACGAACTCGATCGCGCCAAGACCCGGCTGATCGCCGACACCGTCTATGCCGAGGACAACCAGATGACGTTGGCGCGCTGGTACGGCGCGGCGCTGGCGACCGGGCAGACCGTGGACATGGTGCGAAGCTGGCCCGACCGCATCCGCGCCGTCACCGCCGACGCCGTGCAAGAAGCCGCCCGAGCGTGGCTCAATCGCCGCCACTCAGTGACCGGGTATCTCGTGCCAAGCCTGCAGCCAGAGGAGAGCCACTCGTGAACGTCTTTCCGAGCGGGCCGCATCACCGCGGCCTTCGCCGCGCCGCGGCCGCGATCGCAGTGCCGCTTTTGCTCGCGCTCTGGCTCGCCCCGGCGTCCGCGACCACGATCGAGCGCGTGGTCAGTCCCGGCGGCATCGAAGCTTGGCTGGTGCACGAGCCGGCAGTGCCGCTCATTGCGGTCGACTTCGCCTTCGTCGGCGGGGCCGTACAGGACGTCGCCGGCAAAGGCGGCACCGCCAATTTTGTTGCCTCGCTGCTCGGCGAGGGCGCCGGCGATCTCGATTCGAAGGCTTTTGCCGACCGGCTTGATCGTAAGGCCATCGAAATGAGTTTCGAAGGCGAACGCGACTACGTGCGCGGCGCCATGCGCACGCTGACCGAGAACCGCGACGAGGCGTTCGAGCTGTTGCGGCTGGCTTTGACCGCGCCGCGCTTCGATGCCGCCGACGTCGAGCTCAATCGCGCGCAGATTCTGTCTTTGCTACGCCGTGAGACGACCAGTCCGGGCGATATCGCCAGCCGGCGCTGGTGGGAAACGGCGTTTGCGGGCCACCCCTACGGCCGACCGGTGAAAGGTTCGCTGGACTCGGTGCCGACCATCGGCGTCGACGATCTCAAGGCCTACGCGCATCGGGTGCTGACGCGGCAGAACGTCAAGATCGCGGTAGTCGGCGACATTGACGCTGCGACGCTGCAGCCGCTGCTCGATCGGGTCTTCGGCGCGCTGCCGGAACAGTCCGATCTCGCTCCGGTGGCGAACACGACGCCGCAGGGTCTCGGCCGCCGCATTGTCGTCAACCTCGACGTGCCGCAAGCGGTCGTCGATTTCGGCGGTCCCGGCATCGCGCGCAGAGATCCCGATTTCATGGCCGCCTATCTGGTCAATCACATTCTCGGCGGCGGCTCGTCCGAGTCGCGGTTGTATCAGGAGGTGCGCGAGAAGCGCGGTCTTGCCTATTCGGTTCACGACAGCCTGGTTTGGCTCAGCCATGCCGCGGTGTTTCTCGGCGGCACCGCCACGCGGAGCAATCGCACCGGCGAGACGCTCGATCTGATCGAAAACGAAATCCGCCGGCTCGCCGCCGAGGGCCCGACCGCGGTCGAACTCGCCCAGGCCAAGAATTATCTGAACAGCTCGTTCGCGCTCAATCTCGACACCTCGACCAAGATCGCGGGTTTTCTGGTGCAGTTGCAGCTCGACGGTCTGGACGTCGACTATATCCAGCGCCGCGCCGCTCTGATCGAGGCGGTCACGCTCGACGAGGCAAGGCGGGTGGCCAAGCGGCTGCTCGACAACGGCCTCTTGGTCACGGTGGTCGGCAAGCCCGAGGGCGTCGCCTCGACGACGGCGAATTAAGTAACCGGCAATTCCCCCTCTTGTGGGAGGGGTGGGGGTGGGGGTCGAGACGCGAAGCCATCTCATTTACGCTTGCGGTTTACCTAACGACCCCCCTTCCCAGCCCTCCCCCAACAAGGGGGGAGGGAGCAGTGATCGTCATGATTCCCGTCACCGCCCACATCACGCTCGACGAGCGCGAAATCGAGGAATCTTTCGTGCGCGCCTCAGGGCCTGGCGGGCAGAACGTCAACAAGCTTGCGACCGCGGTGCAACTGCGCTTTGACGTGCGGCATTCGCCGTCGCTGCCGGCCGAGGTGCGGGAGCGGCTCGAGGCGCTCGCCGGCTCGCGGCTGACGCGCGACGGCGTCTTGGTCATCATCGCGCAGCGCCACCGCACCCAGGCGCGCAACCGGCAGGATGCGCTCGATCGCCTGATCGATCTCATTCGCCGAGCGGCGATTGCACCGGTGAAGCGGCGGGCGACCAAGCCCACCAGGGCGTCGCGGGAGCGCCGCATCGAGAGCAAAAAGCGCCGCGCCGGCGTCAAGCGGCTGCGGCGGGCCAAGCCGGCGTTCGATTAGCGCTGGATTTCTCCGCCGTTCAATCCGGGCTATTTTTGCCGTCGAATCGCTACTTAGGCGCTGCTGCATGCCCATCCGCCAGCTGTCCGAAGCCGTCGTCAACCGCATCGCCGCCGGCGAGGTGGTCGAGCGCCCGGCGAGCGTGGTCAAGGAGTTGATCGAGAACGCTCTCGATGCCGGCGCCCGGCGCATCGAGGTGTACACCGAGGGGGGCGGGCGGCGGCTCATCCGCGTTTCCGACGACGGCGACGGCATGACGCGGGCCGATCTGGCGCTCGCCGTCGAACGCCACGCCACCTCGAAACTTGCCGACGACGATCTGATCGCGATCCGCACGCTCGGCTTTCGCGGCGAGGCTTTGCCGTCGATCGGCGCGGTCGCACGCCTTGCCATGACGACCCGGCACGCCGGTGAGCCGCATGCCTGGGCGATCGAAGTGGACGCCGGGGTCAAATCCGAAGTCAAGCCCGCGGCGCTCGGCGAGGGTACGCGCGTCGAAGTGCGCGACCTGTTCTACGCGACGCCGGCGCGGCTGAAATTTCTCAAGCTCGATCGCACCGAGGCGGAAGCGGTGCGCGAAGTGGTGCGCCGGCTCGCCATGAGCCGGCCGGACGTGGCGTTTACGCTTGCCGGCGAGGAGCGTGCGCCGCAAAGCTTCGCCGCGGCGCTGCCCGGCGCAGCCGGGCGATTGGCCCGGCTCGGCGACGTGCTCGGCGCGGATTTCCGCACCAACGCCGTGGCGATCGCCGCCGAGCGCGACGGCGTCGTGATCGACGGCTTTGCCGCGCTGCCGACGCTGACGCGGGCCAATGCGCTCGGCCAATATCTGTTCGTCAACGGCCGACCGGTGCGCGACAAGCTTCTGATCGGCGCCGTGCGCGCGGCTTACGCCGATTATCTGCCGCGCGACCGCCACCCGCTCGTTGCGCTGTTTGTCGCGCTACCGCCGCCGGAGGTCGACGTCAACGTGCACCCGGCCAAGGCCGAGGTGCGGTTTCGCAACGCCGGGCTCGTTCGCGCGCTGATCGTACAGGCGTTGAAATTGGCGCTGGCCCGCGACGCCACGCGTGCGGCGACCACCGGCGGCACTGCAACCATTGCCGCGTTGCGGCCGGGCGGCGCCATGCCGCGAGGCTTCGACTGGCGGCGCTCGCCGGCGCGGCCCTATGAGGCGCGCCGCGGCGTCATGCTGCGCGGCGGTTTTGCCGAAGCCGCGCAAGCGGCCTTCGATGTCGGCGCGCCGGCCGCCGACCTGCGCACCGGCTTCGCCGACGAAGCCGAAATCGAAGTGCCGGCCGCCGAGCTCCTCGATCATCCGCTCGGCGCCGCCCGCGCCCAGATCCACGACACCTATATCGTGGCGCAGACGCGCGACGGCCTCGTCATCGTCGATCAGCACGCCGCGCACGAGCGCATCGTCTATGAGCGGCTCAAGGCCGCGCTCGACAAAAGCGGCGTAGAGCGGCAAATCCTGCTGATCCCGGAAATCGTTGAGCTCGACGAGGCCGACGTCGAGCGGCTCGTCGCCCGCGCCGGCGAGCTCGCGCGCTACGGCCTCGTCCTCGAGGCGTTCGGCCCCGGCGCGGTGGCGTTGCGCGAAACCCCGTCGCTCCTCGGCGAGATCGACGGCGGCGGGCTCATTCGCGATCTGGCCGAGCACATGGCCGAATGGGACGAGGCTTTGCCGCTCGAACGCCGGCTCATGGGCGTCTCTTCCGTCATGGCCTGTCACGGTTCGGTGCGCGCCGGGCGCCGCCTGAAGCCCGAAGAGATGAACGCGCTCCTTCGCGAGATGGAAGTCACGCCCAATTCCGGCCAGTGCAACCATGGCCGGCCGACCTATGTCGAATTAAAGCTCACCGACATCGAGCGCCTGTTCGGGCGGCGCTAGCTTGCGCGGATGACAATCAGCTCAGTGTCGTCGTAGCCGCGCCGCTCGAGTTCGGTAAAACCCGCGGGCGCGGCAAAGCGCGACTTCACCGCTTCTTCGACCACGATCAGCGCGTCGGCCGTAAACCAGCCGCCTTCGCGTGCGGAAACGAGCGCCTGCTCGGCGAGACCTTGGCCATAGGGCGGATCGAGAAAGCCGAGCGTGAACGGCTCGAGCGGATGCACCGGGCCGAGCTTCGTGGCGTCGCGGCGAAAAATGCGGCTCGCGCCGCCTAAGCCTAGCGCCGCGACGTTTTCGCGAATGAGCGCGCGCGCCTCGGCGGCGTCGTCGACGAACAGCACGAAGGCCGCGCCGCGCGACGCCGCCTCGATGCCGAGCGCGCCGGTGCCGGCAAACAGGTCGAGCACGCGCGCGCCGGCGACCGGATCGCCGTAAGCGTGAACGAGAATATTGAACAGCGATTCGCGCAGGCGGTCGGCGGTCGGGCGGACGGCTTGCGACTGCGGGCCGGCGAGCGCGCGCCCGCGCAAAGTTCCGCCGACGACGCGCATCAGCGCTTGTCCTTCGGATGACGCGGGCGCGGTCCGAAGGCGCGATCCGGCGCGCCGCGCCGGTTGCGCCGCCCGCCGCGTCCGCGCTTTGGCGCGTTCGGCTGCGGCACGCCGTCTGTCGGCGGCGCGCCGTAACGTTCGACCGGGATCGAGCGGTTGCGGCGATCGGTCAGAACGTCGGCGCGCGCTTTGCCCTTCGGCAGAGCACGGCTTTCCAGCCGGTGCTGCGCGCCATGGAATTTCCGGCGCAGCTTCTTGCCCTGCCGCTCCTGTTCGTGGGCGCGCCAGGCATGATCCGGCGATTTCCGAGCTTGCGGCATTTTGCTCGCAGGCTTGGGCGGCATTGCGGGCGGCGCGATCGGCGCGGAAAAATCCACCCCTGACTGCGCGACGAGCGTGTCGCCGAGCTGTTCGCGAACAATGCGGGTGCGCACCTCCTCCACCGCGCCTTCCGCCAACTCGCCGAGCTGAAACGGACCGAACGAAACGCGAATAAGCCGGGTCACCGTCAAGCCGACATGGCCGAGCACGTTGCGCACCTCGCGATTCTTGCCTTCGCGGATGGCGAATGTCAGCCACAGGTTCGATCCTTGCACGCGGTCGAGCGCGGCGTCGATCGGCCCATAATGGATGCCGCTGATGGTAATGCCGGCGCGCAAGGCATCAAGCTGAGCCTGCGTCACCGAACCGTGCGCGCGCACGCGATAGCGCCGCAGCCAGCCGGTCGATGGCAGCTCGAGCGTGCGCGCCAGCGCGCCGTCGTTGGTGAGGAGCAGGAGGCCCTCGGTATTGAAGTCGAGCCGTCCGACGCTGATAAGGCGCGGCAAACCGGGCGGCAGACGCTGGAAAATCGTCGGCCGCCCGCGCGGGTCGGTACGCGCCGTCAAAAGCCCGCGCGGCTTGTGATAGAGAAACAGCCTGGTGCGCTCGCGCCGCGGCAGCGGTTCGCCGTCGACGCTGACGGCGTCGCCCGCGGTAACGTTGAGCGCCGGCGAATCGATCACCGCGCCGTTCACCGCGACCCGGCCGGCGGCGATCAAGCCTTCGGCTTCGCGCCGCGAGCCGAGCCCGGCGCGGGCGATCACCTTGGCAATGCGCTCGCCGGATTTGTGCTGGTCGTTGTTGCCGGCCATAGTCGTGCTCTCGATCAGGGCTGATAGCAGAGTGGACCGCAAGCGGCCATGACATCCTTTATGGATCTGGCGTTGCAGGAAGCCCGCGCCGCCGGCGAGCGCGGCGAGGTGCCGATCGGCTGCGTCGTCGTCCGCGACGGCGAAGTTCTGGCGCGCGCCGGCAACTGCACGATCGGCCATCGCGACCCTACCGCGCACGCCGAAATCCTCGCGATCCGCCAGGCGGCGACTTTCCTCAACTCGGAACGGCTCGAGGACTGCGACCTCTATGTCACGCTCGAACCCTGCGCCATGTGCGCCGGTGCGCTCGCCTTCGCCCGCATCCGCAGGCTCTATTACGCTGCCGCCGACCCCAAGGGCGGGGCGGTCGACAACGGCGTAAAGTTCTTCGCTTCGCCGACCTGCCACCACCGGCCGGAAGTCTATGGCGGGCTCGCCGAAGCCGAAGCCAGCGCGCTGCTCAAGGAATTCTTCAAGGCGCGGCGTTGAGCAGCGCGGCGAGCTTCTCCTTGACCTCGGATTTCATGGCTTCGGCGGTGCGGATGATGGCGCTTGCCTGAAAGAAATCCATGCCGCGAAAGATCGTGACGTTGGGTCGCAACAGCAAATCCGGCGCGGAATGTCTCAGCTTGGCAGCGAGAATGGCTCCGCCCATGACCAGGATCGTCAGATAAATACTTTCCCAGATGCTGGGTGCGTCGTCGCGTTCGGCGGCCGGCGGGCCGAACACGTCGACGCCGACAATCACGTCGGCAAGCCCGAAAAGCGTGTCATAGGGCAGGGGATTGGTGGTGCCGCCGTCGATGAGGATGCGGCCCTCGATGGCGACCGGCTGGAAAATGCCGGGAATGGCGATGGAGGCCGCAAGCGCCGGGCGCAGCGGTCCCGACGAGAAGGCCGCCGGTTCGCGGCGATGCAGATCGGTGGCCACGACGGTCAAGGGAATTTCGAGGCCTGAGAAATCGGCCGGCAGGGCTTCCGGCAGGAACTGGGCGCAGAGTTTTTGGGCGTCCATCTGTGTCGCCCGGCTAAGGCTGCCGGACAACAGATCGGCAAGTGTGCCGGCGCGCGCTTTGAGGAAGCGCCGCCGCATTTCGCCGCGGCGATGGGCGAGCTCGAGCACGTAATGACGGATAGCTTTCCCCGACATGCCGGCGGCGTAGGCGGCGCCGATCAATGCGCCGATCGAGGTGCCCGCGATTGCCGCAGGCTTTACCCGCATTTCGTCGAGCGCCTCGAGGATGGCGATATGGGCAAGCCCGCGCGCGGCGCCAGACCCGAGCGCAAGCGCAAACGACTTCATGCGCCGGCCTGCAACGCGAATTCCCAGGCCTTGGCGGCGAGCGGGCGAACGAGCTCGGCCTTGGCCGCGGCCAGCGCGCTTGTCGCGGTACCGTCGCGCACCCGGCCGGCGATGCCTTGCAGGATCGCGGCGAGGCGAAAGAAATTATAGGCGAAATAGGTCGCCAGATGCTGCCGCGGATCGAGGGCGGTGCGCGCCACATAGGCTTCGACATAGGCCTCGAGCGAGGGAATGCCGAGCGCGGCAAGATCGAGGCCGATAAGCGAACCGGTCCCGGCTTCCGCCTGAGGCATGTGCCATTGCATCAGGTGATAGGTGAAATCGGCCAGCGGGTCGCCGAGCGTCGACAGTTCCCAATCCAGCACCGCCAGAATATTGGCCGTATTCGGCGCGACGATCATGTTGTCGAGCCGGTAATCGCCGTGAACGAGCCGCGGCGGCTGCGGCGGCGGTAAATGCGCCGGCAGCCAGGCGATCAGCCGCTCCATGTCGTCGATCCGCCCGGTTTCGGAGGCTCGGTATTGCTTCGACCAGCGTTCGACCTGCCGCGCCACGTAATTCTCGCCGCGGCCGTAATCGGCAAGCCCGATCGCCGCCGGGTCGAAACCGTGCAGGCGCGCCAGCGTCGCGTTCATGGCGTCGTAGACGGCGGCGCGCTCGGCGGGATTGGAAGCCGGCATCTGCGCGTCCCAGAACACCCGGCCCTCGACGTAAGCCATGACAAAGAATGCCGTGCCGATAACGGCCTCGTCGGCGCAATAAAGCACCGGTTCGGCGACCGGAAAACCTTGCGGATAAAGCGCGCCGATCACCCGGAATTCGCGGTCGACCGCATGCGCGGAGGGCAACAGCTTGCCCGGCGGCTTGCGGCGGAGCGCATAGCGCCGCAACGGCGTTTCCAAAAGATAAGTCGGATTGGACTGGCCGCCCTTGAACTGGCTGACGACGAGCGGGCCGGCAAAGCCCGGCACGCGGCTTGCCAAATAATCGTCCAGCCGCCCGACGTCGAAGCGCAGCCGCTCGGCGACTTCTTTGGTGCCGGAATAGGTGTTTTGGCGGTTGGAAACGATCATAGGCGAGGGCGGCTCCGTCCTATGTCGTGGGTTCTAGTCCGTCGGCCGCCAAGCCGGCACGATGTCGGTTTTGGCAAAGTCGTCACCTTTGAAAAGCAAACTATCGTCGCGAGCTTTTGCCAGCGCGTAGACAAAGCAATCGCCAAAGTTAAGCGCCGCTGGCGATCGTCCTTTCCCGTACTGTTCAAAGGCTGTTCTCGCGAGGATTCCCTGCTTGCCATCAACGCCCCGAACATCGATGCGTAGATCGGCAACAATCTCGTCGAGCCTCGCGGCGTCAGGTTCTCGCCGTTGACGCATCAGAACGATCATGGTTTCCACGACGGAAACGACCGACATGACAACAGTAGGCGTTCGCAATATCAAATCATCAAAAATGAAGCGCTCCTTCTCGCGAAGAATGATCGCCGTCAGCGCGGACGTATCGACAACATTAGGTCGGTAATCCATTCTCGTCATAACCGATGATTTCATCATCGGTGAGATGCTCGTTAATTACCGGCAGCGAATCGAAATACGCATAGTGCTCCGCGAGTCTGCGTTTCCGTGCGGCGATCTCATTTTCATTGAGGGGGACATGGCGCAAACGTTCGCGCACCGCCTGCTTGACTGCGTCGGTGATGCTCTCACCGGTTCGTTCAGCCAGCGTGCGGATCATCTGGTCGGTTTCCTGGTCCTTGATCAGAATGGCCATGCTTGGGTGTCCGTATATATAATTCAGTAAAAGTATATATTAGACGACGTCGGAATTCTACATCACTGATCTGACTATATTTTTTCCCGCTCCACCGCCCGCCAGCCGATGTCGTGGCGGCAGAAGCCTTCCGGCCAGCGGATGCGGGAGACCGCCTCATAGGCGCGTGCTTGCGCTTGCCGCACGGTATTGCCGATCGCCGAGACATCGAGCACGCGGCCGCCATTGGCGAGGATTTTACCGCCTTGCGCCTTGGTGCCGGCGTGAAAAATTTCCACGCCCTCGACTGCGGCCGCCTGGTCGAGCCCTTCGATCACGGTGCCGCGCGTGTAAGCGCCGGGATAGCCCTCGGCGGCCATCACCACGGTCAGCGCCGGATCGGCGTGCCAGCGCAGATCGAAATTCTTCAGCACTCCGTCGCGGCTCGCGAGCAGCGCCGGAACAAGATCCGACATCAGCCGCAGCATCAGCACCTGACATTCCGGATCGCCGAACCGGACATTGTATTCGATCAGTTTTGGCCCCTCGGCTGTGATCATCAGCCCGGCATAGAGCACGCCCTTATACGGCGCGCCCATCGCCTGCATCGCCCGCAACGTAGGATCGATGATCTGCCTCATCACTTGCGCGCTCATCGCCGCATCGATATTCGGCGCCGGGGAATAAGCGCCCATGCCGCCGGTATTCGGCCCCTTATCGCCGTCATAGGCGCGCTTGTGATCCTGCGCGGTCGTGAGCGGGATGGCGGTCGTGCCGTCGCACAGCGCGAAGAAGGAGGCCTCCTCGCCGACCAGAACTTCTTCCAGTACGGTTTCCTTCCCGAGCTGGCCGAGTTCTCCTTCATAAATCGCGTGCACTGCTGCAATACTTGCCCCAACAGTCTCTGGGACAAAGACGCCTTTACCCGCCGCCAATCCGTCAGCCTTAACTACCAGCGGCACACCTAACCTGTTGATGTGGGCTATTGCAGATTCGGCGTTATCAAAGCGCTCATAGGCCGCGGTTGGAATGCCGTTTGCCCGGCACAGGTCCTTGGTGAAACCCTTCGAACCCTCCAGCCGGGCGGCGGTGCGGCTCGGCCCGAAGGCTTTGATGCCGGCCGCTTCGAGATCGTCGACGATGCCGGCGCACAGCGGCGCCTCCGGCCCGACGACGACGAAATCGATGCCGGCGTTGCGGCAAAACGCGATGACCGCCGCGTGATAGGATATGTCGAGCGCGACGCACTCGGCCTCGCGGGCAATGCCGGCATTGCCGGGCGCGCAGTAAAGCTTATCGGCAAGCGGACTGGCCGCCATCTTCCAGGCCAGCGCATGCTCGCGCCCGCCGGAGCCCAGCAGCAGGATCTTCATGTGGCGGCACGCATGTTATGGGCGATTTTGCCAGACTTTTTGCAAGACACTTTGCAAGACTTGCGGGTGGTCCGCGGTATGTAGCAAAACATCAGCGGCGAGCCGACTCGTCAATCTATCGCCTGTGTAGAACGGACATGAACGAACCGCGGCTGAACTTGCCGGAATTGACCGTTTCCGAGCTGGCGACGGCGCTCAAGCGCACCATCGAGGACGCCTACGGCTATGTGCGCGTGCGCGGCGAACTCGGCAAGGTCAGCTATCACGGCAACGGCCACGTCTATTTCGATCTCAAGGATGACCGCGCCTGCATCGCCGGCGTAATCTGGCGCTCGACCGCGCAGCGCATCAAGCTCCGCCTCGAAGCCGGCCTCGAATGCGTCATCACCGGTCGGCTCACCACCTATCCGAACCGCTCGCAGTATCAGATCATCGTTGAGACGCTGGAGCCGGCCGGGCTTGGCGCGCTGATGGCGCTTCTAGAGGAGCGCAAGCGGAAGCTTACCGCCGAAGGTCTGTTCGACGAGGCCCGCAAGCAGCTCTTGCCGTTTCTGCCAGTGGTAATCGGCGTCATCACCTCGCCGACCGGCGCGGTGATCCGCGACATCCTGCATCGGTTGTCGGATCGCTTTTCGCGCCGTGTCGTCGTCTGGCCGGTGAAGGTGCAGGGCGAAGGCTCGGCCGCCGAAGTCGCCGCCGCCATCGAGGGCTTCAACGTGCTGGCGCAAGAGGCGGTTGGGTCTCTGCCGCCGCGGCCCGATCTGATCATTGTCGCGCGCGGCGGCGGTTCGCTCGAGGATCTGTGGTCGTTCAACGAGGAAATCGTGGTGCGGGCGGCGGCGGCAAGCTTCATTCCGCTGATTTCGGCGGTCGGGCACGAGACCGACGTGACGCTGATCGATTTTGCTGCCGACCGGCGCGCGCCGACGCCGACCGCCGCCGCCGAAATGGCGGTGCCGGTGCGAACCGAGCTGTTGCTCGATGTCGAGTCGCTGGCGCGGCGCGCCTTCGCCTGCTGGCGCCGCAATCAGGAAGCGCGCTGGAGCGAGCTGCGCTCGGCGGCGCGCGCGCTGCCGCGCGCCAACGAAGTTCTCGCTTTGCCGCAGCAGCGCCTCGATCACGCCGTCGCAGGCTTGCGTCACGGGCTGCGCGCCAATGCGCAAATCCATCACCTGGGGTTTTCGCGCATTGCCGGCCGGCTCAACGCGCATTTGTTGCGCGGCAATGTGGAACGCCGGCGCGAGCGCTACGCCGGCCTGACCCAGCGCCTGCGGGCGAGCATCGCCGCGAACATCGAAGCTTACCGCACGCACAATGTGCGGCAGCGCGATCGCATCGCGACATTCGCCGCGCGCGCTGCGCGCGCCGTCAACGTCAATCTCGACCGGCATGCCACGCGGGTCGAACGCTCCGGGCAACTGCTCGCCGCTTTCTCCTATCGCGGTGTATTGGCGCGCGGCTTTGCACTCGTGCGCGACGCTGAGGGTCATCCGCTGCGCGCCGCCGCGGCGGTCTCAACCGGCATGTGGCTCGACATTGAGTTTTCCGACGGCCGCGTCGGTGCGGTGGCTGGCGACGCGCGGGTTACGCTAGCGGCCGAACCCGCACCGGTGCTGCGCCGCCGCCGCCGGCCCGGCAGCGACGAAGGACAAGGTAATCTATTCTAAACGAGGAAAACGCCATGCAGGGCAAAATCGCAGTCGAAGAGCACTTCGGCAATGCCGCAACGGCGGCCAAATCGGTGCGCCATCCGGAGAGCGGCTACTGGTCGGCCATCGAGGGTAAGCTCATCGATCTGTTCGACCGGCGCCTGTCGGAGATGGACGCTTGCGGCATCGAAGTCGAGGTGCTGTCGCTCAATGCCAACGGTACTCAGGAAATCCCCGAACCCGCCAAGGCCATCGAATTGGCACGGGCGACGAATGACGCCCTTGCGGCGATCGTCGCCAAACGTCCCGATCGTTTCGCCGGCCTTGCCGCGCTGCCGATGCAGGATCCGCAGGCCGCGGCGGCGGAGCTGCAACGCTGCGTGCGCGAACTGAAATTCAAAGGCGCGCTGGTCAACGGCTTTTCGCAAGTTGGCAGCGCCGACACCGCGGTCTATTACGACCTGCCGCAATATCGGCCGTTCTGGGCCGAGGTCGAGCGGCTGGGCGCGCCGTTCTATCTGCATCCGCGCTATACGCTGGCGAGCAGCCGCCGGCGCTACGAAGGCCATCCTTGGCTCGTCGGTTCGCCGTGGGATTTTGCCGAGGAAACCGCAATCCATGCGCTGCGCCTGATGGGCTGTGGTCTGTTCGACGAAATGCCGAAGCTGCAAATCGTGCTTGGTCATCTCGGCGAGCGCATTCCGTTCGATTTGTGGCGGCTCGATCACCGCATGAAGCTGTTGCCGAACCGGCCGGCCAAGCGGCCCATGGCCGACTACTTCCGCAACAATTTCTACGTCACCACCAGCGGCAATTTCTGCACCCAGTCGCTCATCCACACCATGCTGACGATCGGCGCCGACCGCGTGCTGTTTGCCGTCGACTATCCGTTCGAGGATCACGCCCAGGCCGCGTCGTGGTTCGACGCTGTCGAGATCGCCGAGCCGGATCGTGTCAAGATCGGCCGCGATAACGCCAAGAAATTATTCACGTTGGATTGAAGATTTCTGACGGTTTGTTCACGTCGCTAATCAGCCAATGTCGTGGAACCGCCACGATGCTGGCGTGTTATGCCTCTCGCACAGGTTCGCGCCGGAGGAGGACGACAATGACACGGACTGTTTTTGCAATTGCCGCCGCGGCGTTGCTTTTCGCGGTCGCTGCCGCGACGTCGCAAGCCGCGCCGATCGCGCCGCCGGCGGGCGCCGGCGCCGCCGATACCGATATGGTGACGCAGGTCTATTGGCATCACTATCACTGGCATCACCATCACTGGCATCATCGGCACTGCTGGCACGGGTCTTACGGTCACCTGCATTGCCACTGGTAATCCCGCTATTGGCCCGAACTCGCGCCGCGCCGTTTAAAATGCCGGCGCGGCGTTTTCATTTTGACCCGCGGCGGCTTTCATCGGCGCGGCCGAATGATTATGTTGCCGGGCGGACAGCGGATCGGTCAGATGGCGGCCGGTCGCAACGGAGGTGGGTTTTGCTTAATCGCACCGATCGTCCGGCGCCGATGCCGGGCGAGGCCGAAGTCAAGTATCTCGACGGCGATTTTCGTATCGTGCGGCCGGGCGCGTTTGTGCGCTGCGCCGTTACCGGGGTGACGATCCCGCTCGAGGAGCTGCGCTACTGGAGCGTCGATCTCCAGGAGGCCTATGCGACGCCGGAGGCCGTGTTGCAGCGGCAAACCGGCACCTACGGACGCAAAGCCTGACTGAGCCCTTACGGCTGCGACCGCTTCGCCGCATTCAACACCATCTGCCGGAATTGCTCGGCCTCTTCCACCACCAGCCGTACCGGCAACACGCTGGTCCGTGCCGCCAGCGCTTCGAGTTCCGGCTCGCCGGATAGCCGCATCAGGTCCTTTTCCGTGGTGACGAGCATCAGGCCTTTGGTCTGCGCGCGCGCGATCAGGCCCTGCGCGTCTGTGGCGGTGTAACGGTGATGGTCGGGGAAGCCCGCACGTTCGGCGACCTCGATGTCGGCCGCTTGCAGCGTGGCAAAGAACTTCTCAGGATTGCCGATGCCGGCAAAGGCCAAGGCTTTGCGCCGGCCGATCGCCTCGATCACGCTGTGATCGGGCTCAAGCCTGGCATTGAAAATGGCGATGCCGCGCCGACGCGCGCGGTCGAGCAAGTAAGCGGCGCCGTCCGGCGCGCCGACGATCATGAGTGCCTGGGCGCGGTCGAGCTGCAAACCGAGCGGCGCACGCAACGGACCCGCCGGAATGATGTGACCGTTGCCGATGCCGCGCCGGCCGTCGACGACGGCGACGGTGAGATCCTTGGCGAGCGAGCAATTCTGCAAGCCGTCGTCCATCACGACCACGCTGGCGCCGGCGAACTCCGCCAATCGCGCTCCCGCCAAGCGGTCGCGCGCGACGATGGTGGGCGCATGGCGTGCCAGCATCAGCGGCTCGTCGCCGACGTCGCGGGCGGAGTGAACCGACGGATTGACGCGCACCGGCCCGGCAAGCCTGCCGCCATAGCCGCGGCTTAAAAAGAACGGCCGCTCGCGGGCGGCGTAAAACAGGCCCGCGACCGCGATCGCCGCCGGGGTCTTGCCGGCGCCGCCGACGGTCAAATTGCCAAGGCAAACGACCGGCAGTCCGACGCGCTGCCCCGGCGATTGCATGCGCAACGCCGCCACCGCGCCATAAACCGCGGCGGCCGGCAGCAGAAGTCCGCCGCTTCCCGGCCGCCACCAAAAATCCGGCTCGCGAATCATGGCGCGCGCTGCTCGAGCCGCAGCTGCATCAGATAGGGGTCGAGCGCGGCAAGCGTGCGCTCGAGCGCGCCGCCGAGCCGTTCCACCGTGTCCGCCGCGGCGTCGGCCACCGCTTGACGCGCCGCCGGCTCGGCGAGCCAGACGCCAAGACGCTCGGTGAGCGCCGCGGCGTCGGCGACGGGTTCGGCGCCGTGCGCGGCGTCGAGCGTTGCGTAGATTTCGGCGAAATTCCACACATGCGGGCCGTGCAAAACCGCGGCGCCGAACCGGGCCGGTTCGATCGGATTCTGCCCGCCATGGCGCGCCAGCGAGCCGCCCATGAACACGATCGGCGCCAGCCGATAAATCAGCCCGAGCTCGCCCAGCGTGTCGGCGACATAGATGTCGATGTCCGGCAGCGGCTGGGCGCGTCGCGAGCGCAGCGCCACCGCAAGGCCGGCGGCCGTGGCGATGCCAGCGACGCTGCCGCCGCGGTCGGGATGGCGCGGCACGATCACCGTCAGCAGCCCCGGAAATTTTTCGCGCAAGCGCCGATGCGCCGCGACGATCGCCTCCTCCTCTCCGGGATGCGTCGACGCGGCGGCAATGACCGGGCGCGTGCCGATCGCCTCGGCGAGCCGCGCCAATGCCGCCTGATCGACCGGCGGCGCCGGCACGTCGAGCTTGAGGTTGCCGGTCGTCGTCACGCGCGGCGCGCCAAGCTCGCCAAAACGCTCGGCGTCGGCGGCCGATTGCGCCAGACACAGGTCAAAACGCGACAGCAGCGCTGCGATCGCGCCGGGAACAAGCCGCCAGCGGCGCAACGAGCGCTGCGACAGCCTGCCGTTGACGAGAATCATCGGGATTTTGCGTGCCGCGCACGCCAAAATCAGGTTGGGCCACAAATCGGATTCGACGAACAGCGCGAGTTCCGGCCGCCAATGGTCGAGAAAGCGCCGCACGAAGCGCGGCGCGTCGAGCGGAATGAACTGATGCATCGCGCCGTCCGGCAGCCGCTGTTCGGCCAACGCCGCCGACGTCACCGTGCCGGAGGTGACCAGCACCGCGAAATGCTCTTGCCGCAGCCGCTCGATCAGCGGCACCGCGGCGAGCATTTCGCCGACGCTGGCGCCGTGCACCCAAAGGAGCGGCCCCTTGGGCCGACGCAGGCTCGCTTCACCGCGGCGCTCGGGAAGCCGCTCGGGATGCTCCTTGCCGCGCTGCAGGCGGCGCGCCAGAACCCGCGGCGCCACCGGCGATCCGGCGGCGGACGCCAGTTGATAAAGACGCAAGGCCAGTGGCAGGCGAGGCGGCATGGTCAGGCTCCGCGCCGCGGCCGGTCGACGATGTCGTAGGCGCGTTGCGTCGCCGCATTGAGCCGCGCTTCGAGCAGCAGCCGCGCCGCTTCGAGCGCCGCGTCATCGGCGTCGGCCGGCACGCTGATCGGCTCGGCGGCGACGCCGGCGCCGCGGCCGAACGGCAGATTGATCGTAGTGCGGTCCCAATTGTCGAGCACCAGCCGGCGGCTGGTGGCGATCGCGCTCGGATAGATCGGCCGGCCGGAGGCTTGCGCCAGCTTGATGATGCCGAGCCCGGCGACGCGCGCGACTTTGGGCACGTCGGCCGACAGTGCGACCGACGAACCCGCGGCGAGCGTATCGAGCATGGACTGAAACGCGGCGACGCCGGCTTTGCGCAGGAAGCTGCCGCTGTGGCTGCCGGAACCGCGAATGGTGTCAACACCAAGCCGTTCGGCGGCGACCGCGTTGATCTCGCCGTCGCGATGCCGCGACGCCAGCATCGCGACGCGATGCCCCATTTTGCGCGCGGCCGGCGCCAGCAGATGCTGGCCGTGCCAGAACGCCAGGATGATCGGCATGTCCGCCTCGCCGCGCGCATAGACGTCGGCCGGCTCCAGCGTGAAGCGATTGCTGAGCGCGACAAAGCGCACATATTGCGCGGCGGCGATTCCGATCGTCACCCTGACCCAGCGCTGTTCTCCGATCCGCTGCCACAGCCGCATGCATCGCCCTTAGCGTTGCAGCGCCGGGCTCTCCGGGTCGAGCAGCCGGTGCAGGTGAACGATGAAGTAGCGCATCTGCGCGTTGTCGACGGTGCCTTGGGCCTTGGCCTTCCACGCCGCGTAGGCGCCGGCATAATTCGGATAGATGCCGACGATGTCGAGTTTGCCGAGATCGTGAAAGTGGATGGTCGAGACGTTATCGAGCTCGCCGCCGAAAACAAGGTGCAGCAGCTGCTTCGACATGGCACCGCCGGATTTGGCGCTGCCGGATTTGGCACTGCCGGATTTGGGGTCGTTGGAGCTGTCGATCATAATGTTCGATCCGCGCGCGCTCTTTCGCGAGTTTTATGAAAACGCGAGGCGTCCATCCCCAAAAAGTTCGATGAGCGTCGCGTGCCTGTCCCGGCCGGCCGCGACCAGCGTTCCGTGCCGCGGCACGGAACCGTTATAGGCCACTGGATCGCCGTTCAGCGCGGTCAGTGCGCCGCCCGCTTCGTGCACCAAAAGATCGGCCGCCGCAAGGTCCCAATCGTGGCTGTTGCCGCCGGCAAATGCCGCGTCGCAGCGCCCCTGCGCGACCCGCGTGAGCCGCAGCGCCAGCGAGCGTTCCCGCGGCACCACCGCAAAGGGCGGCGCCACCGCGGCAAGCCGCTCCAGCAACAGTTTCGGCCCGGCGATGCGCGCATCTTTGAGTTCGGCGCCCGCGGTCGTCGCGATCGGGACGCCGTTGCGTGTTGCGCCGGCGCCGGCCCGCGCGGCGAACAGTTCGTCGCTCGCCGGCGCATAGAGGCAGGCCGCCACCGGCCGGCCGTCTTCGACGAGCGCCGCCGACACCGCCCAGTCCGGCGCGCCGGCGATATAAGCGCGCGTGCCGTCGATCGGATCGACGATCCAGACCCGGCGGGCGGCGAGCCGCGCCGCATCGTCGGTGCTTTCCTCCGACAGCCAGGCGGTGCCGTCGCCGGCGAGCCGCTGCCGCAACAGATCGTCGACCGCGATGTCGGCTTCGCAGACCGGCGAGGACGACGGACCCTTGGTCCAGCTTTTCAACGGCGTGCGAAACAACGACAGCGCCAGCAAGCCTGCCTCGCGGACGGCCGCCTCGAGCCGCGCCGAAGCTTGCGCCAGCTCGGCATCGTTAGTGGCCGGCAACCGTCAGGCCCTCCACGCGCACGGTCGGCGCATTGGTGCCGAAACGGAAGGTCAGATCGTCGGCGGGGTCGAGGCTTGCGAACACTTCGCCGAGATGCCCGGCGATGGTGACTTCGCTGACCGGGAAGGTGCGTTCGCCGTTCTCGATCCAGAAGCCGGCGGCGCCGCGGCTGTAGTCGCCGGTCACCAGATTGACGCCGCTGCCGATCAGGTCGGTGACGTAGAAACCATCCTTGACCTCGGCGATCAGCGCTTGCGGGCTCTTGACGCCGGCTTTGAGATAAAGATTGCTCGGCCCCGGATAGGGCACCGACGAGGCGCCGCGCTGCGCGTGCCCGGTGGTCGTCAGCGAGAGCTCGCGCGCGGTGGCGCAGTCGAGCAGCCAGCTTTTGAGCACGCCATCTTCGACCACGTTGAGCTTGCGCGTGGCCACCCCTTCGCCGTCGAAACTGCGCGAGCGCTGGCCGCGCCGCCGCAACGGATCGTCGACGACGTCGATGCAGCGCGCGAAAATCCGTTCGCCGAGCTTGTCGCGCAAAAAGCTCGTCTTGCGCGCGATTGCCGCGCCGTTTACCGCGCTGGCGAGATGGCCGACGAGCGAGCCGGCGATGCGCTGGTCGAACACCACCGGCACCCGCCGCGTCGCTACTTTACGCGGATTGAGCCGCTCGACCGCGCGCTCGCCGGCGCTGCGGCCGATTTTGTCGGCGGCTTCGAGATCGGCGGCATGCAGCGTCGAGGAGAAATCGTAATCCTGCTCCATGGCGGTGCCGATGCCGGCGATCGCCGACATCGCGACCGAGTGCCGCGAGCCGATGGTCGTGCCGCGAAAGCCGCTGCTGGTGATCAGAACCGTGCCGCCGATGCCGACCGAGGCCGAGGCGCCGCCGGATTTGCTGACGCCCTTGACCGCCAGCGCCGCGGCTTCCGCCGTGCGCGCCCGCCGTTCCAGCGCCTTGACGTCGGGCATGTCGGGATCGAGGAGATCGAGATCGGGAAACACGCGGGCGAGCTGGGCGGGGTCGGCAAGGCCGGCGAATTTGTCCTCCGGCGCCGCGCGGGCCATGGCGACGGCGCGTTCCGCCAGGCTGTCGAGGCCGTCGGCCTTGACATCGTTGGTCGAGACCGTGGCCTGGCGGCGGCCGACCAGCACGCGCAAACCGACATCGTCGCCCTCGGCGCGCTGCGATTCCTCGATGGCGCCGTCGCGCACGTCGACCGACAGCGACACCGAGCGCAGCGCCACCGCGTCGGCGGCATCGGCGCCGGCGCGGGCCGCCGCGGCAATGAGCCGTTCGGCGAGATCGGAGAGGGCGGATTGATCGAACAGCGAGGCCATTTTTCGTTTTTCGTTGGCAATTGGTTTATGGGGAAGCGCCGGCCAAGACAAGACTTGGCTGAATGGGCGCCGCCGGCGCCAAGATGTGCGCGCTTATCGCGCGATTCAACCCGTTAGCCTGCAATTGCCGCCATTGCGGCAACGACTCGTCAAGCATGCGCCGCGGTGAGCCGCTACTCATAGGCTTTTAACCAGCGTTTTTAAGCCGATTACGACGGAACCGTGGCAGGGTGCGCATCGACCGGGCGGCAACAGCCCGGCGGGAGCTAAGGCATGATCCGGAAAAGTGGATACCGGTTTTCCGAAAAAGATCATGCCTCACCAAAATCTTAGAACGGCAATCGGTTCGACCTGAAGCGATTGGCGATCTAAAGTTTCGGGGCGTCAAATGGAAGCCGGCAGGATCGCTGCCGGGTCGGGCCGCGCGGTCACCCATGCGCGGCTCGACCCCTTCTCTCTGCCCGTGCGTTTCGAGGCCGCCGACGAGGCGGCCGACGAGCGCCGCCGCGTCGTCGACCTGCACCGCGAGCGCGTGGTGCTGCGGCGCAGCGTCCGCGGCATGCGCATGGCGCTGAACATGCCGGTGGCGGCGTTTCGCGGCGTCGCCATCAGGCTTTGCGGCGAGGCGGACCGGCCGCCGACTGCGCTCGCGGTGGTTTTGGAACACGCCGACCCGGCGCTGTCGCTGCCGCTTTACTGCGCGGGCGAAACCGACGACATCGTCGCCGAATGGCAGAGCTGGGGCCGCGTGCTCGGCCTGCCGCTTCTGGTCGCCGAAACCGACGGCAGCCTGCGCGAGCCGTTCGCACGGCTTGGCCAGGTTCGCGTCGAGGCGCCGAGCTTTCGCCGCCGCCGCCGCAGCGCCATTGCGCGGCGCCGGCCGCCGCGGCTTTTGCGCCGTCGCCCCGGCACGCCCGCGGGTATGCCCGCCGTGCATCGCGGCGAACGCGAAATCATCGCGAGGAATTAGGAAGCATTGGAGCATCTCCATTCCCCTCCCCCCGCTTGCGGTGGGGAGGGTCGGCTCATATCGCGCAGCGATGTGAGCCGGGGTGGGGGGCTCCTTCATGTCGTTCCCCCCACCCTTGATCCCTCCCCACCGCTCGCAAGGGCTCGCGGGGGGAGGGAAACAAAATTGGTGCGTTCCCGTCTCACCGTCCGGCCTCGACGAGCCGCAGCCGGAGCGAGGCGACATTGTCGCCCCTTTGCACGAGCTTGCCGGTCTCGCGCAGCCGCTTGATCTCGCCGATCGCCTGGCGGTCGGCACCGCCGTCGTAAAACTCGATCGGCAGGCATTGTCGCGCGATGCGCTCGGGCGCCCCGATGTTCGCCGGTGTGGCTTTGACAATATCGCGATGCGCGCGCCGCTGTTCTTCGCGCGGCACCACGTCGAGCGCGCGCTTGAGGCAGCGCGACGGCTGTTCGCCGCGGCAGGCGCGCTCGCGCCGGCACGCTTTGACGTCGCAATCGCGCCAGCGCGCGAAAGCGTCGCAATAGCGGCGCTGCTGACGCGCGATCTCCGCCTCGAACCGCTCGGCATAGGCCGCGGTGGTCGTTTTGGGTTTGGATTTTCGCAAGGTCGATCTCCGTGTTGCGATGTCCGTCTGGAATTTCCCTCCCCCCGCGAGCTCTTGCGAGTGGTGGGGAGGGGTCAGGGGTGGGGGGTCTTTGATGCCGTCCCCCCACTCCGGTTCGCGTCGCTCTGCGACGCTCACCGACCCTCCCCACCGCAAGCGGGGGGAGGGAAAGAATGGCGCACACCTCCTCTTTCTCGCGCCGCCTCTGCGTGCAAGTTGTTCAGATCCAATCCTAAAAATTTCTCTCCCCGGTCCGGGAGAGCGAGAATTTCGCTTTCTCTTCCCTTCGTTTCCCAAAGCGAAGCCGAAAGGAAGCGGAACGCCGACAACCGCTGTTTAACAACCTCCGCACCGAGCGGGTGCGGCTCTGCCCCACCTTAAGGGGCAGCTCGCCTGTCGGCGTCCCACCGCGG
>Ga0187769_10000111_pt1 | contig 42580 bp, 40 predicted proteins | sample 0116_SJ02_MP02_1_FD_133140 | JGI IMG/M metagenome (GOLD analysis project Ga0187769, IMG submission 133140) | Tropical peat soil microbial communities from peatlands in Department of Meta, Colombia - 0116_SJ02_MP02_10_MG | ecosystem: Environmental > Terrestrial > Soil > Wetlands > Peat | place...
ATCAAGCGGGTCGGGGATTACAACGGGGACGGCAAGTCGGACATTTTCTGGCGCCACGCCGTCACCGGGCAGAACGCGATATGGCTGATGAACGGTGGGACGATTGTCAGCGAGGCGGCTCCGAGTACCGTTCCCGACCGCAGCTGGGCAACCGCCCCCAAGCCGTTTGTTCCGACGGCGCCGCGCTTTGCCTACGTGGGCAATTCGAATGCTTCCAGCTACACCGTCAGCACTGCTACCGGGCAATTGCGCTACAACCCGTACGAAAATTCGCCTGCCCTCAGTTACGTGCTGGCCATTGATCCCCAAAACCGGTTCATCTACGACACTACTTGGGTGTCGTCGGGGCACTACGATGTCCAAGTCAATGCGATCAACCCATCTACCGGCGTGCTCACGGTGCTGGGATCGTACCAGGTAGGTAACGACCCCTGCAGCATTGCCGCCGATCCGACTGGGCGATTCGTCTACGTGGCCAACTGCGATGATACCGTATCCGGTTTCTCGGTCACCTCTACGGGAACGCTCAATCCCATTCCTGGGTCTCCCTTCGACATGGGCGAAAGAGTTGAGTGGATCAACGTAGACGCGACGGGCAGCTTTCTTTTCACTTCAGCCTCTTATAACGGGTACGGTGTTAACAACTATTCCATCGACCAGACAACCGGAGCGCTGACAGGCGGTCAATCCGAAGTTTTTTGCGGGGATTGCTTGAGCCTGACCACCGACCCGTTCGGGCGCTACCTCTTCATCTATTCCCAGTCTAGCTATGGCGACTTCATGCAACCCTATGGTGACGATTCCGCGCAAGAAAGTCCCCCTGGGATTTTTGTATACGCCATCAACCCCAGTACGGGAGCTCTGAGCGTCGTGGGCGGACCATTCCGAACTGGCGCAAGCCCTGGCGCATTCACGGTGGATCCCACCGGACGGTTTCTGTACGTCGCAAATCGTGCGCCTGGCGACGTCTGGGCCTACGCCATTAACCAGACTACCGGAACATTGACAGAGATCCCTGGTTCGCCGTTTCCTGCGGCCAGCGGCTCCGGCAACCTCAGCACGGATGTAACCGGGCATTTCCTGTTTGTTGCCAATAACGGCGCCTGGAATGTTTCTACCTTTGCCATCAACGTGAACACCGGGGCTCTGACGCCCCTGCCGCAGGCGAACATTAATGTGGGCGGGGGACCCGGAAACATAGTCTTGAGTAGTGGTTCCGGGCCCGTGATTTATGCGCCTCAGTTTCTCTATGTGACAAACTCGGGCAGCAACAACGTGTCTGGCTATTCCATCAATCCGGCGAATGGATCGCTGACGGCAATTCCGAACTCCCCCTTTGCGACCGGTACTTCTCCTGGCTCGGTGGCCGTGAATGGTGGTAGTAGTTTTGCCTATGTGGTGAATGATGGGTCAGACGACACAATCTCCGAGTACAGCATCGGGAGTAATGGCGCCCTGACGTCACTCGGTTCGCCATTGTCGCTGGGGTGGGTGCCCCGGTTGCTCTCCATGTACGGAGATTGGCTGTACGTTGCCGACTTAAGCTCCAACAGTGTTGAACAATTTACGATTGGGACCGGTGGCGTTCTGCAATCAGGAAATTCTCAAAGCACCGGGAGAGCTCCCACCCCGGTAGCCGTCGTCCCCAGCGGTCAGCTTGTTTACGTCGGCAACTGGACCGACGGGACCGTCTCTGGATATACCCTTAACAATACTAGCGGGAATATCAATTCGGCGGTGACTGGATCGCCATTTACCGCTGGTACATATGCATATGCCATCGCTAGCGATCCCACAGGATCTTTCCTATATGTGGTGTGCTGGGGCAGCGATGGCGAGGTTTGGAACTACTCCATTGCGAACGGGTCGCCCGGTACCAATTTGGGCGCGCTCACTCAAATTTCCAGTTCGCCCTACCAGTCAACCCCTTTTGGCGAGTCGATCGCCGTCGATCCGCTCGGTCGATTTGCGTATGTCGGAAGCCCTCTCAAGCTATATGCTTTCTCCATCGCGCCCAACAGCAGCGGGATCGCCGGGGCGCTGGTTCCGATCAGTGGATCGCCGTTTGCCTATGCTGCAGATTATGTCGCCGTGGATGTCACCGGTAATTTCCTATTCGCGGTGAGCTCCAGTGCCAACACGTTAACGGTCTATGCCATAAACCAGACCACGGGTGCTCCCACTCCGACGGGATTTTCCTACTCGACGGGTCCGAACCCCAGTTCGATCACGACTACGGGGACGATCCATTAGCTTATTTTCTCCTGTATCACGGGGTCAGCCATCTACTGCAGGGCTGACCCCAAAAATGATTCACTCACACTCGCGGATCACTTGCCCTTGCTCTCGCCCGCAATCGGGTACCAACCCGAAGATACGGTCGCCACAGTGTGCTCACTCACAATGGATCCCCCGTTCATGAGCCAGAGGGCCACCGCTCCCGAGGTGGAATTCCACCAGAGGATGTCCACGTGGCCGTCACCATTGTAGTCGTCAGCACCAACTACTTCCCATCCAGTGGGAACAGTGAAATTGGCGTAGCCGGTGGCAGCGATGCCATTCATGAACCAGATGCTAATTTGGCCAGTTGAGGTGTTCTCCCAAAGAAGATCGGACTTGCCGTCTCCGTTGAAGTCAGCTACCTTGGCTACACTCCAACCTGAGTAAGGTCCGTAAGTGGCGCTGCCCAGAACCGCAGTATTGTTCATCAGCCAGATCGCTACCTCGCCGGTGTTGTTCTCGACCCAGAGCAAGTCCGCGTTGCCGTCGCCGTTGAAGTCTCCTGTGTGCTTCACCCTCCAGTTGGTATCGCTCAAGGTCGCGTAGGTGGTCTCGCCAGCGACTGGGGCGCAGCCATCCAGGTACCATATCGCGTGCTGGCCGGTGTTGGGATTGCGCCACAGAAGGTCCAGCGGCCCTTTGCCGTTCATGTCAGCAATACCCTCGACCTTCCAAGGCGAGGGAGGCGTGAGAGTGCATGACTTGGTTAGATTAATGCCGTTTTCCAGCCAGAGCGCAACATCGTTGGTGCCACTCTGGCCCCACGCGATGTCGGTATTGCCAGTGTCAAGGAAGTCTCCACACACGGCTGGCTCCCACGTCAGATCGGTGACTGTTGGCAAAACGGAGGCACTGGTATAGCTGAACCCGTTCATATACCAGACCACCATGTCACCGTTAGCCGTGTTGTACCACAGCACGTCAGCTTTCCCGTCTTTATTGAAGTCACAGTGAAACGGGTTCAGTACGTTGTTCGCGGCTCTTGCAGGTGTGGCTCCAATGACTGAGATGTAAAGCAACCCCACAATCAGAATACAAAGGTATGCACAGCGGAACTTCATGTCCTCCCTCCTCCCTTTCGAACTAAACCTGCAAAAAGCGCAAGCGTAGAGACTGCGCCAGAAGAGAAGCATCAGTATATCGCGCGAGGGGGGCGATGTCGTAACATGAAACTCACGCTAGGAACCACAAACGATATATATGCTTCAATTCGGGACAAAGCAAAAGAGACTTTCAGTCCTGACAGGCGGAATGCGGAGTGTTGCCTTCGCTTCTTAACGAGCCCGGTCCAGTCACGCAGAACGGTGACACCCCTCACTGCGTGGCGTAAACGTCCAGAGTAACTTGGAAGCGTAGAGTCCCTGAATTTTCCCGCGCTCCTCGTGTGTGGATGTGGCGTGGTTTTTCTCTGGCTCCATTCCTAGTTCCCACGGAAAAGGAGAACCGCCATGAATTTCTCCTCCCTGCGTTTCTGGATCGTTCTTACAGGATTCGTTCTCGTGATCGGAGTTGCGTCCGCTGCCGCTCAGGTAAAGGCCGTCAATCCGCTTCACTGTGACTTCTGGCCGCCGATGCCTGACAATCTCGATAGTGCTGCCGTGCTCTGGTACAACCCCTCTGGCGGCGAAGTGGAATACTCGGTCATAAATATGTCCGTCTTCCCATCGAATAACCCCTACACTGTCCCCATCCCGCCGACAGTGAGCGATCTGACGTGGAACGCTGTCGCCTGTGGAGACTTTAATGGCGACGGCTTTGCCGACGTTGCTTGGGTGCAGAACGGTACCAACGCGGTCTCGCTTTGGCTCACGCAACCGAACTGCCCCCCTTATGCCCCTCCGTGTAATGTTGTCCTCACCCAGTCGTGCACTTTCGCCCCGTCCTCACCTTGGCAGGTCGAGGCTGCCGCTGACATGAATGGGGACGGCAAGTTGGACCTGCTGTGGCGCAATCCCAGCACCGGCCAACATGTGATCTGGTACCTCGACGGCTGCACTGTGTTGAGCATGGTGCCCTTCGTGACCGTGAGCGATCCCAACTGGCGGGTGAAGGCCACGGGAGACTTTAACGGTGACGGTAATGCGGACCTTCTTTGGCTAAACACCAACACCGGCGTTATGGCCATTTGGCTGATGAACAACACAACTGTTCTGAGCAGCGCCGTGTTTGGGCCCTACCCAGGCTGGCGAGTAGCTCAGGTGGCGGATTTCAATGCGGACGGCAAGTCCGATATTCTTTGGCAGAACGACTCGACGGGGCAGGTTAGCATCTGGTATATGGATGGTCTTTGGCCCACCAGCTTCTACAATTTCACCGTTCCGATTGGATGGGAGGCAGTTGGTGCGGACGACTACGACATCAACGGGACCGGCACGCAGGCGGCGGACATCTTGTGGGTCAATTACACCTTAGACGAGTGGGCCGTCTGGTTGCTGAATGCCCCCACTCAGGGAACCACGACGGAATGGGGGCCTTGGACTTTTGGCTCCGGCTGGCAGGTTGTGAGCGGAACCATGTGGCCTTGATGTAGGCCTAATGACGCGAGCCTGAGCAGAGGGTGAGAGGCGGCTAATCCAGCAGTCGGCGAGAGTTTTACTGGCACGCGGCAGGGACGGGTGATTTCTCCAGCGCTCGCTGCCTCAGATATCTGGCCAGGGCATCCTGCCACGCTGGAATCGTCAAACCCAGGCTGCGAAACTTCGCCTTGCTCAGAACGGAATAACTGGGACGCTTGACAGGGCTGGGGAAATCTGTGGTTTTGACTGGTGTTAACTTGGGACGCAGACTTTCACATTCGAAGATGTGGCGGGCGAATTCGTACCAGGAGCATTGGCCTTCAGAACTGAGATGGTACAAGCCGAAACGCCCGGTCAAAATCAGTTTACGCAGGGCCACGGCCAGATCGACCGTGTACGTTGGGGTGAGGATTTGGTCGTCCACTACGCGGATGGACTCCCCAGCCAGAGCTTTCTTCAGCATGTTCTCGACGAAGTTGCCGCCCTTCCCGCTGCTGCCCGCGATTCCGTAAAGCCCGCATGTTCTGACGATGAAATAACGGTCGGTATTACAAGCGATCAAGTGCTCCCCGGCGACTTTTGATGCGCCGTAAGCGTTGAGGGGCGCAGGCAGATCGGTCTCGGTAAACGGGGCGTTCTTCTGGGTGCCCCCAAAAACGTAATCCGTGCTGAAGTGCACAAGAACAGCACCGATGCGGCTACAGGCCTGTGCCAGGTTCATGGCGCCGGAGGCGTTGACCTGGAACGCCAGGGAAGGCTTGTTCTCGCACTCCTCTACCTTGTGGAAAGCTGCGGTGTTGATAACAACGTCTGGCTCGGCTTCTCCCAAGGCTTTGTCGATCTGATCCTTGTCACAGACATCGGCCCGGGCGTGAGTGACCGGCAGCACCAAGTCACCCGCTTCTTTAAGTACCCGAAAGAGATCGTTTCCCAATTGCCCGGAAGCTCCGAGGAGGGCAACTCTCATCCGGCTACCTCGGCCAACCGACGCAAGCCATTCTTCACGGATAGCAACTTCAGCGTCTCAATGTTGTAGTACTGCGGGTTCTCCCAGTCCTGAAACTTATCCATGTTTTGGATCAGATTCCTCACGATCGACTTGACGTCGTGATTGGGATGGAAGCTAAGGACATTCTCGGCTTTCTGAATGCTAACTTTATAGTTGCGAAAATCGGTTTTGTGATGGATGGTGAGATGCACTCGAATGCCGAGTTCTTCTTCGATCGCCATTTTCACCAGGTCTCCCACTTCACCGACGGTGTAGTTCCCGGATGCGACATTGAAAATTCCGGAGATTCTATCGCTCGCCTCGACCGCGCGGATGTAAGCATTGGTGGCATCCTCGATGCTTACAATAGGCCGCCAGATCGACGGATTATTGACCGTAATTTCCCGGTTTCGCACGCCATTCTTAAACATAGTGTTGACGATAAGATCTAGCCTCATGCGCGGGCTGTAGCCAGAAGCAGTTCCCTTGCGCAGAGCAATGACCGAGAACTTGTCGTCAAGCAGATTCATGACTGCCTGCTCGCCTTGCAACTTGGAAATGCCATAAGGATATGAGGAGGACACAGGGCGAGTTTCGTCGAACAGCTCATTATCCGTGTAACCGTAAACTGAGCAGGAACTGGCATAGATATAGCGCTTGACGGCTGCTTTCTTGGCGACGTATGCGAGATAAGCTGGAGCCGCTGCATTGAAAATGAAGTTCTGACTGGGTGAATACTCTGCCATCGGGTCGTTGGACAGACCCGCGAGGAAGACAACCTGTTGGTAATGCTCCAAGTCCTCCACGCCGATGTCGAAGATGTCTTTATGGATGATTCCGGTTTCCGAAGGCAGATGATTACCGAACCAGAACAAATCAACCACGTCAACTTCGTAGCCACGGTCGAGAAGCTTTGGAACCAAGACCGAACCAAGGTACCCACCACCACCTGCGATCAAAATCTTCATAAGCCCTACCTTTCGACTAGGTGCAAGCACTGTCATTGTTTCTGTCAATGAGAGCCTTTTGCTTAATTGGGATTGCCTACACAAGAATAGCTAAAAGTAATGTTGCCGCTCCTCTGGACGTTGGCAGTCAACCCTGAAGTCGTGGTAGTGACCCACCAGGCGCCGACAAAGCCGGGGTCGCTGGACGGAGTCAATTGGCAAAGGGGAGGGTGATTAAATGCCTGGCTGAACTCATGAAAACCCCGGTTTGACCCCGAAATCGTAATTGTGCCCGCCAAGTCTCCGTTCGCCCTGGATTGCCCGATGTGATTGTCAGTGACCACCAGGCTCGAACTCACATTTGCTACGAGATCTCCGGACGAGTCAGCTGCCAAGATCACGGCACGTTTCTTGTTGCTCGCGTCGCGGTAATAAAGACCAATTTGCTGAGAAGGCGAAGGGGAATCGTCTCTCCTGTTGGCCGTGCCAAGGTCGATCGCAAAACCGTTGGCCGCTACCGAACCGTCTTCCGTAAACAGGCCATTAACCCATTGGGTGCCTCCCTTGGCTGGAGAAAGCTTGATGGCATTTCCGTAGGCAGGCGAGTTTTGCGCTCTCCCGATCTGACCGCCGATCACCAGCCACAACCCCGTAACTGTGGAGTATGTTCCTACTAGATTGTTTGGTTCAATGTCAATCTCGTCGCCGATCAAACTCACGCCGCTGGTCAGACCCACCTTATCAGTGGCAACCGAATTGGCGCCCCAAACAATCACTCCATTTGCCAGCGCGGTTCCTTGGAATTGTGCCGCCGTCACCTCCGCATTTGCTGTGCTGCTGCCCGCGATGGCCATCAAGGCATTCGCACCGCCAATCCCAACGTTCGGCGGAACTGTGATCGCGCTGATTAGTCCGTTCATGGTGCCGTTTCCATTCGCATGGGCCCAGTTCCACAAGGCTTGAGGATCCGGAGTGTTAACGAACACGGTGGCGGCTGTGTTGAGAGGTTTTTGGGGGGAGGCTTCGAACCGGCCCTCATGGCTCACAGCCAAGGAGCGAAGCGGCGTAGGTTGCGCCTCTTGGGCTAGAGAACACAAGCTCAAAGCGAACACAGCAGAGAGGAGGTAAATCGTTTTCCTGGGGAACATGTGGTTCTTTTCTCCTTTTCTCATATAAAGTCTATCGGATACAGCTCAACTGACTGGCAAACCAAGACCCATCGTGAGCGGTGTCACTCGTAATTCGTCGATGTCCTTACCGATGTCGCGTTAACCAAAAGTACCAGTCCGGTTTAGTGAAGTAAAATACGATACAATAGCTTGGGCGCGTTTATAACACGGAGGAATCACGGGTTGACATATCGCCGGGTTATGATCATCGGGAGCTTCTTTCTGCTGTTGGGCCCATCAGCGTACGCTTATGCTGATCCGAGCGGCGGAGCTCTGTTTCAGATTCTGATGCCGATGTTAGCTGCAATCTGGGGAATGTGGCTGATTTTTGCAAACAGCATGCGACGGCGGCTGTCCAAGCTGGTGGCGAAGCTGCGCGGAAAGACAACTCTTGCGGACGCGCACGTGCCAAACGCGGAAATCAGGGCCGACGCTTCCACCAATTTGCCTTCAACCGATCGCTAAGTAAGGGAGGTTCTCCTCCGCTCCGGGCCAACTATAGCCCTTCTCTCTTATCAAGCTCCCCCAGAGTGTGTCGATTCGCGCCTTTTGGGCCTTCGACAGCAGCAACTGATTGCGCTTGTGCTTCGCCGCCTTCGCGGCATAGCGTTCAAGTTGCGGCCGAGCTGTCTCGAAATTGCACATACCCAGTTCTGAATATAAACGTCCCATTTGCCCAACGGGATCGGCCACCAAATCCTCGTAGCGAACCTTTGCCAAAGATCTGGGTGCGACACTGGTCATTCCCTGGGCGATCGCTGCTTCGTGCAAAACGTATGCTTCAAGAACAAAGGTTTCAACCTCGTCCGTCGAGATCGATTCCAGGCTGTACAGATCAAGCATGGTTCCCCATAGTTTCAGGTTCGACGCAAATACCTCATACGGGTTGCGTTCAATGACTATGTAACGGGAGCGGGGAAAGAGCGCCGGCAAAATAGGCAGTTTGAATCCGTGAGAAGGCGACTTCAAGAGTATTGTCCTGCGTTGCTGTACGGTAAGCAATCGCAAGAAAGTTCGCAGCGCAGATTCCCAACGATTCTGTTCTTCGCGCGATCTGTGGCTTAGGCTGAGAAGTGTCACAGGGTCACGCATTAACGACGGAATCAGTAGTGCTGCGTACGGTGAAGGGGCGGCGAGCGCCAGCAGAGCAAATTCGTCTTCCTGCGGAGAGGCCCACGAATAAAGCATCTCATCCATCGGACGTCGCACTTGCTGTTGAACCATCAATTCGTGAGTCCACCGTTCGGTGAGCAGAAAATGGAAAGGGTTTAGGCAGGCGTATGTGGAGGGGAACCCGAATTGGGGATCACAACAGAAAAGTTCGTGGAGCAATGTTGTGCCGGATCGCCAGAAGCCAAGAAGAAAAACGGGGGGCTTGGTCACAACGCCCTTGAGCGCGTCGGCATGACTCGCTTGCTGAATGCGGCTCAGCAAGGAGTAACTGACCCCGCTCAGCCAGTAGAGAAGACGACTCTGCCAGCCCAGACGTGCACGCTCCGGATCAATCTTATGACTTAGTATCCGCCAAGCTTTTAGCGACAAACGAAGTCTTCGTCTTGCCAGAGAAGACGCTGCGTTCCCCCGATGGTCTATTGCTTGGGACTGAATTGCTGGTTCACCTTGTTGAGCTGACTGAGCAGAACTTCTTGCATGTGCTGGGCAACAATCGGTTCAGACATTACTAGATTCTGTTCTTCATTAGCATCTAATTTGTAACGATAGAGGGCCTGCTTATGAAGACCTAGATAATCTACATACTTAAACTCGTCGTCAATGATTGCCACCGTCCCTCTTGAGATTGGATCGAAAACCCGATCGGGTTCCAGGTTCATGCTGAAAACGAATCGCGCGGGCAACCTCTTCCCTTCCAGGGCCGGCCTAAGGGAAATACCATCAGTCCAAGCTGGCACATCCCCTCCTATGAGATCCATGATCGTGGGTAGCAGGTCCGCTTGTTCAGCAATCTGAGAAATGCGGGCACCTTCTCGCTGTCCGGGGAGGTGAATGATCAGGGGAACGCGAATCAGGCCGTTGTACAAATAGGGCCCGGTATGCAAGTACCAACCGTGTTCGAACGATTCCCCATGATCGGCGGTGATTATGACTATCGCCCTATTGAGACGTCCCGTCTGGTCAAGCCAATTGAGGAAATCGCCGACAACGTGGTCGGCATACAAGACCATTTCGTCGTAGCGACCGCGTAATTCCGCAGCCGACAAACCCGGCGGTAGCTTATCATTGGTTAAGCGCAGCAAATCGTTGTAGTTAATTGGTGAATTTGTGGGTGAAAAGCGCCCCTGGTACGAAGGTGGCGGCCAATATGGATCATGCGGCGGCAAAATATGCGCCCACACAAAACGGGGCTGCGGGACAGCCGACCTTTCGAGCAAACCTTTCGTGCGATCGAAAACCGCCTCGGCTGGGCATGGATAACGCCCATGCAGAATAAGACGATCGACATAGGATCGTACGTGTCCGAGAGGGGAAAGTAAGGAAACAAACAGAGTGTTTTGGGCATTCACTCCGACGAGGTTGGTGTACCGCATCCACGCACCCGTGATATCGGATTGCGCACTGTATTCGACTGCATCGTAGCTCTCCATCGTTCTGTGACGAAACGGACTGGCGGCATAATTCGAAGTAATCATGGCCGTGTAGTAGCCATGTTGACGCAACACCTCCGCAAGATTTTTGTGTTGGGCTGCACCTCGTAGGAAGGCACCCATCTGAAACACGCGATGTGACCATGGCAGTTTCCCGGTCTCAATCGATGTCGTGGTTGGCCCAGTAAAATTCGAATTGGAAAAAAAATAGTCGAACGTGAAACTCTGCTGAGCAAAACGCTGAAGTTCTGGCGTTGTGGAGACTCCGTAGCCATAAACGGACATATCCTGTGCCCTTAGCGCATCAATAGTAATGAGATAAACGTCCGGTGAGTTCGATGTTGCCAGGGCGTTACTCGGGTGAACGTAGTCTCGAAATAAATGAACCCCATGTGCCCAGAGAGCCATGGCCGCAATGACGGCCGCAGTCATGTGAAACCAACCTATTGGCGATAGCTGACTGCGGCAAAATTCCTGAAGGTAGGGCCTGCCACCATGATGAAGGGCAAGCACCCAGAACACAAGGATTCCGGCACACAACAATGTCCACGCAACCCATCCTGGGTGCCAACGCGGGAAGACCAGAAGTCTAAGAGCCCCGAGCGTGCTAAGTGCGAAATAGCAAAACGCAAGGCATAAACTGCACTGCCAAACTATCGGTCGATATCGCTCTGTTCGAATGCTGAACCCAGCCATCCACAGTAGAAGCAAAATGCACAGCCAAAATATGACGGAGATGATGCACAAGATCAGCAGAGCAACCCCGACATCCAGCGCGATTTCGCTGTAGCGGAGGTATAGAGATAGACTGTCAACTTTTTCAATTACTTCGACGTCTAAGGCGAGGCACAGAAATCCAACGATGCTAGCGAGCAAAAGCCAGGGTCGCCAACGAAACGGTGCGTCCGGCTTAGTCCCGTACCGGTCTGTTACAGAGGCTAGTTGGACGTCCTGATGGAGCGCCTGTGAGGTCAAAGTAGGCCTCCCGATTGCTGGGACGATGCTTCGCCAAGGTCGCCGCTGTACGGTCTGCGGGTCGTCAGCAGGGCCTCCAACCGCGATCGAGAAAGATCGACAAAACCTTCCACCACATAAGCCGCGCCCGCCGCTCGCAACTGGTCAGGCGACTGATGGCCAGCCACTCCGATACAGGTAAGACCAGCTTTCGTTGCTGCTCTTATGCCGGATACAGCGTCCTCGATAGCCAGTCCATGTCGTGGCGCTATGTTGAGTAGCTTACACGCCAAGATGTAGATGGCCGGATCTGGCTTCCCGGCTGCCACATCGTCTCCAGTCACGATCGCATCAAATTTGTCCAACAGATGCAGGTATTGTAGCGTGTGTCGAGTTCTACTCTTGCTCGCGGACGTTGCTACGACAGTCGCAATTCCAGCATTTCGCAGAGAAGGGATAAACTCGATCACGCCGGGTACTGGCTTGAGCTGAAACGAGGCCTTTCGAAAGTAGCCATCCTTGCGGTATCCGTATTCCTGCACTTTGTCGGGGGAGAGGTCACCCAGAAAATGGCGCAGAATTTCATCACGCTTCCTGCCGTCCAAGACGAAATCGAGTTCAGCATCCGACACGATTCTTCCTAAGCTCCCCAGAAACAGACGCCAAGCTTCCTTGTGAGCCGGGTGACTGTCCACGATAACGCCGTCCATGTCGAAGATCACCGCTTCTAGCATTTCTCCTCCGCCTCAGTTGAGGGTGGTTTTCCGCAAAAGAGTTGGAATCCCGGCCAGCTATGCTGCGCGGCTCGATAGTTCTCCATCGTCCCGATATCGACGAGATAATCGGTTATGGGATAAGCCAGCATGCGGCCGACAAGCTGTGGCAAAACATCAAATCCCAAGTCCGCGGGGAGCCGTTCTGGGATGCGTTGCAGTAGTTCGCACGTGCCAATCATCAAACCGGAAAACGCCCAGTTACTCTTAGGATCTGACGGTTTTTCCACGAATTCACGAACCACAAACTCGTCATCAAAGCCGACAACCCCACAGCGACGTGGATCCTTTACTTGGTACAACCCAATCGTCGCCACGGGCTCTCGGTCGCGGTGGAAATCAAGCATCCTGCACAGGTTCGTTGTGGTAAGCACGTCTCCGTACAGAACCCAAAAGATTGAGTCTCTAGCAACCCAGTCCCGGTTGACGAGCAGCGTTCCAGCTGAACCGAGTAAGGTTGGTTCCTCCGACAGGCGAACATCAACACCAGTTGTATTGCGATTAAGTACCTCCCGCACCATCTCCGCGTGAGCGTGCAGGTTTATGAGAACTTCGTCGATTCCTGCTTGGCGGCATATTTCCAACCATATTTCGAGCATTGGTACGCCGCGGATCGGTACCAGGCACTTTGGGAGGTTATCGGTCAAAGGCTTCAGCCGGGTTCCGTGCCCGGCCGCCAGAAGAAAAGCTTTCAAACGTGTCCTCGGATCAAGTGAGACGCAGCCGCAATCCTAGCCGGCAGCTGAAGCAGGCACAAAAGTCCAGCGGGAACCGACATTCTCGTCCCCATCGATGAATGGATCATTGACGATAACTTGCGCTCCCTGGGAATCAAAGGCGAAGGCCATCTCGTTGACTCCCGCGGCCGACATGGCGCTTCTCAATGACTCTTGATGTTCTGGCTCACAATACAGCAGCAAAAATCCACCGCCGCCCGCGCCGGTAATTTTTCCGCCCAAGGCACCGTGCTCACGAGCTAGCCGATAAAGCTGGTCGATGTGGGAAGTTGAAATCTTGCTCGACACCTGCTTTTTGGCTTGCCAGGCTTCGTCTAACATTGCACCGAAGGTGCTGAGCTTACCGTTTTCCACCGCCTCCCGCATCCGGTCGGCTAACCTGCGCACTTCATGAAGCGCATCTACCGCTGGCCCTGTATGAGCACTGGTAGACTTCTCCTGCTCCTCAAGAATGGTCCAGGAATGGTGAGCAGAACCGGTGAAGTAGAGTAGCAGATTCGATTGCAACTGGCGCGTCACCGTGGCATCAAGCTGCAAAGGTTCTACGTGCGCGCCACCGTTCTTATGAAATGTAATGAAATTCAAGCCGCCGAAAGCGGCCGCGTATTCATCCTGCTTACCGACGTGGCGCCCCAATAGGTTTCTCGCTATGTGGAAAGAGCGTTCGGCGAGTTCATACTTCGATAGCGGAATACGTAAATAGGTTGTAAGGGCCTTTAGGATATTGACACATACGCTTGCGGAGGAACCTAGACCCGTCCCGGGCGGAATTTCGGAAGCCAGAAACATGTCGGCCGCAATGTCATGGCCGAGATCCTTGAGTACCGCCAACGGGATCTCCAACCCACTGCCCTTGGTGCTCATCGCAGCAATGTTCTGCCAGGTCTCGAAAATTCGCAGGTCCGACGAGATAACCTGCACGCGCCCGTCGCTCCGTTTTCCCAAGATGGTGTAGAAATACTTGTTGATTGCCGTGCTAAGCACGGCTCCCCCGAACTGTTCGTAATATGCGGGCAGGTCCGTGCCGCCGCCGCCAAAGCTAATCCGCACTGGACTGCGAACGATGAGCATCTTGTAGATTTTCCTCTAGGAAATCGGGCGCAACCTTTTCGAACAAGCTACGGGCTGGGAGATTAGGCTCTGCAGCTGCTGTCAACCGCGGGTACTTCAACAATCGGATGGCTAGAGTCCAAAAGGTTTGCAACAGGATAGAAATGTCGGCTATTGCCGAAGGGTTCATAATGTATTGCAAATCAAACCGCGCTTTTTCCTCGGAAGAGTTTTGGTCCCGTAAACCGTGTACTTGGGCAAGTCCGGTCATTCCCGGCTTGATACTGAGCCGTCTTTGCTGCCAATCCGAGTAGTGTTGCACCCGCTCAGAAGACTCTGGACGCGGCCCTACAAGGCTCATCTCTCCCCGCAACACATTCCAAAGTTGAGGCAATTCCGTGAGACTCATGTTTTCCAACAAGCGTTCGAACTTGGGCAGGGTATGGCTATGCCGATCCACGTTCAATCGAAGCATGGAGAAACTCTTGCTGTGCCGACCACAACGTTTCTCCCAACGAAAAGCCTTGCCCTTCGTCCATCGTAACCCGATGACCGCCGGCAGGAGGATCGTAACAGCCAAGCCGGAAAGGACCAGCCCAAGTACAATATCCATGAACCGCTTACACTGGAAGAACAAATCGGAAGCGAACACCTCGCGGAGTTCCAAGATAGGTATGCCATCGAGATCAAGAAGAGCGGGCCGAGAAAGATACAATTCATAGGGCTGAGGAACAAAGCTGACGCTGATTCCCCGCTCACGGCAGCACCCGAGTAAGTTGAGAACCTCAGGTACCGATGGTCTCGATAGGGCTAAAATCACATCACTGATGTGTTGGCTAGCCAAGAGGTCCACAACTCCCAACGTTGGGACCGTTACCCCAGATGCCGAATCTTCAGAACCCAAAATCCCTTCGTCCTCGGGACATAGGAACCCCACTACGTCACAAGCCATTTCCGGATGGCGTTGAATCTTGAGCGCCACCTCGCGCGCTATGCGATCGGCACCCACAATTACCACTCTTCGGACCTTGCCAGCCCGGTACCGTGCGAGAAGCAAGTGCCGGGCGGCATATCGAATCCCCAAGAGTCCGACAAACAGTAGTAACACGAAATAGCTGAGAACCAATCGGGAGACGTACTCTCGTGCGACATACCCTGCTGCTAGGAGCACGCACATCAGACAGAGCAACGCTAGGAACACGCGCGAGACTACAGCCGGGAAGTGCCAACCACCACGGAAGCAATCCAGCTTCATCCAGCTGGAGAGGAGGGTCCAGAACAAAACAGTTAGTGCCAAGAACGGCAACAATGCATAGGCCGCGCTTCGCTCAGACGATGCCCAAGAAGCTCCGTAGCGCAGCACACCAGCTCCCAGCCAGGCAATCGCGCACCAGACTAGGTCCGAAAGCAGGATCCAGCGACTCGCGCTGTACAGTTTCATGTTGGTATCGATTTCAATGCGCAGCCGCCGCCTCAGAGCGCCGCAAGATTCTCCGCCTGACGGCCGTGAAAACCGCGTGTGCCACGCACAGATGCAAGTCCTCAATGATCTGCATGTTATCGGAAGGGACAATCATACACTGGTCGCACAGTTCTTTCATCCTACCGCCCTGATATCCCGTCAAGCCTATTGTGATGGCCCCGGCTTCGCGCGCCAATTTCAAAGCACGCAGCACGTTGGGCGAGTTACCGCTTCCGCTGATCGCAAATGCAACATCGTCTCGCTGGACAAAGTTGGACAACTGCTCGGCAAAAACATCCTCGTATTTCGAGTCGTTTGACCAGGCAGTCATCAGTGGCACGTTATCCGTCAATGCGAGCACCCGGAAGCGCTTCCCATTCCCGTTTACCGTTCCCTTGCCCAAGTCGCAAGCAAAATGGGACGCTAACGCGGCACTGCCGCCATTTCCGAACAGGTAGATCATGCGACCCCAGTCATAGGCCCTGAGCAGTGTCTCAGCGATCTGGTTTATGGTCGTGAAAGGCAGATTTTCGATCGTCTGGGAAAGACGATCAAAATATGCGTTTGCGTTATAAATCTCTGTCATCCAGCCGTCCCCTCATCGGCAATATCTGATCGCAGCACATCGAATGCTTAACCGGCGGTGCTAAGTACCACGCCTGCATTTCTCATGTCAGAGTACGCATCCCCGACTTGTCGCGGAATTCCACCTATGCTGTCTATCCATTCCAGGAAGTCGTCCATAATGACTGAAATGTTGCGCTGCGGGCGCCAGCCCAACGACTTGAGCTTGTCAACGTCCGAGACACTGTGGCGATTGTCACCACGGCGGTATTCCCCGGAAATATGCACCTCAACATTGTGGGAGAGCCTGCACACCACGGCCTGAGCGTATTCCAAAACGGTAGTTGGTTTGCCACTGCCGACATTTAAAGCTTGGAAGTTCGCCCGGTCGCTTTCCAATGCGAGCATGTTGGCATCTACAACATCCTGCACGTGAACGAAATCACGGGTTTGCTGTCCGTCTTCGTAAACAATTAAAGGGTCGCCCCGTAACGCGCGACTGAAAAAAATGCGACACACTCCGGAATAGTGGTTATAGAGGGATTGACGAGATCCCTGGGTAACTGAATAGCGGAGCGCGACGGTAGGAATGCCGTGCAACCAGCCCAAGCCCAAGGCCGTCTTCTCCTGGGCCAGCTTTGAAACTGCGTACTGATTATATGGGTTTGTGTGTTCTTCTCGTAAAAGCAACGAGCGAGCACGCTTTCCACACCGGGGACAGATGACGTCCCATTCTCCGCCTGCTAGTTGATCCCGGGAACGGGGGGAGGGGAGAAAGAAGCCGTGCTGGGTACACTCATACTGTCCTTCCCCGTAAACTGCTTGCGAAGATGCGATGATGACCTTCTTAATGGGTAGTCGCTGCTGCACGATCAGCTCATACATCAGCGCAGTGCCGACAGCATTAACTTCCAGGAACCGGGAAAAATCAGGCATATAGTCCTGGTAAGCAGCATGGTGGGAAACTATGTCTACTCCCTGCAAGGCAGCGGCCATGGTCGCTTTATCCGTCACACTGCCTTCGATGAACTCGATCGAAGATGGCAAATAAGACGGGCGGCCATAGGGGTGAACCTTGGGGTCGAGGTTGTCGATCACACGGACCTGGAATCCCTCTTGCAGGAATCTGTCGACAAGATGGGATCCTATAAAGCCCGCGCCTCCTGTAACTAGTACTTTGGCCATAATGATGTAAAACCCGCTACCGACCCGAGCCTGTGAATACCTCTCGTACCGTTTTCAACAGAATCTTCAGGTCCAAGAGAAGCGACCAGTGACGAATATATTCCAGATCAAGAGCGACCCATTCGTCGAAGTCAACAACCTGGTTGCGACCGCTGACCTGCCACAGGCACGTAATGCCCGGTTTCACCGCTAGCTTCTGCTTCTGATAGTCCGTGAACTGGGCGTACTCGGTAACAAGTGGTGGCCGGGGCCCAACGAGACTGATGTCCCCCTTTAGTACACTGTAGAGCTGTGGAAGTTCGTCGAGACTGTATCGCCGCATCCACGAGCCAACGGCTGTAACGCGAGGATCACTCGTAAGCTTAAAAACAGGACCAGTCATTTCATTCAGTCCTGACAACCCAGGCTTCAGATCATCGGCGTTTGCAACCATAGAACGAAACTTGTAGCTCAACAATGGGCTTCCGTTCTTACCAACGACACACCACCTATACAGCACGGGACCTGGAGAGGTGAACTTCACCAGTGTACCCAGAATAAGCAGAATTGGTGACAGCAGCACCAACAGAACTGCCGAAATGAGAATATCAATGACGCGCTTGCAGGCTCGAAGAGCCGGACTGCGCCAGCAAGGCGAGAGTACTACAGGCTCGGTTATTTGATGCACCACATCCAAACTGAAGCCGGACATCCGCTCAACCCGACCCGTGAGGGCAATGATTAGATCTCTTCTTAGACTGAAACCAGCTCTCTGGATCTCAGATACGACTGCAGGGCAACATCAATGGGCTGCATTTGATCCAGGTCGAGGGCATTGAGCCGACGGTTCTCCAAGACTGAATACAGTGGGCGCGGGGCTACTGTAGGCATTTCGCGCCATGAGACAGGTGTAACCTCAACTTCCATCCCTGCATACTCAAAAATCTTGCGAGCGAACTCATACCAGGAATAGTCCCCGTGGTCGCTGGCATGGTAGGTGCCATAGTGTTCAGTATGAATCAGCGCAAGTACTTGCTTCGCCACATTACGAGTGCTGGTCTGCGCCATCCGCAAATCGTTAACCACGCGCACACGCCCGTTCTGCCTACCCAAACGCAGCATTGTTTCGACGAAGTTGCCCCGCTTCACTCGGCTGCCCACCAGCCCGTACAACCCCGAGGTCCGAATGATAAAGTGACGAGGCAAAACCGCGCGCAGAAGCTGTTCTCCGGCTACTTTGGAGATCCCGAATACGCTGCTTGGATTAGTAATGTCATCCTCGGTGTAAGGACGCCGAAGTTCTCCATCGAAGACATAATCGGAACTAAAATGGACGACTGTTGCGTCTATTCCCCTTGCAGCAAGTCCAAGATCGCGAACTGCGATAGCGTTCACCGAAAAACTGAAGTCTGGATGGCTCTCGCATTCATCCACCGGATGATAGACAGAGCAATTAAGGATCACATCGGGATCGTACTGAGCGAGCTTTGCTTTCAAAGCTGAGGGGGCGGTGACGTCCAGATCTTTTCGAGTCAGAGCAATAACCTCATCTTCGCCTTCTCGTAATACTTGTACGAGGTCCGAGCCTAACTGCCCACTAGCGCCAATTACTATCACGCGCATGGCACAGTGCTCCTCTGCTTTAAGGCAGCGTCCCTAAGTTCTCGCAGTTGCTGGGAATTCAGGTTTAAAACAGAATCGGGATAGGCAAGCTTGGTTCTGACGTCCTCCAGCAAATCTAGCCAGCGAATGTTGTGATATGACGGATCCGTCACGTCGTGGAAAGCGCCGCCCTGGATTTTGTTGACCAAATCCACAACCGTCTCTTCCACAGTCACCTTAGGCGTGAACCCTAGCTTTTCAATAATCTTCTGCCCGGATGCCTGACAGCTACGCAGGTTACGATAGTTATAGTCTGGGTCTAGCGCACAGCTAATGCCTATCTCGGCAAGTTTCTTTTGCACACGCAGGGCGAGTTCGGAAATACGGAAGTTGCCGTTGGTTACATTAAAAATCTCGCCCTTGATTTTTTCCTCAGGCGCCTCCAGCATTAGCTTGTAAGCCGCTGCCGCGTCTTGCAGGCTGAGCAACGGTCTCCACATCTCTCCACCATTGTGAAGAACAAGCCGTCCAACCTGCAGCGCATTGAGAACAAACGCATTCACCACGAGATCGAAACGCATCCTTGGAGAATACCCATAAATTGATCCCTTGCGGATAACGACCGGTGTGAAATTCTCGTCCGCCATCGCCAAGATTTCTTTCTCCGCCTCTCGCTTAGTAATGGAGTAAATTCGAAATGGCTGAACTGGCGAGTCTTCAGTGTGCATGATGTCTTTTTCGGGATGACCCGCGCCGACGTCGTAGATGGAGCCGGAGGAGGCCTGCACAAAGCGGGCGACTTTCTTCCGCTTCGCAAGCTTGGCCAGTTCGACCGCTGCTTTGAAATTTATGTCGTGATTGGCTTCCGGCCGATATTCAGCCGCCGGCTCAGTAGAGAGACCAGCCAGGTTGATAATCGCAGAGACTTCATCGAGGAGTCCTATCGGGATAAAACGAATATCCCCCTCGACAATTTCGATACGGTCTCGTACTGCGTCTAGTCCGGCATCACCGTAGAACATGATGTCAAAAACCCGGACCCGGTAACCGGCATCAAGCAGGACCGGAACTAACTGACAACCAACGTAGCCAGCTCCACCGGTCACCAGCACTAAAGCTTGCGACTTATTGCCCTTCATTCTTTTTTTCTCTCCTTTGAGACATTTTGGCGATGCAATTGTAAGGATCTACTTGTAAAAGGAAATTGTTTGGGACGAAGGCAACACAGGATGGAAGGCGGATGTCGACGCGCCATTTAAATCAGACTCGCAGCAACAATTTCCGAGATTTGATGAAAAGTCGTTACCCGTGCGGCCAATGGCATTTGCCCTTTAGCGAAACAGCGCTGCTTTGAACCGGCTCTAAAATCGTGAAACTGAACAAGTGTAGTAACTTCGTGCTGCCAAGCCTGTCGCTCATCCTCTGCAAGAGCGGGATCGGGCGGTGTCTGTCGGCAATACCACTCGCTTGGCGACTGCCCCCGTTCACCGCAAGGATTGTGGCCGGATCGTCTTTCACCACATAGGTGACGGGAGTTTTTCTGGGCCACGATTTGGCACGTACGTATGTATTGAACATTATCGTTGTCATAGGCTGACCACCGTGGAAGAATGAAAATACCCGCTGCGCCGTGGGGTGAGCGACCCTCATTGCGCGGGAAAGCCCGTTACCAGACAGATGACTCAATTGAATACGATGATTCATAACGAGAGTAAAGTAATGTTAGTGACAGGAGGCTCAGAAGGCCTGGGAGCCGCTTGTGTCAACATTTTTCGCCAAGCTGGATGGAAGATTTCGGTCCTTGCTCTGCCCGGGCCGAAGATCGAGAGCCTGTCTTCGCCTGAACTGCTGACTGTGGCAGGGGATGTTACTTCTAACGAAGCGCGGCGTTCCGCTGTCGCGCAGACCATTTCCCGCTTCGGGCGAATCGACCTGCTGATTAACAATGCAGGCGTGGGCCTGTATGCCCCGCCATCTAGTGTCGATCTAGACTTGTCGCGGCGCATCTTCGAGATCAACGTGTTTGCGGCCTTGGCAATGGCGCAACTTGCCATTCCCATCATGCTGCGCCAGAAAGCAGGGACCATCGTGAATATCGGATCGGTGGGAGGGGTGGTCTCACTTCCCTGGTCGGTGATGTATTCCGCATCAAAATTCGCGCTCCACGCAGTAGATGACTCACTCCACCGAGAACTTCGGTCAAAGGGTATCCGGGTTATTAAAGTGTGTGCGGGGATCATTGACACGGCATTTCGCGAGCACGTCCTAGCTGGAAAAGCCCCTGCTGAAGTATCTTCGATCAAACGTGTCGTCTCTCCGCATCAAGTTGCCGCCAGGATCTACGAAGCTGTGGAAAGGGGCACACGCACGGTCTATGTTCCAAGGATCGGGCGCCTGTTCGCAGCGATGGGCATAGCGACGCCATGGCTCATGGATTGGTATCTTGCGCGCAAATGGAACGAGACTGAATGAGGCTGTGTTCAAAGAGGCTTGCCCGAGCGCCTTGGAAACCTTCGCAAATCGGTCTGGAATTATGCCAAGGCGGTCTTGATGCCAGCGTGCCGCAATCCGATTACCTCTCGCCTCCTCGGCCTGGGCCAACTCCGAGCGGAATGGCGGCACTTTGAACCGGGTCTAACGATTGTGCAAGTGAATAAGCGTAGTAATGAGTGCTGCCCGCCTGTTGCCAACCCACTGCGAGTGCAGGACTGGGTGGTGTCTCATCCGAAACCGCCATCATGGCCCCACTGCGCGCCAGCGCCGCCAGAGTGCGCTGCTGGTCCTCCGCGCTCAGCCGCCAGAAATCCGCATCCGTTTCGGCCACAATATGCGCTCTTGCCAAGCGTGCCCAAAAAACGTTGCTGCCGTTGGACCAACCGACCGACGCGACCTTGTCGTTCGCACGCAGCCCCAGTTTCTGCAAACCCGTGGCTGCCTGCCACCACATATTGGGAGCGTGCAGTCCGAGTTTCTGCAAACCCCTCGCCGTTTGCGACGAAACATTCGTTGGTGCGCTGCGCCCTTGGTGGGTCCGCGCCTCTTGTGTGAGGCCAGCGGAACCAATCACTGCCCATACCAAACCGACCACCACAATGGCTACCGCTACTCGCTTGCTCGGAAGCCGTGTAGCCGTGAAGGCAGTCAGCAGCAGTACAGCCGCGAAGGCACCAACGTATCTCGTCTCGACAAGCACCATGCTGTAAAGCAGGATTGCAGCTATGCTGGCGCACCATGCCGGCCACAGCACGCCTGAATTGCTAAGGACTTGTGCCTTGTTCCGGTCGAATAGGAAGCAGATTCCCCATCCCAGCAGAAAGGCCCCTCCCTGCCGGGCCAGCAGCTTCAGGATAATCGATTTCAGATTTGTTTGAACCGCGCTCGCCACAAGGCGCGGATCGATCCACATGCGCAGGCCTTGATACCAATAAGACGAGTCGTACCAGATGGGATAAGTGACCTCTGGAAAAACACCGCCGAACTCGTACACTCGTGGCGAATCGAGCAATATCCGCGGCGGGTGCTGCGCCACCCCGGCGACGGGCGGCCCTCCCTGCCAGAACCAATGCGGCACCCCGTTCACGAACCACGCGTAGTTTAACCGGCCCGTATCGCTAAATGTTAGGTGACCCGTAGTCTTCGAGATCCCGGCGACTAACGGTGCCGAAAGCAAGCCGAACACGAGTGCGGCGATCAGCGCACGCCGCCACCGGAGCACTACCCCTGCAATCAACAGCAACACTAAGCTGATAGGAAACATCGCTGCCTTGCTGTAGTAGCCGGTGGCAAGTGTCACGCCCAGGATGACCGGGGTCAGGGCCGATGCCGTCTTCCCATTGTAGGTACGCAGTAGAAGCCCGAGAGCGGCATAAACACATGCCGCGACCAACATGTCAGCGTTTACCGTCCACACACCAATCAGGATCAGAGAGGACCATAGGAACAGGCCGTAGGCGACCACGCGAAGCGCCACCTCATCCTCGCGCCTCCTCGCCAGCCATCCCCGCAGGAAGTACTCGAAGCTTGCAACCGTCGCGGCATAGATCGCGAAGTTGAGCAACTCAACCGCCGGGTACTCCCAATACGGGGAGGGCCGGAAGATCAGAAAATCAAGGCCGATCAGCCACGCATACAACGGATTCCAATAACCGTTGAGCGCAGTATGCCAGTCCCCGCGCAAGTAAGCATTGGCCATGTCGAGGTAGGGCACCCCGTCGTTTCCCATGTAGAAGCGATTAGCCCAGACCTGGATCAGCCCCAACATTAGAGCAATGACCCAAAAAGGGATAGCAGAATTCCAATCCCAGAGATAAACAAAACGCCTCCACAACTTTCCTATGACATTAGCCATTATTGTGATCATTTCGTAACGCGGCGCTAGGTAGTTCGTTCGTTCTTGGTGCTCGCGCCAAGAAATTCACTTGAAACGGAGGTGATAATGACATCTAGACGCCACCGACAGCGCCCGAGTCACTCTCACTGCTCCGACGTACGATTCACGAGTTGGCCCTCTGCGGCCTCTGATACTGAGACCACCTTCGCCTCTTTCCACGAGTATTTCGCCAAGCACCACAGGGCCCGAAAACCGTCCTTCCAGCCGATCTTCTTTCCTTCCTCATATGTCCTACCCCAATAGCTGATGCCCATCTCGTACACGCGCAGTCCTCGTTTTGCGATCTTAACAGTGATCTCCGGCTCAAAGCCAAACCGCTTTTCTTCGAGAGGAATCGACTGAATCACCTCACGACGAAACACTTTGTAACAGGTTTCCATGTCTGTCATGTTGAGGTTGGTCAGCATATTGGAGACTAGTGTCAGAAGCCAGTTACCGACCGAATGCCAGAAATAGAGCACGCGATGCGGGCCTGACCCCATGAAGCGGGAGCCAAACACCACATCGGCCTGTCCAGCCTCCAAGGGTCCGAGCAACAGCGGATACTCTTGGGGGTCGTACTCGAGGTCGGCGTCTTGGATGATCACGTAGTCGCCCGTTGCCTCCTGAATCCCGCGCGCGAGAGCCGCGCCTTTCCCCTGATTACGGGGCTGCAGAAATACTCGCATCTGAGGATGCTGTTTCTCGAGATCTCTCAGGATCTCACGGGAGCCGTCTGTCGAGCCGTCGTCTACGCAGAGAAGCTCGATCTTCAGAGGCACCGAGAAGATTCGCTCCACGATCCGCCGCAGGGTGGCTCTTTCGTTGTAGATGGGCATCACAACCGAGAGGTTCATAAAATGGGGGATTTAGCCGCTATTGTCATGCCACGAAAAGTAGGCAATCTCCGAAGGCTTTTCCAGTCCTCCAAGTGCGAGGGGCACTCACACTTGATTGCTTTCGCGGCGGGGCGGAGATGAGGGAACCTCCCTCGGGTAAACGAAAGCATCCTCCGTAGCCCGCTGCGTGGCAATAGTAGCCGGAATCTCTGCTCTGCAATAAGCTCACTCAGGCGTAAGACCTTAACAGCGGAAAACATTTGATTCGGGCAATTTTAACCATTGGGACAGTAGCATGGCATTTCGGTCACGCTCGGAAATTTGGGGGCTGGAGATCGGCCATTGAATGCCAATGTCCGGGTCGTCAAACCGGATCGCAACATCAGTCTTGGAGTTGTAAAGGCCGGTAACTTTGTACTGAATCTCCGCCCAGTCGGAGAGCACGCAAAAACCCCGAGCGAAGCTGGCAGGCGCCCACATCTGTTTCTTGTTCTCAGCAGAAAGCTCCGTGCCCCACCACTTGGCAAATGTGGGCGACCCTTTTCGCAGGTCGACGGCCACTAGGAATGCACGACCGTAGGTTACTCGCATGAGTTTGCCCATGGGGGGATCATATTGGAAATGCAATCCGCGCAGTACTCCCTGTTTCGAGCGTGAGTGATTATCTTGGACAAAATCAAAAGGTAATCCCAAAGCTTTGAACTGGTCTGCGCGATAGGTTTCCATAAAAAAGCCGCGCTCGTCTTCAAATACTTCAGGCGCGACAATGGTAATCTCACCCAGGTGGGTTGATTCTTTCTTCACTTGCATTCGACGATTTTGACTCCTCTGTCAGGAATTGGCGAAGCCGACAAAACAGTGTCGCCGGCTTCCACCTTCAGGGACCCTAGCGTTGGGTCCTCACCCGCCGCAAGTCTGCGGAAGAATTCTTCGTACTGATCCGTGATGGCCTCCCAATCGTATTTCTCGAGGATCCGTTCCGGTGCCCGCCGGCGGAAAGTTGCCGCAACTTCGGGGTGATCTTCGACATATTGGAGCTTGCCCATCAAGTCGTTTTGGTCGCGCTCGAACAGGATGCCATAATCGGCGAGCACTTCGGCGTTTGAAGGCGTGTTCAACGCCACAACGCAATTTGCGCAGCCAAGCGCCTTGAGCAAAGAAGGGTTCGTTCCGCCAGCGCTGTGCCCATGCACGTAGGCGTATGCGTTGCAGTGCAGTTCTTTGACATGTTCAATGTCGGCCACGTGACCCAGGAAACGAACGCGCCGGTCCTGCGTCTTGCGCAGCTGTTCTACAAAGGAACTGCGATAATTCGCGTCGCCGGCGATTGCCAATACGCGGTCAGTGCGCACTTTCTCGAATGCCCGCATGATCAGGTCGGCACTGTTTTCCGGCACTAGCCGACTAGCTATGAGGTAATACTTGAAGGGCTCTAGCCCGTACCTTCGCACACAGTCAGGGGCGGTTGAACTTTCGACTTTGGCTGCACAAGGAATGCAGACCGAGGTTGTCCCAAACTCCTGCAAGTAGACTTTTTGCATGTCAGTCGTGTCCGTGATAACCCCCCTGGGACAGACTTTGCCTACCCAGCGCGCACTCTGGTAGAAGAAAGCTCTTCCCATCGGACCCCACTTGGCGCGCTTCCAATCTAATCCATCCACCATAATGGCCACAGCTTTGCCGAACAAGCGCGGGATGATGCAGGGAAACGCATTTGTTAAGTTCCAAGCAACTATGACGTCGGCGCTACGGAAAAGCACATCCAGCATGGAAAGCAGCGTGTGCGTAGGAGTAGCCAAGACCTTAGTATCTATACCCGGCAGGTAGATAAGGCGAACGCCCTTGTAACTCTTCGGCCGCTGCCGGAACTGGCTGCGGTGGCAATATAGGATGACCTCGTGACCACGAGCAGCGAGCCGCGGAGCCAGTTCGATCATCACGGCTTCAGCTCCGCCGTAGGTGTGCGGAATTCCCCGGGTTCCACAGAAAGCGATGCACAGTTTGGTTTGCGTCATTCGTTTAAGATAATTCACACTGCCAGTCCTACGAATGGGGGCCCAAGTCCGCCGCCTAACCATTCATCTCAAGAACCGCCGCGCGCTGGCAATAGCGCAAGGCAGGTTGGCGAGCCGAACCACTTTATTGACCATACCCGCGCCATCGCTCCTGCCTAAAATTTTCGAACACCGCCCGAGTTTTCGGAGAGGACCTCTACCAGGAATGGTCCCGATACCTCAGGCAGCGAACGTCCTATTGTCCTCATTTGAAGGGTGGCAGCCAATGATCAAGATTGCCTTCCGCTTTCCAAAAACCCCGGAGACCTTTTTCTCAATCAGCTCTGCAGCGCGATAAAGCGATAAGGCAGCCAAAATCATGGCGCGGATGACGCGATACTCGCGTCAAGAGACATGATTCGTCAGCATCGAAACACATCAAGGTGAACCGGGCCGGAAGCGTATGCCTAACCTTGCATGGCAACCGTCCCAAAATCCCTGCGCCATTTTTCGCAAGCAAGCTAGTTTGTTGGACCCGAACAACAAGGCTCCGCACGCGTGACGGGCTAGGTGGCGTAACACGAACCTCTTGGCTGCGGCGCTTGGGTAAAGCCACCACACCGTGTAAGTTATGTTACGGCTAATATAGTACTCGTGCCAGGGATCGTGATCCGACCACAGACCGGAGAATCCGGGCAAGCGGACTTTGCGGGCCTTCCCGACTTCGTGAGCCAAGCGGGATTGTGTGATTACAGCAATCCTGTAGCCACGGGCTCGGGCACGCAAACAATATTCGTAATCGGGAAAACACACAAAAAAATCCGCTCTCGGCACGCCAATTTTTTCCACCAGTTCGCGCCGCACCATACATCCCGAACCCATTACAAGATCGGCAAACCAGATCGGTTGCCGGAGTAATTCCGCGGGAGGCTTTACGTAACCATTGCGCCAAAACAACGGTGGATAATAGGTCCCCGTTTGCCGGTGAATGCACAAAGGAGCGACCATTCCAACTTCGCCGTCCTCGCCTGCCAAGGACTCAATCCCTTGAACCAAAGCCTCCAGGAAGTCGCGGTCCGGTACGCTGTCAGCGTCGAACATCAAAACCCAGTCATGCCGCCTTTGAAGCGCTGCATAAGTAAGGCCGGCTCCCATGGCCCCGCCCCAACCAAGGTTCCCTGACATCGCGAGAACCGTCACCTCGGGATACCACTCAGAGAGCAGAGCCCTGGTGCCATCCGACGATGCGTTGTCCACCACAACCATTTCCTGCAGTGGCCGGGTTTGCCGCGAGAGCGCTTCCACCTGCCGGGGGAGCACCTTGGCATCATTGTAGGCCACAGTCACACTCGCGATCGACAGGGCCATGCACTCTTCTCCTTAGCCTCTCTATGACACTTGCCTTCAACCATACGTCAAGTGGGGCGGAAGCGGATGCCAAGACTTGCCCGGCGACCGTCCCAAAATCCTTGCGCCAGCTTCTTTAAGCTGGCCAACTTGTTAGAACCGAACAGCAGCACTCCACCGGCGTGCCGGGTTAGGTGGCGAATGACAAACCGTTTTACATTACGACTCGGATAAAGCCACCAGGCTGCGTACACCATATTGCGAGCAATGTAGTACTCACGCCACGGGGGTTGAACCGGCCAGATTCGCGTGTATCCCGGCAATCTTACGGTACGAGCGTTTCCAATCTCATGGGCCGCGGTGGCGCAGCTGATGACGGCGATCCTATAACCCGCCGCGCGGGTCCGAAGGCAATATTCGAAATCAAAAAAGTCCATGAAGAAGTCGGAGCGCGGTAGCCCAACTTTTTCCACCACATCCCGGCGCACCATGCAGCCAGAAGTGATGACCAGATCAGCGAACCAGATTGGCTGGCTCAACAGTTCTTGGGAAGGTTTTACGAAACCATCTCGCCACAACAGCGGCGGGTAACACGTCCCCGTTTCAGCATGAATCGGCAATGGCGCAACCATTCCGAGGCTCGGAGTTGTATCTTTCAGCGTATCAACTCCGTTGAGCAGAAGTTCCAGCGCATCTGCTTCAGGCACGCTGTCGTCGTCGAATGCCCAAACCCAATCATGCCGTTTTCTCAATGCTGCGTACTCAAGACCTGCGGACCACGCGCCAGCGGCCCCGAGATTTTTCGGCAAGCGGACCACCGTTACCTGTGGATACTGCTTGGCGAGCATTAAGCTGGTGCCGTCAGTCGATCCATTGTCGATAACCACGATTTCTTGCAGGGGCCGCGTCTGCCGCAGAAGGGCGTCCATCTGGCGGGGTAAAACACGCGCGGCATTATAGGCTGTCGTTACACTTGCGACGCACAGGCCCACTCTGTTTTTCTCCTCGGCATCATCAAGGCTTGTCGTTCCCAACCTTTCTTTAGGCAACCTGCCAACCACCTCATACATCGCCGGAACCTGCCCGATCATCAATTAAAGACGGCGCCAACTCTACCATGAATTCTCCAGATTCTCCGCAAATCCAGGAGGTCGTTTTTCTCGCACCAAACAGTTCGATTCCCCCCGTCTCGGCCCAAGGCTACGACACCGCCACTTTGGAGTTCTACTCAGCCCCGGCCTCGATCAGGACAACTTCGAAATCACAGAATCCCTTAACTACTCAGGAATGCTTGCGAAACGCCAAGAAGAAATGCGGATTGAGGAACGAGCGATGAAGGATGGGGACATCGTACACGGGCTGCATTGCGCCAAGCCACTTCCCCAACGCGCCGAATCTCTCAAAAGCGAAGTAGCTAAGTCCTGACAGAGTTTTGGCTTTCCCAAAAAGCCTTTCCAGTTCTCGTATGCTCAGGGTGAAGTCACGAAATGTAGAGTGAAGTCGTAACGGGTCGCCGTGCTCGTCAACGGGAAATCTCAGGTTGGGGGTGGCAACTATCAACCAACCTTCCGGCTTCAACACCCGCATCATTTCGCTCGATGCCATCTCTCGATCTTCTCCATCTGCGTGTTCTATAACCTCAAGGGCAGTAATGGCGTCGAAAGTGGAATCGTCGAACGGAATGTCTGTGAGAGACGCCAGCAGAAAATGTGAGCAGGCCGAAGCGTTATACACATCAAGACCCCAAGCGTCATATCCTAGCTCCCGCAAGAGCGTCACATCAGCCCCATTGCCGCAACCGGCGCTAAGAATCTTGCCAGACACCACACCTAGCTTCTGCAAGGTAGGCACCGTCCATTGCTCTGTCCGCCGCCTTGTCTTAGCAATCTCATGTTCCGAGTTATATGCACGTTTGAAGTGCGCCGTCGTGTCAGGGCTTTGCATAAACTTATGTTCTTGCGCAGCAAAACGGGCGTTCGGGACCCAGAGCCAAGATGGGCAAGAGACATCCCACAGGACGGGCGTCAAGCGATAAACCAGCTAGACTGGATTCGCTCGAATGGACAGCCCTACCGGAAACCAAACCCAACAATCCAACCGCAAATCCACGTGAATCGGAAGAAACATCATCATCGCGCCGATCCCCATCAGGATCGCGGTCGCCAAGTAACCCAATTGAGTTCTATTGTTCCACGTTCGGCGGAGTGCGCTCACAAAGAAAGCGAGAAAACACCCTCCTGCCAGAACACCATAATTTGCCGCTAATGTCAGGTATGTGCTCTCGATGTTGAAGCCGGTATAGTTCTCTTGGACGGCCCTGGGGCCAACACTCCCCGCTCCGGAACCGAATGGATTGGTTCCGACATACTCTAGTCCCTGCACTAGGGAAGCACTATGACTTTCGGCGGATATATCCTGACCTGAACGAGTGGAGGAAAGGTAATCACCAATGTCAAGAATCGGAATCGCAAGGACAAATGCAGCGAGGGCCAACAGGGCGTAGCGCATGACTCGCTTGCTCTGCCCCAACCTTAAGGCTAGGATCGGAATGGCCAATGCGGTACCCACCCAGGCAGATCGAGTCAGTGAGCAAAGCAACCCGCCACAAACAAATGCAACTGGGAGTGGGTTACGAACATACACCCACCAGATGATGACTCCAACCATGCATAAAGCACCAAAATCCAGAGGAGAGACCATCGTGGAGGCTGCTCGGATGCCTTCGAAGCCCGAGGCGCGAAATGAATCGCCTAAGTCGGTGTCGCCGGAAAAGGCTGTGAATATGACCTTTCGTGGGCCTGGTCCGAGGTAGAACACTTCGACCATGCCGGCCACGGACAACACTGCAGCAATCCACACTGCGCACTTTGCCCACAAGCGCTCCTGTGCGCTAGTGATCACGGTCACTCTTCCGGCGACATATGGGATGAGGAGACTGAAATCATCTCTTAAGCCGATGAGCTTGCCGCCTACAGCTGTTCGCAGCAGAGCGAGCGTGAGACACCCCAACAGAAACCAGTCAGGCGTGGTGGGTTTGAATCCATTGCGTTGCCACAGAATAAGTATGAGGAGCAGCAGGACGACTTCTTTGGTGCAGGCCGAAACAAGAGTCATGTGCGGCAAGCCGAAAAATTGGCCGAGGATCACCACCAGAAAATGAATGGGCATATAAGCTAAGACAATTCCTAACGCGCTGACGGGGCGATGAAAAACAAGCAGCAGCAACACTATGCCAAGAACTGTGGCGAGCACCATGAGTGTAGGCAAGAAAACGAGTGAGAAGGCGAGGACTATACCGGTCAAGACAAGGGTGCTCGTTCGAAACGCCGACGTAAAGGGATTTTCCAGTGGGTGGCCGTTCATTCAAAAAGCCTTCTCATGCGGGCTAGGCCAATTGCTGCCTAGCACAGAAAACAAATCTCTATATATAGCAACACCGCTGCGAGCGGTCCCGCGGCTTCGCCAGCGTCTCTGAGCAAGCGATACTGCGAGAACAGAGAGAACCATTGCGAACTCCGTGGCGCCTATACACTTAGGCTCTGCGTCGAGGCTTTCGCGCAAAACAAAAGAAGCTGTGGGTGTTGGAAAGCCACGTTATATCGACAGCCTTGCTCCAGAGGATGGGGTCGACCGAGAGGTTGATCCCCCAAAGGCCTTTCCCCTGGCGCCCCTTCCTCGTACGCTGACCCTCCTCGGTCGAAGGTGTCAGCAAGTTCTCCGAAATCACACACTCGCCGAAGAACTCCTGCATAAGCTCCAGGAGTTCATCATAAAAAAACTCGTGCGTGTGATACGGACTCGTACCATCTAAGAACATTTCACGGTTCGGAGTGGCCAGCAGCAGCATGCCTTCGTCGGTCAGAACCCGAGCCATTTCGCGGATGTTGGCACGTTGGTCGTGAAGATGTTCAAGGTTCTCCGAAGTAATTATGAAATCGAAGTTGCGATCGGGAAAGGCGAGCGATTCTGCATTCATCCGAAGAAAACGCAGATTGGGACTCCGGTACTGTCTTCGCGCATATCGAATTGCCTGAGCGGAGAGATCAATTCCAACCGCGGTAGTGGCTGATTCCGCGAGGTGGGACGTGCCGTGTCCGGTCCCGCAGCCTACGTCCAGGATCCTGCCGCCCCCACAGAATTGTGCCGCGAAGCGGTACACTTTTTGGTCATTCAGCAAGATCCCGTCCGGGAAGCCGGGACAGCTCCTCTCACAGGTATGCCAGTATCCAGTGCGAACAGCAAAGATGCTTCTTCTCACCATCTTGCCCGCAAGGGCTAATGGGCTCTGGCGAAGGATAGCACTAAGCTGCATGAATGATGCTCCGGGTAGATGACTTCTTAGCAATTGCAGGAACTGCCACAAGGACTGTTGCCGCCGGGGAACTGCTCCTGAGCCAAGGGCAACTCATCGAATCTTCTCGCATTGACGCCCGAAGTAAAGTCACGAAGAAACTTCGAATAGGTCCGCAAACGCCACTGACTGCCAAGGCCAACCATCAATTGCTCCCACTCTCTCAGCGTAACTAAAACATTGACCAAAGCGCTGGAAGCAGGCAGCTGTCGCAGGACCGCTGTGACGGTGCGAGCGATTTGTGCACTGGCTGCACCAGTCGACTGCTCTACCAGAACTTCCGCTGCCTTCTGCGCTTCATCCCAGTTGCTGCGTCCGATTGCACGCAAAATACCCCGCGTTACTAGCAGCCTCTTCATCCATCGATGTAGAATGTCGGCCGCCTCAAGCCTTTGGGCCGGTGACAGGTCCGGATTTTGAACAATTTTGTCAATAATCCGTGGTAGGGGCGGCCAAATCCGGTCTAGACCGCCTCCCACTGTATCGGAGCTACTATGCATTACCTGGATGGCGCCCGGAAGTTTGTTGATGAACACCGGAAAGCGTGCTGTGACGCGAAGTTGAAAGTCGAGCTCTGCAGCAGGATGGGTCGCCTCATCAAAGCCATTGACCTGCCGCATGGCCTCCGTTCGAATCAGGAGAGCTGGCAGGCCCGGATCTCCAAAGCGCAAGCATTGGAACATTCCTCGCGGGGGCACAGTCACACCGGGTTGCCACTTGCCAAGAGGCATGCTAAGGATCCCTCCGTCCGGCTTCATCTGAATCGTAGCGAGAGCGGACATCGCCGCTTCCGGATGCTGCCGGAAACCAGCCATGGCGTTCCCTAGAAAATTGGGCAGCAACAGGTCGTCATCGGGCAGGAATGAAAAAAAAGGTGTCTCCACCCGATTAGCGCCGTCTACGAAATTAGCGAACATGCCGATATTACTAGGGCGGCACACATACTCTACACGGGAGTCTTTTCTTCGGAACTCGTCGGCGACCGTCGGTGTATCGTCACCTGAGGCGTTGTCGTAGATGCAGAGTCGAAAATCTTGGAAATCCTGATTCAAGACGCTGCAAATCGCACGGCGCAGCATCGCAGGACGCCGATAACTAGGTATGACTACCGTGACAGGAGGTTTTGACATATCTATCAGTTAGAGCTGATGTACCGAAGCATTCCGCCTGCCACCCTTCCGCGCCAGCTGACGAAACCTTCTCGCAACTCGTCTCCGACTACAAGATAAGCAGCATACACGTATGCGGCGGAGGCCAAACCATACGCCACGACCAGTGAACTGACTGAAGTCTGGCTGCTCAAGTTCAATATTAACCAGATGGCTCCGTAAGTCGCCGACGCCAGTCCCAAAATCGAGCCGACGTGGAAATACCAATCACGGGGATGCATTCCCAGGCACTCAGAAGCAGTACGCCGCGCGCCATAACTGTAGGCAAAAAAATGATACATAACGAAGGATAAGCCAGCGCCTACCAATCCCCCTTTCCAAATCAACCCTACAGTCACGGGAAGAACAAGAAACAGAGCGTAAAGGTTTTGCCGCGCTCCGATGTCAGCCCGGCCGACGGCCAAGGCCAGAATGGCGGGGATGTTGAGCGTGCCATTCATGTACCATCCTAGGCATAGCAAAATGGTCGGCAGCAAGAGAATCCGGGCAGCCTGAGCACTCAGCAAATAAGTGAACAGCGGCTTGGATGCGAAGATTATTGCCGCGAAGACCGGCACTAACCCGTAGCAGACTAAGTCCTGTAGGCGACGATATTCGCGCAGCAGTCCCGCCCGGTCGTGGTGGTGAAAGAGGCTGGAGAACCTCGGAAAAGCGGCCTGACTCACTGCTGCAGGGATGCGGCTAACTCTGGCGACCATCGTTTGGGCAACTCCATAAAATCCCAATAAGCCAACTGGCACCAGTTTGCTCACGAGGACCTTGTCGGCTTCCATCTGTATCATCGCCAGAAATGAATAGGCACCGACATGGGAAGTAAAAGCCAAATTCTTGCGCACGACATCCCGATAGAACCCCGGCAAGAAAGCCCGAAACGAAAAAAATTGAGCCGCTGTGGCAATATAGGCCAAGATGCTGAGCACCAACGATATTAGGTAACAATAGGCGATTTCGACCACACCACCACCTAGGATGATCACCAGAATCGTCCCACCCTGCTGAAGAGCGATCGTGGTGACGTCAATGGCGTTGTTGAACTCCATACGCTCGACGCCGCGCAGCAGGTTTGAGTAGAGCGACCTTGGCAACATCAGCAGTAAACCCAAGGCCAAAACGCGGAAAGCATGCACCGCCACAGAGACATCCAATGTTCTCAGGTGGATCCACTGAGACACCAGCCAAGGCGCAATCACCCAAACGCACGCAGCCAACACCGTGTAGGCGCACCAATAGAAGAGAGTGCTGGTGCAAATTAGACGGAGCACATACTCTGGATCGGTTTTCAGGTGGCTCGCCACCTCACGCACGACGGTAGAGCTGACACCCAAGTCTAGTATTGGTGTGAGCACAGCGTAGATTGCGATAGCGAAGTAAAGAATCCCCAGAGCCTCGTCACCCAGCTGGCGGAAGACCAGCCGGGTTCCCCAAAATCCCAGGGCAACAATCGCCCCCTGACCGATCACGTTGAAGGCGATGTTCTTGGATACTCTCGACATTGGGTTTCAAATCGCAGCTACCGCGATTGCGGCGAGGAATTTCTAACGCATCAGCCCGACGTTACTCCAACACGGCGTAAGAGATTGGTGGCGCCGTAGGGAAACACTGGATCTTTAACGTTCGCAAACCAAGAGTTTCAATAACCGCAAGTGTCTCGCCGGGCCAAGGAGCTTGGTTTAGCTCGTCGAAGGCGAGGACTGAGCCTTTGGGCATTCTGGGCACAAAAGTCTCAAGAGCAAGCTTTGTCGGCTCGTAAAGGTCGAAATCTAGATACAAAAGCGCAACCACAAGATGTCGATTGTTTTGGACATACTCCGTGATGGTATCCATTGCATCCCCCGCTACAAGCTCTACACGAGGAATATGTCCGACTGGGCGATTTAAATCGTACAGGCGGATGCACTCCCGCAGGTCTTCATAGGCCGGACAAGCGAGCCCACTGGGCGTTGCATAGGCTAGATTATCTCCCTGGTCTTTTTCGCTTAGACCCGGAAACCCCGCGAAGGTATCAAAGCCAATGATACGGCGGCCGTGGTTCACTGGTTCGTAGAGCGCGCTTAATTGCGCCCACGTCATCAACCCACCACCGAGCAGCACACCACATTCGATGATGTGTCCATGGATTTGCAGTATGCGACCGAACAACTCATGCCTGGCAAGGAATTTAGCGAGTATCTGCCGGGGCACATACTTGGCGAAGTTGCGCAACTTATCAACGTTCGTGCCCAAACTGGACGCGAAGTACCGCTCCATGCCGGCCGCAAATTCACGGTCGTTTACTGTCTGCATCCGAGGGTCCAGCATCGAGAATTCCTGTTGAGGTGACGGTTGCACGCTACACTCCTTCTCCAGTCCGACAAAAACCGTATGCGAGTGGGAGCTACCTGATGGCATCCGCCGGTTTCATATCTGCCATCATCCCGACGATCGTTTCCAAATCGGCCATTTGATCCATCTGGTCGGGCGAGAATTTCACGCCGAACTCCTCCTCCAGCGCGAGGACCAGGTTCAGGTGTCCGGTCGAATCCCACTGTTCGATGGTCTTGGGCGAGGACGCCGGCGTCAACGCGTCCGGTCTGACATCAAACAATTCGGCAACAATGAGGTAGATGCGATTTTCTAAACTTTGTGCAGGCATGTGCTTGTCACAGAACAGCGAATCCAGTCGGGACAGTCAATCTGTCCTCTGGACAAATCGAATTCCCACAAGGTCTCGCCGTTCGGCTGAGTGCTGACAGCCTCAAAACCATGCGAGGAGTAGAAGTTCTTTGACGGAGCGTTCTTTCTTGTTGGCACAAACCAGCCGCTGAGGCGGCGGGAACCCTGTTGCAGGGCTTCCTGCGCCAAATAACTCAAGAAGGCAGTCTCGATGGTACGTCCGATTACGCGGCAACTGAGCAGGAAATTATCGATTTCCAGGTTGTCGCCGAACTTCCGGGTCATGGCGACGCCCACGACTCCGCTGTCACCAAATTTATCGGAAGCCCTGAGGCAGTAAACATTCCACTCCGGAAGCTCCATCAGCTCGGCAATTTGCTGTTCCGTGTATCTTCGAGTCGTTAGGTTGAACTGGTTCGTCTTTTGCGTCAACTGTGCGACCCGCTTAAGCGAGTCGGCATCCACAGGCCCGATTTCCACGCACATCTCAAGGGAACGATAGAACTCGTCCAGCGAAGGAGCTTGCTCGGCCAGCCCCTTTCGCTGCCTCTCTTCGGCATAGTAACGTGACCGTTCCAGGTCCTCAGCGGAAAGGTTTAACCTCTCGAAAGCAGGGCACTCTCGTAGCGCCGTACTGAACTCCATCGGATCCTTGGGCAGATCGATAACGCAAACTTCTGGCAGTTGCCTTCCCACTTGTGCGCGTTCCTGAGGCGAGTCATCCAGAAAGCCCAAGGCGCCAATCCCGATGTTCAGCTCTGCGGCGATTTCGCGGACATTTTGGGCCTTATCGTTCCAGTTGATCCGCATCGCGGCAAAATGATGGGGACGCAGCAACATGTGGGGATGCCTCTCCAACGCTTCCACAGCATCGTCGGAGTTGTTCTTGCTGCAGATGGCAAGAATGACGCCCCGGTGGTACAGGTCCAGAATGGCGCGCTGGAGATTCAAGAACGCGGCTCCCGGATATTCGGGTCCCAGTTGAATGCCGCTCAGCCCATCTTCCCCGATGACTCCACCCCATAAGGTATTGTCGAGATCGACGACCAGCGCTTTGCATGTCCTTCCGGCCAGCGGAACGAGAAAGCGCACATACTCCGCCGCCAGGTAACCGAGGCAGTCCGCGGAAACCGGCATTCGGGCCGAGAGCCACTTCCGCTCGTCGCGCCAGTGCAACTGTCCGTGGCGGCTCACGAGCGCATCGTAGTCGAGAACATAAACTCCCGGGGTTTGGTTCGCAATCTTTACGATCGCATGATTGATCCGCCGGATCGCCTGGGCTTGGCCGGTCTCAGACTGCGCATCGAGGACGCCAGACGCGGCGACGCTGGGGATTTCAAGATTGTGCACAATGAGATGCGCACGATGATAGTGCCGGAATGAGCGAATCAAATCGGCCAAGCCGGCCTCCGCTGCCCCCACTTTCTCATCCACAGCAGCGGCATCGAGCTCCACGTATCGGTACCACAAATCAGGAACCAGGTCCTGCGCCTGTATCGCAAGTATCACGATCTGGGGAGCAAACTTGTACATCTGACTGCGCGGGTCGAGAACCTCTTGTGAATAGGCGTTGAAATCAGTTAGCTGGACACTAAGCCTCAGGCCATCCAGTGCCGCTGCCGCACGCAGCAAGGGCATCACCGGCTCTAAAGTAAAAGAACGCAAAAACGCGACCCTGACATCCGTGCAGGTGGAACTGAGAGGTTCGGCCTCGAAACAACGGAGAATAAAATGAGCAGTCGCCGCATTGGGAGAAGTCAATAGAAGACGGCGCATTAGCGTACTGGCCGCGTACCGGTCACCCGTCGCCAGGCTGCTCTCAATCGAAGCACGAATCTGCTCTGTCATCTCTCCAGGTACTCGATGAGCATTCTCTTGCGGGTGTACACCCAAGCAATCCGTCGCCCGGAAAAGGCCACGGCGGGCAGCGGAGCTTTGGCGGTCACATCGCCGCGCATTCGCGCTTCTTCCAGCTCCGCGTCCAGGTGGGAGACCTCGAAGCAAACGTGGTGAATGCCGCCTCCTCGGCGGAGAAAACTATGCACCGGCGAATCGTCGGCCGCGGGCTCCACTAGCTCGAACATGGGCTGCTCTCCATTGAGTTTCACGAATGTCACGCGCACCTTCTGGAGCGGATCGAAGAAGACGGCACCATCCCAGGTGCCAGCGATTGATCCGGCGAAGTCCGCTACCGTCTCGCTGATAGAACTGGTAACGTAGCCAACGTGGTGCAACTTCCTCGTGGGCATTGCAGCAACGCGGTCAGTTCGGGCGGTCGAACTCATAGTCACCCTTCATAATGCAAAAGTCGGAACGCGCTGCCGCCGCTTGCAGATCCATGCCGCGAATCCACCAGGCTGAATTGAGCCGGTTCCGCGCGTGATCGAGCGGCTGAAACAGGTGCGGGCACCAATAACGTTCCCCTCCGCTGTCGCACGCATCGATGAAACCGCAGGTCAGGAGTTGGTCGAGATAAGTCCGATGCGTGCAAAAGAAGTCGATGGCGGTCGCTCCTTGCTTGAGCGCTACTTGCACAACGCCGTTTACCAGATCAGGAATCGCTTCCGGTTCTGCGACTAAATCTACGAGTCGAATGATCTGCTGCTCGGAGTCCTTGATCTGTTCGATTCGGTAGACGAGCAGTCCGCTGATTTCCCCGGAGCGCCTGGTGAATAGGGCATCATAGTGGAACACCGGGATACTTCCGTATCGCCATTGAAGGTAAGCAACTTCGCGCGCAGGGCCCATCTGCTTCGGGGCGATCCTTTGCCAATAAAAGTCGTCCCACCCGAGATCGCGTAGTGCTTCCAAAGACGTAAGAGGTTCAAGCTCGGCTTTGCTTCTCGCCCCTAGCGCGCCGACGGGGTGAACCGCTGCTGTTGCAAAAGCAGGCACGGCCGTCGCTCGGTCCAAGAGGCTTTCGAACTGCGCTTTATCGACGATATATAGGAGGCGCGGAATATTACGAACAACCACCCACGACATGCGCTCGTACAGCCTTTCGGCAACCTGTGTATTTATACCCGCGATGCAAACGTCGAAGGGGCTTTTATCCTGTAAAGAATGCAGCAAGCGCAGTGCCAATGGGCCACGGCGATGCTCGGGATGGACCCACCACGCGGAAAGGTGGCAGCCGAATTGTCTCGTTCCGTAGCGGTTGAACGCGAAGGGCATGTAGGCGAATACACCGACATTGTGACCATCTTCAAAGGCGGCCCTGAATGTCAGCCCACTGCTGAACTGAGCGGCGTACGGATTGCGGTAATACTGCCACAACAGAAGTTCGCGGTTGCGGAAGAAAATGTGGTCGGGTCGCCACCTTTCGTGGAAAAACTTTGCCGCCAAATCCGCTTCCTCGACCGAGAGGTCGCGAATGTCAGTTTCGCTCATGGTTACCTGTAATTCCGCGGACCCAATCAAGCGCGATCAAACTCCTGTAAGGCTTCCACGACGTAGTCCACTTCGCGATCCTGCAAATCGGGAAACAGCGGCAAAGTAATCATGGTCTTCCAGACACGTTCGGCTACGGGTACGCGCGCGCCACTGTTGCGGAAGAGAGGATGCATTGAGAGCGGCATGTAATGCACGCTAGTCGCGATTCCCTTACGCTTGAGGTGCAGGATTAGTTCATCGCGCTGTTCACAGCGTACCCCAAAAATCCAGTATGCATTGTCAGTGAGTTGATACGGCAACAAGGGGCGGATCCTCTCACAACCCGAAATCCCGTCCAGGTATCGTTGGATAATCCGCCGGCGGCGCTCATTCATCCTGTCGAGTTTGCGCAATTGCGCCAGGCCAATGGCCGCCATCAAGTCGTTCATGTTGTATTTGTATCCCAGAACACTGACTTCGTAATACCAGTGGCGGGCGTCCATTCCGTTGGTGCTGGTGTATTGGGCGGCGCGCTTCCACGTGTCCTTGTCAATTCCTACCCACCGGTACGGACGGAGCGGCTCGATCAGGTCCGGCTGGTTAGAGGAAATCATGCCGCCGTCGCCGGTAGTCATGCACTTCTTTTCCTCGAAACTGAAGCAGCCGATGTCGCCCCAGGTGCCAAGCTTCCTGCCTTTATAAACGCCACCTGCGCAGTGCGCACAATCCTCGATGACCGCCAGATTCTGTTGCTTCGCGATCTGAGTCAGGCAGTCCATAGGCACAGGGTGGCCTCCCATGTGAACGGGCATTACAATCCGGCAGTCGGGCGACAGCTTCCGCTCCAAGTCTTCCAGACTCATGGAGAGGGTTGCTTCATCCACATCGATGAACACCGGAACGAGTTGGTTATAAAGGGCAGCCGTCGCGGTGGCCACAAACGTGATCGCAGGAACCAGAACCTTACTACCCGCAGGCACCCGCATCGCGGTCACCGCCAGATGCAGAGCAGCAGTAGCCGAGTTCACCCCCACCGAATCAGCCGCCCCGATGTATTGGCTCCATTCCCGCTCAAACTGTTCGACCAGCGGCCCGAGTCCCAACCAGCCGCGTTCGAAGACAGAGCGAATATTGGCTAGTTCTTCCTCGCCTACGCTCGGTTTAAATAAGCGGACTTGCAGAAGTTCCTCCTTATTAGTTAGTCAAAGGGCGAGACAAAATCGCCCATGGTCGGCAGGGCCATGTCTTTCGGGGAAATCACAGGCTCAGTCACGGGCCAGGGAATAGCCAGATCACTGTCATTCCAACGTAGCCCGCCCTCGAATTGTGGAGCATAGGCGCAGTCAACCTTGTAGAGCACGGTCGATGTATCGGTAAGGGTGCAATAGCCATGAGCACATCCCTTGGGTATGTACGCGGCTTTGTGGTTGGCTGCAGACAGCTCAATCATTTCCCATCTGCGGTAGGTAGGCGAACTACGCCGAACATCGACGAAAACGTCCAGAACTGCTCCCTGCACTACGCGGACCAGCTTGATCTCCGCGTATGGCGGCTTTTGAAAATGCAGTCCACGGACAATGCCCTTGCGCGCCGAGAACGCTTCGTTTTCCTGCACCCACGAGTTGTTGAGATTGTGGCGCGCGAAAATCTCTTCATCGTAAGATCGCATGAAGTAGCCACGCTCATCCTGCTTCGCTTCCAGGCGTATCTCAAAAGCTCCAGCAATTTGCAGCGGTCGAATCTCCATGAAGAAGGCCAGCCGAAACCGTTACCGGGCCGCGATATTGAACGCGGCGGCAGGTTGTTGGGCGACATTCGGAAGAAACTCTTTGTACCACTGGATGGTCTCGCGGAGCCCCTGTTCCAGCGTATAAGCGGCTTGCCATCGCAGCAGCCGCAGCGCTTTGGCGGCAGAGAGATACTGGTTGTGGATTTCTCCCACGGCGGTGTTCAGGATCACGGGCTCAAGGTCCTCCCGCCCCATGAGCCGGCGAATCTCCCACACGATTTCGAGGACGGTGGTTCGGGATTCAGGACTGAAATTGAAGCTCTCCCCCTGCACGCTCGCTAGGTGCAGATTCTCAGCCAGCGCAAGATAGCCTAAGGCAACATCCTTCACGTAGATATAGTCGCGGATGTACTTGCCGTCGCTGCGTAGCACCGGTCTTTCCCCCCGGTGGAGCGAACGGATCGTGCCGGGAACAATCCGGGACCAGTTCAGGTCGCCGCCCCCATAGATGTTGCCGCACCTGGCAATCGCGATCGGGAGTTGGTAGGTAGTGTGGTAGCTCTGCGCGATCAAATCGGCGCAACTCTTGGATACTTCGTAGGGGTACTTGCCTTGCAGCGGCATGTCCTCACTGTAAGGCAGCACATCATGTTCCCCGTAGGCCTTGTCACTTGACGCAATCACTACGCGCTGCACCAATTCACGCTGCTGGCGGCAGACTTCGAGGACATTCCACGTCCCGCGGACGTTGGTTTCCAGCGTCGCTAGCGGTGCCATCCGGCCCACCTCCACGATGGCTTGCGCTCCCAGATGAAAGACCGTGTCAACCCCGTTGGCAACGACAGCACGCTCCAGCGTAGCGAAGTCTTCCAGGCACCCGTTGACTACGCTCACCTGGTTGACCACCCCGCTTCGGTACAACTCAGATTGCGGGTTCACATCGAGAACAAGCGCGATGACCTCTGCCGCACGCTCCACCAGTTCTTTCACCACCCACGAACCGACGATTCCAGTTGCGCCGGTGATTAGAACTTTTCGTCCCGTCCAAAAACTGTTACCTGCGCCGCTCACTGCCACACCTTCCAGGGAGCCGAATGTTTCCATAGATCGTTGAGAATCGTGAAATCGCGATACGTATCCATCGCATGCCAAAAATCGGTATGTGTGTAACAGGATAGTTGCCCATCATGCGCCAGCCGCGAGAGTGGCTCGCGCTCGAGCGCACAGCCGTCATCGTCCTGCAGATGATCCAGGAACTCGCGACGAAAAACAAAAAAACCACCGCTCACCATACCGTCGTGCAAAGGCGGCTTTTCCGCAAACTGCGTGACCAGATTTTTCTCGATGGAAAGCTCGCCATACCGGGAAAATGGCCGCACCCCAGTCACCGTACCAATCCTGCCTTGTTCCAGGTGAAAACTCCAAAGTTTGTCTAGATCGATATTGCCAACACCGTCCCCATAAGTGAGCAGAAAATGTTCGCCTGTGATGTAACGCTCTACGCGTTTGACCCGGGCGCCTGTATTGGCTTCGCTGCCGGTTTCGATGAAGGTAATTTCCCACTCCTCGTCGCTGTTCAAACTACCGTGAAAACAAGGCTTTTGCGGTTCGTTGAGACGCAAGGTGAAATCGCTGTTCATCAACTGGTAATTGATGAAGTACTCCTTGATCATGTGGCCCTTATAGCCGAGGCACAAAACAAACCTTTTGAACCCGTAGGAAGAGTAAATCTTCATGATGTGCCACAGGATAGGCTTTCCACCGATCTCCACGAGCGGCTTAGGACGGAACTCCGTTTCTTCCCGCAAACGAGTTCCCATTCCGCCGCACAGAATCACGACTCGCTGGGGCCTAACACCCATGAAGATCCTTGCCTGACCGTTGGAGAGCTCTAAACTCTGTAGCTGGAATTGGATTCAAACTGCGGGACCAAAACTAGAGAACTAGGC